>Ga0308159_1002545_pt1 | contig 20791 bp, 17 predicted proteins | sample PhyCR1_FD_201040 | JGI IMG/M metagenome (GOLD analysis project Ga0308159, IMG submission 201040) | Phyllosphere microbial communities from UC Gill Tract Community Farm, Albany, California, United States - DLSLC.R1 | ecosystem: Host-associated > Plants > Phyllosphere > Unclassified | place: USA... | reverse complement strand
CCGGTGGCGGTCACGCCTGGGCCGCCAGCGGCGCGGCGTCGTCCATTTCGGGCCGTTCCCGTAGCTGGCTTTCCTTCACGACGCGCTCATGCCCGTCACGATCATTGCGGACGCGGTATTCCCGGTCGGCGGCATCGTTCGGCAGCAGGCGCAGGATCGTATAGGTCCCGTGGGAGCCCTTGGGCTCAAACTTGCCAGGCACGAAAAGCAGGCTTTGTCCGATAGCGAAGCTGTGGAGCGGCATGTTCGGTCCTGGCGGATCGAGAGTGGCGGAGATTCCTGACGGAACCTCCAGGTCTGGCGGCCCGCGCGCCAGACGACCAACAGCTTACCCCAAGACGTCGAGGACGATCCGGCGGATTTCCGCCGGCGTCAGGCCGGTGGTCTCTGCCGGGCGCGCAATACTCGCGGCCTTGTCGGCAAAGGGGGAAGGGGCGTTTAATTGATGAGACACTGAGTACACGTTTTCCTCTTGGGCAGCATCTTGCCGATGCCATCCCGCATAGTAAGAAGTCGAATTGAGATCAAAATGGACCGGCGGGATCGCTGGTCCGGACTGGTACGAAGGCCAGTCTCAGGTCCCGGCACGCCCCGGAAGGTTCCGGGGGCCGAGGACCCGGGCAGGCACCGGGTGCCTGCCCGTTCGCCGTGTTCGCGGGGGACGAGCCCCCGCGAGCAATCAGGCGTTCTTCAGGTCGCCGGCGGACAGCTTGCCCTGCTGGCCACGCTGCAGCTCGTAGGACAGGCGGTCGCCCTCGCGGGGCTCCTGCATGCCAGCGCGCTGAACGTCAGAGATGTGCAGGAACACGTCCTTGGAGCCATCTTCCGGCTGAATGAAGCCGTAGCCCTTGGTTGCGTTGAACCACTTAACGGTGCCGATCGCCATGGTGAATTTCCGTTCATGACTAAGGATTCCAGCCCGCCACACGGCGGGGAGGATCAACTTCGCGCGGAAACGGGCACCAAGCTCACTCGAACGAGAAAGAAGGAAAGGCCGAAAACCAAACGAGACTGACGGAAAGCAAGATGGGCCTGCGGGACCGGTAATACAAGCTTTTATTGTCCGGCCCCGAAATCGACCCTGGCCTTGTCTGGGCGTCGCCTAAGTGGTTCCGAATCTTTCAAAAGTCGATCGGATTCATCAACTTTTGGAAAACCGGCACTGCGGCGCCCAGCAGATCCACCCGCGCACGCTCCCGTGGGCTATGGGCCGTGTCCATCACTTCCGGCCCCAGGATGGCGCAGGGCGCGATGTCCTGCAACTCGCTGGCATCGGTGCCGAAGGGCCGGGTCTCGGCGGCGTGGCCGGTCGCGGCCTCCACCAAGCGGATGAAGGGGTGGTCGGCCGGCGTCTCCGGTGGCAGGCCCTGGCGGATGACGGTCAGGCCGACGCCGGCACGTTCCACCGCCGCCTGAACCTCGGCCACGATCGGGCTGGGGTCGATGCTGCGGCTGTAGCGGAACTTTATGCGCGCGGTCGCCACCGGCACGGTCACGTTCACCGCCGCGCCGTGATTGTCCAGCACCAGGTTGAAGTCGGAGAAGGGCGGCGCGTAGGCGGCGTCATGCAGGCTGGCATCGTCGCGCAGCCGCTGCTGGATCTGCCGCATCTCCACCAGAAAGGGGATCAGCGCCCAGTTGGCGTTGCGGCCGATGCCCAGCGAGGAATGCGCCTGCACGCCTTCCGACACCGCCAGGAAGTCGATGTTGCTGCGGTGGCCGCGCACCGGGACCATGCCGGTCGGCTCCGCCACGATGATGCCGCGCGGCGCCGCCCGGCGGGCCAGGGCGGAGCGGTCGGCGATCATCCGGGCGCCCTGCTTGGTGGTCTCCTCATCCGTGGTGATCAGCAGCGTCGCCGGGGCATCCGCCGGCAGGGTGCGGGCGGCGACGATGCAGGCAGCCAGCGGGCCCTTCATGTCCGCCGCGCCCAGCCCGTGCAGCACGCCGTCCTGGTCGATGCGGCCGCTGAACGGGTCGTCCGCCCAGCCGGTATCCGGCACGGTGTCCATGTGGCCGGAGAGCGCGATGCCGCCGGACGGGCCGCGATGCGCCACCAGCACGCATTTGGCCACGCCGCGCGGGTCGGTGAAGTCCAGCCGCTCCACCTCGAACCCCGCCAGCTCGGCGACGATGCGGTCCGCCAGGGGGTTGTTGCTGACGAAGCTGCGGCTGTCGATGCGGACGAGGTCGGCGGCCAGGCGGGCCACGAGATCGGTGGGGTTCATGCGTGCGACTACACCTTGCGGGCTGTCTCACGGCAAGCCAGGGTTACGCCCCGATGACGCATCCCGCCTATCTTGACCCCCGCACCGGCCAGACCTGGCCCCTCGAAACCCCGCGCTGGTGTGGCCCGGACGGGCAGCCGCTGTTGCTGACCGACCTGCCCGGCATCGGCCGGGACCAGATCGTGGCCAGCGAGCGCTCGATCTGGCGTTACCGCGCCGCGCTGCCCTTCGCGCCCGAGCTGCCGATCACGCTGGGGGAGGGCTGCACGCCGCTGCTGGCCAGCCAGTGGGCCGGCACGCCGGTCCGCTTCAAATGCGAATGGTTCATGCCCAGCGGTTCCTTCAAGGACCGTGGCGCCTCCGTCATGCTCTCGCTGCTGCGGGCGCAGGGGGTGAACCATGTACTGGAGGACTCCTCCGGCAATGGCGGCGCCGCCATCTCCACCTACGCCGCCGCCGGTGGGATGCGGGCGAAGATCCTGGTGCCCGATTCCACCAGCCCGGCGAAGACGGTGCAGTCCCGCGCCGCCGGTGCGCAGATCGACCTGGTGCCCGGCAGCCGGCAGGATTGCGCCGATGCGGCCCTCGCCCAGGCGAAGGACATCTTCTACGCCAGCCACAACTGGCACCCGTTCTTCCTGCACGGCACCAAGACCCTGGCCTACGAGTTGTGGGAGGATCTGGGCTTCCAGGCGCCGGACAACGTCATCGTCCCCTGCGGCGCCGGCTCCAACGTGCTCGGCTGCGGCATCGGCTTCGGCGAATTGCTGCGCGCCGGGCAGATCAGCCGCCTGCCGCGTATCTTCGCGGCGCAGCCGGCGCATTGCGGCCCCATCGCCCGCGCCTTCCTGAACGCGCCGCAGGAAGCCGTGCAGCCCACTATCGCCGAGGGCACCGCCATCGCCCAGCCGATCCGCACGCCGGAAGTGCTGCGCGTGCTGCACGAAAGCCGCGGCGGCGCCGTGCTTCTGCAGGAAGCCGAGATCACCGAGGCGACGCGCGGCCTGGCCCAGCAGGGCCTGTATGTGGAGCCCACCTGCGCCCAGGCGGCGGCGGCCTTCGCCCACCTGCTGGCCGCCGGCACCATCCGCGCCGGCGAGACGACGGTGGTGGTGCTGACCGGCACCGGCCTGAAGGCCACCCAGCGCCACGCGCAGCTGATCGGCATGAAGCTGTGACGGCCGCGCCGGAGGCAGCGCCCCCGCCGCAGGCCGCCACGCCCTCCGGCGGGCCACGCATTGCCCTGCTGGGCTTCTCGATCGAGTGCAACCGCTTCGCCCCCGCCGCGACCGCCGAGGATTTCCGCGTGCGGCTGGAAGGCGAGGCGATGCTGGCCGATGCCCGCAGCCGCGCACCGCGCGCGCTGGCGGAGATGCCCGGCTTCGTCCAGGCGATGGACAAGGCCGGCCCCTGGCAGCCGCGCCCGATCCTGCTGGCGATGGCCGAGCCGAACGGCCCGGTGGAACACGCCGCCTTCGCCGCCATGATGGCCACCTGGCGCACCGGGCTGGAAGCGCTGCGCGGGCAGGTGGATGGCGCCTACTGCGTGCTGCACGGCGCCGGCCTGACCACCGAACTGGATGACCCCGAGGGCGCGCTGCAGGCCCTGGTGCGGGAGGTCCTCGGCCCCGACGTGCCGCTGGTGTGCAGCTACGACCTGCACGCCAATGTCTCGGACGCCATGGTGCGGGATTGCGATGCCTTCGTCGGCTACCGCACCAACCCGCATCTGGACATGCGGGAACGCGGCATGGAATCCGCCGCGCTGCTGCGCCGCCTGCTGGCAGGCGAGCGCTTCCACCGCGCCTTCCGCCGCCTGCCCATTGTCGCCCCCAGCGTCAGCCTGCTGACCTCCGAGGGGCCTTATGCGGAGATCATCAATCTCGGCCAGGCGCGGGCCAATGTGCTGGGCGCGCGCAAGGTGGCCAATGTCTCCGTCATGGCGGGCTTCGCCTATGGGGACACGCCGTTCAACGGCTTTGCCATCATCGTCACCGGCCCCGACAGGGCGGCGTGCGAGGCACTGTCGGACGAGCTGGCCCGCGCCAGTTGGGAGCGCCGCGCCCGCTTCGTGGCGAAGCTGACCTCTCTGCGGGAAGCGGTGGAACGCATCCTGACCAGCGAGGTGCCGCTGTGCTTCGCCGATGTCGCCGACAACCCGGGCGGCGGCGGGCGCGGCAACACCATGTACATCCTGGAGGCGTTCCATAAGGCCGGGGTGCAGGATGCGCTGTTCGGCATCATCCACGACCCGAAGCTGGCGGCGGAGGCGCATGCGCTGGGGCAGGGGGCCAGCTTCACCGCCCGCTTCAACCGGGGCGGCACGCAGGGCTTCAGCAAGCCGTTCAGCGCGCCGGCCACGGTGCGGGCGCTCTCCGGCGGCAAGGTGGCAGGGCGGCGCGGCATCTTCGCCAACACGGCCATCGAGCTCGGTCCGACGGCGGCGCTGACGCTGGGTGGCATCACCGTGGTGGTGGTCAGCCGCCGCACCCAATGCGCGGACCCGGTGTTCCTGGAACATCTGGGCATCGATATCGGCAGTGCCCGCGCGCTGGTGGTGAAGTCCCGCGGCCATTTCCGCGGCGGCTTCGACGAGTTCTTCTCCGCACCGCGCATCATCGAGGTGGACGTGCCCGGCCTGACCTCGCCGGTGCTGGACCGCTTCGAGTGGAAGAAGCTGCCGCGCCCGGTGCTGCCGCTGGACCCGGAGACGCGCTGGGGCGGCTAGGGCGGGGTGGCCCTAGGTGGAATGACCGAGAGCCCTGAATCGTGCGATGGGGAGCTTGGTGCGTGAATGAATGCGAACGCATCATGCTCCATGCCGGGTCGACATTCGGGCTCGGACAGGAAAGGCCGGGGAAGGAATTCCCCGGACCCCATCTTTCTTTTGCGAGTCTTTCGGTGTGGCTGATGCGGCGTTGGCCTTTCCAGGCCAAGGGTGGGGTTACGCCGGGAGGCTGAGGGTTGAGTCCGGCGGCCCATGGCCTTCTCACGGCTGCACCCGCTGGTCCTCAAGCGCCACGCCAACTGACAGAAAAAAGATGGGGTTTCAGGGGAATTCTTTCCCCTGACCTTCTTCCACCGTGAGGTGAATGTCGTTGGGCCTGGCGGGCGCGCGCTTCGCCTCGCCCGGAAGCGAGGCTGGAGGCCGCCTGCCGGAATGGAAGTTCTTCGGCCCGGCGCCGCGGCAAGATTTTCTTAAGCGGTCGCATGGAATCCTGGCCTGGGCAGGAGGATTCCCGATGGCGACCTACAAGGACATGCAATCAGCCAGCAGTATCAGGAACTGGTCCCTGTGCGTGGCCATCCTGGCGCCGCTCGCCCTGATCGGGGTGGCGATGCAATGGGCGAACGGCAAGACCGATGAGAACTCGCTCAGCCTGTTCCTGGTTCTCCTGGTGGCATTCCCGGTCTCGCTGTGGATATTCGGCGTCCAACGCCAGAAGGTCGAGCGCCTCCAGGCCATCCTGCTCTCTGACGACGACCTCATGGCCCGCTTCATGCAGGATGCGCACGATGCCGAGGTGATGGAAATCCGCAGGTCCATCGAGCGATCCTACAGAGACATCGCCGCCGCCGAGCGTGAGGGGGAATGGGACAAGGTGCAGCGGCTGAGAGGGCAGATCGCCGTCGCCGAATCCAACTGCGCGAACTGGGCGCCTGAAGCCCGGCGGCCGGGTCGCGGATGCTGCGGCAACGCCTTTCGCTGCGCATCGCGCCACGGCAGTTGTGTGCAGCGCGCGGCCTGGGACGGATCGACACTCAGCCTTGGGCAGGAAGGCCGGGGAAGGATTTCCCCGAGCCCCTTCTTTTTTCTGCGAGTCTTTCGGGCTTGGCTGTGGGGGCGTCGGCCCTTCTGATCCAGACCAAGGTTTACGCCGGTGGTCCGGTACCGCTGGAGACCCATGATCCTGCTCACGGCTGCCCCCGCCAGTCCTGAAGCCGCACCCCAACTGACAGAAAAAAGATGGCGTGAACGTATGCGTTTACGCAGGGGAATTCTTCCCCTGACCTTCCTCCCCGCCACAGGTTGAATGCCGATCGGTGCTAGTTCGTGCGGGCGGTGTAGGCGGGCAGCGACCAGCCCCGGACCAGCGCGGCCGCGCGGATGGCGAAGGCCAGGCACATGCCGGCGCAGACCGCCACGGTGTTGGGCAGGCCCATCGCCGTCATCACCACGAACAGCGCGGCGCCCGCAGCGGCGGCGGTCGCGTAGATCTCCTTCCGCAGCAGCAGTGGCAACTCGGCGCAGATCATGTCCCGCAGCAGGCCGCCGAATGTGGCGGTGATGGTGCCCATCAGGATGGCGATCCAGGCATTGCCGGTGTGGCTGTAGGCGGCCTCGGCCCCCACCACGGCGAACAGCGCCATGCCCACCGCATCCGCCCACAGCAGCAGCACGAAGCGGCGCTCCACCCAGTGCGCGGTGAAGAACACCACCAGAGCCACGGCGGAGGCCATCAGCACCAGCGCCGGCTCATCCAGCCAGAATACCGTGCGGTCCAGCACCAGGTCGCGGATGGTACCGCCGCCGAAGGCGGTGACGCAGGCGATCAGCACGAAGCCAATCGGGTCCAATTGCTTGCGGGAGGCGGTAAGCGCGCCGGCCATGGCGAACACCGCCGTGCCGGCCCAGCCCAGCGCGCCCAGCAGCGCGGAAAGGGAAAGCAAGGCCTACTCCGCGGGTAGGGCGGCGGCGGCGCGGCGGGCTTCCCCCCGCGCGGTGCCCATGCAGAGCAGGGAGAGCAGCAGCAGCCCCGCCACCATCGGCAGCACCCAGTGCGCCAGCCCGGCATCCAGCAGCAGGCCGACGGCCGGCGTCATCGCGCCGCCCAGTGGCAGGCCGGAGGAGATGAAGCCGAACACCTTGCCGATCTGCCCCGGCGGCGCCGCATCCTTCACCATCACGTCGCGCGGGGTACGGCTCGCGCCCAGCGCCAGCCCGGCCAGCGCCGCGACGACGATGGCCATGATGCCGGGCATCGGGATGGCCCCCAGCGCCAGGATGAACACCACCGCCACCAGCGTCAGCCCGACGACGAAGACGCCATGCTTCTTGGAGCGGTCGGCGAACCAGCCGCCGGCCAGCACGCCCAGGATGTTGCCGGTGAAGAAGCCGGTCAGCAGGTAGGAACCCATGGCGACGGGCAGGCCCCACAGCGTCTCCATCACCGGGATGGCGAAGGCCTGGAAGCCAGAACTGGCCATGGAGGACAGCCAGAAGAACACGAAGAACAGCAGCATCGGCCGGCTCAGCAGCAGGCTGGCGCCGGTGCCGGGCGCGGCCTCGGCGCGCGGCTTGACCTGGTCGTGCAGGATGCGGCTCTGCCACAGGATGGTCAGCACCACCGGCACGCCCAGCAGCCCCACCAGCAGCAGCGCCTGCCGCCAGCCCATGGCCAGCGCCAGCGCGGCGATGATCGGCGGCGCGGCGGCGAAGCCGAGATTGCCGGTGAGGGTGTGCATGGAGAAGGCCCGCCCCATGCGGGTCTTGTTGATGCTGCCGGCCAGGATGGCGTAATCCGCCGGGTGGATGACGCTGTTGCCGATGCCGGAGAGCGCCGCCAGCGCGAGGATGGCCCAGAAGCCCGGCGCGAAGGCCATGGCGGAGATGGAGAGCGCCATCAGCAGCGTGCCGCCGACCAGGAAGCGCCGCGCGCCGTGCTTGTCCACCAGGAAACCCACCGGGGTCTGCAGCACGGCGGTGATGGTGCTCATCAGCGCGATGGAGAAGCCGAGGGTGGTGTAGGACACCCCGAATTCCTCCTTCCAGATCGGGAAGAGCGGCGCTAGGCACAGCATGTAGAAATGCGAGAGGAAGTGCCCGGTGCCGATCAGCCCGATGATGGGCCAATCGCGATCCGGCTCGGCGGGCGTGGTAACGGTGCCCTGGGGTGGCATGGGCGTATCCTCGGCGAACGTGCTTTGCCATCCACGCTGCGCCTGGCCCCCCGGACTGTCAAACGCCAGGCCCGCAACCCAGGCTGGCCGCCCGCGTCAGACGGGCTTGAAGCGGACCGCCGGCGGATAGGCGCTTTCATCCGGCTTCAGCGCCAGCAGCTCCGTCAGCAGCACGCCACCGGTGCCGGCCCGCAACCGCAGCAATTCCTGCCCGGGCTTGTAGACGGCGACGCCATAGCGGTTCACCACCTTGCCATCGCTGTAGCTGGCGAAGCGCACGATGGTGGCGTCGCTGGTATTGGCGACCTCGCAGCGGATCTCCTCGTTGGTCTGGAAGCCCCGCGCCGTCAGTTGGCAGGAGCGGGGGCCAATGGTCAGGTCGTAGGTGACGACGATGCCGGTCCCGCCGGCGGTGCGGCCGCCGTCCCACTCATAGCGGTAGTGGCCGGGCGGCGCGGGCTCCGCCAAGGCTGGCAGCGCCAGCATCAGCCCTGCCATCGCCGCCATTCCCTTCATCGCGATCCTGGATGCCATCCGGGGCATATGCGTCTCCTTCGATGCTCGTGGCCGTGGGCGGGCCGGCATGATCGGAGGTTTTGACCGAGGGGGGGATTCACGCTTTGCGGCGCGGGCCTCTCAGGCCTCGACCAGGCTTTCGCGGATCAGCAGCACCAGCGGTGCCACCAATTGGGTGCGCCCCGCCGCATCGCCGAACACCGCCATCTCCGCCACGCCCAGCGCCGGCAGGCCGGGATGTTCCCGCAGCCCCTGCGGCAGGCCGGAACGTCCGAGCACGGTGACGGCCAGCCCCGCCTGCGCCGCCGCGGCCACCCCCAGCAGGCTGGCGGAGGTATAGACCACCTCGAACCCCAGCCCCGCGCGCGCCAGGGCGGCCAGGGCACGGTCGCGGAACATGCAGCCCTGCGGCAGCATCGCCACCGGCAGCGGCCGGCCCTCCGGCGGGCTCCAGCCGGGGGAGGCAACCCAGATCATCGGCTCGGTCCATAACGGGGTACCGGTGGTCTCCCCATCGCGCCGCTTGCCGAGCACAAGGTCCAGCTCCCCCCGTTCCTGCGACGCGCGCAACTCATGGCTGCGGCCGACTTCCACCTCCAGCCGCACCTCGGGGAAGTCCCTCGCGAAGCGGGCCAGGATCGGCGCCAGGTTGCGCGGCACGAAGTGGTCCGCCACGCCCAGCCGCAGCCGGCCGGCGATGGGCGGCGCCACCAGCCGGCGGACGGCCTCGTCATTCAGCGCCAGCATGCGGCGGGCATAGGCCAGCAGCGTCTCCCCATCCCGCGTCAGGGCGACGCTGCGGCTGGTACGCTCGAACACCCGCTTGCCGACCAGCTCCTCCAGCCGCTTCACCTTCAGGCTGACGGCCGATTGCGTCAGCCCCAGTGCGGCGGCCCCCGGCGTGAACCCGCCCCGTTCCGCCACCTGCACGAAGCAGCGCAGCAGGTCCAGGTCCAGGTCCGGGGCGCGCATGGGCTAGGCCTTGGCCCAGCCGATGGCGGCCAGGGCCAGCGCATCGATGGTATCGACCATCGGCACGCCGATCTCGGCATAGGGCCCGGCCAGGATGCCCAGCGGGATTTCCGTGCAACCCAGCACCACGGCGCTGGCGCCCCGGTCCCGCAGGTTGCGCGCGGCCTCGGCCAGCGGGATGTAGGCGGCCGCCACCCGGTTGGCCTTGACCAGCGCAATGCCCGGGGAGACGAGGCTCTGCATCTCCGCCGGCGGCGGCACGATCACCTCGTAGCCCAGCCCTTCCAGCCGGGACTGGTACAGCCGCATCGCCAGGGTGCCGGTGGTGGCCATTAGGCCGATGCGGCCGGAATGGATGCCCTGGCGACGCAGATCCTCCGCCGCGGCATCGACGATGTGCAGGATCGGCAGATCGGTCGTCGCGCGCAGTTCGTCGTACCAGCCGTGGGCGGTGTTGCAGGGAATGGCGATGGCCTTGGCCCCCGCCGCCTGCAGGCCGGCGATGCCGCGCGCCAGCCAGGGCAACGGGTCCTCGCCCCCGGCCAGCCGCGCCGCCGTGCGGTCCGGCACCCGGGGGTCGGACCACAGCACGGCGGGGATGTGGTCCTGGTCCTGCTCGGCCGGCGTCAGCAGGGTCAGGCGCAGCATGAACTGCGCGCTGGCCAGCGGCCCCATGCCACCCAGTACGCCGAGGATGCGGGAATCGGGCAGCGCGGTCACAGCCCCAGGCCTTCCATGACCAGTTTGATGCCGGTGACGCCGAGAAGAACGTAGATCACGCGATAGAACACCTTGTCGCTGATGCGCCCCTGCAGCCAGACGCCCATCCGCACGCCGATCGGCGCCAGCGGCAGCAGCACCAGGCTGGTGAGCAGGTTGGTGGCAGACAATTGCCCCAGCAGCGCATAGGGCACCAGCTTCACGTAGTTCACCACCCCGAAGAACACCACCGTGGTACCGGAAAGCTCCGCCCGCGGCAGCCGCAGCGGATACAGGTACATGGCCAGCGGGGGCCCGCCCGCATGCGCCAGCGTGCTGGTGAAGCCGGAGACCATGCCCCAGAAGCCACCCTTGGCGCGGTTGGGTGCGGCCGGCGCCGGCGGCCCGTGCCGCGCCACCCACAGCCCACGCGCGATGAAGATCAGGCTGATGGCACCCACCATCAGCTTGATGCCGTTATTGCTCATGAGCCCGAACACGAAGGCGCCGACCAGGATGCCCAGCAGGCCGCCCGGGATGATGGCCAGCATCTCCCGCCGGCTCCACTTGCCCCACCAGGCCCGCAGCCCGGCGAGGTCCATGGCGCAGAGCACCGGCAGGGTGATGGCGGCCGCCTGAGCGGGCGGCACCAGCAGCGCCATGGCCGGCACCGCCAGGTTGCCGCCGCCGGATGCGAAGCCCCCCTTGCTGATGCCGGTGATCAGCAGCGCCGGGACGGCGAGCGCGTAGAACCAGGGGTCGGTGATGAGGGACACGGGCTTGCGGAACCGGAGGCTGGGTGTAGGACAATGCTGCACGTCCAAACCGAAGCCGCCAAGGGCACCTGAATCTGATGCAACACCTTTCCGACCCGATGTGGCTCGCGGCCCTGGCCGTGGCGATGGCACTGACCGGCATCGTCTCCGGCACTCTCGCAGGCCTGCTGGGCGTCGGTGGCGGCATCGTCATCGTGCCGGTGCTGTTCAACGTGCTACCGCTGTTCGGCATTCCGGAGGCCGTGCAGATGAAGCTGGCGGTCGGCACCAGCCTGGCCACCATCATCCCCACCTCCATCGTCTCCGCCCGCAAGCACTACGCGAAGGGGGCGATCGATACGTCGCTGCTGCGCGCCATCTGGCCCTCCATGATCATCGGCGTGGCGCTGGGCACGGTGGCGGCGATCTGGCTGCACGGCAGCGCGCTCTCCGCCGTCTTCGCCGTCATCGCGCTGCTGGTGGCGCTGAACATGGGCTTCACCGGCGTGGACTTCAAAATCCGCGAGCAGACGCCGCGCGGGCCGGGCCTGTGGGGCATCGGCGGCTTCATCGGCGCCGTCTCCGCCATGATGGGCATCGGCGGCGGCACGGTCGGCGTACCGATCCTGTCGATGTTCGGCACGCCGATCCGCTCGGCGGTGGCGACGGCCTCGGTGTTCGGGCTGATCATCTCCATCCCGGCGACCATCGGCTTCATCTATGGCGGCTGGGGCGTGCACGACCTGCCGCCCTACTCGCTGGGCTACGTCAACCTGATCGGCTTCGCGCTGATCGTGCCCAGTTCCATCCTCGCGACGCCCTGGGGCGTGCACCTGGCCCACACCATCCCGCCGCTGATGCTGAAGCGCGCCTTCGCTGTGTTCCTCGCCATCACCGCCGCGCGGATGATCTATGCAATGGTGACGTGAGGCTTTTCAAGGGAGGGAAGGCCGGGGAAGGAATTCCCCGGACCCCTTCTTTTTTCTGCGAGTTGGCGTTGGCGTTTCAGCATGAGAGCGGACGCTTTTGATGATTCTAGAAATGGGGCATGTGGGCAGAAATGTCAGTCGCCGGAGGTCTGGAACCTTCGGCAGAACTTGAAAAAAGAAAAGAAGGGGTCCGGGGGATTCTTTCCCCGGCCTTCCTCTTCGCTTCACACCGAGACCAACCTGCATTGCCGCCATCATCTCGCCAGGCTGATGTGGGCCGCTCGTCAGGCTCGTTCGCGCAGACGAAACGGGCCTGGGAAATACGTTTCCCCCAGGCCCGTTCCTTGATTCCGCGTACCGCAGGCTCAGTGCTGTGAGGTAGGGGCCTGCTTCGGTTCCCACACCATGTGCCACTGGCCTTCGATCAGATCGCACAGGCGGCGGTAGCTTTCATCCCAGTCGAGCGGCTTCAGCCCGGTGGAGGGTGGGGTGAAGCCGGCTTCCATCCATTCGCGCAGCGCCGTGGCCAAGCCTGCGGGGTCCTGCCCGCCGAAGTAGCGGGCGTTCTGCCCGGCGATTTCCTCGAACACCGGCAGGTCCCGTGCCAGCACGGGCAGGCCGGCCAGAGCCGCCTCGGTGATCGGCAGCCCGAAGCCTTCGTGGTTGGAGGCCATCAGCAGCCCGCAGCCGCTGCGGTAGATCCGCCGCAGGTCGTCGTCGCTGCAGCCGGAAAGCCAGTGCAGGCGGCGGCCGGCTTCGGTCGCGGTGCGGGCGCGTTCGGCGAACTCTTCCATCTGCCAGCCCTGCTTGCCGATGATGGTGAGGCCGATATCCACACCGGCGTCCCAGAGCTGCTGGAAGGCGGCCAGTGCCTGGACGTAGCCTTTGCGCGGTTCCACCGTGCCGGTCATGATCACGGTCGGGCGCTGGCTGGCGGCATCCAGCGCTGCCTGCGCGGCGGGTGAAATCTCGTCCCCCACCACGGCGGCGCGGAAATCGGCGCCGAGATGCACATAGCCCAGCGGCAGCCGCGTCGTCCGCTCGGACGGGTTCTCATCCAGCCACGCCGCCAGGTCCTCCATCCCGAAGCGGGAGATGCAGATGGCGCCGTCGGCGATGGAGAGCAGGCGGGCGTACCATTGGCGGACTGCGGTGATGCCGGCGGGGAACAGCTCCGGATGCCGCATCGGCAGCAGGTCGTAGATGATGACCAGGATGCGCGCGCCTTGCAGGCGTAGGCGGCGCAGCTCGGCGAATTCCTCGTCGGTGAGCTCGCTGTTGATGTCGCCGCAGATCAGCACATCGCCCGGGTACACATCTGCGGGGGTTTCCCGCATTCCCAACGGCGCATGGCCCAGGAAGGCCAGCGGCGCGGCGTAGGTGTTGCGAAGGCGGCCGCCCTCCATCCGCACCGCTTCGCCCCGGAAGTCGGCGGGCGGCTTTTCCAGCGCCCTGCGGCCGAACTCCCGCACCACCCGTTGGATGCCGGAGCCGTAGTCGCGCCGTGCCAGCTCGGAGATATCGAACAGGATGCGGGGATGGCCGCCGCCAATCCAGGGTGAGGGCAGGCTGGAGGAGAGAGCACGCAGGGTGGCGATGTCACCCCCCGGCACGGTGGCTGCTTCCTGCAGGCAGGGCACCATGTCCCTGACCAGCAGGCAGGCCTGGGTGGTGGCGTAGGCTTGCTCGATCACGTCGCGGTAGTGCAGCGCGGCGACTTCTGGGCTTAACTCGCCAGCCACATAGGCGCGCCCGGCTTCGGAGAGCGCGTGCCGCCGGGGGGCATCCTGCCGCAGAGTCCGCAGCGCCTCGGCCAGCGCCTCCGCATCCGCCTCGTCCGGCAAACCGAGCACGACATTCTCCGGCAGTTCCGCCGCCGTGCCGTGCCGGTTGATGATGGTCGGCAGCCCCACCATCATCGCATCGGTGATGGCGCCGGAGGATTCGCCGCGCGAACCTTTCCGCCACTGCACGGCCATGTCCGCTGCCGCCAGCCAGAGATTGTATTGTTCCGGCGTCAGCCTGTCCGTGCAGCTGATCCCGGCGCTCGGGTCGTTGACGCTCTTCCAAGGCATGTCGCCCAGCGAGCCGGCGAAGACCAGGCGGCCATCGATACCGGAACGGCGCCAGCCGTCGATGACCAGGGACGGGCATTTGTGTGGCGTGACGCCACCGAAGCTGCACACAACCCACTCATCCGGCGTCAGGCCAAGCGCCGCTCGCGCCGCCGTGCGGTCCTGCATCGACCGTATGGTGCGCAGGAACGGCACGATGGTGATGTCCTTCGTCGCCCGTTCGCCGAAATGGCGTTGCAGCACCTCACGCCCGTGGCGCGAGTGCATGATGACGCCGACGGAGTTTCGCAGCACCGGCAGGCCGCAGGGGTAGGTATCGACCGCCGCGTCACGCCCTTGCTCCAGCTCCAGCCGCAGGGCGGGATAGCCGTGGGAGACCAGCAGGTCGGCGCGGAAATCATCCGGCCGATGCTGGGTATGCGCGCGCCAGTTGGCCAGGTTGGACAGATACGCATCATGCAGCACGACGATGCCGGGGCATTGCGGCAGCAGCGTCTCGATCTGGAAGCGATGGAACTCGGAATTGCCGACCTGGTAGAGCACGCGGTCGAACCGCCCGGCCTGCCGCTGGAAAGCGGCTGGGCTCAGGCGCGGAAAGGCCGCGCCCAGGCGGGTGCCGCTGATATCGGCTTCCGTCACCAGCGTGATGTCGTAGTGGCGAGCGAGGTCGGGCAACACTTCGCTGCTGTAGTCGGCGATGCCACTGGGCTGCGGCGGCAAGGGCGCGACGAAGGCCATGCTGGGGCGCGGCCCCTTGGGCATCGCGACCCGCGTGACGCCCGGCACGGCCGCGGCCTTCAGGCGGGCATCGACCGCCTCCAGCGCATCCCACGCACGGTTGGCGCTGGAGGACCAGGTGAAGCGGCCGGCCTGCACCGGGCCGAAGGCTGCCAGTTCCGCCCGGAACTCCGGGTTCTCCAGCACCGCGCGCATGCGGGCGGCAATGGAATCCGCGTCCGATGGGTCGAAGGTCGCGTCCTGCCGGCCCATGACTTCCGGCAGGCTGGTGGTGTTGCTGGCGATGCTGGGGGCGCCGCAGGCCATGGCTTCCGCCAGCGGCAGGCCAAAGCCCTCGTGCAGCGAGGGAAACACGAACAGCGAGCAGGCGGAGTAGAGCGGATTGAGGTCCTCTTCCTGCACGAAGGGTGCAACGACGATGTTGCCCTGCGGCACGCCGGCGCTGGATGCGCTGGCCCGCAACCGGTCCTCGTCGATCCGGCCGACGATGAACAACTGGTACTGCTTCTGCAGCGTCGGCGGCAGGCGGCCATAGGCGGCCAGCAACCCGGCCTCGTTCTTGCGCGGGTCACCGGCGCCAAGGAACAGGATGTAGGGGCCACGCAGCCCGTAGCGGTGCAGCAGCGCCGCGTGGCCGGCCGCGTCCAGCGGCGCCGGGCGGAAGGCTTCGCTGATGCCAGCCTGGATGTTGAACACCCGCTCTGGCGCGTAGTGCAGGTAGCGGATCGCCTCGTCCCGGCTGGATTCGGAAATGGCGAGCAGGCCTTCGCAGAGGAACATCTGCTGCAGGCTGCGATAGTACCAGGGCGCCATCTGCGGGTGGGACTTGGCGGGGTCGAGATAGTCGCCCTGGCGGATCAACGGGATCAGGTCGTAGCAGGTGGCCACCACCGGCAGGCGGGGCGCGCCCTGCGGCAGTAGGGGCACGGCATCGTCGACCAGCCCCTCGAACAGGCTGCTGACATGGACGAGATCGGGGTTGAGGGAAGCCAGGAAACGGGCCCGCACCTCTTCCGCCCCGGCGCGCAGCGGGGAGGGGGACACCGCGGCAGTGCCGGCCGGCGAATGCCAGACCTTGACCTGCGAGGCGGGCAGGACGTCGCCGAACTGCGCGCGCAGGACCTCCGCGGTGTCCAGCAAGGTGCCGTTGAGGGCGACAATGACCTCGTGGTTCCGCGACTCCCGGGCCATGGCCAGGGCCAGTTCCCGTGAATAGCGCCCGATACCCCGCGCATGATTGCTGCCCTGGGCGCCCTGAAGATCAATAACCAGCCGCATGGAATCGTCCGTCCTTAACGCGTCGCCTGAAGGGACAGGCGATATGAGGCGAAGGACCGGTAAAGCCGCGCTTCCTCCTCGCTCAGATCAAGCTCTACAGCCAGTGTGCAGGCTTGCGCCATCGGGACCGGCAGGTAGGAGGCCGGGTTCGTCGTGTAGGCAGCCGGCGTGGCCGCGGCCGTCTGCTCATAGGCGCGGTAGCGCAGCAGGAACCACTGGGCCAGGCCAGGGGCGGCTGTGCGGGCTTTCTGGGCCAGCCGGCGGCCGGCGGGTGCACCGAGGATGCGGCGCACGCCGCGCCGGAAGACCTCGCGTGCCACCGCCTTGGCCTTCACCTGGCCGCGCATCAGGTTGACCAGCACCCGCATCGGACGCGTGACGCGCCAGGAGGTGCTGCCATGCAGCTCGGCCAGGCGGGCCTGTGCGGCCTGCATGCCCTGATGGGCTTCCGCCGTGGCCTGCTGCTCGTTCGCCAGCAGTTGCGCCAGGCTGGCCTTGGCCTGGCCAAGCTCGCTCAACTCGACCTGAAGGGCGGCGATGCGGTTCTCCGCCGCCACGGCACGGCTTTCCAACTGGGCGGCGCGCTGGTTCTGCTGGTTCAGCGTCTCGCTGACCCGGTGCCAGGCGGCCTGGGCGCGCTGCCGTTCCTCCGACAGCTCGGCCTCATAGCGGGTATGGGCCTTGGCCAGCGCGTCCTGGTGCGCTTCCTGCGCCTCGCTAAACGCTGCCTGTGCCTCAAGCTGGGCCGCCTGCGCTTTCTGGTTGACCGCCTGGGCGTCCAGCACGGCCTTGTAGTTCTCCTCGGCCTGGCGCTGGAAGACCGGCGCGGGCACGAAGCCATCGAAGATGTTCGGCTGCACGCGGAAATGCCGCGACAGCTCGGCCATCTTCTCGTCGGCGAGGTAGAAGCGGTTCAGGCCGTCGAACCAAACGAACTGGTAGCCATGCGTGGTCAGGTGGGATTCCCACCCCGCGTGCGACTGCTCCTGGGACAGCGGCTCGGTCGCTTCCACCAGGACGATCCAGGGCCTGAAGGCCTGGAAGTCGGCGCCGGCCAGGACCTCGGCCTCAGCACCCTCGACATCGACCTTGAGAAAATGGATCGGCCCGGTCGGCCGGTGCTGGCGGCACAGCTCGGCGAGGGTGAGCGTCTCGACCGCATGCTCCGTCACGGTCCAGCCATCCTGCCGGTGGCGTTGCGCCACGGTGGCATCGAAGGTGGAGAGGCCGGTGCCAGAAATGCTGTGGAACACCTGCTGGCCGGAGGCCTGCCCGGCGCCCAACTTCAGGTTGATGTCGCGCGGCCGGGCCGCCTGCAGCAGATTGAAGTAATCATCGTTGGGCTCAAGGTTGATGCCGTGCCAGCCATGGTCATAGAATACACGCGTGACGGACATCTCGACAGGATCGGCTGCACCCACGTCTATGTAGAAACCGTCTTGAACATGTTGCAACGCTCGCCACAGCATGATGTCTTCTTGATTTTGTGCAGACGAAGCCAGTTGCATACATAACCCAATGAAATGACAGTTTCGACAGGCACTAATTCCTGCGATATCGTAACATTGTACGAACAAGCAGGGCAAGATTAACGCAGGAGCAATAATCTGGTTTTACAATAGCCAGTTTAGCCTGAGTTTGTGACCCGAATTAGGCAAAACCCGCCCGCATCACCGGCACCAAGCTATGGCTTTGCTGTGGAGCGCCCTGCCCGCAGGCCTTTTCAGGCCCGCAAGCGGTCCAGCCGGTCGCGGAAGCGGTACCACTCGCCCACCACCGGTAGGAACCAAGGGGTTCCGTCGTAGAACGGCACGGTGGGGAAGGTCAGCCCATCCAGCGCGAAGGCGGCATTGCTGGCGCCGGCCACCTTCAGCGCGGCGTTGTGGCCCATCCAGCTGGCCATCGCCACGCCCGAACCCTGGCAGCCCGCCGCGTAGTGGATGCCGTCCTGCACGCCGATATGCGGCAGGAAGTCGAAGGTGAAGGCCACGTTGCCGTTCCAGGCATGGGTGACGCGGATGTCCTTCAACTCTGGGAACACCGTGGTCATCGAGGCGTGCAGGGCAGGGGCCGCCTGCTCCGGCGTCGCGTCGCGGAAGCTGGCGCGGCCGCCCCAGACGACGCGGCTGCCATCCGGGCTGCAACGGAAGTAGTTCAGCACCCGGCGGCTGTCGCTGACCACACGGCGGCGGGGGAACAGCCGCTCGATCGTCTCCACCGGCAACGGCTCCGTCGCGATGATGTAGGAGGCGATGGGCATCAGCCGCTTGGCCAGCCAGGGCATGGCGCCACCGGCGCTGCCACCATTCGGCCCGCGCGTATAGCCGTTGGTGGCCACCAGCACCGCATCGGCGGTCAACTCGCCCTGGCTGGTGGCGATGTGGAAGCCGCCCGCCTGCTGCCGGATGCCGGAGACGCGCACGCCATCCACCAGCAGGGCCCCGGCGCGCTCGGCGGCCTCGGCTAGGCCACGGGCATACTTGCCGGGGTGCAGGCTGCCGGCGCCATCGGCGATCATGCCGCCGTAATAGTGGTCGCTGCCCAGGGCTTCGCGCTGCTGCTCCCGCGGCACCATGTGGGTGGGGTGGCCGGTCAACTGGGCCAGCCGGGCCGCCCGCGCCGCCATCCCCTCGTAATGCGCCGGGGTCCAGGCGGGGGAGAAGCGGCCGCAACGCACGTAGTCGCAGTCGATCCTCTCGCGCGCGATCAGCTCCTCGATGAAGGGGAAGCTGGCGGCAGCGGTCTCCATGATGGCGTTGGCCTGGGCCTCGCCGTGCTTCTTGGTCAGGTCCGTCTTGGCCAGCTTGAGGCCGCCGGACACCGCGCCGCCGTTGCGGGAAGACGCGCCCCAGCCGATCCGCTCGGCATCCAGCACCACCACCTCATGCCCCAGCCGCCGCAGGGTCAGCGCCGCGGACAGCCCGGCATAGCCGCCGCCGACGATGGCCACGGCGCTATGGGCCGGCAGGGCGTTCTCCCGCCGTGGCGGTTCCGCCGCATCCCACCAATAGGGGCGGGTGACAAAGCCAGGGGCCTGGAGGGAAGCGGGCAGGGTCATCGGGGCAGCGCCATGGGCAGGGAAGCGGCCAGGGTTGCCCCGGGTGGCGTATCTGGCAAGACCCTCCGCCGCGCCTTCGGGCGGTGCGGGCCGGGCAAATGCCATCCGGCTGGGCAGAGTGACCATTTCCCGGTCGGCCAGGGCCAGGATGCGGCTGGAAACCGGCCATATGTCATCGGGCCGGGTCTTTACCCGGCTGGACGCCCTGGGCAGTGTGCCTGCTCTCGCGTGTCCCGCGTACGCCGCCCCGGGCGCACGCCTTCAGGAAAGTGGCTGTCTGAGTGTTGCTCCTGGTGAAGTCCGGTGGAGAGAAAGCTCTCCCCGAATGGCAGTCCTGCTTCAAGGCGGCCGACCCGCGCCTGGACGTCCGGTCCTGGACCGATGCCTCCGTGCGGGCGGAGGACGTGCGCTACGTGCTGGTGTGGGAGCCCGATGCGGGCCGCCTCTCGCAGATGAGCGGCCTCAAGGCGGTGTTCTCCGCCGGTGCCGGCGTGGACCATGTGACGGCGGTGACGGACTGGCCGCGCCACCTGCCGCTGGTGCGCATGGGCGGTGACGAGACGGTGCAGCGCATGGGCGAGTACATCGCCTGGTCCTGCCTCAGCCTGTTGCGGGAGACACGCCACTTCGCCCTGGCGCAGGCGGAAAGCCGCTGGGCGCACAAGATGACGCCCGCCTCCGCGCCACGGCGCCGGGTGGGCATCATGGGGCTGGGCAATCTGGGCGCCGCCGCCGCCACGATGCTGCAGGCACTGAATTTCCCCGTGCAGGGCTGGGCGCGCAGTCCGAAGGACATTCCCGGCGTCCGCAGCTTCGTGGGCGCGGAGGGGCTGCCGGAATTCCTGGCGACCACCGACATCCTGGTCTGCCTGCTGCCCTCCACCTCGGAAACCGCCGGGCTGATCGATGCCCGCCTGCTGGCGCAACTGCCGCCGGGCGCCCAGGTGGTGAATGCCGGCCGGGGCCAGCACGTGGTGGAAGCCGACCTGATCGCCGCGCTGGATTCCGGCCACATCGCCGGCGCCGTGCTGGACGTGTTCGTGCAGGAGCCGCTGCCGGCGGAAAACCCGCTCTGGCAGCATCCGGGCGTGACGGTCACGCCGCATGTCGCCTCCATGGCCAACCGGCAGGACCGCGCCATCTACGTCGCCGCCGCCATCGCAGCGCATGAGGCAGGATTGCCGATGCCCAACGTCTACGATCCCGAGAGGGGCTACTGATGCTCACCCCGCCGCCGCTGCCCCCCCGCCGCCCCCACCCCACCCGCGTGGCCACCGAGCGTGAGCTGCGCGAGGACCTGGCCTGCGCCTACCGCCTGTTCGCGCATTTTGGCATGACGGACCTGGTCTACACCCACCTCTCGGTGCGCGTGCCCAATGCGCCAGGGGATGAGGGCCACCGCTTCCTGGTCAATCCCTACGGCCTGATGTTCGAGGAGATCACCGCCTCCTCCCTCGTGCTGGTGGATGCCGAGGGGCAGCCGGCGCAGGAGACGAGCTGGCCGGTGAACCCGGCGGGCTTCGTCATCCACTCCGCCCTGCACCTGGGCAGCGAGCGGGCGCAATGCGTGATGCACACCCATACCCTGGCGGGCATGACGGTGGCGGCGACCGATTGCGGCATCCTGCCGCTCAACCAGATG
>Ga0308159_1002544_pt1 | contig 20796 bp, 19 predicted proteins | sample PhyCR1_FD_201040 | JGI IMG/M metagenome (GOLD analysis project Ga0308159, IMG submission 201040) | Phyllosphere microbial communities from UC Gill Tract Community Farm, Albany, California, United States - DLSLC.R1 | ecosystem: Host-associated > Plants > Phyllosphere > Unclassified | place: USA... | reverse complement strand
TCTATACTAAATGAACACACCTAAGAGTAGATGCTATGAACCAGTCAGCGAAAGCACCGCGTGCCAAAGCCGCGACGTCTAAAACGAAGAAAAAAAGTCGCGTTGAGCTTGATATCGAAGCGCGCGATCGTAAGCGTGACAACAAACATCGTGGCCACAAACCAGGCTCACGCGCCAATCCTGATGCCGACAAAAACAAGTCTGGCACGGCGGGCAAGAAAACCGATCCTCGTATCGGCAGCAAGAAAGCCGTCCCCTTGATAGTCGAGACGGTCTATAAAGAAAAACCGAAAGCGCAAAAGGCCGAGAAGCCGAAGAAAGACGCTGCGCCAGTCTTGCCGCCGGAAGAAGAACTGACGCTGCTTGAAAACGACGCACGTCTTGATTCTCTGCTGGATCTGCTGGACGAAGGAAAAACCCTGAGCGCAGAAGATCAAAGCTATGTTGATCAAACGTTGGACCGCATCGACGTCCTGATGGAATTGCTGGGCATCGAGCTTGGCGATGAAGACGACGAAGACGAAGAGCAGGGCGAAAACATGTATCGCCTGCTGAAAGGCGGTAACTGATTTACCGCGTCTAGTCATAAAGCCTCTCGGCAGAGCATCTGTCGAGGGGCCATAGTGCCACGCCTTCCTGGCTTGGCCCTTTCAATCATTTCAGTCGATACCGCAATGCCCTTTTTTCTTTAATTGCCTTGTTATAATCCTCTTAAAATTTCTTCTCTATCTCCCTACTTGATAAAATTCTTTTGAACATCCGTAAACAAAGCACGCTATTTTATAATTCATATGAATATATAAGTTTATAAAATAAAGTCTTCATTATTGATAGAAGTGAAGATCAATCAATGGGAAACCAGATAAAGGTTTAATTAAATAATCACGCGCCTCGCCAGTGTAATCAGTTATATTTATGACTTCGATTATCTATTTAAAACCTTTGACTCAGGGATGTGAAGAAAAGGGCTATGAGCATAAATATTGTCGTTGCCGAAGAGTTGCAGTTGGTCAGAAAGGGGATTTGCTGTCTTATCAACAAAATGGTCAATCTCAACGCGGGCTCAAGCCCTGCGCTGCCGCCTCATGTCGTCGATACGGGCAGCCCCGGCGAACTCGTTACCCTGCTGGCCGCAAACCGCATCGATCTGCTGATTTTGGGTTATTCCCTAAATACGCAAGCATCGGGTAAACCTATTTCCACGCTGGATGGCTACGGATTAATTAAATGGCTTGCCAGAAAATATCCACTTCTTAAAATTATCGTCATCTCGCCCTATAAACATTCTGCCATTATGCGCGCGATTCTCGATATGGGCGCGGCAGGTTATATCACAATGAACAGCTGTGAAAAAACGCTGGAGCAGGCCATCGTTGCCGTAATGAATAACGATATATATGTTGAGAACGGATTAATGAAAGCGCTATTTAAAGGCGGTGATCTGAGTGGAAAAGAGATGTCGCTAAGAGAGATGGAAGTGCTGCGCCTGCTTCTGAAAGGGCTCAGTTTTAACGACATCGCCGAGCAGATGAATCTTAGCCCGAAAACGGTAAGCGCCCATAAACTGCGGGCAATGAGCAAACTTGAAGTGCATTCGGATTGCGAACTCTATTGCCTGTTGACGCAAATCAGGTTATTTAACCCCTCTTTCTAAACTCTTTTTCAAGCCTGATTGATGAATATCATTGTATTGGTCATCACCTCATTCTTCGTGTGTTTTGTTGCCTGCCTGTTGGGTAGACTTAAGCGCCTGTCGAACCAGAAGTCACGCCTGCGCAGGGTTGGCCTTGCACCCTCCCGCAGACAACCGCTTCTGCCGCGACGGTCGGAACGGCGTCGTCAGCGCGACAGCCGTGAACGCCCCTAGGTTTTCGGGCCTTTCAGCAGCATTCTGGAGTCGGCATGTCGGCAGCGTCTATCGAATGGGATACGGCCCTGATTCAAAAATATAACGGGTCCGGGCCACGTTACACCTCTTATCCTACCGCGCTGGAATTCAGCCCCGACTTTCGACAACACGATTTTTTACGCGCCGTTGCACGTTTTCCCGACCGACCCCTTTCTCTGTATGTCCACATTCCCTTTTGTCATCGCCTTTGCTACTTCTGCGGATGCAACAAGCAGGTGACGCGCCAGCAGCATAAGGCGGAGGCGTATCTTGACCTGCTTGAAAAAGAGATAGCGCATCGCGCCGTGCTATTTCGTGGCCGCAAGGTCAGCCAGATGCATTGGGGCGGCGGGACACCCACCTTTCTCGACAAAAGACAGATAAGCCGCCTGATGACGTTATTGCGCCATCATTACGATTTCTTGCCTGCGGCCGAATTGTCACTGGAGATTGATCCTCGCGAAATCGAGCTGGATGTACTGGATCATTTACACCGCGAGGGTTTTACTCGTCTGAGCATGGGCGTACAGGATTTCAATAAAGACGTGCAGCAAGCCGTGAATCGGGTACAGGATGAAACCTTTATCTTTTCGCTGATGGCGCGCGCGAAAACGCTGGGTTTCAGTTCAACCAATATCGACCTGATTTATGGACTGCCCAGACAAACTGCCGAAAGTTTTGCCCTTACGTTGCAGCGCGTGGCGGTATTAAACCCTGACAGGCTAAGTGTATTCAATTACGCGCATATGCCGAGCCTGTTTGCAGCCCAGCGCAAAATAAAAGAAGAGGACTTACCCGATGCCGCAACTCGCTTGCGCATTTTGCAGGAAAGCACGGCCTTTCTGACGGCATCCGGCTATCGGTTTATCGGCATGGACCACTTTGCCCGGCCCGATGACGAACTGGCCATTGCGCAAAAAAACGGGGTGCTGCATCGCAATTTTCAGGGTTACACCACGCACGGCGACAGCGATTTACTGGGGCTTGGCGTGTCGGCAATAAGCATGATCGGGAATACCTACGCACAAAATGAAAAATCGCTGAAAATCTATGCCTCGCAGGTGAATTCTCAAGGGCAGGCGATGTGGCGTGGGTTGGCGATGACGGCGGATGATTGCGTACGGCGTGACGTAATTACGTCGCTGATGTGCCATTTCAGTCTGGATTTCGGCGCTATCGAAAAACGGCACCGGCTGAGTTTTCGTGATTATTTTGCCGAAGACCTGCGAATGCTCGCGCCGCTGCAACAAGACGGGCTGGTGGACATAAAAGATAACGGCTTAACGGTTACGCCCAAAGGCCGATACCTCATCCGCACTCTCTGCATGTGTTTCGATATTTACCTGCGTCAACAGCTCAGACAGCGGCAATACTCGCGTGTCATCTGATTTTTTGCTGATTTTTCTCTGAGTTTTTCCTGAGAATAAAAAAACAGCCGCGTTGCGGCTGTTTTGCGTAACACCTTGCTGACTTCAGCACACGTCGATTAGGAGTGGTCGAGCGGTGAAGGTTTGATTGGCAGAGGCAGCTTGTACATCTTGACCGGGTATTCCACCGTCGATGCTTTACCGCCGGTGGTCGCCGGGGTGCGGTTGATCTGACCGGACGGCATCCACAGTGCGCCATCGGTTACCCACATCGCATCAATCCACACCAGACGCGGATCGGAGATAACGGTTGAAACCTTGCCTTCCGGGGTAATACGCTTGATGGAACGGGTGTTGATGTCCGACGCGTAGATGTTGCCTTCGCTGTCGATGGCCGTACCGCCGGTGCTCCAGGTATCAATCACTTTCTCGGCATGCTTGTTCACTTCGCTGGCCGGCAGTGAATCATCGTTCAGGTAACGCGTTTCGATACGCGCCAATGGACCCGGAATCGCCTGGTAATACAGCCATTTGCCGTCTGGAGAGACTTCCAGCTGGTCCAGACCTACACGTTTCTCCTGGCCGTTTGGCAGAATCAGTTTCTTGCCGTCGGCATAAATAGGGTCGTGGTCAATCGACAGCGGCTGATTGTCCAGCACGCGGTGCGCCTTGCCGGTATCCAGATTCAGCACGACCAGACCGACTGCGCCCGGATCGGTCATGTAGGCGTAATGACCGTTAAAACGGACATCATCAATGTAGCTGGCGGTCTTCTGTACCGGAGGCTTGATCAGGTAGGTTTTAACCACTTTGTTGGTCGCCGGGTCAATCTTCACCAGCTTGGCACCGCCATCGACCGATTTTGCACCGGTACCGATTCCAGTATTACCCGCATCAACAGCCCAGAGATTGCCATCGGGACCGATGCGCAGCGCATTGACGTGCAGGAAGTGGTGTTCAGGATCGGACGGTTTCCATTGATTCCATTCTGCGTCGGGATACGGCGTGACCTTGCCGTTTTCGCCCACTTCACCCAGTTGCAGACCCGGTCCTTCGGATTGCGTAAAGGAAGCAAAAATGCGTCCGCCGGTAGTGACCGTAAGCCCGTTCCAGACGTGGGTCGAGGTGGCTACCTGCTGTAAACGCGCATCCTGCTGCGTCGGTAACGTTGGGGGAAGTGTGTCTTTGGCCTGTAATCCGCCAGCCAGTAATAGACCTATTGTGAGGCTCATGGTTTTTAACACGAGTTTCATGTCCGCTCCTTTTCAAAATAATACACAGAGGTTGATACGGAGTTCGCGTGGGGACAGAAGAATTTCCCTTGTCCAGACCGCGACCCTGCAATGCTGCTTGCGTCTCTTTATGCAGCAAAAAGGGGTGTTGCCACCCCAAAGATAGTTTAAATATTTTTATATTGCTTAGACTGGGCAGCCTTTGGCGCGCAGTAAGCTGTTGAAACGCTCAGGATCTGTGGTGCCTGACGCGTTATGCGCTCTAATCTCTTCTTCACGCTGCGCGTGTTTTTGCACCTTCGGCAACAGGTCATCCAGTTCCGCGTAAGGAATGGCAATGACGCCGTCCGCATCACCGACAATCAGGTCGCCCGGGTTGACGATAAGACCCGCGCAGGAAACCGTTACGTTCACCTGACCCGGACCGTCCTTGCTTGGCCCGCGCAGGGTATTGCCGCGCGCGAACACGGCGATGCCGCCTTCCGCCCACTCGTTCAAGTCACGGATAGCGCCGTCGATGACGAAACCGGCAATCTTTTTGGTCAGCGCCGAAGTGCGCATCAGGCCGCCTATCAGCGCCTGTGTCAGGTCGCCGGAACCATCAACGACGATAACGTCGCCCGGTTTTGCCATTTCGATGGCCTTGTGAATCATCAGGTTATCGCCTGGACGTACCTTGACGGTCAGTGCCGGTCCACAAAGCACCGCTTTGCTGTCTGCGTGATAAGGCTGTAACCCAAGGGCGGCAACGCTGCGGCCCATACAGTCGCCGATGTTCGGAACCGGCAGACGGCTGAATGCCTCGACCGTGGCAGAGTCAGGCACATGGTCGCGAGAACCGATAAAGTAGCCAGCTGGCCATTCGCTGCGAGAAGTCATTCGTTACTCTCCTTTATTCAAAACTTCAGGATTTACACAGGCGCGGGCGTTGATCCGCTGCTGTTGTAAAAAGTCCAGACACTGCTGCGCGGCGGAACGTGCCACGGCATCCAGTGCTTCAGGCGTCGTGCCGCCGATATGCGGAGTCATGACGATATTGCTGAATTGACGGAAGGGATGGTCAAGAGGGAGTGGCTCTACGGCCACCGTGTCGAGACCGGCCGCGGCGAGTTTGCCGTCAGTCAACGCCTGCGCGAGAGCAGGCTCGTCGATAAGCTCACCGCGAGAGGTATTGATAACGATAGCGCGTGGCGGCAGCTGAGCCAGCGTGTCGGCATTCAGCATCAAGCGCGTCGCCTTGTTAACCGGGCAGTGCAGGCTCAGCACGTTGCTGTTTTTCAGGAGTTCCTGCAAGGTTGCATACTGCACGGCGTCGGAAGAATCGGTTCCCTGAGGAATGGCCGGATCGAAGAAAGCGGTACGCATGCCGATGGCCTTGGCGATGTGCGCCACGCGACGACCAATCTCGCCGTAGCCGACCAGACCCAGCGTCTTGCCATAAAGCTCGATGCCTTCGCTGCTGCGCGTCCAGCGGCCTTCGGCAATTTCATGCTGGAAGAACGGCAGTTGACGTGCGGCGCTCAGCATCAGGCCCACCGTCAGTTCGGCGACCGACTGGGCATTGGTTGCCGGGGTCGTCAGAACAGGAATAGCGCGCGCAGTCGCGGCGGCGACGTCGATGTTGGTCACCCCCACGCCGTGCTTGCAGATAATTTTCAGCGAAGGGCAGGATTCAATTGCCTTGGCAGACAAGGTTACCGTGCGGGAAATCACGGCGTCATAGGCATGGGTTGCCATCAACTGTTCGACTTCCTGTCCGTCGTTGGCATTTTGCAGGTAATCCACTTCGCAACCTGCGTCCGCCAAAACCTTGCGGCCCGCCGCGCCAAGGGCCGGTGCGGTCATCAAAAACTTATAGGTCATACGCTACTCCAGTGCTATTTTTACCCATATTGGCACTGTTAAAAGATAAATCATAACGCCTGAATTTTATTTATTGATTCCTACGAGGAATGGAATGGAACTGAAATACCTACGCTATTTCCTGGCAATTCAGGACACAGGACATCTGGGACGTGCCGCGATAACCCTTGGTATCACTCAACCCGCACTGACAAAATGCATCCAGAGACTCGAGAAAATCTACAATACTCGACTGATTTTAAAGGTCGGTAGAGGGATTCGTTTGACCGAAGCGGGGTTGCTACTTTGTGAGCGAGCTCAAAGAATCGTACAGGATATGGAAGTCACCCAGCGCGACATGAGCGCGTTGGCCGAAGGTACCGCCGGGCATATTCGTCTGGGGGCTGCGGCGACGGCGGCCGAATTCATGCTGCCGCAACTGGCAAAGCGCCTGCTCGAAGAAGCACCTAGTGTGCGGCTGGACGTCAAGGTCGGCATGAATGATCTGCTGCAAAGTACGCTGCGCGAGAAGCAGCTCGACATCATTCTGGGTTTTCTGCCTGAAAAGAGTAACGAGTTTATCTCGCGTCCTCTGCTCGACGATCCGGTGGTGCTGGTGGCCAGCAAGGATCACCCGCTGGCCGGAATACACCCGAACTCGGAACAGCTCGATCAGTACAACTGGCTGCTGCCGTCCAAGAAAGTGGCCACACGTCAGTGGCTGGAGCAGCGCTTGCGGGCAGGGGGTTATCCGCCGCCGCGTATCCAGATTGAAGCCAACTCCATTGCCACGCTGCATTCGGTCATTGTCGAAACCAATCTGCTGAGCTTTGTTTCGCGACGCGCGCTGGAAGAGATTCAACCGGCCATTCCGCTGGTGGAAATCCCGATGCCGCTGCTGGTCATGCCGCGTACCTTTGGCTTGCAGTTTCACTCCTGGAGCGAATTGTCGCCGGTCGCGCGCCATTTTGTGCAGATAGCCGAGAAGATTTGGAATTATCAATAATCACCCTCTCTAAAAGAAAGGTTATTGCGTTATAAGCATCGCAGAGACACGGATCAATAAATAATTAGTCACGGCAACCAATAAAAAACTATTTTGTGAGCGCGCCGAGGTTTTCGCTTATACAAAAAGTGCCTATTTATTCTCTGGGCAGAGTTTCCCGGAGAATAATTCCCTTTCCGCCGAAATAAACAACAATTAAATAATTCCCCTCAGTGATAAATAACCAGAGTGAAGGTTATCGATAACCGATTGATACTGTTTTCAAACGTGTCAGCGTGATAAAAATGTATTACAAATGTTATCGGTTGGTGAGTTTTAATTTTCTGCAATGTCAATTTATCCTGCCGGATTTCAAATCACAGCTAATAATACTGTCGTTGGGAAGACGAAGGGATACACCCATTTATTATTAACGTAGCGAAATAAAATATGAATAAATCTTCAGATCTGGCTTATGTCGTAGCGCGTATTTTGGCCGTTGGGCTGTTTTTTGCATCAGGTGCCGATAAAATTGTTCATTATTCCGACAACGTTGCGCTCATGGCGCAAAACAATGTGCCCGCGTTCTTCCTGCCGCTGGTCGTTCTGCTTGAGGTCGGTGGCGGTATTGCCATTGCCTTTGGTTTCCTGACGCGCTTCACCTCTATCTTTATGGCCGTGTTCTCTATTGTCGCCGGTTTCCTGTTTTATCAGGGATACAGCCACGCCCACCTGATGGTCTGGCTGAAAAATGCTTCCTGCGCTGCCGGTTTCCTGCTGCTGGTGGTAAACGGTCCGGGCCGCTGGAGTCTGGATTACCTGATTAAGCAAAAGTTTGGTAACAAAAAGAATAAAATCAATGGCATGAATAAGAGTGCGGCCTGATATTCTGCTCGATATCCGACGTGGCGGGCGACGATTTTCGTGCCCGCATAATGTGTTATAAAAAGTGAGATTTGCTATGAAGAAAGTAACTTGTGCACTACTGGTATCTGGACTGCTGGCCGGTTTTGCCGCACAGGCAGCGGAAGACGGTATCACCCGCGTTCCTGTACTGACCCGCGATCAGGCCAACGTCTTGCTGCAAAAAGCGGAAGATACCATTAAATCGCACCACATCGGCGGCGCAGTTGCCATTGTCGATGCTGCCGGTCAACTGATTACTTTTGACCGCCTTGACGGTTCAACGCCGGCCAATATTGCCCTGGCACCCGAGAAAGCCAAAACCTCCGCTTATTTCGGTCAGCCTACCGATACCTATCAGCAAAAAATTGCTCAGGGAAATTTGAATATTCTGGGCAACCCACGTATTTTACCTTTTGGGGGCGGTATTCCTATTAAACTGGATGGCCAGGTTGTCGGCGCTATTGGGGTCAGTACCCCTAATGGCGATGTGGATAACGAAGCCGCCAAAGCCGCATTAACTGCGCTGAAATAAAACGTTGAAATAAGACTCTCAGGTTTTACCGTCGTCTCGCATTATTAATTGTTCATATTAAATGAGACGGCGGCTGTTGTATCAATCACATTATTTATCTAGTCATTTTCATCCTGCTCTTACTTTCCATATTATTAATGATATAGGGGTTTTACCGTGAAGAAATTACTGATGTTGGCTGCTCTTTGTTCCCTTGGCAGCCTGAGTGCCTTTTCCGCCAACGCCACCATGACCCAAACTATTCTTTCTTACAGCGATGCGGAAAAGCTTATTTCCGTCGCGACTGAAAAAGCCGAAAGCCTGCATGCCAATGTCTGCATCGCGGTACTGGATCAGGCAGGTCAACTGCTGGCCTTCAAACGTATGGACAACGCGCCGGTAGGCTGCATCGACTCCTCCATCCTGAAAGCTCGTGCCGGCGCGCTGTATCACACGCCAACCGACAAATACATGGGCCGCGCCAACGGCACGGAGCCTGCCATCGCCACGCTGCCTGGCATGGTGCCATTGGGCGGCGGTAATCCGGTGATGTTCAAAAACAGCGTTATCGGTTCTGTAGGAGTCAGCGGCTCCGCCAACCCGAATGAAATCGCGATTGCCCAGACCGCCGCCGAGAGCTTCAAGTAATCAGGCAATAAGGTCCGGATAAACAAAAACCCCAGCGTAATTTCCCCTGGGGTTTTCTTTTAAGCGTAATGGCATCTTTTCAGTGCCGGGAAGGCGCGAAAATCAGCTGCTTCTTTCTGCAAGCTTGCCCTTACCCATGCCAATCAAGAGTACCAGCACCGCGCCAACGATACCGCCGATGGTAGGAAGATGATGGATGGTCGCCATTTTCAGATGCGCAATCGCCGGGTCTTCGACCAGCATGCTGCCTGCAATCCAGCCAATCAGCGCGCCACCCAGCATCACCACCGCCGGGAAGCGGTTGATAATCGCCAGCACCAGCTTGCTGCCTGCCACGATGATAGGAATACTGATAACGACGCCCAGCGCCACCACCAGGAAATCGCCTTTACCGGCAGCAGCCACCGCCAATACGTTATCCAGTGACATCACCACGTCGGCCACCACGATAGTCATTGCCGTTTTCCAGAGGCTGGTCGCGCTCTTGATATCGCTCTCTTCGTCTTCGTTGGCGACAAGCTTGATGCCAATCCACAGCAGCAACAGTCCGCCGACCAGCTTCAGATAAGGCAGGTTCAGCAGGCTTACCGCGACAATCAACAAGACCACGCGCGCCACAATCGCACCAATCGTACCGATGACAATCGCCTTGTTGCGCTGATGGGCGGGCAGTTTACGGCAGGCCATCGCGATAACCACCGCGTTGTCACCGCCCAGTAGCAGGTCGATTACAATAATTTGGAGCAGGATGACAATGAAATCCCATTGATCAAATATCCAGGTCATAAAACACTCTATGCAGCGTAGAAAGGGAAGATCCCGGTAAGCAGGGAGACTGCAATCAGTATCAGGCTGCTTACCAGAGACCATTTAAAGGTGAAGTACTGATTCTCCGAATAATCGAGTTTCAGCATGCTCACCACCAGATAGGTCGATGCAACCAGCGGGCTCAGAATATGCACCGGCTGGCCCATCAATGCCGCGCGCGCCATTTCGATAGCGGTAATGCCGTGATGTTTGGCGGTATCTGCCAGTACCGGCAGCACGCCAAAATAGAACACATCGTTGGACACCAGCCAGGTCATCGGAATGCTCAGCACGGCAGTCACCACGGCCATGTACGGACCCAGAGCTTGCGGGATAACGTTGAGCAGGGCACTGCCCACCGCATTAACCATCCCCGTTCCCGTGAACACGCCGGTAAACACTCCGGCGGCAAAGATAAGGCTCGAGACGGCAAGAATCGGTGGAGCATGTTGTTCCAACTGCTCTTTTTGTGCCGTCAGGTCCGGGAAGTTAACAATCAGCGCCAGACAGGCCGCAATCATGAACAGATAGCTTAACGGCAACACTTCGATACATAAACCAATTATCAACAAAATGGTTAAAGCCCAATTAAAGTAGAAGGTTTTTGCGCCGCGACTGCGGTTTTGATCTTCTATGGCATGTTCGAAGTTGATATTGAGGGTCGGTCCCAGGCGTGCGCGCTCGCGACGGCCAAAGATATAGGCCAGCACGAAGGTCCAGATGGCGCTGGCTATCAGCGCGGGCACCATCGGCACAAACATCTGGCCGATGTCTACGTGCATCGAGGTGGCGGCACGCGCGGTCGGACCGCCCCACGGCACCATGTTGCCCAGTCCTGACACCTGAAGCAGCAGGCAGCAGACCATCGGCAGCGAAAGCCCGAGGCGTTTGTAGATAGGCAGGAAGGCCGACAGCACGATGATGTAGATAGTGGCACCATCACCGTCCAGTGCGACGATAAAGGCCAGCAGAACCGTTCCCAGGAAGATTTTTACCGGGTCCCCTTTCACCATCTTGATGACGCGTTTTACCAGCGGGTCAAACATGCCGGCTTCGGTCATCACCATGAAATACAGCATCGCAAAAATAATCATCACGCCGTTGGGCGCAACCATGCGAATGCCATCCATCATGAATTTGCCGATGTTGGCGTAGAAGCCGCCAATCAGCGCAAAAATGGTGGGAATAATGATCAATGCGGTCAGGGCCGACAGCCGTTTTGTCATCAGGCAAAAGATAAAGAAAACGAGCATCAATATACTCAGGGTCACCAGCATCGCTTCATTCCTCTGTAGGGGAGAGATAAAAAATCGGTCATCACAGCTATTGTTAGCTGCTTGTTTCTTTTGGGTTATTTCTAAAGATTATGTCAGTAACACTGCGTTAAGAACCGCATCTGGTTTTATGGATTGATTCCTGCAGGGAATGATAAATGCTTCAAAATATGTTGAAAATTTAAACTAAAAACGTACCGTTAGGTTCGAATTGCCCTGTCGACCTTGATAATAGGGACTTTTAAGAAAATTCGCAGCAGCCGTGCAGGGGATTTTCGCGGTAACAGAATGTTTTTGAGCGCGGTTTAGCAGGGTAAACCGTGTATCGAGTTTGTGAGCAAGGACAAATAAATCGCGCGGGTGAAAGGGCGGCAGGACGGGAAAAAGGCAAAAAAAAGCCCGGCTTTAGGGGCCGGGTCTCCTTTTTGGCAGGGAATGCGTGCCGCGAACGGCACCTTTTCCCTGCTTTTTACAGCGCGGAATTTACTCCATGCCCAGCTCTTTGAGCTTGCGGGTCAGCGTGTTTCGACCCCATCCCAGCAGACGTGCCGCCTCCTGCTTGTGACCTTGCGTGTGACGCAGCGCAGTGGTCAGCAGAGTACGTTCCATCTCGGGTTGGGCTTCCGACAGCAGGTTTTGATGACCGGAACGTAGCGCGCGATCGGCCCACTGCGCCAGCAACGTAGCCCAGCTGTCCGGCAGACTTTGCCCGCCGGTTTCCGGCGCACTGCTTTCAAACAGTTCAGGCGGGAGATCCTGAATCAAAACTTCCTGACCGGCGGCCATGACGGTCAGCCAGCGACAGGTGTTCTCAAGTTGACGCACGTTACCCTGCCAGGGCAGACGCGTCAGCGCCGTTTCCGTTTCGGGATGCAGGTTTTTCGCCTCGACTCCCAGCTCTTTCGCCGCCACTTGCAGGAAGTAGCGCGCAAGACGTGGAATATCTTCCCGGCGTTCGCGCAGCGGTGGCAGATGCACACGAATCACGTTCAGACGGTGGAACAGGTCTTCGCGGAATTTGCCTTCCTGAACGCGCAGCTCCAGATTCTGGTGGGTAGCGGCAATAATACGCACATCGACTTTTACCGGCGCATAGCCGCCCACGCGATAGAACTGGCCATCGGCAAGCACGCGCAGCAGACGGGTTTGAACGTCCATCGGCATATCGCCGATTTCATCCAGAAACAGCGTGCCGTTGTCGGCCTGTTCAAAACGGCCCTGACGAATCTGGTTCGCGCCCGTAAAGGCCCCTTTCTCGTGACCAAACAGCTCGGACTCGATCAGGTCTTTGGGAATTGCCGCCATGTTTAGCGCAATAAACGGTGCTTTGGCGCGCGGGCTGTGGCGATGCAGCGCGTGGGCAACCAACTCTTTACCGGTGCCGGATTCGCCGTTAATCAGCACGCTTATTGATGACCGGGAGAGACGACCGATAATGCGAAAGACGTCCTGCATCGCCGGTGCTTCGCCGATGATATCCGCCGTAGGGCCGCTGGCCGGTTGGCTGCGCGCAGGCTGCTGCTGCTCCTGATAGTGACTTATCGCGCGCTCGACCAGCGCAACGGCTTCGTCGATATCGAAAGGTTTCGGCAGATAATCGAACGCACCCTGTTGATAGGCGCTGACCGCCGCGTCCAAATCCGAGTGCGCGGTCATGATGATGACCGGCAGCATCGGATGACGTTGCTTGATTTGCTTTAACAGCGCCAACCCGTCCATGCCGGGCATGCGAATATCCGATAACAAAACGTCGGGGGTTTGAGTCGCAATGGCTTCCAGCACTTCATTGCCGCTGTCGAACGTGGTGCAGTTCAAGCCGGCTCCAGTGAGCGCGCGTTCAAGAACCCAGCGGATGGAGCTATCGTCATCGACGATCCAGACTATCCCTCGTTGCATAGAAACCTCACTGGCGAATAGGCAGGAAGACCGAGAATTCGGTGTGTCCTGGCCAACTGTTAAATTCAACTTTACCCGAATGCTGGTCAATCAAACTGCGCGCGATGGACAGGCCCAGACCTGTTCCCCCTTCGCGGCCACTGACCATGGGGTAAAAAAGTGTGTCCTGCAAATGGGCCGGCACGCCGGGGCCGTCATCTTCGATATCGATACGGGCCACCAGACGGTAGCGCACACCGTGCAGGGTGCTCTGGAAGGCGGTACGCGTTCTTAACGTAATAGTGCCGCCTTCTTCCCCCAACGCCTGCAAGGCATTGCGGGTAATGTTGAGCAGGATCTGTTCTATCTGATCCGGGTCATGCGCCAGCTCGGGCAGGCTGGGGTCGTAGTCACGCACCAGCTGAACGTTGTCGGGCTTTTCCATCGACACCAGCTGACAGACGCGTTCGGCAACCTGGTGGATGCTCTGCGTAATGTGCTGGCTCGGACGTTGCGGCCCCAACAGGCGGTCGACCAGATTGCGCAGCCGGTCAGCCTGCTCGATAATGACTTTGGTATATTCCAGCAGGGAAGGGTCGGGCAGCGCTTTCGACAACAACTGTGCCGCGCCCCGAAGCCCGCCCAGCGGGTTTTTTATTTCATGTGCCAGCCCGCGGATAAGATCCCTTGCGGCGACCTGCTGCGCGTGCTGAAGCTGTTCCTGACTCAAACGACGCTGGTTATCCATCGGCGCGAGTTCGATTAAAATAAAACCTTCCGGCAAAGCCTGTGCGGTCAGCGACATGATGTGCGCCCGACCATCTACCACCAGCGTCACTTCGCTGTCGGTAAATCCTTGCCCAGCCTCGATACTTTCGCGCATCAGCGCGATATTCAGCGAAAAGTAGCCCACCAGATCGGGTAACGGTGTCCCGAAAAGTTTTCGTGTACTCTGCGCAAGTAATTGCTGAGCCGCCGGATTGGCGTAATGCACGGCCAACTCGTCGTCCAACAGCAGAACGCTGTTGATAAGAGAATTGAGGATCTGCCCAGCATCGGGCAGCTTGCCAGTTGCCATACAGCAGTCTCCCGCACCTGATTGGTGCATTTAAACCGCGACCCGTAAACGCTTCGGATCAGAGGTGTCACACAGGAAAGAGGCGTGGAGAAAAAAGCCCATCCGGAGATGGGCTGAAATTTTCCACGGCAACAAAAAATATCTCGATATTTTTGTTCCGCACTGCCGCAACCCGAAAGCGGCGACAGTACAGAGCGTAAAGCCCGGACTACGCGTGATTAGACGCTGTAGTACAGTTCGAACTCTACCGGGTGTGGCGTCATGCGAATGCGGTCGTTTTCTTCAGTGCGCAGTGCGATGTAGGCATCGATTGCGTCATTGGTGAATACGCCACCACGAGTCAGGAACTCACGGTCGGCATCCAGCTCTTTCAACGCTTCTTCCAGAGAACCTGCAACCTGTGGGATCTCTGCCGCTTCTTCTGGTGGCAGGTGGTACAGGTCTTTGTCCATGGCATCGCCAGGGTGGATTTTGTTGATGATACCGTCAAGGCCAGCCATCAGCAGGGCAGCAAACGCCAGGTACGGGTTAGCCGCTGGATCAGGGAAGCGCGCTTCGATACGCATCGCTTTCGGGCTTGAAACGTGTGGAATACGGATAGAAGCAGAACGGTTACGCGCGGAGTAAGCCAGCATAACAGGGGCTTCGTAGCCTGGGACCAGACGCTTGTAGGAGTTGGTGGTCGGGTTCGCGTAGGCGTTAATCGCTTTGGCGTGCTTGATGATACCACCGATGTAGTACAGCGCAGTTTCGGACAGGCCGCCGTATTTGTCGCCGGAGAACAGGTTGTTACCGTCTTTGGACAGGGACATGTGGCAGTGCATGCCTGAACCGTTGTCGCCAAACATTGGTTTTGGCATAAAGGTCGCGGTTTTGCCAAATGCGTGAGCCACGTTGTGAACCACGTATTTGTAGATCTGGATTTCGTCGGCTTTCTTGGTCAGGGTGTTGAAGCGGGTTGCCACTTCGTTCTGACCTGCGGTTGCCACTTCGTGGTGGTGAGCTTCAACAACCAGGCCCATTTCTTCCATGGTCAGACACATGGTAGAACGCAGGTCCTGAGAGGAGTCGACCGGAGGAACCGGGAAGTAACCGCCTTTGACAGCAGGACGGTGGCCCTTGTTGCCGCCTTCGTATTTGGTGCCGGTGTTCCATGCGCCTTCGATATCATCGATGGCAACGTGGGAACCCGCGATGCTGCTGCCGAAGCGCACATCATCAAACAGGAAGAACTCTGGCTCAGGTCCGAACAGAACGGTGTCTGCGATACCGGAGGTTTTCAGGAAGTCTTCAGCACGTTTAGCCGTTGAACGCGGGTCGCGGTCGTAACCTTGCAGAGTGTTAGGTTCGACGATGTCGCAACGGATTATCAAGGTTGACTCTTCAAAGAACGGGTCAAGCACCGCTGTGCTCGGATCTGGCATCAATACCATGTCCGAGTCATTGATGGTTTTCCAGCCGCCGATGGAAGAACCATCGAACATTTTACCATCTTCAAAGAAGTCCGGGCTCACCTGGTGAGATGGAATGGTAACGTGCTGTTCTTTACCCTTGGTGTCAGTGAAGCGCAGGTCGATGAATTTGACTTCATTTTCCTTGATAATCGCAAAAACGTGTTCAGCGGACATACTAGTTCTCCCGAATTTCTCATTATGTGTTCGTCGTGGAACGAATAAACAAACATTGTTGAAAATGGCGTGTGGCTTAAACAGCTTTTATAGTGGCTCTGATAAGACTCTTTTCACCCTGAATAAGTAATAGCGAAATCTGTGCCAACTTTGTCAAAAGGGCACGATTGCCATTCTGCGCGGGTTGTATGGTTATTGAGTATGCACCATAACGGGATTAATGCACTATTTTGGTTCAATAACGCGCACGTGGTGAACCATTTTGGTGCACCATTTTGGGTCATGGCGACTTTTGCACCGAGAAAGGGATCGTAAAGTAACCATACAGAAGTTGTTTCGAAGAGAATCTTGTGAACTTGTTTAGAACCTAGCCTAATACGTGTACAATAGCGCGCTATTTCTATATTTCTAAATGCCTGAGGCAAAGCTGTGATCGAAAATTTGCGTAACATCGCCATTATTGCCCACGTTGACCATGGTAAAACTACCCTGGTTGATAAGCTGCTACAGCAATCCGGTACCTTCGGAGAGCGTGTGGAAGCCACCGAACGCGTAATGGACTCCAACGATTTGGAGAAAGAGCGTGGGATTACCATCCTCGCAAAAAACACCGCCATTAATTGGAAAGACTACCGCATCAACATCGTTGATACCCCGGGACACGCCGACTTCGGCGGCGAGGTAGAGCGTGTGATGTCAATGGTCGACTCGGTGCTGCTGGTTGTGGATGCAATGGATGGCCCTATGCCGCAAACCCGCTTCGTGACCAAAAAAGCATTCGCCAATGGTCTGAAGCCGATCGTGGTAATCAACAAGGTCGACCGCCCTGGCGCGCGTCCTGACTGGGTTGTAGACCAGGTATTCGACCTGTTCGTTAACCTTGATGCTACCGATGAGCAGCTTGATTTCCCTATCATCTATGCATCTGCACTGATGGGTATCGCGGGTACCGACCATAACGATATGGCCGAAGACATGACTCCGCTGTACCAGGCAATCGTTGACCACGTATCTGCTCCGCAGGTTGAAGTAGAAGCACCATTCCAGATGCAGATTTCCCAGCTGGACTACAACAACTATGTTGGCGTTATCGGCATCGGCCGCATCAAGCGCGGAACCGTCAAGCCTAACCAGCAGATCACCATCATCGATAGCGAAGGCAAAACTCGTAACGGTAAAGTCGGTAAAGTTCTGACCCACATGGGTCTTGAGCGTATCGAAGCGAACATCGCCGAAGCGGGCGACATCATCGCCATCACCGGTCTGGGCGAGCTGAACATCTCCGACACCATCTGTGATCCACAGAACGTCGAAGCGCTGCCGGCCCTGAGCGTTGATGAACCAACCGTAACCATGTACTTCAACGTCAACACCTCTCCGTTCTGTGGTAAAGAAGGCAAGTTCGTGACTTCACGTCAGATCCTTGACCGTCTGAACAAAGAGCTGGTGCACAACGTGGCACTGCGTGTTGAAGAAACCGAAGACTCCGACGCATTCCGCGTTTCAGGCCGTGGTGAACTTCACCTGTCGGTTCTGATCGAAAACATGCGTCGTGAAGGTTTCGAACTGGCCGTTTCTCGTCCTAAAGTTATCAACCGTAAAATCGATGGCCGCATGCAGGAGCCGTTCGAAAACGTGACTTTGGATATCGAAGAACAGCACCAGGGTTCAGTCATGCAAGCCATGGGTGAGCGTAAAGGCGACGTTAAGGACATGATCCCTGACGGCAAAGGTCGTATTCGTCTCGATTACCTGATCCCGGCGCGTGGCCTGATCGGTTTCCGTACCGAATTCATGACCATGACTTCTGGTACCGGTCTGCTGTACTCCACGTTCAGTCACTATGACGACGTGCGTTCAGGTGAAATCGGCCAGCGTCAGAACGGCGTGCTTATCTCCAACGGCCAGGGTAAAGCGGTTGCGTTTGCTCTGTTCGGTCTGCAGGACCGCGGCAAGCTGTTCCTGGGTCACGGCGCAGAAGTGTATGAAGGCCAGATCATCGGTATTCACTCACGCTCCAACGACCTGACCGTTAACTGTCTGACGGGTAAGAAACTGACCAACATGCGTGCTTCAGGTACTGACGAAGCCACCACGCTGGTTCCTGCCATCAAGATGTCTCTGGAACAGGCTATCGAATTCCTGGATGACGACGAGTTGGTAGAAGTTACTCCTCTGTCTGTGCGTATCCGTAAACGTCACCTGACCGAGAACGACCGTAAACGTGCAAGCCGTGGTCCAAAAGAAGCGTAACCTTCTTTAACCCGAACGTTTAGTCGTCAAGAGGGCACCCCAGGGTGCCCTTTTTTTTGCCTTTTTTTCAGTAAACGGGCATCACGACGCTCACTCTGTCACTGTTCAGACCTATCATTTACGACTAACCTGTTATCTACTAATCAAACGAGCTTCGTCTTTGAAATCAGGAGCGTGCAATGCTGTATATATTCGATATGGGCAACGTATTAATTGATATCGATTTCAAGCGGGTACTGGGGGTGTGGAGCAACCTGAGCGGCACGCCGCTGGCGCATCTTATGGAACGCTTCACCATGGGGGATGCTTTCCAGAAGCACGAACGCGGAGAAATCACCGACCGCCAGTTCGCCGATGAAATTTGTGACGAACTGGGCATCGCGCTGAGTTTCGAGCAGTTCACCGCCGGATGGCAGTCGATTTTTGTCGGCCTGCGTCCGGAAGCTATCGCCGTGATGCAAAAGCTGCGCAGTCAGGGGCATCGTGTCGTCGTGCTGTCGAATACCAATTCGCTGCACTTCGAGCACTGGCCAACGCATTACCCCGAAATCGAGCAAAACGCCGATGCGGTTTATCTGTCCCAGCAGATAGGGTTACGCAAACCCGATCCCGAAATTTTCCGCTATGTGCTGAATAAAGAAGGATTCAGCGCGCAGGAGACGGTGTTTTTCGATGATGTTCCCGAAAACGTCAACGCCGCCAGCGCGGTAGGTATTCAAGCCATTCTGGTGACCGACAGCGAAACGCTGCCACGTCATTTTGCCGGAAATCAGATCACCTAAGTTTTAAAGGATGAAACAATGTCGAGGCTCCATCCCAAGCTGAAGTGTGCCTTCCGTTTTAGCAAGATGCTTTATTGGCGCGCCGACAACGATGGATTAACCTTGTTGGCGGGCCATCTGGCCTATGTCTCTTTGCTTTCGCTGGTACCGCTCATCGCCGTCGTCTTTTCCCTGTTTACGCTCTTTCCGGTGTTTTCCGACATTAGCGTGCAGCTAAAGAGCTTTATTCTGACCAATTTTATGCCCGCGACCGGCGATATCATTCAACGCTATCTCGAGCAGTTTGTTTCCAACTCCAGCAAGATGACCGCCGTGGGAACGATTGGGCTGATTGTGACCTCGCTGCTGCTGATAGCCTCGGTCGACAGCGTATTGAACAAGATTTGGCGCAGTCATACCCAGCGGCCTCTCGTCTTCTCGCTGGCGGTTTACTGGATGGTCCTGACGCTCGGGCCGATTCTGCTGGTGGCAAGCGTAGCGATAAGTTCTTATCTGCTGTCGCTTAACTGGTTGAGTCTCAACGGATTACATGCCGTGGTCGATCGCGCGCTGCGCGTGCTGCCGCTGCTTATCTCGTGGATCTCCTTCTGGTTGCTGTATCTGGCGGTGCCGACGGCCAGCGTGCCGACCAAAGATGCGCTGATTGGGGCGCTGGTCGCCGGTGCGCTGTTTGAACTGGGCAAAAAGGGCTTTGCGCTTTATGTGCAGTTGTTTCCGTCCTATCAGCTGATTTATGGTGTGCTTGCCGTGATCCCGATTTTATTTTTATGGGTCTATATCAGCTGGTGTATCGTACTATTGGGTGCCGAAATTACCGTCACACTTGGGGAGTTTCGCGCCAAACAACAAGAACAGGCTGCCGTCGAAGAGTCCGCTCCGCTGGAGAAGTAGAGTTTTATGATTGCGTTAATACAACGAGTTTTAGAGGCGAGCGTCACCGTAGAGGGCGAAATCTGCGGTGAAATCGGTCCGGGACTGCTGGTTTTGCTGGGCGTGGAGCAGGGTGATGACGAACAAAAAGCCAAAAAGCTCTGCGACAAGGTCGCCGGATACCGCATTTTCGGCGACAGCGATGACAAGATGAACCTGAATGTCACCCAGGCTGGCGGCAGCCTGCTGGTGGTGTCGCAATTCACGCTGGTCGCCGACACACAAAAGGGAATGCGCCCGAGTTTTTCAAAGGGCGCTGCGCCCGCCGAGGCCGACAGACTTTATCAGTATTTTACCGGTCAGTGCCGCGAAAAAGGCATTCCTACCGAAACCGGGCGTTTTGCTGCCGACATGAAAGTGGCTTTGGTTAATGATGGACCCGTAACCTTCTGGTTGCAGGTCTGACGCAACGGCGCAATGCCAGAGAGAGAAAGTATCTATGTATCACCTGAGAGTGCCTGTAACCGAATCAGAACTGGCCGCCTATTATCAATTCCGTTGGGAAATGCTGCGCAAGCCTCTGCATCAGCCGGAAGGTTCAGAGCGTGATGCCTACGATGCCATGGCTCACCATCAAATGGTGGTCGATGAACACGGTAAACCCGTTGCCGTCGGAAGGCTGTATATCAATGCCGACAACGAAGCCTCGATTCGCTTTCTGGCGGTCGACCCCAACGTGCAGGCCAAAGGGCTGGGTACGCTGGTCGCCATGACGCTGGAGTCTGTCGCGCGTCAGGAAGGGGTAAAGCGTGTAGTGTGTAGCGCGCGTGAAGACGCCGTCGAATTCTTT
>Ga0308159_1002542_pt1 | contig 20809 bp, 18 predicted proteins | sample PhyCR1_FD_201040 | JGI IMG/M metagenome (GOLD analysis project Ga0308159, IMG submission 201040) | Phyllosphere microbial communities from UC Gill Tract Community Farm, Albany, California, United States - DLSLC.R1 | ecosystem: Host-associated > Plants > Phyllosphere > Unclassified | place: USA... | reverse complement strand
TGATGCCGCAAAAAACCACCTGCAGGTTCGAGCTGATAATGTCAGTAATCATGTTTATGCCTTGAGCCGTATTTAATGAGGTTATCCTAAAAACTCGCAGCAATAACAACAAGCTAAAAGTTGAACATAAAACACGCATACAGTTGGATGAAGTATAGACCTGAGGCTGCGAACTACCGTATAATCCCGCACCGCGGCCCCTTAGCTCAGTTGGTTAGAGCACGCGACTCATAATCGCTTGGTCACTGGTTCAAGTCCAGTAGGGGCCACCAAATTTTACCTGTTAAATCAGGACATTAAGCCACTCCTTAGCGAGTGGCTTTTTTGTTTTTAAGTAACAAGTGTCTCAAAAATGGCGCACGGCAATTCTCACTCCCAAGCCGGTCGGCTCAAAACATACCTATCCCCCTCGTGCGCGGCTCACATCCTCGCCACCGAGGCTATTTGTTCCCGCTGCGCTTTCGACCCTCCCACAGTTATTGACAGAACTCCGAGGCGCGCCAGAGGCTCTTTTAAAATAACTCTTCGTCGTAGGCATTCAACTCTTCGGCTATGCGTAAGATCCGGCTAATGCGAGAGGTGTTAGCACTGCCTTGTGCCTTGATGTAAGAGGCAAAGTTATCTGCGTCAGCGGCGGCACAAACAGCACCAAAGACAATCTCATTAACCACTCATTACCTGCTTTTTCCCTATCTCTCTCCTCATCCCCATCTACACTGAAAGGGTCTTAAACGTTCGGCGAAAGAGGAAAAGATATGCTTGGAAAATGGTTATTCATTATTGCCGCGGCAGCAGCCATTCTGATATTCATCAACTGGGACAAAATCCTTGTTTCTATTGAGCCAATGCTGCGTTAAATCCGCTATCATTCGCCCCATACCTTTTCGTATTTTATCCCGCTGGAGAGAACCTCATGAAAGACGGCCCCCTGAACGAAGAAGAGCTCGAATGGCTTGAAGATGTGCTGATCAAGTACGGCAATGACGAATCCGTTCTGGATGTTGCCGAACTGGACGGCATGTTGACGGCTATCCTCTCCGGTCCAAACATGATTGAGCCAAGCGTATGGCTGGTCGCCCTGTGGGGTGGAGAGGATTTTATCCCGGACTGGGAATCTCAGGAGGAAGTGACCCGCTTTATGGATCTGACTTTCCAGCACATGAATGATATTGCAGACCGGCTCAATGATTATCCGGAACAGTTCGAGCCGCTGTTTGGCGAGCAAACGGTAGAGGGAACGGACTATACGGTCGTCGACGAATGGTGTTATGGCTATATGCGCGGCATTGCGCTGGATGACTGGTCCTCGCTGCCTGCGGCATTTAAACCTTCTCTCGAGGCGATTGAGTTGCACGGTTTGGAGAAGAATATGACCACGCTCGAAGGGATGACGGACGATCAGATTGAAACCACGATCGAAGAGATAAAACCGGCTGCGTTGAACCTGCATGGTTACTGGTTAAGCCAGCGTCAGGAACGTCATTAATTCTATGATTTTTCTGCTTCAAAAAAATGCATAAAAAAAGGCCGCACAGTATGCGGCCTTTTTTCTATAACAGAGTTTAAAAATTGTCTTAATACGCGCCATCTTTTTTAAGCACGACACCGATGGTCTTGAACAGGATTGCGATATCATTCCACATTGACCAGTTCTTGACGTACCACACGTCGAAATAAACACGTGTTTCGTAATCTACATCACTGCGTCCGCTTACTTGCCATAGTCCGGTCATACCCGGCTTACTTAACAGGTAATAATCGATCTGCTCCTGATAACGCTCCAGCTCTGCATGAATAACAGGTCTTGGGCCAACCAGGCTCATTTCACCTTTTAATACATTAAACAGTTGTGGAAGTTCGTCCAGGCTGGTGCGACGCAGTAAAGCACCAATTTTTGTGACACGCGGGTCATTTTTTAATTTAAATGTCTGGTCCCATTCGATTTTGGCTTCAGGATCTTTCGCCAGCAAATCTTCAAGCAATTCTTTAGAGTTAATGGCCATCGAACGGAATTTTAGACATTTGAAAGGCACGCCGCCTTTGCCGATACGCTCATGACCATAAATCGCAGGGCCACCATCTTTTTTGACTTTGCGACTGATATAGATTAACGCAGGGGAAAGCAAAATAATGCACGCCAGCGACGCTGCAATATCGAACAGGCGCTTGGTAATCTGCGAGGATAATTTGGCGAGGTTATGGTGAACTCGGAAAATCATCACTTCATGGCTAAAGATAAAGGACATATCAGTACTGTCTAAAGGCATACCACGCAGTGTTGGGATCACGGAAACATAGCGATAACCTTTAATCATGAATTCGCGCAGCCAAGAGTTACGAATATCGCCCTGATCGTTTTCAACAGCGACGATAAATTGCATACGTTTATCGATTCCGCTTTCAAGCCATTTGGTATCGCTGTGAATGACAGGCAATCCTTCAAGGCGATCGTCAGGAAGATTGCAGGGCTTTTCGGAGATAAAGCCGATGACGCGCAGGCCCATATTGGTTTCATCGGTAATTGCCTTGTAGGCTTCCAGGGCATTTCTACCGCTACCGATGATAATTGTAGGACGCTGCCACAGGCCCATTTTATTGAGAACAGCCTTGGTGGTGACGCGAGCCAGTGGAACCAATATCAGAACAAATGCCCAGGTCAGAGCCCATAAATAACGTGAGAAATACCACTTTGCAAAAGCGATGATGGCGATTTCGATAATGGCGAAAATAACCAGCGTACGCAGAATCTCTTTAAGCTCGAACCAGAAAGTTTTGCGATAGAAATAGTGACGTAGTCGAACACTAATCCAGCCGACCAGGCTGAAGGCAAGTAGCCAGTGGAGTCCAATCCAATTATTAATATCATTGGGAAGTGCGACGTCGTAATGACTGGACGTAAGATCGATTACACCTAGCGCTAAATATAGCGAAAACGCAAAACTGATAAAATCAGATAGCGCCAAGGCACAAGTTACCCAAAAGTTTCTGGCAAAATGCATTTTTTGTTCCTTAAAAAGGAGAATTAAGTGTTTCAAAGTGAGGGAATGCTCATTATGTTCCCAAGCATTAGCTTGCCAGTTTAGGCAACCAGCTCTGGCAAGCCTGATCGATTAACTGGTAAACATAATCAAAGGCCTCTCGACTCTGGCGATACGGATCGGGGATCTCTTTTTTATCCAGCCAGTGCCCTAATAATAAGGTTTTGCCACGGGCTTCCGATGCCTGCTTTGAAACCTGTTCAATATGAGACTGATCCATCACCAGAATTAAATCGTACTGGCGAGCCAATTCAGCGCTGAATTGCTGCCCACGATGTCCTTCCAATGAAAGTCCATGCTCTTTTGCAATAAAAGATGCCTGAGAATCGGCCTGGTGCCCAATAAGGGCACCCACGCCAGCCGAATCGATCTTCTTGCCCGGCATTAATTGACGAAGCCGTCTTTCGGCCGTCGGCGAACGGCAGATATTTCCGGTACACACCACCAATACCGAATTAAACATAAATTAGTCCCAGTTTCTGTAGAATTGCAGGGTCTGAACCGTATCATGTGTGCCAGTAATGGTAGGAAGCAGCTGTGAAATCACGCGGTTCCAACGAACAAGAGGCGCGGTAGTCACATAAACAATGTCGTACGGCTTGAGCTGGAACTGCGCAGCCATCACCATCGCAGAGGCATCTTTGGCCTGAAGCTGATAGATGTTGGCGATACGCCCCTGCTTGTCGCCTTTCAACTGGCGAATAACAAAGATGCCGGAGGCGTCAGACTGAATCTGATCGATACCTGAAGAGTTACCCAGGGCTTCGGCCAGCGTCATGCCACTGCGGTCCATCTTCATGGTTGCCTGCTGCACAACTTCGCCCATCACAAAGACTTTCTGGCTGTCATTGCGTGGAACATAAAGAATATCGCCCGGATACATTAGATGGTTCTGCATCAGGTCGCCTTTCTGCAGCAACGTTGCCAGGTTGATAATCGTATCCTTGCCGTCGTGGGTAAGGACCACATTGCGCCAGTCGGCATCGGCAGCCAAGCCACCCGCGGCATTGATGGCATCAACCACGGTCATCGGAATGTTGGTGATAGGCAGTTGGCCAGATTTGTTCACTTCGCCGGAAACGTAGGCTTTTTGCGAGCGGAAGGCCGCTACGCTCACGTCAACCTGCGGGCTTTCAATATAGGTGACGAGACGCTTGGCGATATCCTGACGGACTTCATCCATGGTTTTGCCCACTACATGTACTCGGCCGATATAAGGATAGAAAATATTGCCGTCGGCGCCGACCCAGTTACCGCTGTCTTCGGCACTGCGATACTGCCCTGCTGGTGTAGTCAGCTCAGGGTGGTCCCAAACGGTTACCATCATCACGTCGCCGACACCGATGCGGTATTGGTAATTATTTACCTGCGCATCCAGAGCAGGGTTCGGGCGAGACAACACTTTCGGAGGACGCATTTGCTGAACCAGCTGAGGCGTCATCGGATAGACGTTGACTTTTTGATCCCAGTCGGAATTGCTGTCCGGCTGTTCAACCACATTCTTACCGGTGCTGTTCAATCCCTGACCAGGCACTACGGTACAGCCACTAAGGAGACCCACAAGAACAGCAACGGCTGTCAACTTGATTACATGTTTTTTTGTCATTGATTTCATTCAAAAGTTAGAGTCAAGTATTGGAAAGGACGCGCTATCACCCTTGTCCCTGTTGTATTGCCAAACCACGTGGGAAAACGCGTGGTTTAAAGGTTTAAGGAAATTTCAACTGTGCCAGTTACCGGCGTCATCGCAGCCCGTGCTTTTTGCCTTGCTGCACCGCACCTGCGTGCGCGACGAAGGGAAACTTAAACGTCCCTGAATGGTTGTAGTATCAGGCACAGAAAAATTTTGCGCCATAGGGTCGGCACAAATCAGATATTGCCGTAGGCGATAGCGGATTTCATCGCCGGGCTTCAAGGATTGTAAACGCGAACTGGAAGTCGAAAACTCGGCAACCCTTTGTGAAATAGAGGATTTTCTGATAGGTAAAAATCCGCTCGCGGAGAGGCAAGCGCCAAGGCATGACGTGTCGACTGCGAATTCTTTTTCCATCAGGGAAAACCTTCTCCTTTGCCGATAATGACTGTACGTTCAAATTACGATGGAATGGCCCATCCGTAGGTCGATATGGAGAAAAAAGCGCAACGCCAAAAATCGGTTCGACTCGGCAGTGTTCATGATACCGCCCCTAATCGCGCTAACCTGTTGAATAGGCGTTACGACGGATAATGCCACAGCGAAGGGTATAGATTACAGGTTTTTCAACGAATGAAACCGCAGCCGATAATTTCGCCATCCACGCTACCGCCTTGGCTTATCAGCAACCAGAGCACTGTGAGCTTCCAGCCCGCCAACTACCAGACGATTATTCCGACTTTTTTCCAGCAAAACCAAGCAATAACAATTTATCGCCCAGAAGGATTTGTGATGAAGATAACAAAAATTCGTCAAAATTGCGCTAACGATGTCGTTCATTCGTTAACAACTTACTTTAATTATTTAAAATTTAAAATGAGAAGGTTCTCTGATGATTCGAGACATCCGCCACCGCAGCAGTGAATTTATGCCCTTCCAGCGTCAATAGAAGCGTTTTTGCCTCCAGACCACCGGCAAAACCGGTCAATGCACCAGATGCGCCAATGACGCGATGACAGGGAGCGATGATAGAAATCGGATTACGCCCATTCGCAGCGCCGACGGCGCGAACGGACTTGGGATTACCCAGCGCCAGCGCTATCTGGCTGTAACTGCGGGTTTCACCGTAGGGAATTTCCAGCAATGCCTGCCAGACCCGTTTCTGAAATTCGGTTCCCTGAAAATCCAGCGGGAGGTCGAAACGGGTTCGCGTTCCTGCGAAATACTCGTTTAACTGACGCTCGGTTTCGACGAGTATCGGGTGTGTCTCATTTTCAATCAATGTGCCAAGGCGAACGCGGTTTTCCCGCTCAATCTCCCACAGCACGGCGGCCAGTCTGTCGTCCCGCGCCACCAGCGTTAAAATACCCACCGGTGAATGCATGCGTTTGAAGGTATTGTTCATCTTGTCGAACCCTGCTGGCGTTGAAAAAGAGTGCAACCAGTGTAGACAATATTGTGCACCTTAGGAACGCAAAGCGTGATAACCCAAGAGGTGTAGCGACATTACGCGCTGATTATGGCAGTAAGATGAAAAATAATAACCTGACTAAAGTTTTATTTTGTATTGATAGCCTATTTTCATCAGGCCAAAGCTATTTCTGGCACCTAATTTCTGCATCACGTTTCTTTTGTGGGTTTGCACGGTTTTATAGCTTACCCCCAGCGATTCGGATATTTCCATCGGCGTCTTGTTATTCAGCAATAATGACATCACGCGTAACTCGCTCGAGGTGAGCGACAGCTCGTTGCTGTCGGAGTTGACTATCTCCAGCAGGTTCGGACTGCAATAATAATCGCCCGAGATCCCTTTATCGATGGCGTGTTCAACCGACACGATGTCATCTTTCTTGGAAATAAGCACACGCGCTTTGCACTTCATCAACTCTTTGATAAGAAAAACATTATCGACATCAGTACAAATTATGAGCGTCACACGATTCCAGTGTTCTGCATTGCGGCGGATAAAATCGATGCCGTCCATTGGAAATAGATTGGTGTCATATATTTCCATGATGACAATATCAATCATTTCGGCGTCGAGCATCGATTGTAACGGAGAGAAACCTTTTAACGCGCCCCGAATTTTAACATCTTCAGGAATTAGCGCTCTCATGGCCAAGGAGGTAAAGGAATGAGGTTCCATTATGACCAAGTTTTTCATAGTTCCCTTAAATATAAAGAGTCATCCTAACGGCTAGTAAAAATATAAAATCAGCCGTACAGCATGAATAGGCCTAAATGGTTTAAATCCAATTAAAACGTAAAACCCTGAAAACCTGAGCTCCTGCAATTTTTTATGTCGGTAAAGAGGGTTTATCAAAATTTAACCCTAACTTTAACCGCGCTGAAATAGCCATTTCGACGCAAATTTACAGAAAATTAACACTTGAGGGGCCTGCATGTTACTAGGAATTTTCTTAGCAAAGCCACTCAAACCGCTTATAACTCAAAAAACGTTAATGTTTACTGGTTAAAAAACAGCTAATTACAGAATGAATAAGACTCTAGCGAAAATCATCTATTAATAATTCTACTCATTCTCCACTCATTAGCCAGACAAGATTTGGCCCGCACTTCAGGCCCTGGCGGCTATTTTTTGATGTTGCTGCCCTGCTTGCCTTGGGAAATCATCACTCTGTTAAATTGACGTTAAATATTAATGCGACTGTTGTTTTATAACTTTTATGCCATTTACGGGGGTTCATATTCCAGATTGTTTTTTGCACAATAATAAAGGCCAGTGATAGAATGTGACTTGAATCACACTTTTACCGTTTTCAACATCTCCAAACTTCTACCATAACTTATTTAAATTCATGGCGTTGCCCTGAAATTATGCCGTTTCGTATGTGTATAAGATTGCATGTATTAAGGACTTAATTCGATGAACACCCTGACGACTGGATTCATGATGATGCGCTGGGAATTACTGAGCGCGCTGATGATGTTTTTTGCCAGCCAACTGAATGTGGTTTGCCGTCAAACCAGTAAGAACACCCTGGCATTTATGTGCAGCGGATTGGGTCTGTCGATGACCTGCTGGTTCGTGATGGGTCTGATGGGGATGACGTTCAGCGTTGAAGCCCTGTCACATTTCTGGCTGACGTCCAAAGAGGTGTTTATCGATATTATGAGTCAGCAGCCAACGACCTGGCCTATGCCCTGATCTCTTTTTCTGCGGCAGCGAATCGTGCGCAATGCCCCCTCGCTGCCGGAAATGCCCGCCTTTATCTGCGTTAAGTTACTAATCCTTTCTATATCTTACATATTATTTGCTAAAGCCTGAATTCCCGTATTAGATACTGTTCATACTTTTCCCAAAAATGACATTTGACCCTCTGCCCTTATCTCGCGCTATTTTCGAGAAGCCGGAGGGAGATATAGGATATCGAATGAAGACGCATTACGTGATTGGCGCAGTCGTTTTGATGTTGGGTTCTCCGCTGTATGCTCTCGCCGCCGAGGCGCAAACGCCGGTCTCTTCGGCCATTCCACAGACACAAATAAAACAGCGCGATAGCTTTATCGCCACTCTCATGAAGAAGATGACGCTGGACGACAAAATCGGTCAGCTTAATCTGGTGAGCGTCGGCCCCGATAATCCGAAAGAAAAGATCATGGCCGATATCCGCGAAGACAAGGTTGGCGGCGTATTCAATACCGTGACCAAGCCGGATATCCGTCGTATGCAGGATCAGGTGCAATACAGCCGCCTCAAGATCCCGCCTTTCTATGCCTATGATGTGGTGCACGGTCAGCGCACGATATTTCCTATCAGCCTTGGACTGGCATCGAGCTGGGATATGCAGGCCGTCGCCACCAGCGCACGCGTGTCGGCAGAAGAAACCGCCGCCGACGGCCTGAACATGACCTTTTCCCCCATGGTCGATATCACGCGTGATCCCCGCTGGGGCCGTGTCTCTGAAGGGTTTGGCGAAGATACCTATCTGACCTCGCGTCTGGCCTATGAAATGGTCAAGGGCTATCAGGGCGATGACCCTTCCGCGCCCGGCAACGTGATGGCCAACGTCAAGCACTATGCGCTGTACGGCGCAGTGGAAGGCGGACGCGAATACAACACGGTCGACATGAGCCTGTCGCGGATGTTCAACGACTACATGCCGCCCTACAAGGCTGCCGTCGATGCGGGTGTGGGCGGCGTAATGGTCGCGCTGAACTCCGTCAATGGCGTACCGGCCACCTCGAACGGCTGGCTGCTGAAAGATATCCTGCGCGATCAGTGGAAATTCCACGGACTCACGGTAAGCGATCACGGCGCCATCGGCGGTCTGGTCAAACACGGCGTAGCCGAAGACGATCGTCAGGCGGCAGCCATGGCGCTCAAGGCCGGCGTCGATATGGACATGGCCGACAATCAGTACGGCCAGTATCTGCGCGGCTTGCTGAAAGACAAACTCATCAGTGAGCAGGATATCGACCGCGCGGTGCGTGATGTATTGATTGCCAAATGGGATATGGGCCTGTTCGCCGACCCTTATCGCCATCTTGGGCCGCCCTCCACCGACCCTGTCGATACCAATGCCGAAAGTCGTCTGCATCGCACCGAGGCGCGTGAGGTCGCGCGCGCCTCGATGGTGTTGCTGAAAAATGACAACCACGTTCTGCCGTTGCAGAAAAAAGGCACCATTGCACTGATTGGCGCACTGGCCGACAGTCAGCGCGACATGATGGGCAGCTGGTCTGCGGCGGGGGTTTCCAAACAGACGATCACCGTGCGCAAGGGCATGCAGGATGCGATAGGCGACAAGGCCACGCTGCTCTACGCACGTGGCTCCAATATTATCGACGATCCGGCCATCGTGACTTTCCTGAACTCGTATGAAAAACAGATCCAGAACGATCCGCGTCCGGCACAGGAAATGATCGACGAAGCGGTGAAAACCGCCGAGAAAGCCGATGTCATCGTCGCCGTGGTCGGGGAAGCGCAAGGCATGGCGCACGAGGCTTCCAGCCGCACTGATATCAGCATTCCGCAAAGCCAGAAAAATCTGCTGAAGGCGCTGAAAGCCACCGGTAAACCGCTGGTGCTGGTGCTGATGAACGGGCGTCCGCTCACCCTGCCGTGGGAAAATGACAATGCGAACGCGATGCTTGAAACCTGGTTTGCGGGCACCGAAGGCGGTCATGCGGTTGCCGATGTGCTCTTTGGCGACTACAATCCGTCGGGCAAGCTGCCGATGACCTTCCCGCGCGCCGTCGGCCAGATCCCGCTCTACAACAGCGTGCTGAACACCGGCAGGCCGTTTAATCCGCAAAAGCCGGACAAGTACACCTCGCGCTATTTCGATATCACCAACGGACCGTTGTTCCCGTTTGGCTATGGCCTGAGTTATACCGATTTCTCTGTGTCGGATGTCAGCCTCTCCTCCACCACGCTTGCACGGAACGGCGCGATAACCGCAAGTGTCAGGGTGAAAAATACCGGCAAGGTCGCGGGCGCGACCGTGGTTCAGCTTTATACGCAGGACGTCACCGCTTCAATCAGCCGTCCGGTTAAAGAGCTCAAGAACTTCGAGAAAGTGTATCTGCAACCCGGCGAAGAGAAGCAGGTCAGCTTTACGCTGCGCACGGCCGATCTCGGCTTCTATGACAACCAGCTCAAATGGGCCGCCGAGGCCGGAAAATTCAACGTCTTTATTGGCCTGGATTCGGTAAACGTCAAGGAAAACAGCTTCCTGCTGCTCTAATCTCCTCTTCTGCGCCTCTTGAAGCCCCCTGCTCTCAACAGGCGCAGTCCTCTGCTTCATAATAATTCTTGATACCTGTCACAATCACGGCAGCCCGCGCTGGAAAGCCGCGTCACAGGCGTTAAATTTAAGCCATCTCATCCGACCACTTTCGTAGTGTGGCTACTGATTTCGATGGAGTGCGTTATGAAGCGTTGGTCTGTACCTTATCCTCATCTACTTGCGCCGCTGGACTTGGGGTTTACCCAGCTCAAGAACCGCGTCTTGATGGGCTCGATGCATACGGGACTTGAGGAGCGGGAAGATGGTCCCGAACGTCTGGCCGCCTTCTACGCCGAGCGCGCGGCCGCGGGTGTCGGGCTTATCGTGACCGGCGGGATTGCGCCCAATACACAGGGTGTGGTGTATCAGGGCGGCTCCGTGCTGAATCACCCTTCGCAGGTCGGCCAGCATAGAATCGTGACCGATGCCGTGCATGCTGCGGGTGGAAAAATCGCGCTGCAAATCCTCCACGCAGGCCGCTACAGTTATCAGCCCCATCCCGTTGCGCCTTCTGCGCTGCAAGCGCCCATCAACCGGTTTGCCCCACACGCGCTCAGTGACGCCGAAATCGAGCAAACCCTTGAAGACTTCGCCCACTGTGCGCAACTGGCGCGCGAGGCGGGTTATGACGGCGTAGAGATCATGGGGTCGGAAGGCTATCTGATTAACGAATTTTTGACTGCCCGCACCAACCAGCGCGAAGACAAATGGGGCGGCAGCGCCGAGAATCGCATGCGGTTTGCCGAAGAAGCCGTGCGCCGTGTGCGGCGTATCTGCGGCACGAACTTTATTATTATTTACCGCCTCTCCATGCTGGATCTGGTGGAACAGGGCAGCAACTGGGAAGAGACGGAACTGCTGGCGATGAAAATCGAGCAGGCGGGCGCGACCCTTATCAATACCGGCATTGGTTGGCACGAGGCGCGCATTCCGACCATCGCCACCCGCGTGCCCCGCGCAGCCTTCGGCTGGGTCACGCAACGGCTGATGGGCAAGCTCGGCATTCCGCTCATCACCACCAACCGCATCAACGATCCTGATATTGCAGAAGACCTGCTGGCCAACGGCTACGCCGATATGGTTTCGATGGCGCGCCCTTTCCTCGCCGATCCGGCGTTTGTGCAAAAGGCCGCCGAGGATAGGGCAGACGAAATCAATACCTGTATCGGCTGTAATCAGGCCTGTCTCGACCAGGTTTTCGCAGGGGAATTGGCCTCCTGTCTGGTGAATCCACGCGCCTGCCATGAAACCGAAATGCCGCTGCTCCCAACCAGCCAGAGTAAACGCCTGGCGGTCGTCGGGGCAGGCCCTGCGGGACTGGCTTTTGCCACCACGGCGGCGCAGCGCGGTCATCACGTTACCCTGTTCGATGCCCAGCCCGAAATCGGCGGACAGTTTAATATCGCCAAACAGATCCCCGGAAAAGAGGAGTTTTTTCAGACCCTGCGCTATTACTCGCGCCAGCTTGCCCTGCTCGACGTCCAGCTGAGACTGGGCAGCCAGGTGAATGCCGAGGCGCTTGACGGCTTTGATGAGGTGATTCTGGCCTGCGGTATTCTGCCGCGCTTGCCCGACATCACGGGCATCGATCACCCGAGCGTGCTGACCTATCTCGAGGTGCTGCGTGACAAAAAGCCGGTAGGCCAGCGCGTTGCTATCATCGGCGCGGGCGGGATCGGCTTTGATACCGCCGAATATCTGGCGCATGTCGAGCCTTCCGCCAGCCTCAATATCGCGATGTTCAATCAGGAATGGGGCATTGATTCCAGCCTGTGCCAGCGCGGCGGACTGGCCGTCGAAGGTGCCCGGCCGCTGCCTTCTGCCCGTGACATCACCCTGTTACAGCGCAAGACCAGCAAGGTCGGCGCAGGGTTGGGCAAGACGACGGGCTGGATCCATCGTACCAGCCTGCTGGCGCGCGGCGTGAAGATGCTGAACGGCGTGAGCTACGAGCGTATCGACGATAACGGTCTGCATATTCTTCGTGAGGGAGAGGCGCACTGTCTGGCGGTTGATAACGTGATTGTCTGTGCGGGTCAGGAGTCACAGCGCGGGCTGGAAGCACCGCTGCGTCAACGCGGCAAGACGGTCCATCTGATTGGCGGCGCGGACGTTGCCGTAGAACTGGATGCCCGTCGCGCAATCGATCAGGGCACCCGTTTAGGACTGAAGATTTAAGACTTAAAAGCTGTTGAGTCCGGCATTGGTTTTCACCGCGCGCAGAACAACGAATTTCTGGTTGGTCGCGAGCGTGGTGCAATTGCCGAACAGACGGCGCAGTTTCTGGTAGTAATCCAGATGACGGTTACCCACAATTCGCAGCTCGCCGCCCGGTTGCAGGCAGCGCTTGGCGTCGCAGAACATGCGCCATGCCGTATCGTCGCTGATGACGGTGCCCTGATGGAAAGGCGGATTGCACAGCACCGCATGCAGCGATTCACGCTCCACGCCGGCCAGCATGTTGTTCACTTCAAACTCGCAGCGCGCCAGGTCCTGCGGCAGATTGTTCGCCACGTTGGCACGGCTCGATTCCACCGCCATGTAAGACTCGTCGACGAACAGCATGTCGGCATCGGGATTCAGCGCCAGGGCGGTAATGCCTATCACACCGTTGCCGCAGCCGAGGTCGGCGATGCGCCCTTCGATTCCTTCCGGCAGATGCTGCATAAAGAAGCGTGCGCCGATATCCAGCCCCGTACGCGAGAACACGTTGGCATGGTTGGTAATGCGCAGCTCGCTGTCATCCAGCGCCCATTCGGTGGTGACCGGCTCGGCTGGCTGCATGTCTTTCTCGGGCTGACAATGGATGAGACGCGCCTTCTTCCACGCCAGACTGGTGCGCGTGGTGCCGAGAATTTTCTCGAACAGTTGCAGCGTCGAGGTGTGGATGTCGCGTGCCTTGCCGCCCGCGATAATCTGGGTGTCCGGCGTCACGACTTCACGCAGCGCACGCAGTTGCTGCTCAAGCAGCGCCAGCGTCTTCGGCACCTTGATAATCACCAGACCCGGTGCCTGCGGCAGAGGATCAAGGCTGCTCTGGGTGGTCACCAGCGAATCATCGAGATTGTTCAGACGCAGGTTGTAGCGCGCCGCCAGCTGACTCATGAAAGAGTCGCTGACATTGACCGGCGAGAAGGCGTGCAGCGCACAGGTCAGTGCCCCAAACGCGTCGTTGAAGATCAGCACGGGACGGCCATTGAGTGTGTCGGTGGTCAGGGTTTGCAGCAAGTATTCGTCGGCTGCTTCCCACGCCTGCAGCGTCGTGGACTCTTCCTGTAGCGGATAACGTTCCAGCTCAAGTTGCAGTGTACCCAGTTCAAAATGGCTCATTGGCCCTCCTCAAATTACAATTTGCGCTGTTTATCCCTTAAATTGCGCTATCAGTAAAATGTTTTTTCAGTTAAAAAGGGATTATCTGTCTCCCCTTGCTGCCCGCGGGTCATTCACAGGCGGATAGCGTTCGGGTTTTCACTTCATTAAAGAGAGCCAAAGCAAACAGTTATGCCAGAATTGACCTATCTGCAAGGATATCCGGAACATCTACAGGCTCAGGTGCATAGGCTGATTGAAGAAAAGCGCCTGGGTAGCGTGCTGCTCGGCCGTTACCCCGCCCCGCATGAACTCACCAATGACAAAGCGCTGTATCAGTATACGCTCGAGTTGAAGAACCAATATCTGCGCAGCTCGTCACCGCTAAGCAAAGTGGCCTATGACAACAAGATTCACGTCATGCGTCACGCGCTCGGGCTGCATACGGCCATTTCGCGTATTCAGGGTGGCAAGCTCAAGGCCAAGGCGGAAATCCGCGTCGCGACGGTATTTAAAACCGCGCCCGAGGCATTCCTGAAAATGATCGTGGTTCACGAGCTTGCGCACATTAAGGAAAAAGAACATAACAAAGCCTTTTACAGCCTGTGCTGTCATATGGCGCCCGATTATCATCAGCTTGAGTTCGATACCCGCATGTATCTGACGCATCTTGATTTATTCGGCAAACTCTATGTCTGATAATCAGATCTTCATCATGATTACCTCACATCTTTCTCATGATTTTTTCATGAATTCTTCAGAATTTAATAGGGAGTAGACCATGATTCGCTTTGACGTAGTGGGCACTAACTGGATAACGCAAAGCTTCATCAATGCCGCACATGAAAGTGGCAAACTCAAGCTGACGGCTATCTATTCTCGCACGCTGGAAAATGCCAAGGCACTCGGTCATGAATACCCTGTCGAACACTATTTTGATTCCCTTGAGGCGCTGGCGGCCTCCGACGCGATAGACGCGGTATACATCGCCAGCCCGAATTCACTGCACTGCGAACAAACCCTGCTGTTTCTCAACCATAAAAAACACGTCATCTGCGAGAAACCGCTGGCCTCCAATCTTGAAGAAGCGGAGCGCATGATTGCCTGCGCGACCGACAATCAGGTAGTGCTGTTCGAAGCCTTCAAAACCGCCTATCTGCCCAATTTCCTGCATGTGAAAAGTACCCTTGGGCGAATGGGCCCCCTGCGTAAGGCCGTGCTGAATTACTGCCAGTATTCTTCGCGTTATCAACGCTATCTGGACGGCGAAAACCCGAACACCTTTAATCCGGCCTTCTCCAACGGCTCGATTATGGATATCGGCTATTATTGCCTCGCCAGCAGCGTCGCACTGTTTGGCGAACCCGACACGGTGAGTGCCGGCGCAACGCTGCTCGACAGCGGCGTGGATGCACAGGGCACGGTCGTGCTGGGCTACCGGGATCACCTTTACGGCGATTTCGACGTTGTCATTAACCACTCCAAAGTCAGCGACAGCTGGCTCGACAGCGAAATTCAGGGCGAAAGCGGTACACTGCTTATCGAAAAACTCTCGGAGTGTCAGGGCCTGAACTACATTCCACGCGGCGGACAGAAACTCGAGCTCACACAACCGCAGCACATCAATACCATGCTTTATGAGGCCGACACTTTTGCTACGCTGGTCAGCAGCCAGTTTTATAACCATCCCGGTCTTGAAGTGTCGCGCATCACCGCGCAGTTATTGACAGAGATTCGTCGTCAAACCGGCGTCATTTTCCCGGCGGATAACTAGTCGGCAGACTTTGCCTGCCGATCGCCAGCCTGTGGCTAAACTTATTCAAGGAGTCAGCATGAATCAATCCGACCTGAAACCGCTGCTAATTCTTCAAACCGGACAGGCACCCGAGCCTATTCGCGCGTTACACGGCAATTTTCCGCAGATGTTTATTCGTCAGGGAAATATCGACAGTCAGCAGGTCATCGTCATTGATTTGCAGGCCGGTGAGCGCCCGCTTCCTCCGCATCACTACGCCGGTGCGGTAATTACCGGTTCGCGTAGCATGGTGACGGAACATCTCGAGTGGAGCGAATATGCCGCCGACTGGATCCGGCAGGCGATGCTGCTTGATCTGCCGATGCTGGGCGCCTGCTACGGCCACCAGCTGATGGCTTACGCGCTCGGCGGCGAGGTCGGTTATCATCCGCAGGGCATTGAAGTCGGTACCGAAGAGATTGAACTGCTGCCCGCTGCGGCGCACGATCCTTGGGTTTCGGGTCTGCCTGCGCGTTTCAATGCCAACCTGATTCATCTGCAAACCGTGCTGCAAGCCCCCGCCTGCGCCACGGTGCTGGCAAAATCGGCCCACGATCCGCATCAGATCCTGCGTTATGGTCCCAACGCGGTCAGTACCCAGTTTCATCCCGAATTCAGCGCGGCAATCATGAAAACCTATCTGCCGTGGCTCGACCAGCAGGCAAGCGATGACCGCGTCGATTATCTGGGCAAGCTGCAAAACATCGGCGAAACGCCGCTGAGCCAGGGATTGTTGCTGGCGTTCGTCGACTCGCTCGGCAAACAGCGCGCGCTGGCGGGATAATTGTCTAAATGTGTCAAGATTCTTGACGCCTGAAATACTTTGAATTATTTTTTAACGAGCAAAGGGGAGTAACTTCCTGCCGGTTAATCGTCAATACGGTGAGTCATCTCACCCGGTGACCGGGCGACTGAAATAGCCTGTTGTTTCAGTTGTAAGTGAGACCTTGCCGGAAGGCAAGGTTGGCTCGAAATTCGATAAAGAGCGGCTGACGTCTTCTGACGTTGGCCGTTTTTTTTACTTTTTCGAGGATTGGATAATGGAAAATTCCGTAGGAAGTCCGCTGTTGTGGGGCATCTTCGCGCTGGTGGTGGTGATTATGCTGGCGGTCGATATGCTGTTGCAGGGTCGCAAGGGTTCACAATCGATGACCATGAAGAGCGCCGCGCTGTGGTCGCTGCTCTGGGTGGGTCTTTCCCTGCTGTTTAACGCGGGTTTCTGGTGGTATCTCAACGGCGAATTCGGTCGTGAAGTGGCCGACAAGCAGGCGCTGGCCTTCCTGACCGGCTATCTGATTGAAAAGGCGCTGGCGGTGGATAACGTCTTCGTCTGGCTGATGCTGTTCAGCTATTTCGCCGTGCCTGCCAGCTTGCAGCGCCGCGTACTGGTTTACGGCGTATTGGGTGCCATTGTGCTGCGTACCGGCATGATTTTCGCAGGCAGCTGGCTGGTGGCGGAGTTTAGCTGGATCCTCTATCTGTTCGGCGCATTCCTGCTGTTCACCGGTATCAAGATGGCGCTGGCCAAAGAAGATGATGCGGCGGTCGGCGATAAACCGATTGTTCGCTGGCTGCGCGGCCATCTGCGCATGACGGACGAGCTGTCGGGCGAGAAATTCTTCGTGCGTCGCAACGGGCTGCTTTACGCCACGCCGCTGCTGCTGGTGTTGATTATGGTCGAGTTGAGCGACGTGATTTTTGCCGTCGACAGTATTCCGGCCATCTTTGCCGTCACTACCGATCCGTTTATCGTGCTGACTTCAAACCTGTTCGCGATTCTCGGCCTGCGTGCGATGTATTTCCTGCTGGCGAACGTCGCGGAACGCTTCTCGATGCTGAAATACGGTCTGGCTATCATCCTGATTTTTATCGGCGCGAAAATGCTGCTGCTCGATGTGGTGCATATTCCGGTCGGCATCTCACTGGGCGTTGTCGCCACTATTCTGGCCCTGACGCTGATTATCAATGCCTGGGTTAATTACCGTAACGACAAGGCACCGTCCTGATAACCGCGGGCGCGCTCCGGTGCGCCCGCGCTTTCTCCCCGTTTAACTTCGCCCCGCCATATCAAAAGCATCGTTTCCTGAGAGTATTGCGTAGCGATTTCGCATAGCCTGCGGGTTGGCCCTCTATTGATGAAAGGTGCATTCAATGACTCCGCTCACGGCAGGTTTATCCGTTCGCTCGACGGCGCTTTTAAAGCAGGTCGACCGCAATCCCTCAACCCGAAACATCAAGAAATTCATCAACAATATCAGTGAGGTTAAAAACAGGGGCGGCTGTCTGTTCTTTAGAAGCCGAAGAAGAAATGACTTTGTCAGCCATGACAAGACCGTCGACGATTTGCTGAAACTTAAATTCGGCCCCAATTTTTTCAGTAATCGAAAAATGAAGCTGATCGACAAGGCGATTGTCGAGAATAGCCAGGGCAGACCGCATTCACTCAAGAACTCCCGTCACATCGATACCGCTACGATGTACGAATTTTTAAGAAAATTTAATATCGACCCGCTTAATCAAAAGATGACACTGCCCTCATCCTCCTCCTCGTTGAAAGAAAAAAATCAAATACAGACGCGGGCCGATGTTTACCAAACTCATGATCCCGACTGTGCGGGTCGTCCGGCCATTTCAACCTTCTATGACACACTCGGCGTCGCCGAGTCGCCCGCCGACACCTTGACCCCCATTACCGAAAACTTCGCGCAGGAAGTCATTAAGGATTGCAGCAAAATCTCGCTGGAGAGCGTCGTGCAAGAAGAATGAGTCGCGTGTCGACGACGTTCTGAAATCATCGTTTTTCGAGAGTTTATTCAGAAAATACCTTCTAGGATCGCAAGCTCGAGGAAGGCTAAAAGGGAAAGACCATGACATTGATAAGCAGGGCGCTGACACATACCAATATGTTGTTCGACAAGGCGATGACCACGCAGTCCAGAAAAGACATCGCTAACTACATAAAAAACATCACGCTTTCCAAAAATAAACCCCACAGCTTTTTAGGCATGCTCGGGTTGAAGAAATCCATTGAATACGATCCTATCTCTCTCGCCAAACTGAGCGATCTTCGCGATCACTTAAAGCTCAACTTCGATCATCAGGATAAAAAACTGAATGCCGTGATCGATAAGCTGATGAGCCAGGCACCCTTGCATCTTGTGCAGAACCGCCTTGGCCCATTCTACGACGCACCTTTGCCTCGCGCCGTGTCGCAGCAAGCTACCTCTGCCGAGAAACCTCCTGCTGACCGCACGCCCGAGCCGGAAGTAATTTTCATCAACACCAATTCCAAGCTGGAACAACGCTACCGATTTCTCGCCAACACCAGGAAATATCAGAGCCTGACCACGCCGGAACAACGCTGCAAATTGATGAGTGCCAACAACGTTATTATTCATCACGATAAAAACGCGGTCATCGTCGAGCCCAAGATTAACCTTTTCACTCATACGACCCTTCGTACCGACCAAAATACGCACCACTACAAAACCCTGGTCGAAAACGCACTCGAGTTTTCCAAAGCGTGCAAACTCAATATCGACGACACCCTCGATCAAATGTACAGGGCGTTGAAGCATGCCCATGTGAACACTGACAACGTGGTGATTGATTTCAAAGTGAAGGATATCGTTCGGGAAGCCTCTCTCCGGCACCCGCCGGGGTTGCAGTATGATCCCGTAGAAAGCTTTTTCGAAATCACTCTGAAAGCGCCGTTAATGAAAGATCCCGAACCGCTGGCGCGCCCCGTGTTTCATCGCAACGTAAACTCGCCGCTTCACGGATATCGGGCAGAACGCGACGACACGTCGGACTCCGACAGTGAAATGCAAGATGCCTATCTGAAGAGTGAAAGAGACTTCGGCCAATTCACCGTCGTCAAACGCTTTGCCTATGTTTAACCGCGTTGAGTCTGCACCGGCTCAGGCCTGCGCGAAGACACGCACAAAACGCATTGCACACGCGAAGCAAGGCGGCTAATTTTATAGCCCTTATGGCGGCAAAAACGCGCCTCCACGTTCGCAAGGTGACCTATGGCACGACATAAAATTATTCTCGACTGTGATCCGGGCGTCGATGACGCCATCGCCATTCTGCTGGCGCTGGCTTCGCCGCAGGAGATTGAACTGGTAGGAATCACCACGGTGGCGGGCAATGTTTCGCTGGCTCACACTGCCCGTAATGCTCGGCGGATTTGTGCGCTGGCGAAGCGCGAAGATATCCCTGTGTATGCCGGTTGCGCCCGTCCAATGCTTGAGGCCGAAGGTCGTGTTTCGACCGTGCACGGCTTTGAGGGTTTAGGTAACGTTACCCTGCCGGAAGCGGATTTTGCGCTGCAACCCGAACACGCCGTGGATTATATTATTCAGGCCATTCACACCGCACCCGGTGAAATTACGCTGTGCCCGATAGGTCCGATGACCAATATCGCGCTGGCTATCGTCAAAGATCCGACGATTGTGCCAAAGATAAAACAGCTGGTGTTTATGGGCGGCGCAGCATTTTGCCCGGGCAATAGCTCACCGGTTGCCGAATTCAATATTTATGTCGATCCCTGGGCTGCCCATGTGGTGCTGAGCGCCGGAATCAGGCAGGTGATGCTGGGGCTTGATGTCACGATGCAGGCGAAAATTACCGCCTCCTATCTTGATGATCTGCAAAAGAAAAGCCCGCTACTGGAAAGCGCTGCAGCCATGATGCGCAGCTATGGCGCGGGCGATCCCTGTCTGCATGATCCCTGTGTCATCGCGTGGCTTATCGATCCCACACTGTTTAACGGCGTTGAGGGGCGTATCAGCGTAAGCTGCCAAGACGACCGCCATCGCGGGCAAACGCTGGTCGCCGTCAAGCCGCGCCATCTGCTTGGGCAGCAACCCAATATCACCGTGATAACCGAGGTCGATAATCCGCGCCTGCTCGAGATGCTGGCCGAACGTTTGGCTCGGCTGTAAACGCGAAACGGCCTCCGTGCTGGAGGCCGTCATACGCTCTTTCTGAATCACTGCCAGCCGTAACGACGGACAAAATAGCCTTTCACGCCCTGCGTCAGCACCATATAGGCGGCGAGGATCAGAATCAGCCACGGGAAATACCCGAGCGGCAACGCCTGAAGCTGCAGGAATCCGGCGGCGGGCGAGAAAATCAGGCCAATGCCGGTCACTACCACCAGCAGCGTCATGATGCACAGCGGCCATGAGGCGCGGCTCTGAATAAACGGCACTTTGCGGGTGCGGATCATATGGACGATCAGCGTTTGCGACAGCAGACCTTCAATAAACCAGCC
>Ga0308159_1002541_pt1 | contig 20812 bp, 17 predicted proteins | sample PhyCR1_FD_201040 | JGI IMG/M metagenome (GOLD analysis project Ga0308159, IMG submission 201040) | Phyllosphere microbial communities from UC Gill Tract Community Farm, Albany, California, United States - DLSLC.R1 | ecosystem: Host-associated > Plants > Phyllosphere > Unclassified | place: USA... | reverse complement strand
TTCGCCGTACGTCGATCACCGCTGGTTGGGCGGCATGCTGACCAACTTCAAAACCATCCGCGCTTCCATCAAGCGTCTGCGTGAGCTTGAAGTTCAGGCAGAAGACGGTACTTTCACCAAGCTGACCAAGAAAGAGGCGCTGATGCGCACTCGCGATCTGGAAAAGCTGGATCGTAGCCTGGGTGGTATCAAGGACATGGGCGGTCTGCCAGACGCACTGTTCGTTATCGACGTTGATCACGAGCGCATCGCGATCACCGAAGCCAACAAGCTGGGTATCCCGGTTATCGGCGTAGTCGATACCAACAGCAGCCCGGAAGGCGTTGACTACATCATCCCAGGTAACGATGACGCCATTCGCGCCATTCAGCTGTACATGGGTTCGATGGCTGACGCTGTTATCCGTGGTCGCAACAATGTTGCTGGCGGCACCGACGTTTACGTTGAAGAAGCTCCAGCGGCATCGGTTGAAGGCTGAGTAGCAAACGCCTAGCGTTTACTCAGTACGCAAAAAGGGGGCTTGGCCCCCTTTTTGCCACCTCGAAAACCATTTGGCGTTGCCATCGATCTTGTTGTCATGTGCAGCTGTCACCATGGATTTTCAAGAATTTGAACGCCCGCCCGGCGGGTGGAATGGTTGAAGACCTATCCAAGAGGATTTTGAAATGGCAGAGATTACTGCAGCGTTGGTCAAAGAACTGCGCGAGCGTACTGGCGAAGGCATGATGGACTGCAAAAAGGCCTTGACCAAGGCTGGCGGCGACATCGAAAAAGCCATCGACGATATGCGTGCCTCGGGCGCAATCAAGGCCGCCAAGAAAGCAGGCAACGTCGCCGCTGAAGGCGCCATCGCCATCAAGGACGACGGTAAAGCGGCTGTCATCATCGAAGTCAACTCGCAGACCGACTTCCTGGCTCTGCAGGACGACTTCAAGGCATTTGTTGCAGCCAGCGTCGAAAAAGCGTTCGCTGACAAGCTGACCGATGCCGCTCCGCTGATCGAAGCTCAGGAAGCTGCACGCCTGGTGCTGGTCGGCAAGGTTGGCGAGAACGTCAACATCCGTCGTCTGAAGCGCATCGAAGGTGACGTGCTGGGTTCGTACCTGCACGGCAACAAGATCGGCGTCGTTGTGGCTCTCAAGGGTGGAGACTCCGAGCTGGCCAAAGAAATCGCCATGCACGTAGCTGCAACCAACCCTGAGTTCCTGCACTCGTCCGAGATTTCGCCAGAAGCAATCGAACGCGAAAAAGGCGTTTTCCTGCAACTGAACGAAGACAAGATCAAAGGCAAGCCGGCCGAGATCGTCGAGAAAATGGTTGAAGGTCGTATCAGCAAATTCAAAGCTGAAGCGAGCCTGGTTGATCAGCCTTTCGTCAAGAACCCGGAAGTCAAAGTCGGTGATCTGGCGAAGAAAGCAGGCGCTGAAATCGTTTCGTTCACCTACTTCAAAGTAGGCGACGGCATCGAGAAGCCAGTCGACAACTTCGCTGAAGAAGTCGCTGCTCAAGTAGCTGCCAGCAAGCAATAAGACGGTCCTCCAACTGTCGACCCAAAGAGGCTGCCCGCTCACGCGCGCAGCCTCTTTGTCAAAGCGGCGGTTGGAATTTGTTTTTCCGGATGTGGCTCACAAGGCTGCAAATCCCGGAGCGAGTAGCCTAGAGTTAGCGCAGGCTGGAAACGGCTCGCAGCTCAGATGTTTTTTTTAAATGCCGCAGGAGAGATTCGCAATGGCTCAGCAGGGCAGTGGTTATCAAGCTCGCTATAAACGCATTCTACTCAAGCTTAGCGGCGAGGCCCTGATGGGGTCGGAAGAGTTCGGTATCGACCCCAAAGTGCTGGATCGCATGGCGCTTGAGGTGGGTCAGCTGGTTGGAATCGGCGTTCAGGTCGGTCTGGTCATCGGCGGTGGCAACCTGTTTCGTGGTGCAGCGTTGAGTGCCGCCGGCATGGATCGGGTGACGGGCGACCACATGGGCATGCTGGCCACTGTGATGAACGCCCTGGCCATGCGCGACGCGCTGGAGCGTGCCAATATCTCGGCCATCGTGATGTCGGCGATTTCCATGGTCGGGGTCACCGATCACTATGATCGTCGCAAGGCCATGCGTCACCTGAACGCCAAAGAGGTCGTTATCTTCGCGGCAGGTACCGGCAATCCGTTCTTCACCACGGACTCGGCAGCCTGTCTGCGTGCGATCGAGATCGACGCGGACGTCGTGCTGAAGGCAACCAAGGTCGATGGTGTGTACACTGCCGATCCATTCAAGGACCCGCATGCCGAGAAGTTCGATCATCTGACTTACGATGAAGTGCTGGATCGCAAGCTGGGAGTAATGGATCTGACGGCCATTTGCCTGTGCCGTGACCACAAGATGCCGCTGCGTGTCTTTAATATGAACAAGCCCGGCGCACTGCTGAACATCGTGCATGGCGGGGCTGAAGGAACCTTGATCGAGGAAGGTGCACAATGATCAATGAAATCAAGAAAGACGCTCAAGAGCGCATGCAGAAATCCATCGAATCCCTGAACCATGCGTTCGGTCAGATTCGTACCGGTAAGGCCCACCCCAGCATTCTGGGCAGCGTGATGGTGCCGTACTACGGCGCGGATACTTCCATCACCCAGGTAGCCAACATCACCGTTAAAGACTCGCGCACCCTGCAGGTCGTCGCGTTTGAGCGCAACATGCTTGGCGCGGTCGACAAGGCCATCCAGAGTGCGGGTCTGAATCTGAACCCGACCAACCTCGGCGAAATGCTGCTGATCTCCATGCCGGCGTTGACCGAAGAAACTCGCAAGGGCTTCACCAAGCAGGCGCGTAGCGCAGCTGAGGACGCTCGCGTTGCGGTGCGCAATATTCGCCGCGATGCACTGGGTGACCTCAAGAAGCTGGTCAAGGACAAAGAAATCAGCGAAGACGAAGAGCGTCGTGGCACCGCTGACATCGATAAGCTGACCAAGGAATTCGAGGCCCAGATCACCAAGGCCACGGAAGAAAAAGAAAAAGACCTGATGGCCGTATAAGGGGTCAGGAAGCTTTCATGGATAAGACAAAGCTGGCTGTGCCGTCATCGGTGCCGCGTCATGTCGCGATCATCATGGATGGGAACAATCGCTGGGCCAAAAAGCGCCTGTTGCCGGGTGTGGCGGGTCACAAGGCTGGCGTGGACGCTGTGCGGGCGGTGATTGAAGTGTGCGCCGAGGCCAAGGTCGAGGTGCTGACGTTGTTCGCTTTTTCCAGCGAGAACTGGCAGCGCCCCGCCGAAGAGGTCGGTGCGCTGATGGAGCTGTTCTTCACTGCCTTGCGTCGCGAGACCAAGCGTCTGAACGAGAACGGCATCAGCCTGCGCATCATTGGTGATCGTTCGCGATTTCATCCGGAGCTTCAGGCTGCCATCCGCGAGGCTGAAGCACAGACCGCGGGCAATAGCCGCTTTGTTCTGCAAATCGCCGCCAACTACGGTGGCCAATGGGATATCGCCCAGGCTGCGCAGCGTCTGGCGCGTGAGGTGCAGGCCGGGCATCTGCGTCCGGACGACATCACGCCGGAACTGTTGCAGACTTGTCTTGCAACCGGCGATCTGCCACTGCCTGACCTGTGCATCCGTACTGGCGGCGAGCATCGCATCAGCAATTTCCTGCTGTGGCAGCTGGCTTACGCCGAGCTGTATTTCTCCGACCTGTTCTGGCCGGACTTCAAACACGATGCCATGCGCCATGCGCTGGCCGATTTCGCTTCGCGCCAACGCCGCTTCGGGAAAACCAGCGAGCAGGTAGAAGCTGGAGCCCGTGCTTAATGCTCAAACAACGAATCATTACAGCGCTTATCCTCGCGCCTCTGGCCCTTTGCGGTTTTTTTCTGCTCGAGGGTGGCAGCTTCGCGCTGTTCATTGGGGCGGTCGTCGCGTTGGGAGCCTGGGAGTGGGCTCGTCTGGCGGGGCTCGAAACCCAGTCTGTACGCGTGCTTTACGCTGTCGTGGTCGCAGTGCTGCTGTTCCTGCTTTACCTGCTGCCGGGGCTTGCGCCGTGGATTCTGGTTGCCGCGCTGATCTGGTGGTTGGCGGCGACGTGGCTCGTGCTGACATATCCTGAATCCAGCGAGCATTGGTCCAGCGTCATCTACAAGCTGGCGATCGGTCTGTTGATTCTGCTCCCGGCCTGGCAGGGACTCGTCTTGATCAAGCTGTCGCCATCCGGCAACTGGCTGATCCTCGCGGTGATGGTGCTGGTGTGGGGCGCGGACATTGGCGCGTACTTCTCTGGCAAGGCGTTCGGCAAGCGCAAGCTCGCACCGAAAGTCAGTCCGGGTAAGAGCTGGGAAGGGCTTTACGGTGGTCTGGCTGCGTGTCTGATCATTACGGCGGTGGTGGGTGTTTCCCGCGGCTGGTCTTTTGGCGAAATCCTCTTCGCGCTGGTCTGTGCTGCGATCGTGGTGCTGATTTCGGTCGTGGGTGATCTCACTGAAAGCATGTTCAAGCGTAAATCCGGGGTCAAGGACAGTAGCAACCTGTTGCCCGGTCATGGCGGCGTGCTTGATCGCATCGACAGCCTGACTGCAGCCATTCCGGTATTCGCATTGCTGCTGTGGGCCGCCAAAGACTGGGGCGTGATGTGAACAACCCTCAACAGATTACCGTGCTGGGCGCTACCGGCTCGGTGGGTTTGAGCACCCTGGATGTCATTGCCCGTCATCCGTCGCGCTATCGGGTCTTCGCCCTTACCGGGTTCACTCGTCTCGCCGAATTGCTGGCGCTCTGTGTGCGCCACACTCCGCAGTTCGCGGTGGTGCCAACCGCTGTCGCTGCTCGTCAGTTACAGGAAGATGTGCGGGCGGCCGGTCTAGATACCCGCGTTCTGGTGGGGGAGGGCGGCCTTTGTGAGGTCTCTGCTCATCCGCAGGTCGATACGGTCCTGGCCGCCATCGTCGGCGCCGCAGGCTTGCGGCCTACGCTGGCTGCGGTGGAGGCAGGCAAGAAGGTACTGCTGGCCAACAAGGAGGCCCTGGTCATGTCGGGCGCCTTGTTCATGCAGGCGGTGCGTCGCAGCGGTACGGTGCTTCTTCCGCTGGACAGTGAACACAACGCGATCTTTCAGTGCTTGCCTGGCAACTATGCCAGTGGCTTGAATGAGGTCGGTGTGCGTCGCATCCTGCTGACAGCCTCCGGGGGGCCGTTCCGCGAAACGCCGTTGGAAGATCTCGAACACGTTTCCCCAGAGCAGGCCTGCGCGCATCCGAACTGGTCAATGGGGCGCAAGATTTCCGTGGATTCGGCCAGCATGATGAATAAGGGGCTTGAATTGATCGAGGCCTGCTGGTTGTTCGATACCGCACCGGCTCGCATCGAAGTGGTGATTCATCCGCAGAGCGTCATCCACTCAATGGTCGATTATGTCGACGGTTCGGTGTTGGCCCAATTGGGCAATCCGGACATGCGCACACCGATCGCCCACGCATTGGCATGGCCCGAGCGAATCGATTCGGGTGTTGCACCGCTGGACCTTTTCAGCATTGCGCGGCTGGATTTCCAGGCCCCGGACGAATTGCGCTTCCCTTGCCTGCGTCTGGCGCGGCAAGCTGCGGAAACCGGCGACAGCGCTCCAGCGGTGCTCAATGCTGCCAACGAGGTGGCTGTTGCTGCGTTTCTGGATCGACGCATTCGTTATCCGGAAATCGCGAGTATGATCGACGAAGTCCTTAACCTGGAGCCTGTCGTCGCGGTGAATGAGCTGGAAACGGTATTCGAAGTCGATGCCAGGGCTCGTACGCTGGCCGAGCAATGGCTTAGCCGAAATGGCCGGTAAACCGCACATGTCGGCAGGCGCAGGTCCATCGGGGTGGGCAGGCACGCGATCAGCGTCCGCCCGCAACGCTAAACCGGTACCCGGAGAACAGCGATGAGCGCGCTTTATATGATTGTCGGCACCCTGATTGCCTTGGGCGTGCTGGTGACCTTTCACGAGTTTGGCCACTTTTGGGTGGCTCGGCGTTGTGGTGTCAAGGTTTTGCGTTTTTCGGTCGGGTTCGGCATGCCGCTTCTGCGCTGGCATGACCGTAAAGGCACAGAATACGTCCTGGCTGCCATTCCTCTGGGTGGCTATGTGAAGATGCTCGACGAGCGAGAAGGCGAGGTGCCGGCCGAGTTGGTCGATCAGTCGTTCAACCGCAAGTCTGTCTATCAGCGCATCGCCATTGTCATCGCAGGGCCCGTCGCCAACTTCTTGTTGGCCATTGTGTTTTTCTGGGTACTGGCCATGTTGGGCAGCCAGCAGGTGCGCCCGGTCATCGGCGGCGTAGAGGCGGGCAGTATCGCTGAAAAGGCAGGCCTGACTTCCGGTCAGGAAATTGTTTCAGTCGATGGCGAGGCCACTTCGGGCTGGGCTGCGGTCAATCTTCAACTGGTTCGTCGTCTGGGTGAAACAGGCAGCATCGCGCTGAAGGTTCGTGATCAGGGCTCCGAAGTAGACACGCCGCGCTCGCTGGCTCTGAATGACTGGCTCAAGGGCGCGGATGAACCCGATCCCATTCGCTCGCTGGGTATCCGTCCGTGGCGACCTGCGTTGCCTCCGGTACTGGCTGAGCTGGATCCCAAAGGGCCTGCGCAGGGCGCCGGCCTGAAAACAGGCGATCGTCTGTTGGCGCTGGATGGCCAGCCGCTCAACGATTGGCAGCAGGTGGTGGATTCGGTTCGTGTCCGTCCTGATACCAGGATTTCCCTGACTGTCGAGCGTGATGGTGCGAAGATCGACGTACCCGTGACGCTGGCGACCCATGGTGAAGGAAAGGCTGCCACCGGGTATCTGGGTGCTGGTGTAAAAGGTGTCGACTGGCCACCGGAAATGCTCCGTGAAGTCAGTTACGGCCCACTGGCCGCCGTGGCAGAGGGCGCGAGACGCACCTGGACCATGAGCGTGCTGACCTTGGATTCACTGAAGAAAATGTTGTTCGGCGAGCTCTCGGTAAAAAACTTGAGCGGACCGATAACCATTGCTAAAGTGGCGGGCGCTTCGGCCCAGTCAGGTGTAGGTGACTTCTTGAATTTCCTTGCTTATCTGAGCATAAGCCTGGGGGTTCTCAATTTGCTGCCCATTCCAGTGTTGGACGGGGGGCACTTGCTGTTTTATCTGATCGAGTGGGCGCGTGGTCGTCCACTGTCGGAAAAGGTACAGGGTTGGGGGGTTCAGATCGGGATAAGTCTGGTGGTCGGAGTCATGTTGCTCGCACTGGTCAACGATCTGGGACGACTGTAAAAGCTACGCCGAATTGTGAATCTGCCGCATTTTGCGGCAGTTTGTTTATTGCCAGTTGGAATAAGAAAGGACTTCATGAAACGTCTGCTGCTAACTGCGGTTCTTGCCGTACTGATGATCGCCGAAGTTCACGCCGAGTCCTTCACTATCTCCGATATCCGTGTCAACGGGCTGCAGCGGGTGTCCGCTGGCAGCGTCTTTGGTGCGCTGCCGTTGAACGTGGGTGAACAGGCCGATGACTCGCGTCTTGTCGACGCCACTCGCGCACTGTTCAAAACCGGATTCTTCCAGGACATCCAGCTGGGTCGTGACGGCAACGTTCTGGTCATCACCGTGGTCGAGCGCCCATCTGTTTCGAGCATCGAGATCGAAGGCAACAAGGCGATCACCACCGAAGACCTGATGAAAGGCCTCAAACAGTCCGGTCTGGCAGAAGGCGAGATCTTCCAGCGCGCAACCCTGGAAGGCGTTCGTAACGAACTGCAGCGTCAGTACGTCGCTCAAGGCCGCTACTCGGCAGAAGTCGCCACTGAAGTCGTCCCTCAGCCACGCAACCGCGTCGGTCTGAAGATCAACATCAATGAAGGCGCGGTCGCCGCGATCCAGCACATCAACGTGGTGGGTAACTCGGTGTTCCCGGAGCAGGATCTGGTAGACCTGTTCGAACTCAAGACCACCAACTGGCTTTCCTTCTTCAAGAACGACGACAAGTACGCCCGTGAGAAGCTCTCCGGCGATCTGGAACGTCTGCGTTCCTATTACCTCGACCGCGGCTATATCAACATGGATATCGCCTCGACTCAGGTATCCATCACGCCCGACAAGAAAAGCGTGTACATCACCGTCAACATCCATGAAGGCGAGAAGTACAGCGTCAAGTCGGTCAAGCTGACAGGCGACCTCAAGGTTCCTGAAGATCAGGTCAAGTCGCTGCTGCTGGTCAAGCCGGGCCAGGTCTTCTCGCGCAAGGTCATGACCACCACGTCCGAGCTGATCACCCGTCGTCTGGGTAACGAAGGCTATACCTTCGCCAACGTCAACGGCGTGCCTACCCCGAACGACGAAGATCACACCGTGGACATACTGTTCGCCGTCGATCCGGGCAAACGTGCCTACGTCAACCGCATCAACTTCCGTGGCAATACCAAAACCGCGGACGAAGTACTGCGTCGTGAAATGCGCCAGATGGAAGGCGGTTGGGCTTCTACCTACCTGATCGACCAGTCCAAGACCCGTCTGGACCGTCTGGGCTTCTTCAAGGAAGTGAACGTTGAAACACCTGCGGTGCCGGGCACCGACGATCAGGTTGACGTGAACTACGCCGTGGAAGAACAGGCATCCGGCTCGATCACCGCCAGCGTCGGTTTTGCACAGAGTGCCGGTCTGATCCTGGGTGGCTCCATCAGCCAGAACAACTTCCTGGGTACCGGTAACAAGGTCAGCATCGGCCTGACCAAAAGTGAATACCAGACCCGCTACAACTTCAGCTATGTCGATCCGTACTTCACGCCAGACGGTGTGAGCCTTGGCTACAGCGCTTTCTACCGCAAGACTGACTATGACGACCTCGACGTCGACGTGGCCAGCTACTCGGTGGACAGCCTGGGTGCCGGTATCAACATGGGCTACCCGATTAGCGAGACCTCGCGCCTTAACTTCGGCCTGTCGGTGCAGAAAGACGAACTGAGCACCGGTACCTACACCGTTGACGAGATCTTCGACTTCATCGAGAAGGAAGGCGACAGCTTCACCAACTTCAAGGCGTCCGTCGGCTGGTCCGAATCGACTCTGAACAAAGGTACGCTGCCGACCCGTGGTCATTCCCAGAGCCTGACCCTGGAAACCACTATTCCTGGCAGCGACCTGTCGTTCTACAAACTCGACTACCGCGGCCAGCTGTTCCACCCGATCACCACCAACACCACCCTGCGTCTGCACTCCGAGCTGGGTTACGGTGATGGCTACGGTTCGACCTCGGGTCTGCCGTTCTACGAGAACTACTACGCCGGTGGCTTCAACTCGGTTCGTGGCTTCAAGGACAGTACGCTCGGGCCTCGCAGTACGCCAAGTAGCGGTACGAAGTCGGGTACCATCGCTGACCCGGATCAGGACCCGCTACCGTTCGGTGGTAACGTGTTGATCACCGGTGGTGCCGAGATTCTGTTCCCGCTGCCATTCATCAAGGATCAGCGCTCGCTGCGCACTTCCTTGTTCTGGGATGTCGGTAACGTTTTCAACACCAACTGTGGCTCGCAGAAAACCACTACCACCGGCGAAAAAGTCGAGTGCAACGGCCCTGAGCTGTCGGGCCTGGCGAGCTCGGTCGGTGTCGGCGTGACCTGGATCACGGCACTGGGTCCATTGAGCTTCGCTCTGGCAATGCCGGTCAAGAAACCGGACGACAGCACCGAAACCCAGGTCTTCCAATTCTCTCTCGGTCAGACCTTCTAAGGGTCTGGTCACTGATAACGACAACGGATTTGCAGGAGTTACATTGTGCGTAAGTTGACCCAATTGGCATTGCTGGCAACGGTTCTGATCGCAGGCCCGGCATTTGCTGACATGAAAATCGCCGTTCTGAACTATCAGATGGCGCTGCTGGAATCGGACGCTGCGAAAAAGTACGCAGTCGACGCAGAAAAGAAATTCGGCCCTCAGCTGACCAAACTCAAGGCTCTGGAAAGCAGCGCCAAGGGTATTCAGGATCGTCTGGTAGCGGGTGGCGACAAAATGGCCCAGCCTGAGCGCGAGAAACTGGAGCTCGACTTCAAGCAGAAAGCCCGTGACTTCCAGTTCCAGTCCAAGGAGCTGAACGAAGCCAAAGCCGTTGCTGACCGCGAAATGCTCAAGCAGCTCAAGCCAAAGCTGGATTCGGCTGTTGAAGAAGTGATCAAGAAAGGCGGCTACGACCTGGTCTTCGAGCGCGGTGCCGTGATTGACGTCAAACCACAATATGACGTTACTCGCCAGGTCATCGAGCGCATGAACCAGCTGAAGTAAATTCATGACCGCGACTATCACGCTCGGCCAATTGGCCGAGTTCCTCGGCGCCACGCTACGTGGCCCTGAGGACAAGCAAATCACCGGGCTCGCTACCTTGCAGGAAGCGGGTCCAGGTCAGGTCAGCTTCCTGGCCAATCCCCAGTATCGAAAATTCCTCGCTACCACCCACGCCGCTGCCGTGCTGCTCAAGCCTGCAGACGCCGAAGGCTACGCGGGGGATGCGCTGCTTATCGCTGATCCCTATCTGGCCTACGCCCGCATTTCTCACCTCTTCGATCCAAAGCCCAAGGCTGCCCCGGGTATTCATCCGACTGCCGTGATTGCTGACGATGCGGTGGTCGATGCTGCCGCCAGCGTTGGTGCGTATGCGGTTATCGAAAGTGGGGCGCAGATTGCCGCGGGTGTAACCATCGGTGCGCACTGCTTCATCGGAGCGCGCAGCGTGATTGGCGAAGGCGGCTGGCTTGCACCCCGCGTGACCCTGTATCACGACGTACGTATCGGTCAGCGCGTGGTGATTCAGTCCGGCGCCGTGCTGGGTGGTGAGGGCTTCGGCTTCGCCAACCAGAAAGGCGTATGGCAGAAGATCGCCCAGATCGGCGGGGTGACCATCGGCGACGATGTGGAGATCGGCGTGAATACCGCCATTGACCGCGGTGCCATGGACGACACCCGTATCGGCAACGGCGTGAAGCTGGATAACCAGATTCAGATCGCACATAACGTTCAAGTGGGCGATCACACCGCGATGGCAGCCTGTGTCGGAATTTCCGGCAGCGCGAAGATTGGCAAGCATTGCATGCTTGCGGGCGGCGTCGGGCTGGTCGGGCACATCGAGATTTGCGACGGCGTTTTCATCACCGGCATGACCATGGTGACCCGCTCGATTACCGAGCCAGGATCCTATTCTTCGGGGACGGCGATGCAGCCGGCTGCGGAGTGGCGCAAGAGTGCAGCGCGTATTCGCCAGCTCGATGACATGGCGCGTCGGCTGCAACAACTGGAAAAGATTGTCGAGGCAGTGACCTCAGGCGGTAAAGCGTCATCTGATGGCTGATACTTTTTTCTTATCAAGTGTGCAAAGCCGATAAACTGCCTCCTTGATTTGCTAGAGGAGTGCTGCGCATTCGTCGCGCACTCCCAATCTTTACTACAGGCTTCCTCTCGAAATGATGGACATCAACGAAATTCGCGAATATCTGCCCCACCGTTACCCGTTCCTGCTCGTGGACCGTGTAGTGGAGCTGGATGTTGAGAATAAAAGCATTCGTGCCTACAAGAATGTCAGCATCAATGAGCCTTTCTTCAATGGCCATTTTCCTGCGCATCCAATCATGCCGGGCGTGCTGATCATTGAAGCCATGGCGCAAGCTGCTGGCATCCTGGGCTTCAAAATGCTTGACGTGAAGCCTGCCGACGGCACTCTGTATTACTTCGTGGGCTCCGACAAGCTGCGCTTCCGCCAGCCGGTGCTGCCGGGCGACCAACTGATCCTTGAAGCGAAGTTTCTCAGCTGCAAGCGCCAGATCTGGAAGTTCGAATGCCAGGCGTCGGTGGACGGCAAGCCGGTCTGCTCCGCTGAAATCATCTGTGCGGAACGTAAACTATGAGTTTGATTGACTCTCGCGCAATCATCGATCCGACAGCCATTCTGGCTGACAATGTGGAGGTCGGCCCGTGGTCGATCGTCGGACCCGGTGTGGAAATTGGCGAGGGTACGGTCATCGGTCCGCACGTGATCCTGCGTGGCCCGACCAGGATCGGCAAGAACAACCACATCTACCAGTTTTCCTCGGTAGGTGAGGACACGCCTGACCTGAAATACAAAGGTGAGGCGACGCGTCTGGTCATCGGTGATCACAACGTGATCCGCGAAGGCGTGACGATTCACCGTGGGACTGTTCAGGATCGTGCCGAGACCACGATCGGCGATCACAACCTGATCATGGCCTATGCACACATCGGGCATGACAGCGTCATTGGCAATCACTGCATTCTGGTGAACAACACCGCCCTGGCAGGCCATGTCCATGTGGCTGACTGGGCGATCCTGTCCGGTTTCACCCTCGTCCATCAGTACTGTCATATCGGTGCCCACAGCTTCTCGGGTATGGGTACGGCTATCGGTAAGGATGTTCCGGCGTTCGTGACGGTGTTTGGCAACCCTGCCGAAGCCCGCAGCATGAACTTCGAGGGCATGCGCCGTCGTGGTTTTTCGGATGATGCGATTCACGCGCTGCGCCGTGCCTACAAGACTGTCTACCGGCAGGGGCTGACCGTCGAACAGGCTGTTGTCGAGCTTGCCGCGCCCGCTTCCCAGTTTCCGGAAGTCGCGCTGTTCCTTGAGTCCATCCAGAACTCGACTCGCGGCATCACCCGCTAACCATGAGTGCCCTGCGTATAGCGCTTGTCGCCGGAGAAGCCTCTGGCGACATCCTGGGTTCTGGTCTGATGCGCGCTATCAAGGCGCGCCATCCCGATGCACAGTTCATTGGCGTCGGCGGCCCGCTCATGGAAGCCGAGGGCATGAGGTCCTACTTCCCGATGGAGCGACTGTCGGTCATGGGCCTGGTGGAAGTACTTGGGCGTCTCAAGGAACTGCTGGCACGACGCAAACTGCTGATCCAGACCCTGATCGATGAAAAGCCCGATGTGTTCATCGGCATCGACGCTCCGGACTTCACCCTCAATATCGAACTCAAACTGCGTCAGACCGGCATCAAGACCGTTCACTACGTCAGTCCTTCAGTGTGGGCCTGGCGCCAGAAGCGGGTGCTGAAGATCCGCGAAGGCTGTGATCTGATGCTCACGCTGCTGCCTTTCGAGGCACGGTTTTATGAAGAGAAGGGTGTGCCAGTTCGCTTTGTCGGGCATCCGCTGGCCGATACTATCCCGCTCGAAGCCGACCGGGACGCTGCGCGCGCTGAGTTGGGATTGGATGGCGGCCCCGTCGTTGCGTTGATGCCGGGCAGTCGTGGCGGTGAAGTCGGGCGCCTGGGTGGGTTGTTCTTCGATGCTGCCGAACGTCTGCTGGCCCAACGGCCGAACATTCGTTTCGTACTGCCCTGCGCCAGTCCGCAACGTCGTGTGCAGATCGAGCAGTTGCTTGAAGGTCGCGACCTGCCGCTGACGCTCCTCGACGGGCGCTCCCACGTGGCACTTGCAGCCTGCGATGCGGTGTTGATCGCCTCCGGCACCGCCACCCTGGAAGCCTTGCTGTACAAACGACCGATGGTGGTTGCCTATCGTCTGGCGCCGCTGACCTACTGGATACTCAAGCGGATGGTGAAGAGTCCGTATGTGTCGTTGCCGAACCTGTTGGCCCAGCGTTTGCTGGTGCCTGAGCTTCTGCAGGACGCTGCGACCGCCGATGCCCTGGCCGATACTGTGCTGCCGTTGCTCGACAACGGCGCGGAGCAGACTGCCGGCTTCGATGAAATTCACCGTACCTTGCGTCGCGATGCGTCCAATCAGGCCGCCGAAGCGGTATTGAGCCTGATCGGCCCGTCGCCATCACGATGAGTTCGCAATCAATGCAAATGGGTCTGGATTTCAACCTGGTCGAGGATCTGGTCGCCGGTGTCGATGAAGTGGGTCGTGGCCCGCTGTGCGGCGCCGTCGTGACCGCTGCGGTCATACTTGACCCGAATCGCCCGATTCTGGGGCTGAACGATTCGAAAAAGCTCACCGAGGCCAAGCGCGAAAAGCTGTTCGACGAGATCTGCGAGAAGGCCCTTTGCTGGCACATCGCGCGGGCCGAGGTCGAAGAGATCGACGAGCTGAACATCCTGCACGCCACCATGCTGGCCATGAAACGTGCTGTCGAGGGCCTGCTGATTACGCCGAAACTGGCGTTGATCGATGGCAATCGCTGCCCGCAGTTGTCGGTGCCCAGCGCGCCGGTGATTCAGGGCGACGCACAGGTGCCCGCCATCGCTGCGGCGTCGATTCTGGCAAAGGTCAGCCGGGATCGCGAAATGGCCGCCATGGAAATGATTTACCCAGGCTATGGCATCGGTGGGCACAAAGGCTATCCAACGCCGGTACATCTGGAAGCGCTGGCGCGATTGGGTCCTACGCCGATCCATCGCCGTTCCTTTGCGCCCGTTCGTGCGGCCTACGAGGCTCGGGAGGTGATGATTTCCACCGGCTTCACGTCGTTGCCGCTCAATTGATCGCGGGCTGATGTTTTCGTGAGAGGCCGGTACAATCCGGCCTTCGTTTTCTGTGCGCTATAGGATCACCCATGCCGGCTTCTTTCGTTCATCTACGCCTGCACACCGAATACTCTCTGGTTGACGGTCTGGTCCGGGTCAAGCCGCTGGTAAAAGCGCTGACCGGCATGAACATGCCAGCGGTTGCGGTGACCGATCAGAACAACCTGTGTTCGCTGGTCAAATTCTATAAAGCCTCCATGGGCGCTGGTATCAAGCCGATCTGCGGCGCCGACATCTGGCTGGCCGGGCGTGATCGCGATGCGCCACTCAGCCGCTTGAGCCTGTTGGTGATGAATCCCAAAGGCTATCTCAACCTCACAGAGCTGATTTCCCGCGGCTTCATGCACGGCCAGCGTAACGGGGTTGTGATCATCGACCGCGAGTGGGTAGCTGAGGCCAACGAAGGGCTGATCGCCCTGTCGGCGGCGAAAGAGGGCGAGATCGGCATGGCGTTGCTCGGCGGTAATCCTGCCGAGGCCGATGAACTGCTGAAAGAGTGGATGTCGGTGTTCCCGGACCGGTTCTATGTCGAAGTCCAGCGCACCAATCGCATCAACGATGAAGAGCATCTGCACGCAGCCGTCGCGCTGGCTGAACGCCATGGCGTACCGTTGGTGGCCACCAACGATGTGCGCTTCATCAAGCAGGAAGATTTCGAAGCGCACGAAACCCGCGTCTGCATCGGTGAAGGCCGAGCGCTGGACGATCCGCGCCGCTCGCACAACTACAGCGATCAGCAGTACCTCAAAAGCGCCGAGGAAATGGCAGAGCTGTTCAGCGACCTGCCCGATGCGCTGGCCAACACGGTAGAGATCGCCAAACGCTGCAACATCGAGGTCAAGCTGGGCACGCACTTCCTGCCCAACTTCCCGATTCCCGATGGGCTGACCATCGACGAGTACTTCCGCAAGGTATCGTTCGAAGGTCTTGAAGAGCGTCTGGCTGTTCTATGGCCGAAAGAGACTACGCCGAACTACGAGGAAAAACGTCAGGTCTATGTGGACCGGCTGAATTTCGAGCTGGATATCATCATCCAGATGGGATTCCCCGGCTACTTTCTGATCGTTATGGACTTCATCCAGTGGGCCAAGAGTAACGGCGTTCCGGTAGGCCCGGGTCGTGGGTCGGGCGCCGGTTCGCTCGTGGCTTACGTGCAGAAGATCACCGACCTCGATCCGCTGCAGTACGACCTGCTGTTCGAACGTTTCCTTAACCCGGAACGGGTTTCGATGCCCGACTTCGACGTCGACTTCTGCATGGATGGGCGCGACCGCGTTATCGAATACGTGGCCGAAAAATACGGCCGTAATGCGGTGAGCCAGATCATCACCTTCGGTTCCATGGCCGCGAAGGCTGTGGTGCGTGACGTGGCGCGGGTGCAGGGCAAGTCCTACGGCCTGGCCGATCGTCTGTCGAAGATGATCCCGTTTGAAGTCGGCATGACCCTGGAAAAAGCCTACGAGCAGGAAGAGATTCTGCGCGACTTCCTCAAGACCGACGAGGAAGGCGCCGAAATCTGGGAGATGGCGCGCAAGCTTGAAGGCGTCGTGCGTAACGTCGGCAAGCACGCTGGTGGTGTGGTGATCGCACCGACCAAGCTGACTGATTTCGCGGCGATCTATTGCGATGAGGAAGGCGGCGGTCTGGTAACCCAGTACGACAAGGACGACGTTGAAGCGGCTGGCCTTGTGAAGTTCGACTTCCTGGGCTTGCGGACGCTGACGATCATCGACTGGGCGATGAAGACGATCAATCGCGACCGCGCCAAGGTTGGCGAAGAGCCGCTGGATATCGCATTCATTCCGCTGGACGATGCCCCGACTTACGACCTGTTGCAGAAGGCCGAAACCACGGCGGTGTTCCAGCTTGAATCCCGGGGCATGAAAGAGCTGATCAAAAAGCTCAAGCCCGACTGCCTGGAAGACTTGATCGCACTGGTGGCCCTGTTCCGTCCGGGCCCACTGCAATCGGGCATGGTGGACGACTTCATCAACCGCAAGCACGGTCGCGCGGAGCTGTCGTACCCCCACGTCGACTATCAGTACGAGGGGCTCAAGCCGGTACTCGCGCCAACCTACGGCATCATCCTGTATCAGGAGCAGGTGATGCAGATCGCCCAGGTGATGGCCGGTTACACCCTTGGTGGTGCGGACATGCTGCGTCGCGCCATGGGTAAGAAAAAGCCCGAGGAGATGGCCAAGCAACGCGGCGGTTTCATCGATGGCTGCAAGAGCAACAATATCGACCCGGATCTGGCTGGTAACATTTTCGACCTGGTGGAGAAATTCGCCGGTTACGGCTTCAACAAATCCCACTCCGCTGCCTATGGGCTGGTGTCGTACCAGACCGCGTGGCTCAAGAAACACTACCCGGCGCCATTCATGGCGGCGGTGCTGTCGGCAGATATGCACAACACCGACAAGGTCGTGACCTTGATCGAGGAAGTGCGCACCATGAAGCTGCGCCTCGATGCGCCGGATGTGAACAACTCCGAATTCAAGTTCACGGTGAACGACGAGGGCCGCATCGTGTATGGTCTCGGCGCAATCAAAGGCGTCGGCGAAGGCCCGGTGGAAGCGATTACCGAAGCGCGGCAGGCCGGTCCGTTCAAGGATCTGTTCGACTTCTGCGCGCGCATCGACCTTAAGCGGGTCAACAAGCGGACGCTTGGCGGGCTGATCAGCAGCGGCGCACTGGATCGTCTGGGCCCGTTTTTCTTCGAAGAGCCCAAACAGTACCAAGCCAACATCGACCGTAACCGCGGCGTGTTGCTGGCCGCTCTGGAAGAGGCGATACAAGCCGCAGAGCAGACCGCGCGCAGCCATGACAGCGGCCATGCCGACCTGTTTGGCGGCCTGTTCGTCGAAGCCGATGCCGATGTTTATGCGAACCATCGCACTGCCAAAGAGGTCACTCTCAAGGAGCGGTTGCGCGGTGAGAAGGAGACGCTCGGGTTGTACCTGACCGGTCACCCGATCGATGAATACGAAGGCGAGATCCGCCGGTTCGCCCGTCAGCGGATCGTCGATCTCAAGCCCGCGCGTGATACCCAGACCGTTGCCGGCCTGATCATCGCGCTGCGGGTAATGAAGAACAAAAAGGGCGACAAGATGGGTTTCATCACCCTCGACGACCGCTCCGGGCGCATTGAAGCGTCGCTGTTCGCCGATTCGTTCCAGGCAGCCCAGTCGCTGTTGCAGACGGACGCGATGGTGGTCGTGGAAGGGGAGGTCAGTTCCGACGACTTCTCCGGTGGCCTGCGTTTGCGCGCCAAACGGGTCATGAGCCTGGAGGAGGCGCGGACCGGTCTGGCTGAAAGTTTACGTCTGACCGTGCGTAGCGAGGCGCTCAAGGGCGATCGTCTACGCTGGCTGGGTGACCTGTGCAGGAAGCACCGGGGAGCGTGTCCGATCACGCTCGATTACACAGGGCAGGAAGCCCGCGCGTTGCTGCAGTTCGGCGAAGCCTGGCGAATCGATCCCGCGGACAGCCTGATTCAGGCGTTGCGTGACCAGTTCGGACGAGAGAACGTCTTTCTGCAGTATCGTTAAACGCTGCTCTCTGAATTTTTGAGCTCGACACTTATAAACTCGACCCCTACGCGCCAGATCCTTTAAGGTATGGCGCTTACGGATCAACCGGCCGGCCTCTTGGCCGTCGACCCAAGACGGATGCCTATGAACCCGAATTTTCTGGATTTCGAACAGCCGATTGCTGACCTGCAAGCCAAGATTGAAGAGCTGCGTCTGGTAGGCAATGACAACTCGCTGAACATCGGCGACGAAATCTCTCGACTGCAAGAGAAGAGCAATACGCTCACCGAAAGCATTTTCGGCAACCTGACCAGTTGGCAGATCGCGCGTATGGCGCGTCATCCGCGCCGTCCGTACACGCTGGATTACATCCAACACATCTTCACCGAATTCGATGAGCTGCATGGCGATCGTCACTTCTCCGATGACGCCGCGATCGTCGGCGGTATCGCCCGTCTGGACGATCAGCCGGTGATGGTGATTGGTCACCAGAAGGGCCGCGAAGTGCGCGAAAAGGTTCGTCGCAACTTCGGCATGCCGCGTCCTGAAGGCTATCGCAAGGCGTGCCGTTTGATGGAAATGGCCGAACGCTTCAAGATGCCGATCCTGACCTTCATCGACACCCCTGGCGCCTACCCGGGTATCGACGCCGAAGAGCGCAACCAGAGCGAAGCGATCGCCTGGAACCTTCGTGTCATGGCGCGCCTGAAAACTCCGATCATTGCCACCGTCATCGGTGAGGGTGGTTCGGGCGGTGCGCTGGCCATCGGTGTCTGCGATCAACTGAACATGCTGCAATATTCGACCTATGCGGTGATCTCGCCGGAAGGTTGCGCATCGATTCTGTGGAAAACCGCCGAGAAGGCACCGGACGCTGCCGAAGCGATGGGCATCACTGCCGAGCGCCTCAAGGGTCTGGGCATTGTCGACAAGGTCATCGGTGAGCCGTTGGGTGGCGCTCACCGTGATCCAGCGGCAGCCGCAGCGTTGATTCGCGAAGAGCTGAGCAGCCAGTTGGCCATGCTCAAGAAGTTCAACAACGACGAACTGCTGGCTCGCCGTTATGAGCGCCTGATGAGTTACGGCGTTTAATCGAAGCGGTCTTCGAGGTCCGGCCAGCGCAACGCAGGGTTAAAACCAGCATGACGAGGCCGGGCATCAAGCAAGAGTTATCCAAGCGTCTGTTGTCGCGCCTGTCTCCCTGGCGCGACGCAGTCGGTTGGCGCATTGCCTTCTCCGGTGGTCTGGATTCCACCGTTCTGTTGCACCTGCTGGCCGAGCTGTCGCGCCACCAAACCCTTCCTCCCCTGAGTGCTGTGCACATTCACCACGGTCTGCAAGCCGTTGCTGCGTCGTGGCCGGGGCATTGCCGTCAGATGTGTCAGATCCTGGGCGTGCCGTTACAGGTCATCGACGTTCAGGTCCTGCCGGGGGCGAGCCTGGAGCAGGCGGCGCGGGATGCACGTTACGCCGCCTTCGATCAGGTGCTGCAATCGGGGGAGGTGCTGCTGACAGCCCAGCATCGGGATGATCAGGCGGAGACCCTGATGTTTCGGTTGTTGCGTGGCGCGGGAGTCAAAGGATTAGCTGCGATGCCTTCACAACGGGTAGTGGGCAAGGGGCATTTGTTCCGCCCTCTACTGGATGAGCCCCGCGCAGTGCTTGAGGCTTATGCGACGGAGCAGGGGCTGAGCTGGATCGAGGATCCGAGCAACAAGGACTGTCGTTTCTCCCGCAATTACCTGCGCAACAACGTGCTGCCTTCGCTGACCGCGCGCTGGCCCCACGCTGTGGCAAACATGACCCGCAGCGCCGCGCACCTGGCTGAAGCTCAGGGTTTACTGGATGAACTCGCGGTTCAGGATCTGGCGCAGGCCGACACACCTTGCCCTTGGCCATGGCTCAAACTGCCGTCACTGGAACTGGCACCCCTGGAGGCGTTGTCTGCCGCGCGCCAGCGGAACGCCGTGCGGCACTGGCTTGGATCGCTGACGCGCTTGCCGGACAGCGATCACTGGGCGGGTTGGGATTCGCTGCGCGACGCGGGCCCCGACGGGCGGCCGATCTGGCGTCTGACCGACGGCCAGCTGCATCGTGCAGAAGGGCGCATCTGGTGGCTGTCGGGCATCTGGCTCAAGGATGTAGCCGGGTCGCAGCACTGGTCGCCGGCCTCCCAGCCACTGCATTTGCCAGGCAATGGCATGCTGCAGATTCTCGGTGAGATCCCGCGCGGCGGCCTGCACGTTCATTATCGACAGGGTGGCGAAGTGCTGGATGTGCCGGATCGCGGGCGTCGGGATCTCAAGCGCCTGCTCAACGAAAAGGGCGTGCCGGTATTTTTGCGCGGCCGATTGCCGCTGCTGTATCGCGGCGAACAGTTGCTGGCGGTCGCCAACCTCCCGGGACTGGACGCTGACCCCCGTGGAGACTGGCGATTGCACTGGCAGCCACCGACGAATGACCACAGTTTGAGATGAGAGGCTGTTTCCGGTAGACTACGCTCCCTTCTTGATACAGCTTATGTCGATCCTTCTGGAACGACGCAAGTTGCCGATTACCAGCCAGTCTTTACTGGGCGATTCTCAAAATGTGGCGAGCAATGGACAGGTCCGATTTCGACCAGTCACTTCCAGCGCGGCAATTTCAGAACTGCATCGTGAGATTTGCAGGTCATCGGGGGCTTCGGCCTTCCTTCGCTTTCCCCGGCGGCTCTGACCGCTTTAACGCAGACTTCTAGGGTTTTTCATGACGCGCTACATCTTCGTCACGGGCGGTGTTGTTTCTTCATTGGGGAAAGGCATTGCTTCGG
>Ga0308159_1002539_pt1 | contig 20817 bp, 16 predicted proteins | sample PhyCR1_FD_201040 | JGI IMG/M metagenome (GOLD analysis project Ga0308159, IMG submission 201040) | Phyllosphere microbial communities from UC Gill Tract Community Farm, Albany, California, United States - DLSLC.R1 | ecosystem: Host-associated > Plants > Phyllosphere > Unclassified | place: USA... | reverse complement strand
CAGGATCAAACTCTTCAGTTCAATCTCTGTTTGTTGGCATTTCTGCCACCCTACCTTACGGCAGGGGTCGCTCACTCAAAATACTGACCGTTACTCATTGCTGAGCAACGTATTTCTTTTTTTGTGAACATTTGATAATTTAAGTAATCAAAGACCGAAGTCTTTGGCACCTTCATCAAACGCCCACACTTATCGACTGTTAATTTTTAAAGAACTTTATTCGGTGCTGCTTCTGCCGTTTGCTACGAAGCGTTGTGTTCGTTAGCAGCAGAGAGGCGATATTATGAAGTGTTTCTCAAAATTCGTCAACCCCTTATTTCCTTCTTTTTCTTCGCTGTCGCTGCGTTTAAAGCGGCGTCTGCGTCGAGGAGCGAGACTATAACAAAGCCTCGGCCGTCTTGCAATGCTTTCTGCTGTGATATCGTAGCCGCCGCCCATAGCGACCTTTCCATTACTCATGCATATTCCTGTTATTGCCCCGATCGCCAACCCGGCGCTATCCCAATCCCTGGCTGCGGCCATCAATAACAAGACCAAACCGCTCGGCAGCCTGGGCCGCCTCGAGTCGCTCGCTACCCAGTTAGGGCTGATACAGCAAACAACCCAGGTGACGATCGACCAACCTGCGATCCTCGTGTTCGCCGCCGACCATGGCGTGGTTGCCGAAAGTGTTTCCGCCTATCCACAAGACGTGACCTGGCAGATGGTCGAGAACTTCCTGGCCAACGGCGCTGCCATCAATGTCTTCGCGCGCCAGAATGGCTGCGCGCTACGCGTGATCGACGCTGGCGTGAATCATGACTTCGGCGTGCGCGCTGGTCTGCTCGGCCGAAAAGTCGCCAATGGCACCTGCAACTTCGCCGTTGAACCGGCGATGTCCACACAAGACTGCGCAACAGCCCTCGAACATGGCATGGCCCTGGCGCGCGACCTGCCCGGCAACGTCGTGGGCTTCGGCGAGATGGGCATCGGGAACACGACCTCTGCCGCTGCCCTGATGCACAAGCTGACCGGCCAGCCGGCGGCTGCATGCGTAGGCGCCGGCACCGGCCTGACGCCTGACGGCATCCGCCACAAAGAAAAGGTGGTTGCCGCCGCCGTCGCGCATCACGCCAGAGTGCACGAACCACTCGATGTCCTGGCCACCTTCGGCGGCTTCGAAATCGCGATGATGGCCGGCGCCATGCTGCAGGCAGCCAGCCTGCGTAAGGTGCTGCTGATTGACGGCTTCATCGTCACCAGCGCGCTGCTGGTCGCCGCGCGCCTGCAACCGGCGATCCTCGACTACTGCGTGTTCGCGCACTGCTCGGGCGAGCATGGCCACGCCCTGCTGCTCGATCAGCTCGGGGCCAGCCCGCTGCTCGACCTGGGCCTGCGCCTGGGTGAAGGCACCGGCAGCGCACTCGCTCTGCCCTTGCTGCACGCGGCGGCCAACTTCCTGAGCGAGATGGCGACCTTCGCATCGGCCCAGGTCTCGGGACAACTCGGCGAGCACGCGGGATGATCCATCAACTGCGCCTGTTCTTCATTGCGCTGCAGTTTTTCACACGGATCCCGATCCCGCACTGGGTCGGCTTCGAGCCGGCCTGGCTCAACCACGCGTCGCGCTACTTCCCGCTGGTGGGCGTCGTGGTGGGCGCGATCGGCGCGGCCGTCTACGTCATCGCCGCGCACTGGCTGCCAGCGCCAGTGGCCGCCGTCCTTTCCACGGCCGCGACGATCTACCTCACCGGCGCTTTCCACGAAGACGGCTTCGCCGATACCTGCGACGGTCTGGGCGGCGGCATGACGAAGGAGCGCGCGCTCGAGATCATGAAGGATTCACGCGTCGGTGCGTATGGCGCGATCGGCATCGTCTGCATGCTGGGCGCGAAGCTGGCCGCACTCGCCACGCTGCCGCCCTTGACTGCTGTCGGCGCCCTGCTGCTGGCCCACCCGCTTTCGCGCCTGGCCGCCACGTCCCTGATCTGGCAGATGGAATATGCCCGCGCGGAAGGCAAGGCCAAGCCGCTGGCCGTGCGCATGAGCAGCGCCGAATTCGGGATCGCAACGCTCACGGTGCTGGTGCCGGCGCTCGCGCTGCTCGCCATCGGCCTGCTGGACCTGGCCGCAATTGGCGCGGCGGTGTTCGCGGCCTTGCTGGCCACACGCTGGCTGGCCCGCACTTTCACGCGCCGGCTTCAGGGCTATACGGGCGACTGCCTGGGCGCCGTGCAGCAATTGGCCGAAGTGGCGATCTATATCGCGGTGCTGGCCACGCTCGGCCGCGGCGCGCTGGTCTGATGCGCCTGTACCTCGTGCGCCACCCGAAACCGGACGTGCCGGCCGGGTACTGCTACGGCCGCACCGACCTGCCTGCGCAGGATGCCGACACCGAACGCGTGCTGGCAGCGCTGACCAATCAAGGCCTGCCCGACGCCATGCCGGTCTACGCCAGTCCTTTGCAGCGCAGCGCCGTATTGGCGCAGCAGCTGTCAACCGCGCCGACGTTCGACGCGCGCCTGGCCGAGATGGACTTTGGCGCCTGGGAGCTGCGCCAGTGGGACGACATCGCCCGGGACGAGATCGATGCCTGGAACGCCGACTTGCTCCACTACCGCCCCGGCGGCGGCGAAAACGTCCTGCAGGTGGCTGTGCGCGTGGCCGCGTTTCGGGCGGACATGCAGCGCGCAGGGCACGCCGAGGCACTCGTCATCTGCCACGCCGGCGCCATGCGCCTGCTGCACGCCATGTCCGGCGGCGGTACATTGGAGGATGCTGCGCTGCGTGCGGCATCGACACCACACCAGATCGGCTATGGCGAAGTCATGGTGCTGGAAATATGACAATGCCCGGTTCAACCACCTTATAATGAGCGCGTTTTGGTGCTCGCACCTGCGTTCGCAGGTGCAGTTAAACGGGAAACACGAAGCTCTTCACAGGGCCAACGCGTGCTGCCCCCGCAACGGTAAGCAAGTGCTGCAGCCTCTCATCGGGCCCTGCGGCAAACCGCCCCCTCATACCACTGTGCTTTTCTGAGCATGGGAAGGTCGGACGGCCATACTTGTCAGCCCGGATACCGGCCAAAAGGTGGATACGCGCACAGCGCGATCCTTTGAATCCAGCCCACGGGGACGTCGGCGGGATGCCTTTGATAAGAACCACTCATGAATTTTCCAGTAAGCCGGCAAGCGGCCGCCGTGTCGCTCGCACTCGCCCTCATCTCGTCCACCGCCATCGCCGAAGTCGCTGACACCGTCGTCGTCACCGCCACCCGCACGCCGCAACCCGCTGCAGACCTGATCGCCGACACCACCGTCATCAACGCCGAAGAAATCGCGCGCTCGGGCGCCGGCTCGGTGGCCGACATCCTGCAGCGCCAGCGCGGCATCGAGATCACCCGCAACGGCCCGGCCGGCACCGCCACCAGCGTCTACGTGCGCGGCGCGAACGCCAACCAGATCGTCGTGCTGCTCGACGGCGTGCGCATCGCCTCCGGCACCACCGGCACTGCCAGCTGGAATGCCATCCCGCTGGGCGCCATCGACCGCATCGAAATCGTCTACGGGCCACTGAGCACGTTGTACGGCGCCGACGCCATCGGCGGCGTGATCCAGATTTTCACCCGCAAGGGCGAAGGCGCGCCGGTCGTCACCGCTTCGATCGGCGCCGGCAGCAATGCGACGCTGCAAGGCGATGCGGGCATCTTTGGCAGCAGCGGTGGCCCGAATGCCATCAACTATGCCTTCGGCGCCGGCTACGAAGAGTCGGATGGCTTCTCGTCCACGCGGCCGGGTGCATCGGGCTACAACGCCGACGAAGACGGCTACCGCCGCCGCAACGCCAATGGTCGTGTATCGATGGCGCTCGCGCCGGGTCACGAGATCGGCGCCCAGTTCCTGGCCAGCCGCACCTACAGCCAGTACGATGCCAGTGGTTCCGGCAGCTACGACGTGCACAGCGACACGGACCTGAATACCGCCGCCGTCTTCATGACCAACCAGTTCCTGCCGAACTGGCGCAGCACCATGCAGTACGCGCGTTCGGAAGACAAGTCGGGCAGCTTCAGCAACGCCACGGCCAGTGGCGCCAGCCAGGTCGACACCGAGCAGAACGAATTCTCGTGGCAAAACAACGTCGCCATTGGCCAGGACACGCTGCAGTTGCTGTTCAACCACCGCAAAGAAGAGGTCGCGTCGATGCGCAAGACGCGCATCACCAATTCATATGCAGCGGCGTATTCGGCCAAGCGCGCCAATCACCTGTTCGACGTCAGCGCGCGCCAGGACCGCTCGGTCTACGGCAGCCAGAACACTGGCGCCGCCGGCTACGGCTACGAGTTCGGCAACGGCCTGCGCGCCACTGCCAGCATCGGCACGAGCTTCCGCGCCCCGACTTTCAATGAGTTGTACTTCCCGAACTACGGCCTGGAGACGAACAAGCCGGAAAAAGGCCGCAACCGTGAAGTGGGCCTGCGCTACGACGGCGACGGCTACAAGCTCGACGCCACGTACTTCCACAACCGCCTGACCGACATGATCGTATCGAGCACGCCCTGCCCGGATGGTAAAAACCGCAGCTGCGCCTACAACGTCAACGAAGCGACGCTCGAAGGCTTCTCGCTGGCCGGCAGCACGCGCCTGATGGACGTGAACCTGCGCGCCAGCCTCGATTGGCAGGATCCGCGCGATGACACCACCGGCCGCCAACTGGCGCGCCGTGCGAAGAAGCACGCCAACTTCGCGGCCGATTACGTGCTGGGCCAGTTAAAGAGCGGCGCCGAGCTGACCGTTTCGGGTGACCGTTTCGACAACGCGCCCAATACCAGCCGCCTGGGTGGCTACGGCTTGCTGAACCTGTACACCACGTACCAGTTCACGCCCGACTGGTCCTTGCTGCTGCGCGTGAACAACGTCACGGACAAGAACTACGAAGTGGCGCGCAACTACGGCACCAGCGGCCGCACCTGGTTCGCGTCGCTGCGCTACGGCATCCGTTAAGCTGGCATTTTCCGCCCGCGGCGCACGCGCCGCGGGCATCGATCAACTATCAGGGCCCGCATGCAAGCACCCGTCCCGTCATTACGCCAACGCGCCACGCTCATCGTCGGCGCCATGCTGGTCCTGGCCATCGCCACCCTGCTGTTCTCGGGCATGACCGGTTCCATCCGCGTGCCGCTCAGCGATATCCCCGACGCCCTGCGCCAATTGGCCAGCGGCCAACCCGAATCCCTGTCCGCATCTCTGCTCGACCTGCGCGCCAGCCGCGCGCTGGTGGCCTTTGCCACCGGCGGCGCCCTCGCCCTGGCCGGCCTGATGATGCAGGCGCTGTTACGCAATCCCCTCGCCGACCCGTATGTGCTGGGCGTCTCGTCCGGCGCGTCGGTCGGCGCCCTCCTCGCCTTGCTGCTCATGGCGTCCACGCTGATGGTCGATGCGGCCGCACTGGTGGGCGCCGTCAGCGTCTCCCTGCTGCTGTACGTGCTGGCGCGGCGCGACCTGCGCAGCGGACAGGCCGCCGAAGGCGGCGCCTCGATGCTGCTGCTGACCGGGGTGATTGTCTCGGCCCTGTGCGGCTCCCTCGTCACCCTCATGCTGTCGATCGCGCCCGAGGGGCGCCTGCGCAGCATGATCTTCTGGCTGATCGGCGACCTGGCCGGCGCGCCGCTGCGCCTGGCACCCTGGCTCGTCCTGATTGGCGCGCTGCTGTTTGCCATGCGCAGCGCACGCGCCATGAACATGGTCGCCCTGCACGCCGAAAACGCCGTCACGCTGGGCGTGCGCGTGAGCGCGCTGCGCAAGGGCCTATTCTTCGTGTCGGCGCTGCTCACCGCAAGCGCCGTCACCAGTGCTGGCGCCGTCGGCTTCGTCGGCCTGATCGTGCCGCACGCCTGCCGCTTCGCCTTTGGCCCCGACCACCGCGTGCTGATTCCCGCCGTGGTCCTGAGCGGCGGCGCGTTCCTCGTGCTGTGCGATACGCTGGCGCGCACGATCGTCGCACCGCAGCAGCTGCCAGTCGGCGCCATCACGGCGATGATCGGTGCGCCGGTCTTCCTGTACCAACTGCACCGCATGCGCAAATGAGCACCATCGCCACCCACGACCTGCGCCTGTCCATTGCCGGGCGCACCCTGGTGCAGGGCCTGAACTGGGCCGCGCAACCCGGTGAATGCTGGAGCATCATCGGCCGCAACGGCGCCGGCAAGAGCACCTTGCTGCGCACGCTGGCCGGCTTGCACCAGCCCGACGGCGGCGCCGTCCACATTGGCGGGCGCGCCCTGGCGGCCTGGCCGCTGACCGACCTGGCGCGCGAACGCGCCTTTCTCGCCCAGTCGCGCCACGACGCCTTTGCCTACACGGTGCTCGAGAGCGTGCTCTCGGCGCGCCACCCGTACCACGCCAACCGCTACTGGGAAGGCAGCGACGACCATCAGGTTGCGCTGGAAGCCCTGGCGTCGATGGACGTGAGCGACCTGGCGTCGCGCGACGTGCGCACGCTGTCCGGCGGCGAGCGCCAGCGCGTAGCGATTGCCGCCCTGCTGGCCCAGCAAACCCCGCTGCTGTTGCTCGACGAGCCAGCCAATGCGCTCGACCTGGCGCACCAGGTGAGCGTGACAGGCCTGCTTGCGCGCCTGTGCCGCGAGCAAAACAAGACCGTGGTCATGATCGGCCACGACCTGAACCTGGCTTCGCGCATCTCGACCCACGTGCTGCTGCTGATGGGCGATGGCCGCTGGCATGCCGGCACCAATGAACAGACCATGCAGAGCGCGCTGCTGGGCGACTACCTCGGCCACCCGATCGAGATGATCGAACATCACGGCCGCCGCATCTTCATCCCTCAAGAGGATTCCGAATGAACGACATGACTCCCGAACAAACCGCCGCGCTGAATGAACGCCATCGCGTACGCATGGAACGCAAGAAAGCCGTCATCGACGCAAAGATCGCGTCGGCCGACAAGGAAATCGGCATCATCATCGTCAATACCGGCAACGGCAAGGGCAAGAGCTCGAGCGCGTTCGGCATGGTGGCGCGCGCGCTGGGCCACGGCATGCAGGTCGGCGTGGTCCAGTTCATCAAGGGCGCGCTGTCGACCGGCGAAGAAACCTTCCTGCGCCGCTTCCCGGACGAAGTACGCTTCCATGCGATGGGCGAAGGCTATACCTGGGAAACCCAGAACCGCGAGCGCGACATCGAAAAAGCAACCGAGGCGTGGGCGCTGGCCAAGCAGTTCCTGTCCGATCCGACCATCGGCATGGTGGTGCTGGACGAACTGAATATCGCGCTCAAATACGGGTACGTTGACGTGCATACCGTGATTGCCGACCTGCTGGATCGCCCGACCATGCAGCACGTGGTGATCACGGGCCGTGGCGCGCCGCCCGAACTGGTGGCGGTCGCCGACACCGTCACCGAAATGAACGTCGTCAAGCACGCGTTCAAGGCGGGGATCGGTGCCCAGGCTGGGACGGAGTGGTAATGAACGCGCATCCCGGTGCGCGCGTGGTGCTGGTGGCAGCAATGGCCTCCGGCCAGGGCAAGACCACCGTCACGGCCGCACTGGCGCGGCGCCTGATCCGCATGGGCAAGCGCGTGCGCGTGTTCAAGTGCGGTCCCGACTTCGTCGATCCGGTGATGCTGGAGAGCGCGTGCGGCACACCGGTCCACAATCTGGATCTGTGGATGGTTGGCCTGGAAGCCTGCCGCCAACGCCTGCAGGATGCGGCCGCAGAGGCCGACGCGATCCTCGTCGAAGGCGTCATGGGCCTGTACGACGGCACGCCATCGAGCGCCGACCTGGCGCGCGCGTTCGGGATTCCCGTGCTGGCAGTGCTGGATGCATCGGCGATGGCCCAGACGGCCGGCGCCGTGGCGCAAGGCTTGCGTGACTATGGTCCCGTGCAGATGGCGGGCGTGATCGCCAACCGCGTCGCCAGCAGCGGCCACGCGGCGATGGTCAAGGAGTCGCTGCGCGATATTCCCCTGATTGGCACCCTGGCGCGCCAGGAACATCACCTGCCCGAGCGGCACCTGGGCCTGGTGCTGCCGGGTGAAGTCGAAGAGCTGCAGCGTATCCTTGACGCGCTGGCCGACAGCATCGAATTCGACGAGGAGGCGTGGGATGCGCTGCCTGTGATGGCACCCGCATTGGCACGGGCATACGCCGTCCCGGCGCAGATCGACACGCCGCTAGCCGGCCGCACGATCGCAATCGCGCATGACCCGTCATTCATGTTCGTGTATCCGGCCAACGTCGAGCTGCTCAAAGCGCTGGGGGCGCAGATCACGTACTTTGCCCCACTGTCGAACGACGCGGTGCCGGACCATGCTGACGCCGTGTATCTGCCGGGCGGCTATCCCGAGCTGCATGGCGCGGCGCTGCAAGGCGCAACGCGCTGGCGCGATTCGATCCGCGCGGCCCATGCGCGCGGCGTGCCGATCGTGGCCGAATGCGGCGGCATGATGGCCCTGGCCGATGGCTTGACCGACAGCGATGGCCGACACTGGGAGATGGCTGGCGTGCTGCCGGGCGAAGTGGCGATGCAACAGCGCCTGGCTGGCCTCGGCATGCATGCGCTGGCCACGCCGGAGGGCGAACTGCGCGGTCACACCTTCCACTATTCGCTGCTGGCCACCGGCGTGCCGCCGCAGGCGCATACCGTCAAGCAGCGCACGCAGACACCGGGCGAAGCGGTGTACCGCGTCGGCTCGCTGTTCGCGTCGTACTTCCACGGCTACTTTCCGTCCAACCCGCGCGCGGTTGCCGCACTGTTTGGCGGTGCGCCATGAGCGCGACGCTGGTCTTTGGCGGCGCACGCTCGGGCAAGAGCGCCTTCGCCGAACGGCTGGCGCGCGACTCGGGCCAGGAAGTCGTGTATATCGCCACCTCGCGCGCGGGTGATGGCGAGATGGCGGCGCGCATTGCGCTGCACCGGGAGCAGCGGCCGCCCGAATGGCGCACGGTCGAAGAAGAACTGGCGCTGGCGCAGACGCTGCGCACCGAATGCCTGCCGGGCCGCCTGGTACTGGTCGATTGCCTGACGCTGTGGCTCAGTAACCTGATGTTCTGCGATGGCCGGGAGTATCCCGAGGTCGGCGCCTTGACGCTGCCGGACCGGTTCCATGAAGAACGCGCGGCCCTGCTGGACCTGCTCGACGCGGGCTTGCCGGGCGACGTGGTCTTCGTGTCGAACGAAGTCGGGATGGGCATCGTGCCGTGGGGCGCGATCTCGCGCAGCTTTGCCGACGAAGCCGGGCGCTTGAACCAGGCCGTGGCTGCGCGCGTGGACCGCGCGGTGCTGGTCGCGGCCGGCCTGCCACTTGTTCTGAAGGGGTTCCTGTGCTGACTGGCCTGTCGCTGGCGACGATGGCGCTGCTGCTGGTGGCAGGTGTCGCGCTCGATCTGCTGCTGGGCGAGACGCGGCGCTGGCATCCGCTGGTCGGCTTCGGCAATCTGGCGAACTTCATCGAACGGCGCCTGAACCGCGGCAAGCTGCGCCTGCCGCGCGGCAGCCTGGCATGGGCATTGGCAGTGCTCCCATTGGCTGCCTTGTTCTTGCTGCTGACCGATGTCGCCGGCCTGTGGCTGCATGCGGTGCTGCTGTATCTGTGCATTGGCCTGCGCAGCCTGCGCGACCATACAATCCCGATCTACGAGGCGCTGTGCGGCGGCGACCTGGCCCAGGCGCGCGCACTGACCGCCCGCATCGTCAGCCGCGACACCGCCAACGCCAGCGAGTCCGACCTGGCCAAGGCGAGCGCCGAGTCGCTTCTTGAAAACGGTAACGACGCCGTGTTCGGCACGCTGTTCTGGTTCATCCTGCTGGGCGGGCCGGGCGCGGTGCTGTTCCGGCTGGCCAATACGCTCGATGCGATGTGGGGTTACCGTAGTGCGCGTTTCAATCTGTTCGGCCGCCCTGCAGCGCGCATCGACGACGTGATGAACTATGTACCGGCGCGCCTGACCGCGCTGTCGTATGTGCTGCTGGCCGGTGCCGGGCGTGCGCGCGCCTGGCACTGCTGGCGCACGCAGGCACCGGCATGGAGCAGCCCGAATGCTGGGCCAGTGATGGCCAGCGGCGCCGGCGCACTGGGCGTATCCCTCGGTGGCGCGGCGGTCTACGATGGCGAAGTCGAACAGCGCCCGCCACTGGGCGCCGGCCCGGCCGCCTGCGCCGGCGACATCCGGCGCGCCTGGCGGCTGGTGCTGCGTACGACACTGCTGTGGCTAACCGTCGTCTGCCTGCTGGCCGTGTTATCCGTGATCGGGGCGCCGCATGCTTGAACACGGCGGCAACCTGCGCGACGCCGCGCGATATTACGGGCGCGATGACTGGATCGACCTGTCGACCGGGATCAGCCCGCATGGCTATCCGGCGCCGGCGCCATCGCCTGGGGCCTGGCTGCGCCTGCCCGAGCCGGATCCCGCGCTGCTGGCAGCGGCCTGCGCGTACTACCGCGCGCCGCAATTACTACCGGTGGCCGGCACCCAGGCCGCGATCCAGGCGCTGCCCCGCCTGCGCGCACCGTCGCGCGTCGCCGTGTCGGCGCCATCGTATGCCGAGCACGCGCACCACTGGGGCCAGCATGGCCACCAGTTGCGACAGGTTGCGTATGCCGAGCTGGAAGCGGCGGTCGACGTCAGCGATGTCGTCGTCGTCGTCAATCCGAACAACCCGACCGGCGAGACGATTGCGCCAGAACGCCTGCTCGACTGGGCCACACGACTGCAGGCGCACGGCGGCTGGCTGATCGTCGACGAAGCGTTCGGCGACACCACGACGGCGCTCAGCGTGGCGATGCACGCCTCGCAGCCCGGCCTCATCGTGCTGCGCTCGATCGGCAAATTCTTTGGCCTCGCGGGCCTGCGCCTGGGCTTCGTCGCTGCGCATGACAGCCTGCTGCGCGATCTGGCGAACCTGCTGGGGCCATGGACCATCAGCGGTCCGGCGCAGGAGATCGCCCTGGCAGCCCTGACCGATAGCGCCTGGCAGGAGGCCACGCATGCCAGCCTGTGCCAGTCCGGCGAGCGGATGACGCGCCTGTTGCTGGACCACGGCATCGCCAGCAGTGGTACGGCGCTGTTTCGCTGGTGGCCGCAGATGCAGCCACAAGACTTTCATGCCCATATGGCGGCGCGCGGCATCTGGTGCCGGCTGTTCCGGGATGCTGCGCGCGGTATCCGCGTCGGCCTGCCGGCAGGCGAACCTGAATGGCACCGCTTTGAACACGCACTTCATGAATGGAACCAACGATGAAAACAACGATGCTGACGGCTGCCCTGATGGCATGTCTGTCGATCACCTGTGCGCAAGCCGCGATCACGGTCAAGGACGACGGCGGCCAGACCGTCACGGTCGCCAAGCCAGCGCTGCGCATCATCTCGCTCGCGCCGAGCGTGACCGAGCTGCTGTTCGCGGCCGGTGGCGGCAGCCGCGTCGTGGGCGCCGTCAACTACAGCGATTATCCGGAAGCGGCCAAGCGTATCCCGCGTATTGGCTCGAACCGTGAGATCGACATGGAATTGTTGATCTCGCTGAAGCCCGACCTGATCGTGGCCTGGCGCCACAACAGCTCGGACAGGCAGATCGAGATGGTGCGCCAGCTCGGCATCCCGGTGTTCCAGAGCGATGCGCAGACACTGGACGCCATTCCGGACAGCGTCGAGCGGCTTGGCCAGTTGATGGGGACCGATGCCGCGGCCAAAACGGCAGCGGCCGCGCTGCGCACGCAGTTGGGCAGCCTGCGCAAGCAGTACGCTGGCCGCGCGCCGGTGCGCGTCTTTTACCAGGTTTGGGACAAGCCTCTGTATACGCTCAGCGGAAAGCACATCCTGACCGATGCGATGCACCTGTGCGGCGGCGTGAACGTCTTCGACAAGCTGACCGTGACGGCGCCCGTGGTCACGCTCGAGAGCGTGCTGCAGGAAAATCCCGAAGTGATCATCGCCACGGCCGAAAAGAACTACGGCGGCGTGCAGTTGTGGAAAACCTACGGCACCATGACCGCCGTGAGCCGCAACAACCTGTTCACGCTCGACGGCCATTTGCTCAATCGCGCGGGGCCACGCATGATCCAGGGCACCGCCACGATGTGCGAAGTGCTCGAACAGGCGCGCCAGCGTCGGCCGAAATGAATACGTTCCCCTACCGGACTCTGATGGTGCAAGGGACGACCTCGGACGCCGGCAAAACGACGGTCGTGGCGGCGCTGTGCCGGCTGTTGAAGCAGCGCGGCGTGAGCGTCGCGCCATTCAAACCGCAGAACATGGCACTGAATAGCGCGGTCACGCGCGACGGCGGGGAAATCGGCCGCGCCCAGGCGCTGCAGGCCATCGCCGCCGGCATCGAGCCGCACACCGACATGAACCCGGTGCTGCTCAAGCCATCGAGCGACACCGGCGCCCAGATCATCATCCATGGCCGCGTGCGCGCCGACATGAATGCGCGCGACTACCACCAGTACAAGCCGATCGCGATGGGTGCGGTGCTCGAATCGCATGCGCGTCTGCTGGCGCAGTACGAGGCGGTGATCGTGGAAGGCGCCGGCAGTCCGGCCGAAATCAATCTGCGCGACCGCGACATCGCCAATATGGGATTTGCCGAAGCGGTCGATTGCCCGGTGATCCTGGTCGCCGACATCGATCGTGGCGGCGTGTTCGCACACCTGGTCGGCACGTTATCGTGCCTGTCGCAGTCGGAGCGCGATCGCGTGATCGGCTTTGTCATCAACCGCTTCCGCGGCGATATCAAGCTGCTCGAACCGGGGCTCGACTGGCTCGAGGCGCAAACCGGCAAGCCGGTGCTGGCGGTACTGCCTTATCTGCACGGGCTGTTCCTCGACGCCGAGGATGCCGTGCAGGCAGCGCAAACGAGCAAGGGCGCGTTTCGCGTGGTCGTGCCAAGCCTGCCGCGCATGAGCAATCACACCGATTTCGATGCGCTGCGCGCCCATCCCGACGTCGACCTGCGTTTCGTGCGCGAGGGCGAAGCAATTCCCGGCGCCGACCTGATCATCCTCCCGGGCAGCAAGAACACACGCGGCGACCTGGCCTGGCTGCAGGCGCAGGGCTGGCCCGCGCAGCTGGCGCGGCATATGCGTTATGGCGGCAAGGTGATCGGCATCTGCGGCGGCTTTCAGATGCTGGGGAGCAGGGTCGATGATCCGCACGGCGTCGAAGGTGCCGCCGGAGGCTCCGAGGGACTTGGCCTGCTCGAGATGGAGACGACGCTGACGCGCGAGAAGCGCCTGGCGCAAGTAAAGGGCCATTGCCGCTTCAGCCCTGACGCACATGAGGCTACCGTAACCGGCTATGAAATCCACATGGGCGAGTCGAGCGGCGCCGCGCTGGCGCGGCCGGCGTTCGAGATCGACGGCGCCGCCGAAGGCGCCTGTTCGGAGGACGGTCAGATCCTGGGCAGCTACCTGCACGGCATGTTCGACAGCGCGCCGGCCTGCGCGGCGCTGTTGCACTGGGCCGGTTTGCGCAGTGCGAACGTGGTCGACACTGCAGCGCTGCGTGAAGCGAGTCTGGACCGCCTCGCCGACGCAACCGAGCCCCTGCTCGCGCGTCTGTGCGACCTCGCGGATCCGCGCGGCGTTTACTCGGCAGCGACTGTTGGTTAGAATCGGACGGTTGATTCATTTGCAAGGGCGATGCGGTGAAGCTGATCAAAGCAGTAAAGCTGGTCCGGACGCAAAAAGACAGCGTCATCCATTGCGATATCGAACTGTGCCTCGTCACTGGCGCCGCCGATGGTTACCTCGTCAATCTGCGCCAGGGCCGCATCGGCGAAGAGTGGCGCGACAGCACGCGTACGCCACAACCCGTTCCACTGCCTGAAGCCAACCGGTTATTCGACCGCGCAGTCGCAGCCAAGCTGGCGCAAGGCTTTGCTGATCCCGCTGCGCCGCCAGTGCCAATTGTCCAAGCCAGCACGCCAGCCACGGACGTGCACACGGCGCCCATCCTGCTCACCGAGGCCGACCGCGCCGTTCTGCAACGCCTCGAGCGAGGCAGCTGGCACGCCTTGTCGCAGTTGCAGCGCAAGCGCACCATCTGGCGTATTGGCGAACGTCGCCTGCGCGCCGCCGTGCCGGTCCTGATCGAGCAGATCGAACGCGGTGACCCGATGCAGGATTACTGCATCGCCTGGGCCATTGGCCGCTGCAGCGACCGGGGCGCCCTGCAGGCCATGCACGAACTGCAGACCCGCAGCACACATGAAGCGGTGCGCCGCGTGGCCCTGCAGGCCTGGTTGATGCTGGCGAACGACGCCGAGCGTCACGCCCATGCACAGGCACTGATCGACAGCTGGCCCCAGGCCGTGCAGCGCGCCTGGGCCGATGCCGACAGCGCCGCACTGCTGACGGTTTCGCTCCAGGACGGCGCCTGGCTCGAGCAACTCGACCAGGTCGCGCAGGCGGACAGCCTTGCGCCGCTGGCGCGCCCGCTGCTGCTTGACGCCCTGCGCGCGATCGAACTGCGCGGGCAGGCGTTCGCCGCCGTGCGCCACATCTACAAGATGGCCGAAATGCGCGCTGATGGCGAGGTGTTCGGGCTGCTGCAGCGACGCTTCGAAATCACGCCGCACAGCAGCGAACGTTATGTGCGGGTCGGTAAGCGGTATCAGCTTGCGGCGTATGGCGGCGTGACGCGCGCCTATCTGCTGCGGCGCGGCTGGCGTACGCTGCGCCGTCTCGGCGCCGCTGGCGACCCTGACTTCGTGCCCATGGCGCTGGCCATCCTCGTCCAATACCATGACCGCGACGCCAGTAAGCCGTACTGGCGCGCCGGTGGCGCCGTCGGCCGGTATGGCCATTGGCCCTTGTTCAACCACCTGCTGCGCGCCCATGCAGGCCTGCGGCACAGCAGCACGGGGCTGACCTGGTACGAGCCGGAGCAGGCGCTGTCCCAGGGCGGGCGGTACGAAGCATTCCCCGAACTCTGGGACGCCCATCCCGATGCCTTGTTATCGCTGTTGCTGCGCAGCGCCGCCGAGGGTGTGCATGCGTTCGCGGTGCGCGCACTGCGCGACAACAGGGCCTGGTGCGACGCCCTGCCCGCGGCAACCCTGCGCCACCTGCTGCGCAGTGCCTACCCCGTCACCACACAATTTGCATTCGACACGGCGCGGCGCCGCTTCGAACCGGATGCGCCCGATGCATCCTGGCTGCTGCTGTTCATCGAATCAGGCCTGCCGGAAGCGCTGCAGTATGCCCTTGACTGGATTGCGCGCGCGCCCCATGTCTATGCGGCCGATACCGACCTGGTGATCGGCATGCTGGTCTCGGCGCAGCCGGCGGTGCGCGAAGCGGCATGGCGCTTGTGCGAGGCGGCCCTGGCGCTGCCTGATGGGGGAAGCAGCATCGTGGAGGCGCTGCTCGACTGGCTCGACGACTGCGCCGACAGCAGGATCGACCTGGTCGGCGCCCACCTGCTACATGCGCTGACGTCGCCATTGCAAGCCGCCGCCGCGCAGGCGCCCTACGCGCGGCTCGTTGTTTTGCTGCGCCACCGGCTGGCCGCCGTGCGGGTGCTGGCCTGCCACTGGTTGCTGCTGCACGCCGAGCCGGCGTCGGCACTGCCGCCGTCAAGCCTGGCGGCGTTGTTGCGCGATCCCGAGGCCGAGGTACGCGCGATGGGCGTGCGGCTGTTCGGCGCGCTGCCGGACCATGTGCTGGTGGCGCAGACCGATCTCGTCGCGCGTTTCGCCATCGCGCCCGATGTGGGCGTGCGCCAGGCGGTCGATGGGGTGATCGTCCGGCTGGCTGGCCTCGACCCTGCGTTCGGTGCGACCCTGCTGCCGGTGCTGCTCGATGGCCTGTTTCGCAGCGAGACCGGCGCCGGCATGCATGCCGATGTCCTGGGCTGGATCACCGGGCCGCTGGCGCAGCAGCCGGCACTGAATGACCCTGATTTGTTGCGCCGCCTGCTGGCAGCGCGCAGCAAGGGCGCGCAATTGCTGGGCAGTGCGCTGATCGATCGCTTCGACGCGCGCGGTTTCGAGGTCACCGACTGGGCTGCGTTCGGGTGCAATCAGAACGCGGTCGTGCGCCAGTGGGCCTGCGCCGCCTTCGTGGCCCATCCGGCCACCGTGCGCGCGCACCTGGAAGCGGCGTTACGCCTGTTCGACAGCAGGTTCGATGACACGCGCGCGTTCGCCACCGATTTCTTCGCGCGCGTTTGTGCTGCCGATGACTGGACGCCGCTGCTGCTGGTGAGTTTGTGCGACCATCCGGAACCTGCCGCCCAGCGCTTTGGCCGCACGATGATCAGCATGCATCTGGAGGGCGCCGATGGCGTCGACCTGATGCTCAAGCTGAGCCAGCACCCGTCGGCCAATATGCAGCTGTTCGTCAGTGCCTGGATCGAGGCGGCGAGCGGCGGCGACATCCTCAGGCTGCGCCGTCTCGAACCCTATTTCTTGACGGTGCTGTCGCAGGTGAACCGGGGCCGCGTGGCACGCCAGCGTGTACAGGTATTTCTGCGTGCCCAGGCCATGCTGTCGCCGGAGATCGGGGCCTTCGTGGCCAACCTTTTTGCACGCCAGGTGGTAACGATGGCGATCGGCGACAAGGCGCATTACATCGACAGCCTGCGCGCCATCCAGGCCCGTTATCCAGAACTGCCGGCCGTGCTGACGGTACAGCCGCCTCCCACACTTCCAGCGCGCACGCGAGCATGAGATTTCAATATCGCTACTACGGCGCATCTGGCGTCGACAACAGCGCATCACGCACCGAGATGCGCTTCGTGCCCGACACTTTGCGCCCGCCGACCAGCTTCATTGCCGACGTCGGCCAGCGCCTGCCCTTTCGCGAAGCGATATCGGCGCTGCACGACGTGGTGGTCGCTGACGGGCGGTATCAGGCGCCGGACAAAAACGCCTACAAGGCGTGGCTGGCCCAGAATGAAGAAGCGCTGCTGGCGCAGTTCCAGGCACGCTCGGCCGACCTGCGTGCGCGCCAGGCGCCGCTGCGTGAGGAACTGGCCCAGGTACGGGCGCAAAAGGCCACGGTGCTCAAGCCGTTCTTCAAGGCCCAGTCGGCATATTTCGAGTACATCTACCGCACCGACCGCACGCTCTGGTATCTGCTCGATCCCGTCATCACGGTGCATCCCGACCAGGTATTCTTCGAATGCTTCAGCCGCGATGAATCGAGCTATGCGGCGCTCAGTTGCAGCCATGAGATGTTCGACCATGTCGGCCAATTCAATTGCGGCACCACGAACATCGATTATTCGGAGGCGCTGTATGAGGAATTCCAGAAGATCCGGGACTACAAGACGACACGGCTGACGATCGATCCGGGCGGGTTCCAGGTACGCTCGGACGATGACCCGGCATTCATCGAGCCGAAGATCGACGTGCCGGACAGCTGGGTACGCGGGTTCCTGCAAGTAAGCAGCGCGATGAACCTGCCAGCGCACGTGCTCGACCTGCATCCGATGGACCTGCACAACTTCTGCCGCGTGCTGCGGCGGCGCCGTGAACGCGCAGGGCCGCGCTCGATCCGCTTCGTTCTGACGCCAGGTGAACCGGTGCGCGCCGTGTTCGAGCCATGGAACGAAGAAGTTGTCTGCCGGCGCTCACCCTACCAGGGCAATACCGGTGCCGAGATCCGCATCTGGGGCCGGCGCCGCCTGCTGCTGCTCGAACGCCTGCTGCCGCTGGCACGCAAGTTTCGCGTGCACCTGATGGGTAGCGGCATGCCCAGTTTCTGGATTGCCGACCTGCCCGGGATGCACTTCACGCTGGGGCTGTCCGGCTGGACTGCAAACGACTGGTCCCAGACAGGCAACTTCGACCTGCTGGCACCACGCGGCGACGTCGACGACGACAGCAAGGCGCGCGTGCATGCGGCGCTGGCCAAGCGCTGGTTCGCCAGCGCCGATCAGCTGGCGGTCGACACCGGCCTGTCGCGCATGCTCGTCGAACGCGCGTTGACCCTGTACACCCAGGCCGGCCGCGTCGTCTATGATCTGAACGACGGCGTGTACCGCCTGCGCGAACTGACGCGCGAGCCTTTGCCATTGGCCGATCTGCGCTTTGCCAGCACGGCGGAGGCAGAAGCGGCGACCATGCTGGCGCTGCATGCGGTGCAGCCGGCGACACCCGAGGCACTGCCCGATGGCGCGACCAGGTTGAGCGGCGTGGCCAGGTCGGGCGAACGCCGCTACCGTGCCATGCTGGTGCTCGATGCCGATGGCCGCATCATTGACGGCGCCTGCGAATGCAATCAGTTCAGCCAACACCGGCTACGCCAGGGGCCGTGCCCGCACATGCTGGCCGTGCGGCTGGCGTCGGCGCCGGCGCCCATGCAGGCGGCGAGCGCATGATGCGGGCGTTAACCCGGCCCAGGCGGCGGTCGCCGGTATCGCTTGAGTCGAGCGCAACAGCGCTGCTATACTCGTTTCGACAGGCACGGCAGGATGGCTCTTGCAACCCGGACGGTGGATCGCCGTCCTCGTATTCAGCCCTCCCCATGCGTCACTGGCGCGCTCTTCACTGTGCCAAACTGACGCCGGTAGCACCAGACGATGTGGATTCCCTGAATCTCATGAGTGCTACCGGCGTCGTTTGGCGTCGAGTTGAGCGCCCCAGTCCCCACGGCCCTTCGATGACAATCCGGCCGTGCCTGTCCTCTTTCTTGCGCCCCGCACCACGGGCTCGCCAATGACCATGCTCCCTCCCGCTTCTTCCGGACCCACGTCGCGCGAAGACGCCCTCGCGCGCATTCGCGCTACTTCGCGCGACGAAGTCACCCTGGCAGAAATGCAGCGCCTTGGCTTCTGGCCGGCGCAGCATGACGATTCGCCGGCTGCGCAGCTGCTTCAGCGCGAGGCTGAGCTCACTCGCGCCCTGTCGGCCCTGGGCGCGGAGCTGCGTGAGGTTGACGATCCTGTCCTTGCCTTGCGGCGGATGCGCAAGGAGCGCATGGCGCAGGCGAAGATTCGGCGCGAAGAGACACGCCAGCGGCGTGCGGCCGAGCGTCACGCTCGCGCCCAGGCGTGGCATGTCCGCCGCGCCAGCGAATTGCTGTATCTGGGTGAGGATGTGTCGGCCGGCCTGGGAGATGCCCGCAGCGATGCTGACCGGCTCGCGCGCCTCGCATTACCGGCGTTGCATGATGCGCGCGACCTGGCGCAGGCGATGGGCGTGTCGCTGCACGAGCTGCGATTCCTGGCGTTCGACCGGCGCGTCTCGCGCATTAGTCACTATCGCCGCTTTACCATGCCAAAGAAGACGGGCGGCGAACGCATGATCTCGGCGCCGATGCCGCGCCTGAAGCGCGCCCAGTACTGGGTGCTCGATAATGTCCTGACCCGCGTCCCGGTTCACGGTGCAGTGCATGGCTTCCTGGCGGGACGATCGATCGTCAGCAATGCGGCGCCGCACGTCGGTCGGGCTGTCGTCATCAATGTCGACCTCAAGGATTTTTTCCCGACGATCGACTTGCCGCGCGTGCGTGGCGTGTTCACCCAGCTCGGATTCGGCAAACAGGTGGCGACCACACTGGCGCTGTTGTGTACCGAAGCGCCGACTGAACAGGTGAGCATCGATGGCGAGACCTTTCATGTCGCGCTTGGCGCACGCGTGCTCCCACAGGGCGCGCCCAGCAGTCCGGCATTGACCAATATCCTGTGCCGGCGATTGGACGCACGGCTGCAGGGGGCAGCAGCCAAGCTCGGCTTTACTTATACCCGGTATGCCGATGACTTGACCTTCTCGGCCGACGAAGAAGGCCGCAAGCTGGCCGGCAAGCTGCTGTGGCGGGTGCGCCAGATCGTGATCGATGAAGGATTCACGCCCCATCCTCAGAAACAGCACGTGATGCGCGATTCGGCCCGCCAGAGCGTGACCGGGATCGTCGTCAACACCAGGCCGGCAGTAAGCCGTGAGATGCTGCGGCGGTTTCGTGCGACGTTGTTTCAGGTCGAGAAGGACGGGCCGGTCGGCAAGCAATGGAACGGGAATGAGAACGTGCTTGCCGCGCTTGAGGGGTATGCGCATTTCATCAACATGGTCGATGCCGGGAAAGGCGCACCGCTGTTAGCCCGGGTGCGTCAGGCGCGCGTGACATGGGGTGGGTCGGAGGCGCTAGTGCTACCGCCTGCCAACGCCGGACGGCAGCGTACCAGTGCATTTCGGGTCTTGTCGGCACAAGGCAAGGCGCCGTGGGAAGGGTTCTGGCAGGCAGTGGCCCCGCCGGCACCGGTGCTGGAGAAAACAGCAGAACAGCTCAAGATAGAGAAGAAAGCGGCGCGCGCCGCAAGCGATGCGCCGACATCGGCGACGGCATCGCGGGCGGGACCAAAATACCCTGTCCAAGACGCGCCAACGCCGGACCCGGCTCATCATGCAAAAGCGAGCAGGCGTCGCGCAGTACCGTGGCTGTCATTGTTTATACAGTTACTGCTCGCGTCGACGCTGATGAATATTCTGAACGATGGCACGCCTCTGGTATGCGCCGTCATCGCAGCCTGCCTGTCGTGCTTCGAGCGTCAAGCGAATTGGCCTCGCTTTGCGCTCATGATGGGAATGGCTGCGCTGATCGTGCGCTTTCTATACGGATAGGCGTTACTTCACCAGAAATCACGGTGGGTCACATCCGCGCAATGAGAGCATGATCCGCAAGGTTGGCAGCTTCGCTGCCGACGCGTTCTACTATCTTGGGGCCATTCGGCGCAGTTTGAGCAGGGCGCCATAAACCGACCGCCCAAAAGCGAAAAGCCCCACTCAGATCACTGAGTGGGGCTTTTCTATATAACTAGCCTGACGATAACCTACTTTCACACTGGTTGCAGCACTATCATCGGCGCAAAGTCGTT
>Ga0308159_1002538_pt1 | contig 20819 bp, 9 predicted proteins | sample PhyCR1_FD_201040 | JGI IMG/M metagenome (GOLD analysis project Ga0308159, IMG submission 201040) | Phyllosphere microbial communities from UC Gill Tract Community Farm, Albany, California, United States - DLSLC.R1 | ecosystem: Host-associated > Plants > Phyllosphere > Unclassified | place: USA... | reverse complement strand
GACACGAGCCGCCTCCAGCCCGAGACCTCCCAGCCCGCCGGTGACGATGTACGTCGCGCCTTCCCGGACCGGCAGCCGCTCGGGCTCGGGTAGGCCGAGATCCGAGTACTCGAGCGTGTAGCGGCCGTCGGCGCGGAGGGCGACGCGGGCCGCCGGGTCCGGGCGTCCGAGTTCGGTCACGAAATCGGAGGCTGCGACGTCCTCGCCGCGTCCGCGCAGGTCGACGTCGATCGATCGCGCGGCGACCCCCGCGATCTCGCGCCCCATGAGCAGGACCGGCCCAGACACGATGGCCTCGGCGGGGTCGAAGGCGTTGCCGCCAAGCCCCTCCCTGTTGGCGGTCGCGACACTGACCGTGCAGTTCAGATCGCCGACGGCCGCGAGCGTCTGTCCGAGCACGAGCAGCTCATGGAACCGGGCGCGCGCCTGCCCCGCAATGCGGTCGACATCGTCGAACGGCGAGGGTGCGTCCGGCACACGGGCATCGACGACATTGAACCGACCGTCGGTGCCGCCGTGGAACGCGTGGATCGCGGCCGCGAGCTCTGAGCGGCTGCCGAGATCAGCGGTCCAAGATGTCCCTTCGATGTTCCACGGGCCAGAGCCGAGCAGGATGACGTCGGCGCCGGATCGCGTGAGTCCGGCCGCCACCGCTCGCCCGAAGCCGCCGGCGCCGCACAGCACCAGCCATCGTCCCGGCGCGGGCTGCGCACCGATCGTGGGCGTCGTCTGACGCCAGGAGGGCATGCCGAGCGCGCCGTCGTCGAGCGTGCGCGGCGCGTCGGCCGGCTCCACCGGACTCTCCGTCGGGTCCGCGTCGACCCAGTAGCGGCGGCGCTCGAACGGGTAGGGCGGGAGGCTGACCCGTCGGGGAGGACGATCCCACGTGCGCTCCCACGACAGCTCGGCCCCAGCCTGCCACAGCGCCGCCCGCACCTCGGCCGGGGAGGGCACAGCGCCCGTGCGCCGATCGGCCGCCAGTGTCGTGGCAGACCGGGTGGCCGGGGACGACGCGGTGACGAAGCTGCTCAGCACGCGTCCGGGACCGGCTTCCACCCACGCGAGGTCGTACTCGCGCGCGACGGTCGCCGCTCCGCGCTGGAACTGCACCGGCCGCCGGATCTGATCCGCCCAGTATCCGGGGTCTGTCGCCTGCGCGTCCGTGATCCAGTCGCCGGTGACTCCAGAAACGAAGGGGATCCGGGGCGTCGACCACGTCATTGCCGAGGCGATCCGCTCGAACTCGGAGAGCGCCGGCAGCATGAGCGCGGAATGGAAGGCGTGTGACGTGCGGAGCCGCTGAACGGGCACGCCCGCCTCAGTGAGGATGCGCTCGGACTCGGCGATGTCGTCTACGGTGCCCGCGATGGTGATCGACCCCGGCGCGTTCACCGCGGCGAGGTCGATGCGCTCGTCGAGCCGATGAGCGACGTCGCTCCAGTTCGCCGCGACGGCGGCCATCGCCCCCTGCGGGCAGCTGTGCATCAGCCTGCCGCGTGCGCACACGAGGACGACCGCGTCCTCCAACGACAGCACGCCGCTCAGGTAGGCGGCGGTGAGCTCGCCGATCGAATGGCCGGCCATCGCCGCGATATGGAGTCCCCATGACTCCAGGGTGCGCGCGGTCGCCACCTCGACGGCGAACAGGAGCGGCTGAGTGACCCACGTCTGGGCGAGGAGGGCGGCGTCACCGGACTCGGATCGCAAAAGCGGTTCCAGGTCGACTCCGATCTGCTGCCGCACCAGATCGAGAATCGGCTGCGCTGCGGCGCGGAACGCCGGCTCCGACCACAGCGAAGAGGCCATCGCGGGGAACTGCGTGCCCTGCCCTGGGAGGAGGAGGACGATGTCCTCGCTGCTGCGCGCACCGACGGCCGCACTGCCAGCCGCCGCCCGCAGCATCTCGACGGCGTGCGCCGTGTCGGTCGCAACAACGGCGCTGCGGTGGTCGAAGCGGGCCCGGCCGGACTGCAGCGTCCACGCCACGGACGACAGGTCCGTCTCCGGTCTTGCTTCAAGATGCGCGGCCAGGCGCTCGCGCGCCGCAGCGAGCGCTGTCGGCGTGCGCGCCGACAGCGGCAGGACGACCGGCCCCCCCGTCGGCGGCGACGGGAGGGGTGACGGAGCCTCCTCGACGATGATGTGCGCGTTGGTCCCGCCGATTCCGAACGAGCTGACGCCCGCGCGCCGCTTACCGACAGCCCACTCGACGGCCTCTGTCGCGACGTAAAAGGGGCTGTCGTCGAGGTTGAGCCGCCGATTGACGTCACCGACGTTGATCGTCGGCGGAATGACCCCGTTCTTGAGCGCGAGACAGACCTTCGCCAGCCCCGCCATGCCGGCAGCCGGGCCGAGGTGGCCGATGTTGCCCTTGACGGAGCCGAGCGGCACCTCGCCACGTCGCGTGTCGCCCGCCGACTGGAAGGCGCGTCGCAGACCCTCTACCTCGATCGGGTCGCCGACCAGGGTCCCGGTGGCGTGCGCCTCAACGTACCCGACGTCCGACGGATCGAGCTCCGCGTCCGCCAGCGCCTCCCGTATCAGCATCGCCTGCCCGGACACGCCCGGAGCGGTGAAGCCTGCGCGGTCCTGTCCGTCGTTGTTGACGGCTGAGCCGCGGATCACCGCGTGAATGGGATCGCCATCGGCGATCGCGTCGCTCAGCCGTCGAAGCAACGCCACGCCCACGCCCGTGCCGAAGATCGTGCCGCTCGCGTCCTCCGAGAACGGGCGGATGTGCCCGTCTTTCGAATAGATTCCGCCCTCTGACCACGTATAGCCGGCGCCGTAGGGCAGTTCGACCTCGACGCCGCCCGCGAGGGCGAAGTCGCATTCGCCCGCACGCAGCGACTGGCAGGCGAGATGGATTGCGACGAGCGCGCTCGAGCACGCGGTCTGCACGGTGATGCTCGGCCCATGCAGACCCAGTCGATACGAGACGGCTGAGCAGAGATAGTCCGGGCTGTTGCTCACCTCGATGGCCATCTGTCCGACCGCGTCGCGGACCCTGGCGTTCTTCGCCACCTGGTCCTGACCGTAGTAGTTGTTCGCCATTCCGCCGAAGACCCCCACGTGTCCCGGCACCGAGGTGGGGTCGTGCCCCGCGTCCTCGATCGCGGAGTAGCAGTGCTCCAGGAAAAGCCGGCCCTGCGGATCGCGGATCTCGGCCTCGCGCGGTGTGAACCCGAAGAACGCCGCGTCGAACTCGTCCGCTCCTTCGATCAGGGGTGCCACGGGCACGAAGTCAGGGTGATCCCGGTCAGCGGCAGCGACGCCAGCGGCGTCGAGATCCGCCGGCAAGAGCGCCGTCAGAGACTCCACTCCGCCGGTGAGATTGCGCCAGTACTCGTCCAGTGTGTTAGCTCCGGGGAACCGGCAGGAAAAGCCAATGATGGCGATGAGATCGTCGTTTGTTTTCGCGGACGCAACGTCAGCATCCGTGACGGCGCCAGGCGCATTGTGATGAAGTGACACGGCCGATTCGCTCCAGACTGACCGACAAAGGAATACAGGTTGGATTCAGGATGCAGCAAGGCGAATATACCGAGAGGGAACCTTTTTTGCGAACGTTGCTGGAATAGCGATCCGTGTATAGGCTGTGGTCCAAATCGTGGCGGGGGCGCGAAATGCCCTGGACTTCGCTGGAGGGTCAATGGGGGACGGGGTTGCTGCCGGGCGAGACGACCGGGTGGCCGTAATCGGCATGAGCCTGCGATTTCCTGGGGCGAATTCGCCCGAAGAACTCTGGGCGAACCTGATGGCAGGGCGTGAGTCGCTCACTCACCTCACGGACGACATGCTCCGCGCCGACGGCATCAGCGAGCGCAAGATCGCTGACCCGCATTATGTGCGCCGTCGACCCCTGATCGACAATCCCGGGCACTTCGATGCTGCGCGATTCGGACTGACGCCGCGAGAAGCGCAGATCATGAATCCGCAGCATCGCCTTTTTCTTGAGGCGTGTGACAGCGCATTGCAGCGCGCCGGAATCGATCCCGCTCAATCCCCCCAGATTGGCGTCTACGGTGGTGCGTCGCCGAATCGGTATATCGATGACATTTATTTCGATTCCGAGCTGAGCATGATCTTCGGCGACGTCGCGATCGAGATCTCGAATCAGCCGGACTACCTCGCCACCCGCGTGAGCCATGCGCTCGGGCTGACCGGTCCCGGTGTGAGCGTCCAGACCGCGTGCTCGTCCGCCCTCGTCGCCGTCCACCTCGCGAGGCAGGCGCTGCTCACCGGCGAGTGCGACCTCGCGCTGGCCGGGGGCGTGAGCGTTGAGTTGCCGTACCACTCGGGCCGTCTCTGGACCCCGGGTAGCATCTTCTCTCGCGACGGGCGTTGCCACGCATTCGACGCCGCGGCCACCGGCACGAGCTTCGGGTCCGGCGTCGGGGTCGTCCTGCTCAAGCCGCTGGCGAAGGCGATCGCCGACGGGGACCACATCCACGCGGTGATAGCCGGCTCGATGACCAACAACGACGGGGGTCGGCGCGCGGGCTTCACGTCCCCGGGCGAGGATGGCCAAGCGCAACTCGTCCGGCGGTGTCTGTCCGACTCGGGCGTCGACCCTCAGGCCCTCGGATACATCGAGGCTCACGGGACAGGGACCCTCGTCGGCGACCCGATCGAGTACAAGGCCCTCTGCTGGGCGCTCGCCGATCTCGGGTACGCGGGTCCCGACGTCCCGAAGATCCCCATGGGATCGGTCAAGACGAACATCGGGCACCTCGGCCCCGCCGCGGGCATCGCGGGGCTCATCAAGGCCGTGTTGACGGTCGAGCACGGCACGATCGTCCCTTCGCTCAACTTCAGCGAGCCGAACCCCGCCATCGACATGGCGGCCAACCCGGTCGAGGTGGTGACCGCCACGACCCCGTGGCCGCGCGCCGCCGAGCGGGTTGCGCTCGTGAGCTCGTTCGGCATCGGCGGAACGAACGCGGTGGCCGTCGTCGCCGAGGCGCCGGTGATCGAGCGTCAGGTGGAGCCCGCGCCTCGCTCGGCTGGTCGCGCCCAGGTCCTTTCGCTGTCCGGAGCGACCGCAGCGCACGTGGAGGAATACGCGGGCGCTCTCGCGTCGATGTTCGACGTCACGGGGGATGCGGACTACGCGGGAGTGGCCCGTACCGTGCGATCCCGTTCGTCGCATGCGCATCGGACCTTCGTCGTCGCTTCCGGGCCTGCGGAGGCGGCCGAGGCGTTGCGCCGTGGACCTCGCGTGGTGAAGGCGGCCGCCGGCCGGGGGCTTGGGTGGCTGTTCCCCGGTCAGGGCACGCAGTCTCCGGGGATGGCGGGCAGGATCGGCTCGGGGGTCGTGGGTTTCGAGACGGCGCTCGACGAGACCTTGGAGGAGTTCGCCGCTCTCGGGTTGGATGGGCTGCGGGATCTCGTCGTTCATGCGCGGATCGCGGCAGACCTGCCCGGTGCCGATGACGGACCCGCGGCGCAACTGCGACAGACCGTACTCGCGCAGCCGGCGCTGTTCGCGATCGAGTACGCCCTCGCGAGGGCGTGGTCTGATGTCGTCGAGGAGCCGCGGGTGCTCGTCGGTCACAGCGTCGGGGAGTATGCGGCCGCGACGATCGCCGGTGTCATGACGCTGCGCGACGCATGCCGCATCGTGGCGGCGCGAGGGCGACTGATGCAGGAGATGCCCACCGGATCGATGGTCGCCATCATGCGCGCCCTACCGCAGGTGAGTGCGCTCCTTCCCGACGAGCTCGACGTTGCCGCGGTGAACGGGCCGTCGTCGTTCGTCGTCTCCGGTCCCAGTGACCGGATCGACGCTCTCACCGCGAAGCTGAAGCTGCTGGGTATCGAGCACACGCCGCTGCGCACGTCGCACGCGTTCCACTCCCGAATGATGGAGCCTGCCGCCGACGCGCTCCGCGACGTGATGGCGACGGTGGATCTGCGGCCCCCCAGGATCCCGATCGTCTCCACGGTCACAGGCGACTGGCTCGACGACGCGTCGGCCACCGATCCGGACTATTGGCGTCGTCAGATCATTCAGCCGGTGCTCTTCGGCGACGCGGCGGTGCGTGCCGCCGAGGTCGCCGACGTGTTCACGGAGCTCGGTCCCGGCGACACCCTGAGCTCGCTGACGCGGGTGGCGGCGGAGGTGCGGTGCGTCCCCGTGCTGCCGCGCGCCGCGGATCCGACCACCGACCGGTATCTTCCCGCGCTGGGCGAACTGTGGGCCAACGGCGCCGCCGTGGATTGGTCGGCGGTCGAGGAGGACGAGCCCGCGCGCAAGCGCGTCGTCCCTGCCGCTCCCTATCGGTACGAGCAGTACTGGATAGACGACGAGACGACCGAGGACGAGGACGACGACGACGAAGACGAGAACGGCCCGCTGCCGGTGCACAAGTCGGCGCATCTGCCCATGTGGCGGCCGGCGCCCATCACGGCCGGAGAGCTGACAGGTCCGTGGCTGGTCATCCACGACGGGTCTCTGTCGACGGTCGTCGATTGCCTTCGCGGGGACGGCGCCCGTGCCGTCTCCGTCACGGGCCCGGATGCTCCTGCGGCACACGCCGACGATCTGCGGACCGGCCCCCAGACGGACTGGCGGATGCTGATCGACCGCCTGACGGATGACACTCTGCGTCCGGCCTGCGTCGTCTACGGGTACACCGCGGACCCCGCCGCCCGTACCGACGCGTTCTTCGATCTGCTTCACCTGCTTCAGGCGGTGTCCGAGGCGTGGTCCGGCACCGGCATCGTCATCCGCGTCGTCACGGTCGCGGCCCAGGCAGTCACCGGGGAGGAGACCGTCGATCCGCTCGGTGCGCTGGCGCAGGGCGCGACGGTCGTGGCGAACGAGACGCCGGGCATGACCGCGGGAACGCTCGATCTCGCGCGCTGGCCGGAGACCAGGGCGGATGCCGCACGCGTCGCCCGAGAGCTGCGGCAGGAGAATCCCGAGACCCGAGTGGCGATCCGCCGGCGCGGCCGCTGGACGCTCGAGTTCGCCCCGTTCCCGGTCGCAGAGCTCGCCGACGGCGCTCCCGCTCCGATCCGTCCCGGCGGCACCTACCTCGTCACCGGCGGAACCGGCGCCATCGGCATCGAGATCCTCCGTCACATCGCCAGCACGCCGGGTACCCGCGTCGCCCTCATGTCTCGTGGCGGCCCGGCGGCGATGGGGTTCGAGGACGCGCGCCTGCAGGTGCCCATCGAGGGCCGCAGCATGCCGTCGCGTCTGCGCGCCGCGCTCGAGCGCGCTTCGGAGAACGGCGTCGAGGTGGTCGCGGTGGCGGGCGACGTGTCGGTGCCGTCCTCGCTCGCGACGGCGCTTGCGACCGTTCGCAGCGCTTTCGGCACCATCGACGGGGTCTTCCACGCCGCTGGAGTCGCTGGCGGTCAGCTCGCCGTCCTGCGCGCCGACGACAGCGCCGCGCGGGTGCTGCGTCCCAAGGTGGACGGCACGATCGCCCTGCACGAGGCGCTCCACGGCGAGGCGTCGTTCCTGATGCTCTTCTCGTCCATCATCGCCATCACGAGCGACATCGGCATGGTCGACTACTGCGCCGCGAACAGCTTCCTCGACGCTTTCGCGGCACGACACTCCGATGACCGGACCCGCGTCGTGTCCGTGAACTGGTGCGGCTGGTCCGAAGTCGGGATGGTCATCGCCGAACGATCGGTCGCCTCGGACCAGCTGCGCGACGCCGAGATGGGCATCACGTCGGTTCCGTCCCGGCACCCCCTGCTCGACCGCCAGATCACCAGCGCGGCCCTGCCGACGTACACGGCGCTGGTTCCACCGAGGACGGACGACTATCGCGACGACCACCGCATGACGGGCGAGCGCGCGATCTCGGGAACCATGCTCGTGGAGATGGTCCGCGGTGCGGCGGAGGACGCGACGGGAGCTCCCGTCGCACTCCACGACGTCGCGCTCGGAGCGCCTGTCATCGTCGGAGCGATGACCGAGCTGATCGTGTCGGCCGTCGACGCCGGACCGAACGGGCAGTACAGCTGGCAGGTGACGGCGCGGGCGTTCGGTTCGCGCGAGGCGCGCACCCAGACCGCCCTGATCGCGAGGAGCCTCCCGGCGACGGGGGCGCGGCCGCCCGTCCTGCCCCTGGATGCGATCCGCGACCGGTGCTCGTCGATCGACTGGCTTCCCACGTTCGACGACCCCGCGAGCCCGGTCTCCATCGGCACGCGCTGGCGCGCACTCGAAGGCATCGCCGTCGGGGCGGGGGGAGAGCAGCTGCTCGACCTCGTCATCGCCGATGGCGTCGAAACCGAGGGGTATGGGCTCCATCCGGTGCTCCTCGACAACGCGACGGCGCTGGGGCTGCTCCTGCCGGACGTCATCACGCCGGGCCTGTCGTTCTTGCCGTCCGGATATCGAAGGATCGAGTCGTGGGCGCCTCTCCCGACGCGGGCGCTGTGTTGGATCCGTCGGCGCGCCGAGGAGGCGGTCGACGGGGAGTTGTCCTTCGACATCGCGATAGCCGATGAGGACGGGCGGGTGCTGGCGGCGATCGACGGGTTCACGATCGCGATCATGGATGCCGCTGCACCGTTGCGACCCGCAGTGGAGCTCGCGGAAGATTCGGCATCCGAGGACGACGACGTGCGGCACGACGACTACCTCTTCAGCCCGGACGAGGCGTTGGGACTGATGGACGCGCTGCTGCGACAGGATCAGGCCGACCACGTCGTGCTCTCCCGCAGGCCGCTCGACAAGCGCCTGAACCGCATCGACAGGTATCTGCAGGACGACGAGCCGGCGCCCGAGGTCGAGGATGAGAGCCTCGGCGATCTGACGCCGGTCGAGGCCACGCTCACCCGCATGTGGCGCAGCGCGCTCGGCCAGTCCCATGTGTCGCCCGACGACGACTTCTTCGCGATCGGAGGCAATTCCCTTCTCGCAGTGCAGATGGTCTCCCGGATCCGCAGAGAATTCGGGGCGACGCTCTCCGGTCGCGTCCTCATCGAGAACCCGACGGTTCGAGGGCTGGCGCGGGCCATCGATTCGGAACAGGCCCTCGCCCACTGATCTCCCCCAGGCGACGAAAGGACGACAATCATGCGCGGTGACCTGGTGTACCTCGACCGAGTTCGGGACTCTGACGACGCCGAGCGCCTCGCCGAGTGGGGCGCGGGCATCTCTCAGGTGTATTCATCCGGCGGCCCGACGATCATGACGCGAGAGCAGGTAGAGGCGGCGGTGCGGTCCCCGGGGTTCAACGTGCTGATGGTGCGTGCGATCGACGACGACCAGCCTGTGGGGATGGTGACCTGGCAGCAGAAGACCTACCACGGCTCCTACACGACGGGCGTCGCCATCGGGGATGCCGAGCGCTGGGGATCCGGCATGGGCATGGAGGCCATGATGCTGCTGGTCTCGCACCTGTTCCACACGCTCAACGCGCACCGCCTGCACATCGAAGTCGCGGCGTACAACATCGGGATGCTGCCGATCTTCACCGGAGGGATGGTCAAGATCGAGGGCGTCCTGCGCGATTACTTCTTCGTCGACGGCGAATACCACGACTGCATCGTCGGATCGATGCTGCGGGACGAGTACTACCGAATCGCCGAGACCTTCGGCGGCCCGCCTCACGCGATCTCCGCAGACCACAAGGCAGCCGCGCGCGAGCTGGTCTCGACGATGCTGGAGGAACGCGGCCTGGGCGTGCTCGGACGATCGGGCACAGTGTGAGGCGTCTGACGATCCTGGCCACGGGTTCGGTCGTCGCCAGCGGTCTGCCCTCCGCCCTCAAGGCGCTGCGGGCGCAGCGACCGGAGCTGGAGGTGCGCGTCGGCTTGACGAACAGCGCACGCCGGTTCGTGACGCCCCGGGCCGTCGCGATGCTGTGCGGCGCGCCGCCGATGATCGATGCGTGGTCAAACGACGAGCTCGGCGAGAGGGCGGAGCATGTCGAGATCGAGGAGTGGCCGGATGCGTTCGCCGTCTACCCGGCGACGGCACATTTCGCTGCGCGGCTGCGGCTCGGGCTCTGCGATACCCCTTTCCTCACCGCCCTCGCTTCCACTCGGAAGCCGATCGGCATCGCGCTGTCGGTGCCGCCGGGGATGGTCGAGAATCCGGCCTTCAAGGAGCACCGCGCGACGCTCCGCGAGTGGCCGAATGTGCTTCTCGCCCCGACGCACGAGGGTGTCAGCCTCACCACGGGTCGCGCCGCCGAGGGCGCCGCGGGGCCCCTCTCGGAGGTCGTCGGTCTGCTCGACCGGTGGTTCGCCGCCCCTGACGATGAGCGCCCCCTCGCGGGGCTGAGCTGGGACTGGACGGCGAGGGACGCATGAGCGCCGGCCACCTCGAGGCGTATGCGGCCGCCGATCCCCTCTTCTTCGACTCGCCCGTGCACGCGACCGGACAGGACGAGTCTCGCCTGCCCTCGCTCTCGCTGCCGTCGGGCTGGACGCGCAGCGAGCGGGGAATCTGGGAGGTCGCGCATCCGCCCGGCGGCACGGGCCGGGACGCGGGATGGAAGATCCACCTCGCCGCCGACCACACCACTGCCCTGCGGATCAGCGAGCTCGTCGTGCCGTACTGCGTCGAGCACGGCCTGAGGTTCAAGAGGCTCGCCTCGATCGAGACCGTGAAGCTGATGTGCGCCAAGTACGCTCCGCGCGCCAGCAGCGGGAAGTTCATCACCATCTACCCCGCCGACGACGACGCCGTGATCGAGATCTGCCGCGACCTGCACGAGCGGGTTCGGCACCTCCCCGGTCCGCGCATTCTTTCGGACCTGCACTGGCTGGACGGGCCGCTGGCCATCCGGTACGGCGCGTTCCGCGGCCGGCCTTACGTCGACGAGCACGGTGCGATCGGTCAGCTTATGCCCGCGCCGGACGGTCGCATGAGGCCGGATCGGCGCGGCCCGGTGTTCTCGGTTCCGGACGGTGTCGAGGTGCCTGGCGGCTTCCGGACATCCGCCGAAGCGGACGCGGGCGACTCGCTGCAGCGGTACCGCGAGTTCTCCGCCCTGCACTTCTCGAACTCTGGGGGCGTCTACCGCGCGTGGGACACGGAACACGAGCGCTGGGTCGTGCTGAAGGAGGCGCGCCCGAGCGCGGGATTCGATCGGACGGGTCGCAGCGCGCAGGACCGGCTTCGCGACGAGTCGGCCGCGCTCCGTGCGCTGACGGAAGTCCGCGGCGTGCCCGATCACGTCGCGGACCTCACCGTTCAGGGGCACCTCTTCCTCGTGCAGGAGTTCGTGGAGGGCGAGTCGGCGTACGTGTGGTCCGGGGCGCGGCAGCCGCTGTCCAATTTCAGCGACGCGACGGGGCCGGAGCTGCGGGAGTACGTCCGGCAGGTCGCTGAGGTCGTCGGCGCAGTGGGCGAGACCCTTCGGGCCCTCCACGAGCGGGGTGTTGCCAGCGACGACGTCCACCCGGGAAATGTGCTCATCGCGGCCGATGGAACCGTGACCTTGATCGACCTCGAAGCTGCGAAGCCCGCCGCGGAGCAGCGGCCGGCGTCCTTCCAGGTGGCGGGGTTCGGCTCGAGCCGGCAGACGGCCGCCGAACGCGACGAGCACGCGCTGGACATGCTGGCCTTGTGGCTGCTCCTGCCGTATTCGCGCATCGTGGCGCTCGATCCCGGCCAGCTCAGCCGGCACGTCGACTGGGTGCGCAGCACGTACCCGCTCGGCCGGTCGCTCGCTGCACGGCTGGATCGGCTCTCGCCGCAGCGTCCGAGCGATCCGCCGCGCCCGGAGATCTCGGTCTCGACGCTGACGGCGGGCATCCTCGAGACGGTGACGGCGGAACGATCCGACCGCCTTCTGCCAGGGGCCGTCGAAGCTTTCACCTTCGGTCACGCGTGTCTCGGCTACGGTACGAGCGGCACGCTCTGGGCACTCGCGGCCACCGGCTCAGCGGTCCCGGACGACTCGGTCGACTGGCTAGCCGAGCGCATCAGCTCTCCCACGGGCTACCACGGTCTGTACGTGGGGGACGCGGGGGCCGTGTGGTGCGCAGCGTACCTCGGTGCGTCGCGGGAGACCGTCGGAGAGGCCGCCGAGAGGCTGGCTTCCAGGCAACCGCCGGAGCAGAACAGCATCGCCGTGTGGGGAGGCATCGCTGGCGACGGCCTCGTGCTGCTCGATCTCGACCGCCGGTTCCCGCATTCCGGCTTCGCCGATCGGGCGATCGGCTACGCGGAAACGTGCCGGAAGGCGCTGCGCGAGGGTCGCGCCCTGCCGGCCGGCTACTTTCACGGCTGGTCGGGGGTCGCGCAGTTCCTGCTGGAATGTCACCGACACACGGGGGACAAGCTCTGGCTAGGCGAGGCGGTCACCGCGCTCGGGCGCGATCTCGACGCCTGCGTCGAGCACGGGAGGTCGGGGACGCGCGTCGCCCTGCCCGATGGCCGCCGCATCGCCTACCTCGGCCGCGGGAGCAGCGGCGTCGCCGTGGTCGCCGACGAGATCCTCGAACACGCGGACGTGCCAGCGCTCCGTGCGTTGCTGCCTGGGTTCGCCGTAGCCTGCTCGCGGGCGATCGTCGCCTATCCGGGTCTCGGTACCGGACGGGCGGGCACGATGGCGGTCCTCGGGCGTCTGATCCCGCGGCTCTCGGAGCATGAGGATGACCGGGTGCGGCTCTCCGCACTGAGCGGGATCCGCCGTCACCGGGAGATGCTCGCGCATCAACTCGTGCTGTCGCCCGGGGGGCATCTCGCGGTTCCGGGCGAACAGGCGCTGCGGCTCTCGACGGACCTCATGCACGGCGCCGCGGGCGTGCTGCTCGCCACGGCGCAGATCGATCAGGGCGGTTCGTTCCTGCCGTTCTTCACAGACCGGGTCCCCGTGGCCCCTGCACACTTCGTCGCCGAGTCGGGCGGGGGAGATCCCAGAATGCGAAGAGGAGGTGAACATGCAGATTCGTGATGTTGCTGAGCTCCAGGCGCTGGAGACGGTGGAATCCAGCATCCAGGCAGCGGACAGCTCTTGGAGCCTCTTCTGCTGACAAGTAAGCGGGTGGCCCCAGGCACGTCTGGGGCCACCCGCCGATCCCCCCCCGTGAGAGACCCGCTCGTGAAAGGAGATCCGTGATCGAGTCCGCATCCCGTGCCCCGTTGCAAGGCGACGTGCACAAGCAAGCGCTGAACGTGACGCTCGAGGTCGACATGGAGGTCGCCGACGAGCTCGTCGGAGAAGCGCTACTCCGAACCGTCCGTGCCCATCCGAGTCTCTCGGGTGGCTCCGAGCCGACCGTCGACGGGGTGGACTTGCGAGAGACGGCGCCGGCGGCCCGCCGCACCGCGGCATTCGACGTGGCGGAGGAGTTTTGCCGGACAGTATTCGACGCCGCAGGGCCCCGTGTCCGCGCTTGCCATGTCCGGCTGGGCGAATCGTCGCTGATCGCGCTCGCGATCGATCCGGGCGCGTGCGACGCGTGGTCGGCCAACATCATCGCCGACGAAATCTCCGATTACATCGACGCGCATCTTCACGGCGTGCCGGTCGAACCGGTGATGTCGGACGACGGTCCGACCGTCATGGCGCGGCGCGCTGATGCGGCCCTCAGCCCACAGGGGCGGGAGGCGAGGGATGCCGCGCGCGAGCGCGCCGGCGGGCTGAGCAGGGCATGGTGGCCGGAGATCCTGACGACGGGCGAGCCGTGCGGGACCCCGACCGAGAGCGGAATGCGCGATCTCGATGACGCGGCCGCCGAAGCGCTGTCGGCGAGGTGTCGCGCGGCGCGCGCATCGATCTTTCCGCTCGCGCTCCTGAGCCTGCAGCTTCTTCAATCGGACCCTGTCACGCCGAGAGCGGTGATCTCAACGTTCGCGGCGCGCGAGAGCGAGGAGGACTACGTCACGGTCGGTCACCTCGCCGTCGACGTCCTGGTCCCGGCGACGCTGCGGGGACTGACCGTGCACGAGGCGCTGACCGCGATCCGCGACGATGTCTTCGACATCCTCGGGACCCCTGCGGTGCCCTGGCAGGAGGCGGCGGCCGAGACCGGTGTGGCCAGCGGTCTGACGGTCTCCGTGCTCTATCTTCCGGCGCAGTTGAGCGGGGGCTCGACATCCGCGTCGTCGCATGTGACCAGGGCATCGATTTCGGTCTGCCCCACCGGCGCCGACCTGGACCTCTTCGTGATCGAGCGTCCGCCCGTCGACGATCAGGGGCGTACGCCGCTGCTCCGGCTCGGCGGCATGCTCAATCGGCAGGCGGACGGATTCGACCTCACCGCGGTTCTCGAGCGGTGGGCGGCATGCCTGATGGAGCTCGCGACGACGGACACGCCATGGCCCGAGCTGCCGTGGCCCGCTGTCGCGAGCAGGATGACGGAAGGAGCGTGAGGGTGGTCGCCATCCCCGCCTTGGAGGACGTCGTAGCCGTCTGGAGAGACGTGCTGCGACTTTCGGACGCTGACGAGGACGTGTCGTTCCTCGAACACGGAGGGACGTCGCTCACCGCGGTCAGGATCAGAGCTGCCCTGCAACGGCAGCTCGCTCTCGACGTCGACGTGTCAGCGCTGGTCGACAACCCGAGCCCGCTGATGCTCGTGGAGTATCTGGAGGACACCGAGGGCGTCGGGTGACCGAGGCCCCGCTGGTCTGCGATGTCCTCCGCGCGGCCGCGGTACAGGATCCGGATCGGGTGCTCGTCGCCGACGAGCACCGCAGCCTGACGGCGGCGGAGCTCTGGGACTACACGTCGAAGCTGCTCGGCGTGCTTTCAGCACGTGACGTCGTCGTCGGGGATCGTGTCGCGGTGATCGCCCGCCGCGACGCCGCCACCGTGCGCCTCGTGATCGGCCTGCTCGCCACGGGGAGGGTGCCGCTGGTCATCGACCCCGCGCGGGATGACATCGGCCACCGCCTCGAACGCGCACGTCCCGTGCTCGTGCTCGACGAGCGCGAGGAGGTCGGCCTCGCGCCCCGCGCGTTCGACGAGGAGGTCCTCGCCGGCGCCCCCGGAGACCCCCGCCCGCCGGCACGCGACGCCGCCGCCTACCTGATCTTCACCTCCGGAACGACCGCCATGGCGAAGGGTGTCGTCACGACCCAGCGCGGACTGGCGCACGCCGCCGTCGACTGGCTCGCGGTGTACGGTGTGCCCGCTGGGCATAGCGGCGGGCGACTGCAGTTCGCCGGAACGGGGTTCGACGTCTTCTACTCCGACGTCGTGCGGGCGCTCACCGGCCGGTACCGGCTGTTCATCTGTCCCGAGGAGGTGCGGCTCGATCCGGCGCGGCTCGTAGCGCTGCTGCGCAAGGAGCGCATCGACATGGTCGAGCTCACGCCAGCGGTGGGGGCGCTCGTGCTGAACGAAATCGAGGCGACCGGCCTCGGGCTGCCCGATCTGCGCCAGCTCGCTTTCGGCGGCGAGGCGTGGCGCGTCGCCCAGTACCGAAGGGCACTGCGGCTGCTCCCCGGGCGGCGGATCATGAACACCTACGGCCTGGTCGAGACGACGGTCGACAACTTCGTGTTCGATCCGGGAGATGCGCTCTCTGGCGTCCCGGATGAGCAGATCATGGCGATCGGGAGGCCCTTCCCCGGCTGCGACGTCATGCTTGTCGACCCCGAGACGGGCGTCGCGACGACGGATGAAGGCGAGCTCTGGATCGGGGGCGCGTATGTCGCCGCGGGCTACCTCGACGAGGAGGGGCGCATGACACCAGACGCGCTCGTCGTCGACGTCGACGTCGATGAGCACGGAGAGGACCGCCCCTGGTTCCGCACCGGCGACGTGGCTCGCCGCGACAGCGGCGGCACATACTGGTACGTCGGCCGCATCGGCTCGGTCGTCAAGCTGCACGGGCAGCGCGTCGATCTCGACGCCGTCGACGCGATCGTCTCCCGGTCGACCGGAGGCGGAACGTGCGTGACCGTCCTGCTCGACGACCAGGAGACCCTCGTGACCGTCGTCGTGGCCCGACCCGACGTTTCGCTCGACGCCGACGAGGTGCGGGCGGTGGTGACCCGCGAACTCGGCCCTTTGGCCACTCCGTCCCGTGTCCTGCGACTGCCGGAGCTGCCGCTGAACCCGAACGGCAAGGTCGACCGCCGGGCGACCGCGATGCTCGCCTCCTCGTTCCACGAGAGCGGTGGCGCGTCGATGGGCGAAGCGATTGCCGGCGCGGGCGGCGTGGGGGAGCCTCTCGCCGCGATGACGGACTTCTGCCGCCGGGAGCTGGGGCTCGAGCGCGTCCATGATGACGTGCCCGTCGCGGAGCTCGGCCTCGACTCGCTCCGCGTCGTCCGACTGCTGGCGATGCTCGGGCGCGAGTACCGCTGTCGGCTGCCCGTGGAGCTCGTCTTCAGCGGCCCGACGCTCGCGGAGATCGCCGCGCAGGTCGAGGCGCGGCGCGGACAGGAGGGCATAGGGGCGCCGCGCAGGTCGCGCACCGGATACCCGCTCACGCACGCTCAGCAGGAGCTGCTGGTCCATGGCGCGTTGCTCCCGGATCCGGCCGTCTACGTCGTCCCCCTCGTGCTCCAGATCACGGGGACGATCGAGCCCGCGCGAATCGAGGCGGCGCTCCAGGCCGTCGTCGCGGCGCACGAGCCGCTTCACTCGCGGTATCTGTGGTCCGAGGAGGGCTGGCGCGCCGAGCTCACCGAGCCCCGCCTGACCCTCGCGGTCCTCGACGACGGCGACGACGTCTCGCAGGAGTCCCTGCTCGCGACGCCGTTCGACCTCGCGTCCGAGCCGCCGATCCGGGCGTGGCTGTTGCCGGACGGCCCAGGGCGACGCCGGCTGATCGTGGCGATGCACCACGTGGCGACGGATGGTGGCTCCGGTCAACTCTTCATCGATCAGCTGGTCGAGGAGCTCCGGATGCCGGGAGCGACGGCAGCGCCCACACCGGGCTTCGGTGATCTGGCGTCCGAGCAGGTCGCGCCGAGCGAGGCGGATTTGGGCTACTGGCGCGATCTGCTCGCGGGGGTCGTCGCCGGCGCGCCACGCGACCCGGCGCGCAAGGGGTTCGCGCATCGCTTTCGGAGGGCGCTGGGCAGGGGGCTGACGCGTGAGTTGCGAGCGGCCGCGCACGCCCATGGCTGCACGACGTTCGCCGTGGTGCTGGCGGCGCTCAGCGAGTGCGAGCGGCGGTGGAGCGACTCCGAGGACGTCCTCATCGGCTATCCCGTCAGCCGCCGTGAGTCAGCCGCCGCCGAGCCGCTGATCGGCATGTTCATCGACACCGTCGCGTGCCGGGTCCGGGTCCCCCCGGCCCTCACGGCGCGCGCGATGATCGAGAAGGTCAGGGACCAGCTCGCCGCTAACGGTCGGCACCTGGGCCCAGCCTGCCAGCAGGTCCTGCAAGAGCAGACCCGCGGTTCGGGACGACCGGCGTTCTCGTGCTGGCTCAACCACCTCGGCGCGAAGGAGCGCGTGCCGCCGTCGCCCGGGCTGTCGGCGAAGGTCGTCGAGACGGACCAGCTCGGGGCGATTTTCGACCGCACCTTTTACGTGTACGACGACGAGGACGGCATCGAGATCATCGCCGTCGCCGCTGCCGGCGTTCCCCGCGCGGTTGCGGAGAGCCGCCTCGATCAGCTTCTCCGCATGATCGCGCGCGTGGTGCGCTACGCCGACGAGCCGCTCGCGGACGCGGATCTGTCCGATCCCCTTGCCCCCGTCGCCCGTGTCGCTCCTCGCCCGGCCGAGCGCGTCCTCCCCTTCGCTGCGAGCGCTCGGCGTAGGCCGGAGAGCACGGCGCTGCTCACCTCCGCGGGGATCACGTCTTACGGCGAGCTCGCGCATGCCGTCGCGGCGTATCGCTGCGACGACACGATGCTCGAGATGACGCGCAGCGTCGAGGGGGTCGTGGCCCTTCTCGCGGGGCTCTGCCGACCCGGGCTGACCGCGCTGTGGGACCCGGCGCAGCCCGAGGCGTGGCGCGACGCCTACGGTGCCGCGATCCGGGAGACGGCGGTGCCGGACGACGACGTCGCCCGGTATTGCCTGCCCTCCTCCGGGTCATCCGGTGCGCCCCGCGCCGTGGTCTCGGATGTCGACACGCTTCTCCATGTCCTCGAGGACTACCTGTCGGCGCTGAACGTCACGCCATCCGACCGCTTCCTGCTCACGGCCGGACTGGCACACGACCCGGTGCTACGCGATATCCTCGCGCCGCTGCTGGTGGGGGCCAGCGTGTCGATTCCCGATCGACGTCAGTGGCACGACCCGAGGGCTCTCGTCGACGTGATCCGCACGAGCTCGCCGACCGTACTCAACCTCACGCCGCAGTTGGCGCGATTGCTGGTCGCCGCGGCGGGCGGCACGGTGCTGGAGAGCGTGACCCGGATCGTCCTGTCCGGAGACGTGCTCCGCGCCGACGACATCTCCATTCTGCGGAGGGCCTTCCCCGCTGCAACGCTCTTTCACGGATACGGGTTGACGCAGACACCGCAGCTCATCGCGCTGCAGCCGCTGACCGACGACCTGACGGAGCCGCTCATCGGGCCCGCCCGGCCCGGCGCGAAGCTGCTCGTGATCGATCGCGAGGGTCGGCCGTGCGGACTCGGACAGCCGGGAGAGATCGTGGTGCACGGACAGCTCCTGGCGTCGGGAATCCCCGCGCCCGTGATCGAGCCCGCTCGTGAGGATGGCGACCGGCCCGTGCGAATGCTCGCGACCGGCGACCGGGGAGAGCTCGTCGGGGACGGGCTCGTGCGCTATCTCGGCCGAGTGACGGATCTGGTCTCCGTCAACGGACAGTTGTTTGACCCGGGCGGCGTTGATCGGCTGCTGACCGAGCACCCCGCCGTCGCCGACAGCGCGACCCTGCTGGCAACGGACAACGGTCATGACCGCCTCGTGAGCGCGGTGGTGGTGCGCGGCGATGGCGTGACCGAACTCGAGCTCAAGCGTCGGCTGCGACGCCAGCTGCCGATCGGCCTGATCCCAGCGCGGATCGCGACGATGCCGAGCATCCCGCGCGGTGTCAACGGCAAGGTGGATCGGCAGGCGCTTCGCGAGCGCCTGCAGTCCGCGGCCATTCCCGTCGCACAGAGCCTCCCCCCGCAGACGGAGACCGAGCGTGCTGTCGCGCGAATCTGGCAGCGGCATCTGAGGGTGCCGGCCGTCGGGATCCACGACAACTTCTTCGACCTCGGTGGAACGTCGCTGCTGCTCCTGCACGTCCACGCGGACCTCGGCCGCCGATGGACGCAGCTCCCCGATGTGTTGACGTTTTACGAGCGGCCGACGGTGGCGGGCCTCGCCGCGGAGATCGACGCGGGTACGACGGGGAGCGTCGAACCGCGCGGACATCGACAAGCCTCTCGGCGCGCGGAGCGCGACCGTCGCATGGCCTCCCGTCGAGCGGTATCCGTCCCTCCGGGGTCGGAGGGGTGAATCGGATCGAGCTCGAGATCATCCCGCTCGAGGAGCCGCCCGATGCGCAGATCCTCTTCGACGAGCTGAATCCTTACGAGCAGAGCAGATACAGGTCTATCCGCCGGTCGGACGACCGGCTGCGGTACCTTCTCGGCCACGGTACGCTGCGGCGTCTTCTCGCGTCCCAGGCGGGAGTTGACCCACGTTCGGTCTCCCTGGATGTGACGTGCGGCCGGTGCGGTGGTCCGCACGGGCGCCCCCGCATCGAGGGACCTGCCGGCGGCACGTTTCGCGCGTCGATCAGCCATGCCGGCGGGTACGTGGTGATCGCCGTCGGCGACCGTGGCCTCGTCGGCGTCGACATCGAGCCGCTCGACGCCGCCGACTGGGAGGGTTTCGACGAGACGGCGCTCACCGCCGCGGAGCGCGCCGACGTCGCGGCTCGACGGCGTCCCGGCGACAGGGCCCGGCTCTGGACACGCAAGGAGGCCGTGCTCAAGGCGCTGGGACGGGGTCTTCTCCACCCCTTGCATGGAGTGGACTTCGGCCGCAGCCTCGAGCGCACGTCCGGCACGGTCGCCGTCGCGGGCGACGGCGCGGCCCGGGACGTACGGTGGGCCGAGGTCCCGCGGGTCGAGGGGTACGCGGTCACTGTGGCGGTAGCTGACGGGGGCCGCTTCGCGATGGATGTGCGTACGAACGCGCGCGAACCGTGAAACGCCGGTCACCCGGTGGAGGCCGAGTTCGCCGGCATCCTGTGCTTTGCGAGCAGGATGTCAGGAGTTCGTCTTCTCCGGCGGCTCAGGGAGCGGCGCGACGTCGCCCCGCACGGAGAAGGATCACCGATACCGCGTAGAGCACGGCTCCCGATACCGCCAGCACCGTGTTCATGCCCTCCAGCGTGACGGCGAACGGCGGGAGGAACGCACACACCCACGCGATCGCGAGCACCACAGCGCCCGGAGGCGGGGGCAGCTCGCCCAGCGCCTCGAACCGCACCAGGACCAGCGAGAGCAGCCACAGCACCACGGCCGTCGCGGCGAAGACGGGCGGGCGGGTCGCCCACCACTCCGGGCTCGCCGGGGTCGGCGCAGCACCGGGGATCAGCAGCGCGACACCCGAGACGATGAGGATGACGGGCAGGTGCCACAGGTACACCGTCATCAGCCGGGAGCCGATCACGAACACGACCGCCTGGGCGGCCTTCGTGCGCATCAGGGCGGTGAGAAGGGGCTTGGCCAGACGCAGCAGGCAGGCCTGCGCGAGCCCGAACAGCACGAGCGGGAGCGTCGGCGGGTTGAGGTTGGCGAGCATGTTGTTCGAGTAGGGCCCCCAGACCACGACGGCACCGACGACGAGGTAACTGCCGGCCGCGAGACCGAGAAGAGACAGCGACGAACGGCGGTCGAACCATCCGTCGCGGTACCAGTAGCCCAGCTGCTGGATCAGGGGCCAGACGAACAACAGGTTCACGTACCCCAGCTCTTGGACCCCCGAGGCGAAGCGCAGCGCGTCGACCGC
>Ga0308159_1002537_pt1 | contig 20819 bp, 15 predicted proteins | sample PhyCR1_FD_201040 | JGI IMG/M metagenome (GOLD analysis project Ga0308159, IMG submission 201040) | Phyllosphere microbial communities from UC Gill Tract Community Farm, Albany, California, United States - DLSLC.R1 | ecosystem: Host-associated > Plants > Phyllosphere > Unclassified | place: USA... | reverse complement strand
CTTCAAAAATAGTGCCAGATGGGCGAAATGATGATTTTTACGCGCCCGGCAAGGAGTCCGCCATGTTACTTAAGGGTCGGAACTTTGACCAGCAGTGTTCGCCTTAAGAATCTACTGAAAAAATCAGGCAAATACGCTTATTTTTCACGCTTTTTTGCTCGCGCCGTGCTGCCACGAATGGTTAAACCGGCATCCAGCAGCCGCGATCCGCTGATGACCCGTTTACCATTTAACTCATCCAGCAGCAGCAGCATCGCTTCCCGGCCTATCTGGTAACGTGGCTGCGTGACCGTGGTCAGCGGCGGCTCGCAGTAACGTGATAGCTCAATGTCATCGAATCCGACCACAGAGAGGTCCTCCGGTATCCGCAGTCCGCAGCGCCGGGCCTGATTCATCGCCCCAAGTGCCATAATATCGCTGTGGCAGAAGAGCGCGCGCGGCGGTTGCGGCAGGGTCATCAGCTGATTCATGGCGGCAACGCCCGCTTCAAATGTGAAGTCACCGCGCACAATATAGGTGGGATCGACCGTCAGTCCGCTGCGACGCATCGCCTGGACATACCCCTGCAAACGATACTGGCAGAGCGGCATCTCTTCCGGCCCGGCGATACAGGCGATATGTGTGTGACCCAACTGCAGTAAATGATTTACCGCTTCAAATGCGGCGGTCAGGTTATCGATGTGGACAGTGGGCAGTGACATTTCCGGCGCAAACTCATTCGCCATTACCATAGGCGGCAAGTTGCGTTGCTCATCAATGCTGGCATCAAAAGGCAACTTTGAGCCGAGCAGCACCATGCCATCGATCTGTCGCGTCACCATCAGGTTGAGAAAAGTTCTCTCCTGCTGATTCTGATGCGCGCAGTCACCAATCAGCACCAGATAGCCCTCTTCGGCTGCCGTAACTTCAACGCCTCGGATGATTTCACTAAAGAAGGGATCGCAGATGTCAGGGACAATGACCAGGATGGTACGCGTCTCATTACGACGGGCGTTGCGCGTGGGGCCATGTGCCGCGTAGCCGACGGCGGCAACCGCCTGCTCGACTTTCTGGCGGGTGGCCGCAGAAACCTTCTCCGGATTCATCAGCGCACGCGATACGGTGGCTGTTGAGACGCCCGCATGCTCCGCAACATCTTTCATCGTGGCGGCGGGCGGTTGTTGATTCTGCTCCAACACATGCTCCTGACGCGTTATGGCGCGTTCAATTCTGTTTCTGCCTGACCTGAAGGCAAACCGGGCAACATTGTTAACGATTGCCCGGCTGGTTGTTACTTAATTTGCATAAAAATTGTGACTTATGCGACATTTTTCGATCTGGCTCGCAGTGTCAGCTTAAATCAGCTCTCGGTAGGGTCGATATCCAGCGTCCATTTCACTTTGCGCGCCGCGGGCAGTGTTGAAACCAGCGGCAACGAACTGCTCAGCAACTGTTGCAGACGCTGCCGGGAAGGATGCTGTAGCAGCAGTTGCCAGCGCCAGCGTCCACTGCGTTTTGGCTGCAGAGCAGGCAACGGACCCATAAACCACATCGCCTTATCGTTCAGCGGGCTTGCCTCCAGCAAATTACGGAGTTGTTGCAGGAATTCCGCCGCCTGCTGGTTATCCATATCTTCAGCGCGGAACAGCGCATGGCGGCTCCAGGGCGGCAGATGGACTGCCTGTCGTTCCAGCAAGGCCTGCTGGGCGAACGCCGAATAGCCCTGGTGCAACAGCGTCTGCAGCAGCGGATGTTCCGGATGGTGAGTCTGCAGCAACACCTCGCCCTGTTTGCCGGCACGGCCAGCACGCCCGGCGACCTGGGTGTAGAGCTGAGCGAAGCGTTCCGCCGCACGAAAATCGGCTGAGAACAGCGCACCATCGACATCCAGCAGCGACACCAGCGTAACATCGGGGAAGTGGTGGCCTTTGGCCAGCATCTGGGTGCCGACCAGGATTCGTGCGCCTCCGCGATGGACGTCAGCCAGATGCTGCTCCAGCGCACCTTTGCGGCTGGTGGTATCACGATCGATTCGCGACACCGGCACGCCAGGGAAAAGTGTGCCGAGTTGCTGCTCCAGTTGCTCAGTCCCGACGCCTACCGGCAGCAAATGGGTTGAACCACACTGCGGGCATTGATTAGGCAGCGGACGCTGGCTGTCGCAATGGTGGCAGCGTAGCTGACGATGGTGCTGATGCAGCGTGTAGTAGCGGTCACAGCGGGTACACTCAGCAATCCAGCCGCAATCGTGACAGAGCAGGGCGGGCGAAAAGCCGCGGCGGTTAAGAAACAGCAGCACCTGATTATCGGCCTGCAGATGCTGGCGCATTTTACCAATCAGGCCCGGTGCCAGACCGCCGATCAGCTGCACGCCTTTTAAGTCGATAAGCTGTTGCAGTGCCGGTCTGGCATTGCCGGCGCGTTTTGTCAGGTCGAGCTGGCGATACTTGCCGCTGCGGACATTGTGCAGCGTCTCCAGAGCGGGTGTCGCCGATCCCATAACAATCGGGATATTCTCTTCATGTGCGCGGAAGACGGCCAGATCGCGCGCCTGATAGCGCCAGCCCTCCTGCTGTTTATAGGAGCTGTCATGCTCTTCATCGATAATAATTACGCCAGGACGGGCCAGTGGCGTAAACAGCGCCGATCGGGTGCCAATCACAATCGCCGTTTCGCCGCGCCGCGCACGTAACCAGACCGCCAGCCGCTCACTGTCATTTAATGCGGAGTGCAGCACATCGATGGGCGCATCAAAACGTTCGCGAAAACGGGCGATAGTTTGCGGGGTCAGGCCAATCTCCGGCACCAGCACCAGCGCCTGTTTACCGCGTGCCAGCACATTTTCCAGCACGCTGAGGTAAACCTCGGTTTTGCCTGAACCCGTGATGCCCGCCAGCAGCCAGGCTGCATAATGTTCATCATCTGCCCGAATCGCACCCACGGCCATCGCCTGATCGGTATTCAGCCGCAGACGTTCGCCTTTTACGGCATAAGTGGTACGCCAGTCGTGCATCTGCGGCTGATGCTCATGCAGTTCGCATAACCCTTTGGCGCGTAGCGCCTGCAGCGTCGCATCCGTGAGGTCATGTTCACTGACCTGATGACGATAGAGCGGTTGCTGCCGCAGTGCAGCCAGCGCCTGCTGCTGTTTCGGTGCCCGCTTTAAACTCTCCGGCGCAGTCGCCCGACCCTGCTCGGTGATTTCCCAGCGCCATAAAGGATTGTCCTGCGCCGCTTTCCCCTGCCGCAGCAGTACCGGAATAGCGTGACTCAGTACCTCTCCCTGTGGCGAATGATAGTAGCTGGCGGCCCAGTTAAGGATGCGCCACAGCGACGGTGGATAGAGGGATTCATTATCCAGTACCTCGATCACGCGCTTGAGTTGTGCTTCCGGCAGATCGCTACTCTCACGAAAGGCGACCACAATCCCGATCATCCTGCGATTGCCAAAGGGCACACTCACGCGACCACCAATGACCGGCTGCGCGCCCTGTGGCGGCAGATAATCAAACAGGCGGGGCAAGGGGACGGGCAGGGCGACCTGGACTACGGGCATAACTCTCTCTTTCCGGCTCAATGATCGGGGAAGGTAGTGTACACGCTGACCCTGATGGCGGGTATCTCAGCAGATATTTGCAGCAATCGAAACTTACCTGTATAATATGCCGCCTTCGGTGAGAAATATCTGGCCGGAGTACACCCTATAATGTTCAATCGCGTGTGGTGCTGTGCAGGTTAAAGCCTGGCACGGAGAGCGACACGGCCTTCAATGAGGTTTCCCATGAAACAAGGTATTCACCCGAAATACGAAGCAGTTACTATCAAATGTACCTGCGGCAACGAGATCCACACCCGTTCAACACTGACTCACGAACTGAACCTGGACGTTTGTGGCAAATGCCACCCGTTCTATACCGGTAAGCAGCGTGAAGTGGCAACTGGTGGCCGTGTTGACCGCTTTAACAAGCGTTTCAGCGTGCCAGGCGCTAAAAAATAAGATTAAAAGGCACCTGAACCTGCGGGTTCGGCGGCAAGAAAAAACCCAGCTTCGGCTGGGTTTTTTTATATCTCAATTACAGGCTGGTGTCTGATGCCACCGCCGCAGGCTTATTCAGTTCAATTACCTGTGTAGTATAGGTACCATCTAAATCACCAATGGCAGCGATCTTCGGCGCTGTAATGGTGATCTTGTCTGCTGACAGGGTGCCTTTACTGCACAATATCCACAATAAGCAGGATGAGTTGCTGATTTTCTCGTCCGTTGCCAGCGTCAGTGTGCCTGCCTTCATGGTGCCCGTATTAGAGATGCCGTTTTTCCCCGACACATTTAACAGTCCACTCGTTTGAATGACACCCTGATTGCTGACCTCGTTAGCCACAAAAGACGCATTCTGAGCGGTCAGTGTCGCACCATTAGAGACCTTCGTCGCAGAAATATAGGTTGTACCTTGCGAGATAACGTTTCCGCCAGATAAGAGGCTGACCTCTTTAACGGCGTTCATGCTGAGGTTACCTGCCTGAATTGAACCTGAATTGAGCAGGCTGGTGTTGGCGACAGCCGTGACGACGCCGTCAACGGTGTTATAGCCGGTTTGCATTGCCAGGTTTTTTGGCGTCGTGATTGTTCCTTTATTTTCAATATTACCTGCCAGAGAAACGATGTTTACGGTACCTGCAGCATTAATTTGCGCTTTATCGCTGTTAGAGAATTTGCCCAGGCTGACGATGGTGGCGTAATCAGTGGTTTTAATCGTGCCGTTATTCGTGAACGCGTCTGTTGTCTGCAGGACGGCCTGACTGGCAGAAAGCGTTCCTCTGTTAGTGATGCTGCCGCCAGCAGTGGCGCTCATCAGTCCGGTTTGAATGGTGCCGCTGTTGGTTAACGCGCCATCAGATGCAATATAAAGATTAGTTGCGTTCAGGACGCCGCTATTATTAACGCCCGCGCCCGCTTCAGTCGTTTGCAGCTGAATAATACCCGCTGTTGCTCCTCCCAGTGCGCTGACATCAATGCTGTTGCTGCGAAGCTGGCTGGTTCCGGTAGCCGTTGCCTGACCGGAGGCAAGATCATAGGTATAGCTACCCGCAATCGCCTTCAGTTGAGTCGTATCAATCTGCCCCTGGATATTGATTTTCTGTGCCAGCAGGTCGGTGTAATCAGCACCTTTCAGGCCATTACCACTTACAGTAAGCGTGCCTTTCGCCACATTAAAGCCAGTAAGTGCACCATCGGTAAAAGTAGGCGTACCGGTAGTAAGTGTGGCCCGGCCGGTATTAATGAAGCCACAGCCAGAGCAGGTAATACCATTCGGGTTGGCGATAATGACATCTGCTTTTTGACCGGCTACTTCAATATAACCGTTCAGTGAAGAGGGGCTTCTTGATATAACCTCATTCAGGATAAGGCTGGCTGACTTATCCAGATTGCTGTTTCGCGCAATATTACCATTTTCACGTATTAAATCTGTGGTGCTGTTATTGAGGACCATTCCATCACTGGTAACGTTAAAGCTCTGATACATATTGTGTGAAAGACCATTCGCATCAGCCTGATTAATATTAACAACAGTCGATCCGTTTGCATGGGTGTAACTGTTGAGTGCCGCAAGAGCAGACTGACTGCACAGCGTGGCCACTGTGGCCATAAATAGTAGCTTAAACTTATGCTTCTTCATTATTTTAATCCTTTAAATGTGTGTGTACGTTTGTCATGTAAACTGCGTTTTTATTAAATTATTTCCTCCTTTTTAATATTTCCATTGCAATGAAAATCCCAGCGTAAGGGGATCGGTATGAAAGGCTTGTGGTTTTTTAAGAGGGGAGCCAGCAAAAAAATCAAAGCGCGTTTTCAGAAGATTTCCCCGCAGGCCGACAACGCTGCCTATGACGGTTTTGCCGTTATAATCCTGCGTCTTGTTATTACCATAGACCTGGCCTGCATCAACACCGATATAAGGCTGAACCGGTTTGCCGGGGAATATCCAGCTAATATCGTTGCGCCAGTACCACCCTTTATTGTCCTGAAGGGCGTATTCGCCATCGAAACCGCGCACCGTCCAGCGGTTTGCCAGCGAAAATCGGTTCAATGATGAGAGCGTATCAGGCGAGTATTGCAGGCTGAAATGGGGAGAATAGTTCAGCCAGTTATCATAGACACGGAAGTTGACTGAACCCTGCAGATCGAAAGTGATGATCCGGCCTTGCTTATCAATGAGTCCATACGCCTGCTCAACGGTATTGCTGCTGTTAAACCAGGGCATCTTTCTCTGATAACTCAGCGTTGTCGCCAGGCCTGCATTATCGTAATTGAGTTGATGTTGCAATACCGCTTTCCAGCCCGCACTTTTTTTATGCATGCTGACAAGCTCAAAGTCATCCAGAGAGTAACGCGATTCCGCATCGAAAATTTGCAGGCCGACCGTGCTGGTCTGATGCACAGTTCGTGAAATCAGTCGATTAAGCTGCGCACTGTAATAACTGTTCTTGTTATTCAGCGTCCATTTAGCCCAGTTTCCGGTCATATATTGCCGGTAATCACTGCGGCTGGCGTAGAGATCGAGCCACCAGTAGCCCCAGGGGATCGAATAACCTATCGATTTATTACTGTTACCTTTTATGGTGTGCTTCGGCGCGATGTCGTGGCCATAAGAGACAAAGAGGGTGTCGCTCAATGATGTAATATTATTTAAGTAGAGCGCTGCGCCACCCTGATAGCGGCCGGTTGCAACCGAGCCAGCATCATTGAGCCATGCACCGACCTGCCAGTATTTATCCTGTTCGCGCTGAATATAAATGTCGCTTTCGCCTTTGCCACTGCCAGGCACCAGATTGACTTTAACCTGTGATCCCGGTACCCGCTGAAGATTAAGACTCCCCTGTTCCAGATCGCTGAGTTCAAGTACATCACCTGCTTTGAACGGTAACGTGCTGGTCAGATTAATATAATCACCACCTGCTTTATTAAGAACGATTTTCCCCACTTTTCCGGCGTTAATCTCAAATTTTAATGCCCGAACTGAAAGATTCTGTTCGGGTAAATTAACGCGCGTGGTGATATATCCTGCCCGGATGATTTCATTCTGCAGGGTTTTTGCCAGCAATCTTATGCCTGCGATGCCCAGACACTTCCCTTCTGCCTGAGACGTAAAATACCTTAATCTTTCGAGGTGGAGTTCTTTGCTATCCTGACTTAAAACAACCTTGTCGATGAAATAGCAGTTTTCTTCATGGGGGAACGGAATCTCTTCTGGCCTGAATCGCTGTTTTTCAGACGTCGCTCGCTGCGGTTCGGGCATTAATTGCTCTTTGCGGACCCGATCCTGTTGCAGCGCATTGATATTGCCACTTTGCTCTGTGAGAGCGGATGCCGCTATCACTTGGGCAGAAGGGAAAATGATTGCAATGGTGATAAAGATAATAAAAAAAGAGGATGCAGATGATTTTATTTTATATTTAATGCTCATTTTCTTTCCGTGAAATAGTCGCTCTGACAAATTTTACGGAGGCAGGTAATTGTGGACAATAGTAATTATTCTATTGTCTGATTGAAAAAAACACTCTTATTGCAACAGAAATAGCGGAATAATATGAGAATAGGGTGGATTTTTATGAGAATTCTGAACGGCAATATTCAGGAGAGTGAATCAGACTGCGTAAATCAGGATAACCAGGTGCAAATGGATCAGGAAAGCGGCTCCCTGAGCGGAGCCTGCTTCCTTTGAAGCGGGGTTAAGCGAAACCGGCCTGAGGAATTAATACTCCCAGGTATCCGGATCGACACCCATCTGGCGCATGATTGCTTTTGCTTCTTCCGGAATCTCATCACTACGCTCTTTGCGCAGGTCGACGTCATCCGGCAGCGGTTGGCCCGTAAAGGCATGTAAAAAGGCTTCGCAAAGCAGCTCGCTGTTGGTGGCGTGACGCAGGTTGTTCACCTGACGACGGGTGCGCTCATCCGTTAAAATCTTCAGCACGCTCAATGGGATAGATACTGTGATCTTCTTGACCTGCTCGCTCTTCTTACCGTGCTCAGCGTACGGGCTGATATATTCGCCGTTCCATTCAGCCATGAGTTACCTTAATTAATAAACGTTAAATGTTAGGAAATCAGCGGATTATGCCTGATTTTTTCCTGCCTGACCCCTGATATGGCGGGTTTTCTTCGCTCACTGCCTCTGTCTCACAGAGGGGAACGCCAGGCGATGACGCATAATTTTAGCGGTTATTGCGGTTTTGCTCAATCTATACGCAAAGACATTTAGATGTCCAGATGTATTGACGTCTAATTAGAGGGTGATATCCTGTGGCCTACATTTTATTCACTCTTCAGGAACAATTCGCTCATGACGCGTAAACCGGCAACCATCGCAGTGCGCAGCGGTTTGAATGATGACGAGCAATATGGCTGCGTTGTCCCGCCAATCCACCTCTCTACGACCTATAACTTCCTGGATTTCAATGAGCCTCGTGCGCATGACTACTCCCGTCGTGGCAACCCCACTCGTGATGTCGTACAGCGTACGCTGGCAGAACTGGAAGGGGGAGCAGGCGCGGTATTAACCAATACCGGGATGTCGGCGATTCACCTGGTCACGACGGTGTTTCTGAAGCCTGGCGATCTGCTGGTCGCGCCACATGACTGTTATGGCGGCAGCTATCGGCTGTTTGACAGCCTGAGCAAGCGCGGCGCCTATCGGGTGAAATTTGTCGATCAGGGTGATCCGGTAGCGCTGCAGGCAGCTCTGGATGAAAACCCAAAACTGGTGCTGATTGAAAGCCCCAGCAATCCGCTGCTGCGCGTGGTAGATATCAGCGCAATTTGCGCCGCTGCGCGTGCTGCGGGTGCCATCAGCGTGGTGGACAACACCTTTATGAGTCCTGCGCTGCAGAACCCTCTGGCGCTGGGTGCGGACCTGGTTATCCACTCCTGTACCAAATACCTCAATGGCCACTCCGATGTCGTGGCGGGCGCGGTCATCGCCAAAGATCCGCAACTCGCTACCGACCTGGCCTGGTGGGCGAATAACATTGGTGTGACCGGTGCAGCGTTTGACAGTTATCTGCTGCTGCGCGGAATTCGTACACTTTCGCCGCGGATTGCAGCCGCACAACGCAACGCACTCGCGATTGTAGAGTATCTGAAGCAGCAGAAACTGGTGAAAAAGTTGTATCATCCTTCGCTGCCGGAAAACGCCGGACACGAACATGCCGTACGTCAGCAGCGCGGCTTTGGCGCCATGCTGAGTTTCGAGCTCGACGGTGATGAGGCGCTGCTGCGTCGCTTCCTGAAAGCATTGCAGCTATTTACGCTGGCGGAATCGCTGGGCGGAGTAGAGAGTCTGATCTCCCATACCGCCACCATGACGCACGCGGGGATGTCGGCAGAAGCACGCGCGGCAGCGGGCATTTCCGATACGCTGCTACGGGTTTCTGTCGGTATTGAAGATCACGAAGATTTAATTGCCGATCTGGATAATGCATTCCGGGTCGCAGCCGAGGGTTAAGCATGACGATTTCAGCAGGCGCGGGAACGCCGAACATCAGGCAGTTGCATAAGTTTGGCGGCAGCAGCCTGGCCGATGCGCGCTGCTATCAGCGCGTTGCCGGTATTATGGCGGACTACAGCCAGCCGGGCGACCTGATGGTGGTCTCTGCGGCAGGCTCAACCACCAACCAGCTGATTAGCTGGCTGAAGCTGAGCCAGAGCGATCGGCTCTCTGCGCATCAGGTGCAACAGGCTTTACGGCGCTACCAGAGCGAACTGATCAGTGCGCTGCTGCCTGCTGAGGTCGCAGAACCTTTAATCACCGCGTTTATCCGTGACCTGGAAAAGCTGGCCGCACTGCTGGATGCGCCGATTACCGATGCGGTCTATGCCGAAGTGGTCGGTCACGGTGAAGTCTGGTCGGCACGCCTGATGTCAGCGGTACTGAGCCAGCGTGACCTTCAGGCTTGCTGGCTGGATGCGCGTGAGTTTCTGCGCGCTGAACGTGCCGCACAACCGCAGGTAGATGAAGGGAAGTCCTGGCCACTGCTACAGACTTTACTGGCGCAGCATCCGCACAAGCGCATCGTGGTGACCGGATTTATCAGCCGCAACGACGCCGGTGAAACCATCCTGCTTGGCCGCAACGGCTCCGACTATTCTGCCACGCAGATTGGCGCACTGGCGGGTGTCGGACGGGTGACCATCTGGAGCGATGTGGCGGGTGTTTACAGTGCCGATCCCCGCAAAGTCTCTGATGCCTGCCTGCTGCCGCTGTTAAGGCTGGATGAAGCCAGCGAACTGGCGCGCCTGGCTGCACCGGTTCTCCACACCCGGACTCTGCAGCCGGTTTCAGGCAGCGATATCGACCTGCAACTGCGCTGCAGTTATCAGCCGGAGCAGGGATCAACCCGCATTGAGCGCGTGCTGGCCTCCGGGACGGGCGCGCGTATCGTCACCAGCCATGATGATGTTTGCCTGATTGAGATTCAGCTGCCAGAGCAGCATGACTTCGCCATCCTGCACAAAGAGATAGACCTGCTGCTGAAGCGCGCGCAGCTGCGTCCGCTGGCGTTTGGCGTTCATCCCGATCGTCAATTGCTGCAGCTCTGTTACACCGCTGAAGTGGTTAACAGCGCTTTTACGCTGCTTCAGGATGCCGGTTTACCGGGCCATCTGCAGCTGCGCGACGGCCTGGCGCTGGTGGCGCTGGTTGGCGCAGGCGTTACCCGCAATCCGCTGCATACCCATCGCTTCTGGCAGCAGTTAAAGGATCAGCCAATTGAGTTCATCTGGCAGTCAGAAGAGCACATCAGCGTGGTCGCAGTGCTGCGCGTCGGCCCGACTCAGCATCTGATTCAGGGATTGCATCAGTCGCTGTTCCGGGCAGAAAAGCGCATCGGTCTGATGCTGTTTGGCAAAGGCAATATCGGTTCACGCTGGCTGGAGCTGTTTGCCCGCGATCAGGAAACGCTGTCAGCGCGAACCGGCTTTGAATTTGTGTTGGCGGGCGTCGCGGACAGCCGTCGCAGCCTGCTGAGCTATGACGGGCTGGAAGCCAGCCGGGCACTCGCCTTCTTTGATGATGAAGCGGTAGAGCGCGATGAAGAGTCGCTGTTCCTGTGGATGCGTGCTCACCCGTTTGATGACCTGGTGGTGCTGGATGTCACTGCCAGCACACCGCTGGCGCAGCAGTATCTCGACTTTGCCAGTCACGGTTTTCACGTTATCAGCGCCAATAAGGTCGCGGGAGCGTCTGACAGTCAGACCTGGCGCCAGATCCGCGATGCCTTTACCAAAACCGGGCGTCACTGGCTCTATAACGCCACTGTTGGCGCAGGTCTGCCGATCAATTACACGGTGCGCGATCTGCGCGACAGCGGCGATACCATCCTGGCGATCAGCGGGATCTTCTCCGGCACGCTGTCGTGGCTGTTCCTGCAGTTTGATGGCACGGTGCCCTTTACCGAGCTGGTGGATCAGGCCTGGCAGCAGGGTTTAACTGAGCCCGATCCGCGCGCCGATCTCTCGGGTCAGGATGTGATGCGCAAGCTGGTTATCCTGGCGCGTGAGGCAGGCTACAACATCGAGCCGGATCAGGTGCGGGTTGAATCGCTGGTGCCCAATAACTGTCAGCAGGGATCTGTCGACCACTTCTTTGAAAATGGCGAAGAGCTGAATGAGCAGATGCTGCAGCGGCTCGAAGCCGCGCAGGAGATGGACCTGGTGCTGCGTTACGTTGCCCGCTTTGATGCCAACGGCAAGGCGCGCGTGGGTGTTGAAGCGGTGCGTCCGGAACATCCGCTGGCCTCACTGCTGCCGTGCGACAACGTCTTTGCGATTGAGAGCCGCTGGTACCGCGATAATCCGCTGGTGATCCGCGGACCGGGCGCAGGCCGGGATGTCACCGCAGGCGCTATCCAGTCAGATATTAATCGCCTCGCACAACTGCTGTAACTCCTCCTCCTCAGGCGCTTCGGCGCCTGTTTTCAATATGTTATCTCCCCCCTGTTGAATCGCCTTCATGTTGATTGAAAATTGATCGCGACTGTTGACCATTTTTAAGTTGACGGCACAGTCAGATTACGTCATTTTGAACATCTGGACGTCTAAACGTGTAGATGTTCACAGGCCGATTGTTAATCGATGAGGGTGCAGGATGAGTTTTTTTCATGCCAATCAGCGCGAAGCGCTAAACCAGAGCCTGGCTGAGCTGAACGGGCAAATTAATGTTTCTTTTGAGTTCTTCCCGCCTCGTACCAGCGACATGGAAGAGACACTGTGGACCTCCATCGATCGCCTGAGCAGCCTGAAACCGAAATTCGTTTCTGTGACCTACGGTGCAAACTCAGGTGAACGCGATCGCACCCACAGCATTATCAAAGGCATTAAAGATCGCACCGGTCTGGAAGCTGCTCCCCATCTGACCTGTGTCGATGCCACGCGCGATGAACTGCGCACCATCGCTCAGGATTACTGGAACAACGGCATCCGTCATATTGTGGCGCTGCGCGGCGATCTGCCTCCAGGCAGTGGTAAGCCAGAAATGTACGGCAGCGATCTGGTTTCGCTGCTGAAAGAGGTGGGTGATTTTGATATTTCGGTTGCGGCCTATCCGGAAGTTCATCCCGAAGCGAAAAGCGCCCAGGCCGATCTGATTAACCTGAAGCGAAAAATCGATGCAGGCGCCAACCGGGCCATTACTCAGTTTTTCTTCGACGTTGAAAGTTATCTGCGTTTCCGCGATCGCTGTGTCGCGACCGGCATTGACGTGGAAATTGTGCCGGGCATTCTGCCGGTCTCTAACTTTAAACAGCTGCAACGCTTTGCCACGCTAACTAATGTGCGCGTGCCGGGCTGGATGAGCGCGATGTTTGCCGGTCTGGATGATGATCCGGAAACGCGGAAAATGGTGGGAGCCAATATCGCGATGGATATGGTGAAAATCCTGTCACGCGAAGGGGTGAAGGATTTCCATTTCTACACGCTTAACCGTGCCGAAATGAGTTACGCCATTTGTCACACCCTGGGCGTGCGACCTGCTGCTGCAGCGGCTTAACCGCTCTGCTTCAGCCAATAAAAAAGTCGGGAGAGTCCCGACTTTTTTGTTTTTACTGCAGTGCGACGCTGACGAGCGTCAGCGCCTCACCACCGTTAACCGGTATTGCGCATGCCTGCCGCGACACCGGCAATGGTCACCATCAGCGCCTGCTCAACGCGGGCATCCGGTTCATCGCCATTCGCTTCCCGCGCTCGCGAACGATGCAGCAGTTCGGCCTGGAGTACGTTGAGCGGATCGGTATAGACATTACGCAGTGCAATTGACTCGGCAATCCACGGCTGATCCGCCATCAGGTGTGAGTCATTGGCAATGGTCAGTACCGCTTTGATATCCGCATCAAGCTGATCGCGCAACTGTTTGCCCAGCGGCCAGAGTGATTTCTCGACCAGACGCTGATCGTAATATTCCGCCAGCCACAGGTCCGCTTTTGAGAATACCATCTCCAGCATACCCAGACGGGTAGAGAAGAATGGCCAGTCGCGGCACATCGCTTCCAGCTGATCCTGATGACCGGCGGCCATCGCCTGTTGCAGGGCCGCACCAGCACCCAGCCACGCGGGCAGCATCAGACGGTTCTGCGTCCAGGCGAAAATCCATGGAATCGCACGCAGCGACTCTACGCCGCCGGTAGGTCGGCGTTTGGCGGGACGTGAGCCCAGCGGTAATTTACCCAGCTCCTGCTCCGGCGTCGCTGAGCGGAAATAGGGCACGAAGTCAGCATTTTCACGCACATAACCGCGATACATCGCACAGGAGTCGGCGGAGAGCTGATCCATAATGTCGCGCCATTCGCGTTTTGGCTCCGGCGGCGGCATCAGGTTCGCTTCCAGAATTGCGCCGGTGTAAAGCGACAGGCTGGCGATGGTGACGGCGGGTAAACCATATTTAAAGCGAATCATCTCGCCCTGTTCGGTCACACGAAGACCGCCGCGCAGGCTACCTGGCGGTTGCGACAGCAGCGCTGCATGGGCGGGTGCGCCGCCACGGCCAATACTGCCGCCGCGTCCGTGGAACAGCGTCAGTGAAATCCCGGCCTTCTCACAGGTTTTAATCAGGGCATCCTGTGCCTGATATTGCGCCCAGCTGGCGGCCATCACACCGGCATCTTTCGCCGAGTCAGAATAGCCAATCATCACCATCTGTTTGCCCTGAATTAAGCCGCGATACCAGTCGATGCTCAGCAGCTGGCTCATCACGTCATTGGCGTTATTCAGGTCATCAAGCGTTTCAAACAGCGGTGCAACCGGCATGGCATAGCCGATGCCTGCTTCTTTCAGAAGCAGATGCACGGCCAGCACGTCAGAAGGGGTTTTCGCCATCGAGATAACATAGGCGGCGATAGAACCCTGTGGCGCTTCAGCCGCGACGCGACAGGTCTCCAGCACTTCACGCGTTTCATCGCTGGGTTCCCAGCTGCGAGGCAGCAGCGGACGCTTGGAGTTCAGTTCACGGATCAGGAAGGCCTGCTTGTCCGCTTCGGACCAGCTTTCATAATCACCGAGACCCAGATAGCGGGTCACTTCAGCAATCGCTTCGGTGTGACGGGTACTTTCCTGACGCAGATCGATCCGCACCAGCGGCACGCCGAAGCATTTCACGCGGCGCAGCGTATCAAGCAACTGACCGTTGGCGATAATGCCCATGCCGCACTTTTGCAGTGACTGATAGATGGCAAACAGCGGATCCCACAGCTGAGCGTTGGAGACCAGCAGATCGGCCGGGCGCGGCAGACGTTCACCTTTCAGGCGACGTTCCAGGAATGACTGGGTAGTCATTAACTGGCTGCGCAGGCGTTTCAGGATCATACGATAAGGTTCAAGCGCTTCCGGATCGCCGCTGAGTTCCCGGATCTCTTCAGTGCACTCTGACATCGACAACTCAGAGATCAATACGCCGATATCGCGCAGGAACAGGTCAGTGGCTTTCCAGCGACTCAGCTGCATAACGTGGCGGGTAATCGCCGCCGTAACGTTAGGGTTACCGTCGCGGTCGCCACCCATCCATGAGGTGAACTGAACCGGCACGAAATCGACCGGCAGCTTAATGCCGAACGCCTCTTCTACCTGCTCGTTCAGCTCACGCAGGAAGGCGGGTACGCCTTCCCACAGGCTGTTTTCCACCACGGCAAAGCCCCATTTGGCTTCGTCGATAGGGGTCGGACGATATTTGCGGATCTCATCGGTGTGCCACGCCTGTGCCACCAGCTGACGCAGACGGCGCATAATCTGGTTACGTTCGTAGTCGGAGACGTCGCTGTGATCGAGCTGTTTCAGGCAACTGTTAACTTCGACCAGCTTGTGAATCAGCGTACGGCGGGTGATTTCAGTCGGGTGAGCCGTCAGCACCAGTTCCAGCGACAGCGACTCAATGGCCGCAAGGATGTCGCTTTCGCTGATATCTTTCTGCTGCTTCAGGGTATCAAAGGTCTTTTTCAGCAGTTCGGGATGGTTCTCACCCTCGCCACTTTGCGAGATGGTCTGATACTGCTCAGCCACGTTGGTGAGGTTCAGAAACTGGCTAAAAGCGCGTGCAACCGGCAAAAGCTCCTCGTTGGAGAGGTTCTGCAGCGTATTGAGCAGTTCTTTACGATGAGTGTCATTACCTGCACGGGATGACTTGGAGAGCTTACGGATGGTTTCCACCTGGTCGAGGATGTTCTCTCCCAGTGCATCCTTAATCGTATCCCCGAGCAGTTTGCCGAGCATACTGACATTACTTCGCATTGCGGAATATTGTTCGTTCATTGGACCCTGACACCCTTATCGTCTTGAAAAACTTCTACACCCGACCTTTCAGGCAGCAGAAAAATCAGCAACGCCATGTTCCCCCCCTAATCTACAGGGAACCGGCTCCGTTGCCGCCTGTCCACATTCTGAAACGCTCTGGATAATCACCCGGTGGGCATAACATCGTCTTTTATCTAGCCACGTAATGTTGCGTTCGTCAAATGCGTTAAAGTGCGCTGAAGATGTGGCTAAATAACGGAAATTCGTAGAATTTATCGGGAACGAAGCGGGATAAGTTATTCTTATCGCTAAATCCCGCACAATGAAGGGGCATTTTACTGTTAATGCAGTGAAATGCCCCATTTGCTGTTAATCAGTAGCAAAAATGCTGCACAACCTGACTGATAAGCGCCCTTGTCGGCTTAATAAATGCAGTATCAATAAATTCGTCTGGCTGATGTGCCTGCTCAATCGACCCCGGACCCAGTACCAGCGTCGGGCAGAGCTGCTGAATAAAAGGCGCTTCGGTGCAGTAGTTCACCACCTCAGTGGGTATACCCAGTAATTTCTCGACCACATTGACCAGTTCATGATCTGCCGGGCACTCGTACCCAGGAATCGGCGGATGCAGTTCAGCCACCGTGACACGGCCCGGCCAGCGCGCACTGACCGGTGCCAGCGCCTCATTCAGTAGCCCATCGAGATCGTTCAGCGACAGGCCCGGCAGTGGACGAATATCCATATGCAGTTCACAGCAGGCGCAGATACGGTTAGCGGCGTCACCGCCATGAATATGGCCGAAGTTCATGGTGGGGTAGGGGATGGCAAAGCCGTCATGGTGATAACGCTGCTGCAGCGTATTGCGCAGTTGCATCAGATGGGTGATTGACTCATGCATCAGTTCAATGGCGTTGACGCCTCGCGCGGGATCGCTGGAATGGCCCGATTTCCCCTCAATACGGATCACATTGGACAGGTGACCTTTGTGCGCACGCACCGGTTTAAGCGAGGTTGGTTCACCGATGATGGCGCAGTCGGGACGCAGCTGCGTCGATTCAGAAAAATATTTGGCGCCAGCCATGGTGGTCTCTTCATCGGCCGTAGCGAGGATATAGAGCGGTTTGCTCAGCGTGCTGACATCCACATCGCGCAGTGTATCGAGAATAAAGGCGAAGAAGCCTTTCATGTCTGCCGTACCCAGGCCATAGAGCTTGTTGTCGTGCTCGGTCAGGGTAAAGGGATCGCGTGTCCAGCGGCCATCGTCAAAAGGAACGGTATCGGTGTGACCCGCTAACAGCAGGCCGCCCGCACCGCTTCCGGTGCGCGCCAGCATATTAAATTTATTGCGGGTGCCGGGCACCGGCTGCACTTCAACGCTGAAGCCGAGGTCGCGGAACCAGCCGGCCAGCAAATTGATTAAAGTTTCATTACTCTGATCCAGTGCGGCATCGGTTGCGCTGATCGACGGTGTAGCGATTAACTGGCGGTACAGTTCAATAAAAGGCGGTAATTTTGTCTTCACTGTTGGCGGTCCTTGGGTTAGGATGTATCCATATTCATGCAGTAATAGTGAATAAAAATACATTAACGTCCTCTGCAAGGGAACCTTAAATCACTGCAGATGACAGGGCGGGTAACGGGGCAAGGCCGCGACCCGGAACGTGCGACTGTAAAAAGGGTTACAGCCTGATGTTGAATACGCTGATCGTTGGTGCCAGTGGTTATGCTGGTACAGAGCTTGCCACCTTCCTGAATCGCCATCCACATATCAACATAACCGCTTTGGCGGTTTCGGCGCAAAGCCCTGATGCCGGCAAGCGCCTCTCCGATCTCCATCCGCAGCTGAAAGGTGTGGTGGATTTGCCGCTGCAGCCGCTGAGCAGCGCGGCCGAGTGGGCAGACAAGGTGGATGTGGTGTTCCTGGCGACGGCCCACGAAGTCAGCCACGATCTGGCGCCGGAATTTCTCAAGGCTGGCTGTGTGGTGTTCGACCTGTCGGGCGCGTTCCGCGTTAATGACGCTGATTTTTATACCCGCTTTTATGGCTTCACCCATCAGCATGGCGACTGGCTGGACAAAGCCGTTTACGGCCTTGCCGAATATCAGCATGAGAAAATCCAGCAGGCGCAGCTGGTGGCTGTGCCAGGTTGCTACCCAACCGCTGCGCAGCTGGCGCTGAAGCCCCTGGTGGATGCCGGACTGTTAAACGAGGCGCAGTGGCCGGTAATCAACGCCACCAGCGGCGTGAGCGGTGCCGGACGTAAAGCCAGTGTCGGTACCAGCTTCTGTGAAGTAAGCCTGCAGCCTTACGGCCTGTTCAATCATCGTCATCACCCGGAAATCGTCGCGCACCTTGGTACGCCGGTGATCTTCACTCCGCATCTGGGTAACTTCCCGCGCGGGATCCTGGCGACGATTACCTGCCGTCTGAAAGCGGGCGTCAGCCGTGAAGATATTGCCGCAGTTTTCCATCGCGCCTATGACAACAAGCCACTGGTGCGGCTCTACGAGCAGGGCGTACCGGCGCTGAAAGCCGTTGTGGGTCTGCCTTACTGCGATATCGGTTTTGAAGTGCAGGGCGAGCATCTGATTGTCGTGGCAGCCGAAGATAATCTGCTGAAAGGCGCGGCATCGCAGGCGGTACAGTGCCTGAACATCCGGTTCGGCTTCCCTGAAACGCAGTCACTGATTTAACGGACAAATATACCATGACCAATCCATTGATTATCAAGCTGGGCGGTGTGTTGTTAGACAGCGAAGAAGCGCTGGCCCGCCTGTTTGAAGCGCTGCTGACCTACCGCAGCGCCCATCAGCGTCCGCTGATTATTGTCCACGGCGGCGGTTGCCTGGTGGATGAACTGATGAAAAAGCTGGCGCTACCGGTGAAGAAGAAAAATGGCCTGCGTGTCACGCCAGCCGATCAGATCGACATTATTACCGGTGCGCTGGCGGGAACCGCGAATAAAACGCTGCTGGCCTGGGCAAAAAAATCGGGCATCAACGCGGTAGGCCTCTGCCTGGGCGATGCGGGCATCGTGAATGTCACACCGTTTGATGAAGAACTCGGCCATGTTGGCCACGCAATGCCGGGCGATCCGGCATTGCTGAACACCCTGCTGGCGGCCGGTTATATGCCGGTGGTGAGCTCAATTGGTATTACTGACAGCGGCGACCTGATGAACGTCAACGCTGATCAGGCGGCGACCGCACTGGCCTCGACGCTTGGCGCTGATCTGGTCCTGTTGTCAGACGTCAGTGGTATTCTCGACGGCAAAGGTCAGCGCATCGAAGAGATGACCGCCGACAAAGCTGAGCAGCTGATTACCCAGGGCATTATTACCGACGGCATGATTGTGAAAGTGCACGCTGCGCTTGATGCTGCGCGTACCCTGGGCCGCCCGGTGGATATTGCCAGCTGGCGTCACGCTGAGCGGCTGCCTGACCTGTTTAACGGCGTGTCGATTGGCACCCGGATTCTCGCTTAACGACTCTGATTCAAGGATTACGAAATGCAAACGCAAAACATCAAAAAAATCGTTCTGGCTTACTCCGGTGGTCTTGATACTTCGGCCATCATTCCATGGCTGAAAGAGAACTACGGCGGCTGTGAAGTCGTCGCTTTTGTCGCAGATATCGGTCAGGAGCGCGGCGATCTGGAAGGTGTAGAGAAGAAAGCCCTGCAGTCCGGCGCATCTGAATGCCACGTGGTTGACCTGCGTGAAGAGTTCATCAGCGACTATGTCTATCCGGTGCTGCAGACTGGCGCCCTCTATGAAGGCACTTATCTGCTGGGCACTTCAATGGCGCGTCCTATCATCGCTAAAGCACAGGTTGAGCTGGCGCTGAAAGTGGGTGCGGATGCGCTGTGTCACGGCGCAACCGGTAAAGGGAATGACCAGGTGCGTTTCGAAACCACCTACACCGCGCTGGCACCGCAACTGAAAGTGGTGGCCCCGTGGCGTGAATGGAACCTGCGTTCACGTGAAGCGCTGCTGGACTACCTGAAAGAGCGCAACATTCCGACCACCGCGTCACTGGAGAAAATCTACAGCCGCGACGAGAACGCCTGGCACATCTCTACCGAAGGTGGCGTGCTGGAAAGCCCGGCCAATGCACCAAATAAAGATTGCTGGGTCTGGACTGTCGATCCGCTGGAAGCGCCTGACCAGCCTGAAGAAGTGACCGTGACCGTGGAAAAGGGTCGGGTCGTGGCGGTTAACGGCGAAAAACTGAGTCCGTTCCAGTGCCTGGAAAAACTTAACGTGCTGGGCGCAAAACATGGCGTCGGCCGTATCGATATCGTTGAGAACCGTCTGGTAGGGATTAAATCCCGCGGCTGCTACGAAACCCCTGGCGGCACCATCATGGTCAATGCGCTGCGTGCGGTTGAGCAGCTGGTGCTGGATCGCGATAGCTTCAAATGGCGTGAGCAGCTCGGCCACGAGATGTCCTATGTGGTTTATGACGGCCGCTGGTTCGCCCCGCTGCGTAAGTCGATTCAGGCCGCTGCCGAATCGCTGGCGGAAGAGGTTAACGGTGAAGTGGTACTGCAACTCTACAAAGGCCAGGCGACAGCCACCCAGAAGCGTTCCGCGAACAGCCTCTACTCGGAAGAGTTCGCCACCTTCGGTGAAGATGAAGTGTACGATCACCGTCATGCTGGCGGCTTTATCCGTCTGTTCTCGCTCTCTTCGCGTATCCGCGCCCTGAACGAGCAGAAGAAGTAATTTTCAGGCGAGGTGCGCCTCGCCTCACAGTTTCATTTCAGGGGCGGCATTTATGCCGCCCCTTGTTTAACGATTCAGAGGAGTTTTCACATGGCACTTTGGGGTGGACGGTTTACTCAGGCAGCGGATCAACGTTTTAAACAGTTCAATGACTCGCTGCGCTTCGATTACCGCCTGGCAGAGCAGGACATTATTGGCTCTGTTGCCTGGTCCAAAGCGCTGGTGACGGTAAATGTCCTGACTCAGGATGAGCAGCAGCAGCTGGAAGCGGCCCTGAATACGTTACTGGATGAAGTCCGTGAGAATCCTGAGCAGATTCTGCAGAGTGACGCCGAAGATAT
>Ga0308159_1002534_pt1 | contig 20833 bp, 19 predicted proteins | sample PhyCR1_FD_201040 | JGI IMG/M metagenome (GOLD analysis project Ga0308159, IMG submission 201040) | Phyllosphere microbial communities from UC Gill Tract Community Farm, Albany, California, United States - DLSLC.R1 | ecosystem: Host-associated > Plants > Phyllosphere > Unclassified | place: USA... | reverse complement strand
GCGAACACCTTGTCGGTGTAGAGCTCGTTGCGGTTCTGGAAGATGTACCAGCCCAGGCCTCCCTGGCCCGACGAGGCGCCGAACACCAGCTCGGCCGCGATCAGCGTGCGCCAGGCGAAGGCCCAGCCGATCTTCAGGCCGGAGAGGATGGCGGGCAGCGCGGCCGGCACGAGGATCTGCAGCACGTAGCGGATGCCGGTGAGGCCGTAGTTGCGCCCGGCCATGCGCAGCGTCTCCGGCACGGCCTGGAAGCCCGCATAGGTGTTGAGCGCCAGCGGCCACAGCACCGAATGGACCAGCACGAACACGAGGCTGCCCTGCCCCAGCCCGAACCACAGCAGCGCCAGCGGCAGCAGCGCGATGGCCGGCAGCGGATTGAACATGGAGGTGAGCGTGCCCAGCAGGTCGCGCCCGAACTGCGTGGACACGGCCAGGGTGGTCAGCACGAAGGCGCCCGCTATGCCGGCGAGGTAGCCCTTGAGCAGCACCGACAGCGAGAGGGCCGTCTTCGCCACCAGCTCGCCCGACGCCAGGCCCTCGCCCAGCGCCCGCGCGGTCTGCAGGAAGGTGGGCAGCAGCAGGTCGTTGTCCTGCCAGCGCGCGGCCAGCTCCCACAGCACGGCCATCACCGCCAGGATGGCGAGGCGGCGCACGGTACCCTGCTGCCACACGCGGGTGGCCCAGGGCAGCGGACGCTCGGGAGCGATGCCGTCCAGCGGCGGCAGCCCATGTTCGACGTCCGGCCGGAAGGGCGGCTCGCGGCGGCCGGCCGCGGCGGCCACGGCATGGAGCGCCGCGGGATGGAGGGAGGTCGGCTGGGTCATACGGCGATCCGGAAAGGCAGCAGATGGCCGGCGGGCGGTCGCCGCGCTGGCACGGCGTTCTGGGCGCCCGCGCATCCGGACGCGGCCGCATCGCCCGCTTCCGGGGCGGGCTCGTCGAACAGCAGGCGGTGGATGCGCTGCGCCGTGGCCTGGAATGCGGCACCGCCCAGGCTGTTCAGACCGAACTGGTGGCTGTTGATCTCGGCGCGCAGCCGGCCCGGGTGGGGCGAGAGGATGGCAACGCGGCTGCCCACCACCAGGGCCTCTTCGATCGAGTGGGTGACGAAGATCAGCGTGAAGCGGAACTCCTCCCACAGCGCCAGCAGCTCTTCCTGCATGCGGCGGCGCGTGAGCGCGTCCAGCGCGGCGAAGGGCTCGTCCATCAGCAGCACGCGCGGCTGCATGGCGAGGGCGCGGGCGATGGCCACGCGCTGCTTCATCCCGCCCGAGAGCTGGTGCGGATGCACGTCGGCGAACTTCGAGAGACCCACCTTGTCGAGGTAGAGCGCCGCGCGCTCGGCGGCCTCGGCGCGGCCCGTGCGGCGCGCGGCGAGCAGCGGGAACATCACGTTCTCGCGCACCGTCTTCCAGGGCGGCAGCTGGTCGAACTCCTGGAAGACGACGACGCGGTCCGGGCCGGGCTTCGTCACCGCCTGGCCGTCCAGCAGGATGCGCCCTTCGCTGGGCGCGATGAAGCCCGCGATGGACTTGAGCAATGTGGACTTGCCGCAGCCCGAGGCGCCGAGCAGCACCAGCCGCTCGCCCTCGTGCACGTCGAAGCCCACGCGGTGCGTGGCCCGCACCGCGCGCTGCGGCGTGCGGTAGTCGATGCTCACGCCGTCCACGCGCAGCAGCGGCGGCGGAGAGACGGAGTGCGGCCGGGCCGGCCCGGCCCCGGGAGCGGGAGCGGGCACCGACGCGAGCGCACGCGGGGGCGATGGCGCGCGCGGCAGCGCGGTCACGGCCGGTCCGTCGTCCGCGCCGCGGGGCTCCGCCCAGAGGCCGCCGCCCCCCATCTCGTCCTGCACCCGCGCCAGCAGCGCGGAAGAAAAGCTTCCCATGCGTTTCATGCTGCGCTCTCCGAAAGTCGCCGCCGGTCAGCTGCCGCGTGCGGTCAACGCGTCGTCGAAGAAGTAGTCCTTGAGCGCTTCCGGCTTGTGCTTGATCGCGCCCACGCGGTGCAGGAACCGGCCCAGGCCGAGCGTGTTCTCGGGCTGCACCTTGAACTGCACCTCGGGGTTCTGGATGATCTTGAGCAGCAATGCACGGTCGGTCTTCGCGCCCGTCACTTTCAGGTAGATGTCGGCGGCCTTCTCGGGATTGGCGGCGACGAACCGGGCCGCGTCATGCAGCCCGGCGAGGAAGGCCTGGTAGGTCTTGGGGCTCTCCTGGCGGAATTTCTCGGTGGCGTAGAGCACCGTGGCGGAGGCGGGGCCGCCCAGCACGTCGTAGGAATTGAGCACGATGCGGGCATTCGGGTTGCCGGCCAGCTCCTGCTCCTGGAACGGCGGATTGCCGAAATGGCCGGTGATCTCGGTGCCGCCCTTGATGATCGCCGCGGCCGCATCGGGATGCGGCACGGCGACCTGGAGCCTGTCGAGCCGGTTGAACTCCTTGTCGCCCCAGAGCCTGGCGGAGGCGAACTGCAGCACGCGCGATTGCACCGACACGCCCACGGCGGGCACCGCGATGCGGTCCTTGTCGGTGAAGTCGGCGATCGTCTTCACGGCCGGGTTGTTGCTGACGAGGTAGTAGGGGAAGTTGCCGAGCGAGGCCACGCCCTTGACGTTCTGGCGCCCGCGCGTGCGGTCCCACAGCGTGAAGAGCGGCCCCACGCCGGCCCCGGCGATGTCGATGCTGCCCGAGAGCAGCGCATCGTTCACCGCGGAACCGCCCGAGAGCTGGAGGAATTCGACCTGGATGTCCACGCCCGCCGCCTTGCCGTGCTTCTCGATCAGCTTCTGGTCCTGCGCCACGTTGAGCAGCAGGTAGACGATGCCGAACTGCTGGGCGATGCGCAGCCTGCCCTCCTCGGCCCGGGCGATGCCGGGGGCCGCCAGGCCCGCGGCCATCAGGCCGGCCGCCGTGGCAAGGGTGGCGGCCTTGCGCACGAAGGCGCGGCGCAGGGGGGAGACAGCGGTGGGACGGGAACGTGGCATGAGGGAGGTCTTCCGATGGGGTCTGAAATGGGAGGGCGCGCAGCGCCACAGGGGAGTTCCCGCTCTACAAGGGGAGATCCCCCTCCACGGTGGTGCGGTAGAGCTTTCGGCGCTCGCTGTCCGGCGTGCCCGCGGCCAGGTGCTGCACGGAGCGGTTGTCCCAGAACACCAGGTCGTGCGGCCGCCACACGTGGCGGTAGACGAGCTCGGGGCGGATGGCCGCGGCGAAGAGTTCGGCCAGCAGCGCCCGGCTCTCGTCCTCGGGCAGGCCGACGATGCGGGTGGTGAAGTGCTCGTTCACGAACAGCGCGCGGCGCCCCGTCTCCGGGTGCGTGCGCACCACGGGGTGGACGGCGGGCGCCACCTCGGCGATCTGCGCGGGCGTGAGCGCGGGGCGCCAGGGATTGCGCGCGCGCAGTTCCTCGTACTTGGCCAGGTAGCTGTGCTCCGCCCGCAGCGGGCCGATCACGCGCCGCAGGGCCGCGGGCAGCGCGTCGTAGGCGGCGTGCTGGTCGGCGAACAGCGTATCGCCGCCCTCGCCGGGCAATTCCTGCGCATGCAGCAGCGAGCCCAGGCTCGGCCGCTCCTTGTACGACAGGTCCGAATGCCAGAAGTGGCCGGCATCGCCCAGCCCGATCGGCTGGCCGCTCGCGTCCTTGATGTTGGAGACGACGAGGATTTCCGGATGGTCCGCCAGCTGGAAGTTCTTCAGCACGTGGATCTGCAGCGGCCCGAAGCGGCGGCTGAAATCGATGTGCTGGCGCGGCGTGATGCGCTGGTCGCGGAACACCACCACGTGGTGGTCGAGGTGCGCCCGGTGCAGGCGGGCGAAGTCCGCGTCGCCGAGCGGTCGCGACAGGTCCAGCCCCAGCACCTCGGCGCCCAGCGGCGCGCCGGGCAACGGCCGGATCTTGAAGCCTTGCGGCGGCGCGTCGGCCTGCGGCGGCAGGAATGCTTCGGTGGCATGGGACAGGACTGCGGACATGGCGGTGGACCTCCTGGATGGGATGTCCGTCCACTCTATGCAGGAGCGCTCGTGCCGGGAACGAATCGTTCCTCAGTTGTTTACTACCAAAACAGCTAAGCGCCCCGGGCCCGCTGCGGCCCGGCCCGCGCTACAGCCGGTGCGTGCGGTCCCCGCGCGTGAAACCGATCGGCGTCCAGCCGGGCACGCCCGCGCCCACGGCCAGCACCTTGAAGAGCTCGCCCATCTCGTGCTCCATCATGAGCTTGGCGGCCTGCGCGCGCTCCGCCTGCGGCAGCGGCTCCAGCAGGGAGAGCAGGCCGCAGTTGATGAGGAAATGCGCCTGCGTGGTGTAGCCCAGAACGTCCAGCCCCGCCTCCTGCGCGGCCACGGCCATGGCGGTGAAGTTGACGTGCGCGGTGATGTCCTTCGCGCCCACGTCGGCGAGCGGATCGGAATCGACCTGGTGGGCCCGGTGGCACACCAGCGTGCCCATGTGGCGCTGCGGGTGGTAGTACTCGGCCTCGGGGAAGCCGTAATCGATCAGGAAGGCCGCGCCGCGCGCCAGGCGCTGCCCGAGCATGCGCAGGAAGCCCTCGCCCTGCGCGTGGATCTCGGTCAGGTAGTCCTGCGGGCCTTCGGGCTCGATGGGCGGGCGCAGCGCGGTGGGACGGTCTTCCCAGGCGAAGCGGGGTTCGCCACCGTCACCAGGTTCCACGGCCACGCCGCGCTCGTGCCATGTGCCGCTTTCCGCGCCGCCGTGGCGGGCCAGCAGTTGCACCGGCATGGCGTCGAGCACCTCGTTGCCCACCACCACGCCCTCGATGCGCTCCGGCAGGGCCTGGGCCCACTGCACGCGGTCGCCCCAGGGCGCGAGCCGCTCGCGCTGGCGTTCCCGCAGGCTGCCCGACAGGTCCACGATGGTGTAGCGGCGCACACGGTCGCCCAGCGCCTCCAGCAGTTGCGCGGCGAGCGCGCCGGAGCCGGCGCCGAACTCCCACACGTCGTGCGTGCCCGTGGCGTCCAGCGCGTCCTGCACCTGCCGTGCCAGCGCCCGGCCGAACACGGGAGAGAGTTCCGGCGCGGTCACGAAGTCGCTGCCCGACTGCGGCAGGGTGCCGAATTTCGGGAGCGCGTTGGCGTAGTAGCCCAGGCCCGGCGTGTAGAGGGCCCGTTCCATGAACCGGTCGAAACCGATCCAGCCGCCGGCCTCGGCGATACCATCGGCGATGCGCCGGGCCAGGGCGCTCGATAAACTGGGGTGCTGTTCTGTCGTCGTCACGGCCCGATTGTCCCCCATGCCCTCCTCTCCTTCTCCCCGTACCGTGCTGGTCACCGGCGCCGCCCGGCGCCTCGGCCGCGAGATCGCCCTGGCGCTCGCCGCCGCGGGCTGGCGCGTGGCCGTGCATTACCGCGGCTCGCGCGAGGACGCCCTGCGCACGGCCGCCGACTGCGCCGCGCTCACCCCGGGCAGCACCGCCTTCGATGCGGACTTCCACGACGAAGCCGCCGTGCGCGCCCTGCTGCCGCGGGTGGCAGAGGCGCTCGGCACGGTGGATGCCGTGGTCAACAGCGCGTCGCTCTTCGAGCACGACGACGCGGCCAGTTTCGGATTCACGGCCCTCGAGAAGCACCTGCGCAGCAACACCGCCGCGCCGATCCTGCTGGCGCAGGCGCTGCATGCGCACCTGGCCACGCGCGGCGGCGCACAAGCCCGCCCTCCGCAGGGCGTGGTCGTGAACCTGCTCGACCAGAAGCTCTGGAACCCGAACCCCGATTTCCTGAGCTACACGCTCTCCAAGGCCGCGCTCGAATCGGCCACCACCCTGCTCGCCCAGGCCCTGGCGCCGCGCGTGCGCGTGGTGGGCGTGGCGCCCGGCCTCACGCTCACGAGCCACATGCTGTCCGACGAGAAGTTCCGCGAGTTGCACCGCCAAAGCCCGCTGGGCCGCTCCTCCACGCCCGAGGACGTGGCCGGGGCCGTGCGCTTCGCGCTGGAGAACCGCTCGATCACCGGCACCACGCTGCTGGTGGACGGCGGCCAGCACCTGATGCGCTTCGAGCGCGACTTCTCGCTCATGTGAGGCGCGGCGCGCAGGCCCCGCCCCATCCTTCATTCATCGCTTTTTCTTCCAGCCACCATGCCCAACCACCCCGACGGCGGCCTCCAGATCCTCACGCTCACCGGTTTGCGCTTCGACGCCAACCTGGGCATCCTCGACCACGAGAAGACCGCGCCCCAGCCCATCCAGGTCGATGCCGAACTGAACCAGGGCCGCCAGCCGCTGCTGCCGCACGACGACGACATCGGGCACGTGCTGGATTACCGCAAGGTGCGCCAGATCATCATCGACGAATGCACGGCCGAGCACGTGAACCTGCTGGAGAGCCTGATCGGCAAGCTCACGCGCCGGCTGATGCAACTGCCCGGCGTGCTTGGCGTGCGCGTGAAGATCGCCAAGCTCGAAATCTTCGACGACTGCGAAGTGGCGATCCGGATGGAGTGCGGGGAGTGGTGACCCCGGCAGCCCGACCTTCAGCAGCAGCGCCCGATGCGCCCCTTGCCCCCATAGCGCGCATCCTGCCGGTCGCGGAAGAATTCCGCATAGCTCATCACCGGCTCGCCGGGATGGGTGCGCTCCTGGTGGCTCAGGTAGGCGTCGTAGTCGGGCAGGCCCACCATGAGGCGCAGCGATTGCGCGAGGTAGCGCCCGCCCGTGGCGACGGCCTGCACGGCGTCCCGCGCAGCCTGCAGCGGCCGGCCCGCGGCGCTGGCGCCGCTGCCATCGGCCGCCGGTTTCACCGCGCGCCCTCCGGCAGGGCCTCGAACGGCGTTTCCTGCGCGGTGGGCCGGTTGGCGGCGCGGGCCTGCAGGCAGGCACGCACGCTGTAGACCAGCACGCTCAGCACCACGAAGATGAACAGCGCGCACAGCCCGGCGTTGATGCGGTCGTTGAGCACGATGCGCGACATGGCCTCGGCCGTCTTGGCCGGCGCGATCACGGTACCCTGGGCGATGCCTTCGGCGTACTTCGCGGCGTGCGACAGGAAGCCGATCTTCGGGTCGGCCGAGAAGATCTTCTGCCAGCCGGCCGTGAGCGTGCAGGCCAGCAGCCAGGCGGCCGGCGCGATGGTCACCCAGGCGAAGCGCTCGCGCTTCATGCGGAACAGCACCACGGTGCCCAGCATCAGCGCCACGGCGGCCAGCATCTGGTTGGAGATGCCGAACAGCGGCCACAGCGTGTTGATGCCGCCCAGCGGATCGACCACGCCCTGGTAGAGGAAGTAGCCCCAGGCACCCACGCACAGCGCCGTGGCCACCAGGTTCGCCGGCAGCGAATCGGTGCGCTTCAAGGCCGGCACGAAGCTGCCCAGCAGGTCCTGCAGCATGAAGCGGCCCGCGCGCGTGCCGGCGTCCACGGCCGTGAGGATGAACAGCGCCTCGAACAGGATCGCGAAGTGGTACCAGAAGGCCATCATGGCCGGCCCGCCCACCACCTGGTGCAGGATGTGCGCCATGCCCACCGCGAGCGTCGGCGCGCCGCCGGCACGGCCCAGGATGGTGTGCTCGCCCACGTCCTTGGCGGTCTGCACCAGCATGTCGGGCGTGATCACGAAGCCCCAGGTGGAGAGCGTCTGCGCCACGGCCTCGGGCGTGCTGCCCACCAGCGCCGCGGGGCTGTTCATCGCGAAGTAGATGCCGGGGTTGATGCACGAGGCGGCCACCAGCGCCATCACGGCGACGAAGGATTCGGCCAGCATGCCGCCGTAGCCGATGTAGCGGGCGTGGGTCTCGTTCTCCAGCATCTTGGGCGTGGTGCCCGAGGAGATCAGCGCGTGGAAGCCCGACACCGCGCCGCAGGCGATGGTGATGAAGAGGAACGGGAACAGGCTGCCCGCCCAGACCGGGCCGTTGCCCTGCGCGAACTGCGTGATCGGCGGCATCTCCAGCGTGGGCGCCACCACCACGATGCCGATCGCCAGCGCCACGATGGTGCCGATCTTCAGGAAGGTCGAGAGGTAGTCGCGCGGCGCGAGCAGCAGCCACACCGGCAGCGAGGCGGCGACGAAGCCGTAGCCGATCAGCATCCAGGTGAGCGTGGTGCCCGAGAAGGTGAACATCGGCCCCCAGGTGGGATGCGCGGCCACGGCCTGCCCGCCGAAGATCGCGGCCATCAGCAGCACGAAGCCGATGACGGAGACTTCCGCGATGCGGCCCGGGCGCAGGAAGCGCAGGTACACGCCCATGAACAGCGCCACGGGAATGGTCGCCGCCACGGTGAACGCGCCCCAGGGCGATTCGGCCAGCGCCTTCACCACGATCAGCGCCAGCACGGCCAGGATGATGATCATGATCATGAAGGTGCCGAAGAGCGCGATCAGCCCCGGCACGGTGCCCATCTCCTGCTTGACCAGGTCGCCCAGCGAGCGGCCGTCGCGCCGCGTGGAGATGAAGAGCACGATGAAATCCTGCACCGCCCCGGCGAACACCACGCCCGCCAGCAGCCACAAGAGGCCCGGCACGTAGCCCATCTGCGCGGCCAGCACCGGCCCCACCAGCGGCCCCGCGCCCGCGATGGCGGCGAAGTGGTGGCCGAACAGCACGTGCTTGTTGGTGGGCACGTAGTCCAGCCCGTCGTTGTGGCGCCAGGCCGGCGTGGAGCGCCGGGCGTCCAGTCCCAGCACGCGCTGGGCGATGAACAGGCTGTAGTAGCGGTAGGCGATCAGATAGACGCAGACCGCTGCGACGACAATCCAGAGCGCGCTGACGGCCTCGCCGCGCGTCAGCGCGACGGTGCCGAGCGCCCAGGCGCCGAGCACGGCGATGCAGAGCCACGCCAGGTGGCGGCGGATGAGGGGCATGGGATATGTCTCCTGGATGCGGGAAGGGCCCCGGTGGTCCGGGGGCAGGCCAGTATCCCGGCCGGGGGTGGCGCGCGCATCCGCCCTGCCACGTAGGCGGCCCGGGTGGGATTTCGTAAGGGACAACCCTCTCGGTGTTTACCCGGATCGAACTCCCATGGGGCCCGGAGCCGCATCCCACGGCCCCCGCTCCGGACCCGCTCGCACTCTCAGCGACCGGCGCCGAATTCCTTCGCGTGCTCCACCGCATAGCGGATCAGCTCCGCCAGGCTGCCCAGCTCCAGCCGCCGGCGGATGTTCTGCCGGTGCGCCTCCACCGTGCGCACGCTCAGCCCGAGGTCGCCCGCGATCTGCTTGCTCGACGCGCCGCGGCCCAGCGCCGCCAGGATCTCGCTCTCTCGCGGCGTGAGCAGCGGCTTGGGCGCCTGGTTGCGGAAGAGCCGCTGGGACACCGCGGGGCTCAGGAAGGTGCCTCCCGCGGCCACCGCCTCCAGCGCCGCGACCAGCTCCGAGGCCGGCGCATCCTTCAGCACATAGCCGCCGGCGCCCACCTGCAGGGCGCGCTGCACGTATTCGGGGTTGTCGTACATGCTGAGCATCAGCACCCGCGGCGCGGGGCCGCGCGCCAGCAGCCGGGCGGCGCAGTCCAGCCCGCTCACGTCCTTCATGCCCACGTCCATGAGCACCATGTCGGGCGCCAGCCGGGCGATCTGCGCCTCGGCCTCGTCGGCGCTCGCGGCCTCGCCCACGATGCGCACCCACGGCAGGCTGCCCAGGCGCGCGCGCAGGCCGTCGCGCACTAGCGCGTGGTCGTCCACGAGGAACAGGCGGACCGGGCGGTCCAGGGGGGCGGGCGTGGCGGCGGTCATGCGGCCCCCATCCTATCCGGGTGCACCTCGGCCACGACGCGCGTGCCCCCGGGCCCCGACCGCACCTGCAGCCGTCCGCCGATGCCCTCCATGCGCTCATGCATGTTGCGCAGGCCGATGCCGCGCCGCGGGTCGCGCTGCAGCGCGGCGGGATCGAAGCCCCGGCCGTCGTCGCGCACCTCCAGCTGCACGCCGCCACCCACGCATTCGAGCGTGACGTGCACCTGCCGCGCCTGCGCATGCTTGCGCACGTTGGTGAGCGCCTCCTGCGCCACGCGGAACAGCGCGGTGGTGACGTCCTGCGGCAGCGGCTCCGGCGGCTGGGCGACGTCGGCGAACGCCGCCACGGGCCCGTGCTCGCCGAACGCGCGCGCCAGGTGCTCCAGCGCGGCCGGCAGCCCCAGCGTGTCGAGCAAGGCCGGCCGCAGCTCGTGCGACAGGCGCCGCACTTCGCCCAGCGCCTCGTTCAGGTGCCGCAGCGCGATCGCGAGGGTGGGCGGCGCCGGGCGCTCGCGCTCGATGTCCTCCACCGCCGATTCGATCAGCAGCTTGGCCGAGACCAGCGTCTGGCTGGTGCCGTCGTGCAGCTCCCGCGCCAGGTGCCCGCGCTCCTCCTCCTGCGACTGCACCACGCGGCGCGCCAGCAGCCGCATCCGCGCCTCGGACGTGCGGTGCTCGCTGAGGTTGAGCAGCAGCCCGCAGGCACTGATCGCCGCCAGGCCCAGGGCCGCGAAGCCGGCGATCCACCACATGGTGGCCCCCACGTTGGAGCCCACCTGCCGCTCCAGCCCCGCCTGCGTGGCCTCGATGTCGTCGAGGTAGAGGCCCGTGCCCACCATCCAGTTCCAGTGCGGCAGGGCCGTGACGTAGCCGAGTTTCGGCGCGAGCTGCCCGCCGAGCGACGGCTTGGGCCACGAATACTCCACGAAGCCGCCGCCGGCCTGCGCCTGCGCGATGAGCTGCTGGATGGTCGGCCGCCCCTGCGGATCGCGCAGATCCCAGAGCATCCGGCCCACGAGCTCCGGCTGGCGCGAGTGCATGAGCGAGCGGCCCTGCAGGTCATAGACGAAGAAATAGCCGTCGCTGCCGTAGTCCAGCGCGGCGAGGCGGCGGATCGCCTCTTCGCGCGCTTTCGGATCGTCGCCGCCGGCCTCGTAGAGCGGGCGCACGGTGCTCACGGCCAGGTCCACATAGCTGCGCAGCTCGCTGCGGCGCTGCTGCAGGTAGGACTGCTCCACCAGCGCGCGCTCGCGCCGCGCGAGGTCTTCCGCCTGGTGGCGCACCAGCGCCATCACCAGCGCCAGGGTGATGAGCAGCGGCACCACGGCCAGCGCCACGATCTTCGTGCGCAGGCGGGCCGCCGGGTCGGCGCCCGGGCCCGCGCCCGCCTCCGTGCCCATGTCCGTGTCCTTACCGGACGGTGATTGCTTGCCTGTTTCCATGGGTCTCCCACAGCGGCCCCGCCGCGCCGGCGCGGAGGGTCGATCCCCCCGCCCAGGCGTTCCCGCTCTAAAATCCGGGGTCTTCTTCCGAATCTTCCTTCCCTTCCACGCGCCGCCGCCCCGGGCCGCGGCGCGCCGCACGGTCCGGGAAGCACGGCCAGCTCGCCGCCTTCCCGCCCCTGCGGCAGACCCGATTGTCCCCGCCTTCCATGACCGCCCTGCACCAAGACACCGACTGGACCGCCGACGCCTCCCGCCCTGCGCAGGCCCGGATCGAACGCGAGGCGCACAAGCTCGAAAAGCGCCTGTGCCGCGAGGTGGGCCGCGCCATCGTCGACTACCGCATGATCGAAGAGGGCGACAAGGTGATGGTGTGCATGTCCGGCGGCAAGGACAGCTACACCCTGCTGGACATCCTCATCAAGCTGAAAAAGCGCGCGCCCATCCATTTCGACCTGGTGGCGGTGAACCTCGACCAGAAGCAGCCGGGCTTCCCCGAGCACATCCTGCCCGGGTACCTGGCCACCACCGGCGTGCCCTTCCACATCGAGAACCAGGACACCTACAGCATCGTCAAGCGGGTGGTGCCCGAGGGCAAGACCACCTGCGGCCTCTGCAGCCGGCTGCGCCGCGGCATCCTCTACCGCGTGGCCGACGAGCTGGGCTGCACCAAGATCGCGCTGGGCCACCACCGCGACGACATCCTGCAGACGCTGCTGCTCAACATGTTCTTCGGCGGCAAGCTGAAAGCCATGCCCCCGAAGCTGGTCAGCGACGACGGCCGCCACGTGGTGATCCGCCCGCTCGCCTACGTGACCGAGAAGGACACCACGCGCTGGGCCCAGCAGCAGCAGTTCCCGATCATCCCGTGCAACCTCTGCGGCAGCCAGGAGAACCTGCAGCGCAAGCAGGTGGGCGAGATGCTGCGCGACTGGGACAAGCGCTTCCCCGGCCGCGTGGACAACATGTTCAACGCCCTGCAGAACATCGTGCCGTCCCATCTGCTGGATGGAACGCTGCACGATTTCCAGCATCTGAAGGCGACGGGCGTCCCGAGCGACGACGGCGACAAGGCCTTCGACGCCGAGGAGTTCCCCCCGGCACCCGCCCTGCCGGGCCTGCAGGTGGTGCAGATTTCCTGACACGCCGCGGCCCTCCGAGCGACCGTGACGCCCGCCCTTCCGTACCGGATTCCAGGAGACCGCCCATGAACGCCACCGCCGCCGGACTGCCCCGGCTCTTCCGTTGCTTCTGGCTGCTGCTGGCCGCCGCCGTGCTGGCCGGCTGCGCCAGCACCCGCACGGTGGACAGCACCGTGTCCACCTTCTCCACCCTGCCGGGCCTGCCCTCGCCGCCCACCTACCGGCTCGAACGCCTGCCCTCGCAGCAGGCGCAGGCCGTGCAGTTCGCGCCGATCGAGGCACTGGCGCAGCAGTCGCTGGCGCGGGTGGGCCTGCAGCGCGACGATACCAACGCCCGGCTGGTACTGCAGATCGGCGCGAACGCCGCCACCACCTGGCCCGCCTCGTGGCCCTACTACGGCCCTGCCTACCCCGGATTCGGCTGGGGCCTTGGATGGGGCCGCGGCGGCTGGGGCTGGGGCATGGGCACCGGCTGGATGATGGACCGCCCGCCCACGCTCTACCGCCGCGAGGCGAGCCTGGTGATGCGCGATGCCGCCACCCAGAAGATCCTCTACGAGACCTCGGCCACCTACGAAGACGTCTGGGTGGACGATCCGGCCATCTTCGGCATCCTGTTCGATGCGGCCCTCACCGGCTTCCCGAACCCGCCCGCCGGGCCACGGCAGGTGCGCACCACGATCGCGCCGGCCGGCCAGGCGTACGCGCCCGCCCCGTCCCCCGCCGCCGCACCGGCCGTGCCCGCCGTGCCGGGAACGGTCGTGAAGCCCTGAGCCGGGGCCTGTCCGCCGAGCGCGCCGCCCCCACCGCATGCAAGCCACCCGCATCATCGCCATCCGCCATGGAGAGACCGCCTGGAACGTCGACACGCGCATCCAGGGACACCTCGACATCCCCCTCAACGACACCGGCCTCTGGCAGGCCCGCCAGTTGGGCCGGGCCCTCGCGGACGAGCCCGTGGCCGCGATCTACGCGAGCGACCTGCGGCGTGCCCATGCCACGGCCCAGGCCGTCGCCGACGCCACGGGCGCGCCGCTCGCCACCGACGTGCGGCTGCGCGAGCGCGCCTTCGGGCTCATGGAAGGCCGCACCTTCCGCGAGATCGAAACAGAGCTGCCCGATCAGGCCCGCCGCTGGCGGCAGCGCGATCCGCAGTTCGAGCCCGAGGGCGGCGAATCGCTGCTCACCTTCCGCGAACGCATCACCGCCGCCACGCACGCCCTCGCCCGCCAACACCCGGGCGAGCTCATCGTGCTCGTGGCGCACGGCGGCGTGATGGACGTGCTCTACCGCGCCGCCACCGGCCAGGAGCTGCAGGCGCCGCGCACCTGGCTGCTGGCGAACGCCGCCATCAACCGCCTGCTCTGGACCGAAGACGGGCTCACCCTCGTGGGCTGGGCCGACACCCAGCACCTGGAAGACGCCGCCCGCGATGAAAACCATGCCTGACACCGCCGCCGCGCTGCACGCCACCATCGGCCAGCGCGTGGACCTGATCGACACCCCCGCCGCCGTCGTCGATCTCGACGCCCTGGAGCGCAACATCCAGCGCATGGCCGAGTTCGCGCGCAAGCACCAGGTGCGCTGGCGCCCGCACGCCAAGATGCACAAGTGCGCCGAGCTGGCGCTGCAGCTGCAGCAGGCCGGCGCCACGGGGGCCTGCGTGCAGAAGGTGTCCGAGGCCGAGGCGCTCGCCGCCGGCGGCGTGGCGGACCTCTACATCAGCAACGAAGTGATCGCGCCCGCCAAACTGCTGCGCGTGGCGCGGCTGGCGCAGCAGCTCGCCGCGCGCGGCGGGCGCCTCGCCATCGCGGTGGACAGCGCCGAGGGCATCGCACGCCTGGCCGAGGCGATGGACGGCGCCGCGGGCGATGCGGTCATCGACGTGTTCGTGGAGATCGATGTCGGCCAGGGCCGCTGCGGCGTGCCGCCGGGCGAGGCCGCGGTGCCGCTCGCGCAGGCCGTGGCGCGGCACGCGCGGCTGCGCTTCGCGGGCCTGCACGCCTACCAGGGCCATGCCCAGCACCTGCGCGGCGCGGCCGCGCGCCGGGACGCCATCGCCGCGGCCGTGGCGGCCGCACGCACCACGCGCAGCGCCATCGAGTCGGCCGGCCTGGCCGTGCCGCTGGTCACCGGCGCGGGCACCGGCACCCTGGTGCACGAGGCCGCGAGCGGCGTCTACGGCGAGCTGCAGGCCGGGTCGTTCCTGTTCATGGACGCCGACTACGCCGCCAACGAGCGCGAGCCCGCCCAGCCGGCCTTCGAGCATGCGCTGTTCATCAAGACCCAGGTGATCTCCTGCCGCGACACGCACGCGGTGTGCGACGCCGGCCACAAGAGCCATGCGATCGACTCGGGCCTGCCGCAGGTGGCCTTCCTGCCGCCCGGGCGCGCCCTGCGCTATGCCAACGGCGGCGACGAGCACGGCCTGCTGTTCGCGGACGGCGACCGCGCGCGGCTGCCGGCCATCGGCCGCATGCTCTGGCTCGTTCCCGGCCACTGCGATCCGACGGTGAACCTGCACGGCCACCTGATCGGCGTGCGCGGCGGGCTGGCGCACGGCGTGGTGGAGCGCATCCTGCGCGTGGACGCGCGCGGCGCCGTGACCTGACGAACGAGAAGGCGCCGCGGCCCGCCCGACCGGGCAGTCCGCGGCGCCGTCATCCTCGCCGGAGCGTCAATCCGGACGGGGCGGGAACAGGCCCTGCACGCAGATGATGAAGGACACCGTCAGCGAGGGCTGGACCGTGTTCACCATACCGTTGGCCGCCACCGGCAGAGTCAGGGGCTGCTGCTGGGCCGCCGCCACCGTGACCGCCGCGTTGAACGGCCTGAGGTTTGTGTTGGCGTTGTCGGACGAGTAGACCTTCAGATTGGCATTGCCCGCCATGCCCTTGTCGCGCACGGCCGTGGGGCCGGGGGTGTCGGTGGTGTTCGCCGCCACCGGCGCGTTGTTCGCCGGCACCTGCACGGACATCGTGCCCGCGACCGGCGGCAACTGGTTGGCCGCGAGCATGGCCGCCGCCGCCCCGGAGAGCACGACGGAGTGCGACGCCGCGCCCGTGGGGCCCGGGGCCGCGTCCACCTGCGCCAGCCCCATCGGCACGCGGTTGCGCAGGTCGGGAAGCTGGAAGGTGGTCCGCCCGTCGCCGCCGAAGCGGTTGCCGAGGATCGCGAAAAGCGCCGGGTTCTGCGTGATGTTCAGCACGGAGCCGTCGCACAGGGCCCAGCCGCGCGGCACCCAGCCGGGGGTCCACAGCAGAACGGTGCCGATATAGGATTCATCCATCGTCGTTCCCCTCTCCGGTTCAGGGACGGTCCGGGTACAGACCCAGCAGGCAGATGATGAAATTCAGCGTCAGGGAAGGCTGGATCGTGCTCACCTGCCCCGTCAGCGACACCGGCAGCGAGAGGGGCTGCTGCGCCGAGCCCGACGCGATGGTGACCGGCACGTCGAAGGGCTTGAGGTTGGTGTTGGCCGCGTCGCTCGTGTAGATCTTCGCGGTGTTGTTGCCGGCCCCGCCCTTGGCGAACACGCCGGTGGGACCCGGAGTGTCGGTGAGGTTCGCGGCGAGCGGCGCGTTGTTCGCCGGGATCTGCACCGAGGCCGTGCCGGTCAGCGGCGGCAGCTGGTTGGCCGCGATCATGCCGGTCGCGGCGCCCGCCACGACGACGCTCTGCGATGCCGCTCCGGTGGCGCCCGGCGCCTGGGAGGCGACCTGCAGCCCCATCGGCACGCGGTTGCGCAGGTCGGGCAGGTTGAACGTCGTGCGGGCATCGCCGCCGTAGCGCACGCCGATGAGCGAGTACAGCGCCTGGTAGTCCATGATCTTCAGCTGCGTGCCGTCGCACAGCGCCCAGTTGCGGGGCACCCAGCTGCCCGCCCACAGCACGATCGTGCCGATATACGCCTCATCCATGATTTCCCTCACTTTCGGTTGAACATTGTCTGGAATGGCCCGCGCGCATGCCGCGGGACGCGCCGCTCCACGGCCCCTGCGGTCCCCTGGCGGATGGTTTCGACGGGACGCAGCGCAGCCTCCGGCCGGACCGGAAACCGCGCGCGCCTGCCCCCTCAGTTGCGGGAGGGGTAGATGCCTTCGGTGGCGATGATGAAGTTCAGCGTGATGCCCGGCTGCAGCGTGCTCACCGTGACGGGAATGCTCACGGGCGCTGCGGGCGTGCTGGAGGGCTGCGCCGTGAGCGCAGGCAGGTCCACGTCGAAGGGCTTGAGCGTGGTATCGGACGCCGTCGCGGTATAGATCTTCGTGGCGGAGTTGCCGGCCATTCCCTTGCCGAGCACGAGACCGCTGGCCGGCGCGTTGGTGTCCGCGGTCGCGCCGGCATTCGCCGGAATGGCGACGCTCAGCTTGCCGCTGCCGGCAGCGGTCACCGCATGCGTGTGGGGCGGCAGCTGGCTCGCTGCCAGCGTGACGCTGGCGGTGGTGGAGGCCGTGGGCGCGCCGCTGGTGACGGCGATGTTCGTGGCGTTCTGCGAGCCCACGGGCACCCGGTTGCGCAGGTCGGGCAACGCGAACGTGCTCACGCCGTTGCCGCCGTAGGACGTGCCTATCAGCGAGAACAGCGCCGCGTTCTGCTGGATGCTCAGCAAGGTGCCATCGCAGATGGCCCAGCCGCGTGGGATCCACGGCGTGGCCCACAGAATGATCTGCCCAAGGATCGGATCCATCGTAATTCCCTCTCGTCCGTTCGTTGATTGCTACTCGCGGCCAGCCTTAGTGCAATGCATATTTTTCGATGCAGCGCATAGCGGCTGGTTATCGCAGTAGACACCAAGCCCATGGCAAAACGCACGGGATTTCCCCGAATGACGCCTTGCGGCAACACCCGGAATGGAACGCTTGCGGCCTCCGCCGGCAGGCGCCAAGATGGAAGGTGGACACCGCAATGCCCGCCGCGCCTCAGGCGGCCGGCAGTCCGCCGAACAGGTCGGTGTGCTGGCGGGTGGGCGCCACGCCCAGGTGCCGGAACGCCGCCAGCGTGGCGATGCGGCCGCGCGGCGTGCGCTGCAGGTAGCCCTGCTGGATCAGGTAGGGCTCGATCACGTCCTCGATGGTGCCGGGCTCCTCGCCGATGCTCGCGGCGATGTTGTCCAGCCCCACCGGGCCGCCGTCGAAGCGGTGCACCACGGCTTCCAGGAGCTTGCGGTCCATCACGTCGAAGCCCTGCGGGTCCACGTCCAGCATGGCGAGCGCGCGCTCGGCGATGTCCTGCGTGATGCGGCCGTCGCCCTTCACGTCGGCATAGTCGCGCACGCGGCGCAGCAGCCGGTTGGCGATGCGCGGCGTGCCGCGCGAGCGGCGCGCGATCTCGAACGCCCCTTCCGCGTCGATCGGAACCTGCAGCAGCCCGGCCGAACGCCGCACGATGCGCGCGAGCTCATCGGGGGTGTAGAACTCCAGCCGCGCGACGATGCCGAAGCGGTCGCGCAGCGGGTTGGTGAGCATGCCGGCGCGGGTGGTGGCGCCGACCAGCGTGAAGGGCTGCAGGTCGAGCTTGATGCTGCGCGCCGCCGGCCCCTCGCCGATCATGATGTCGATCTGGTAGTCCTCCAGCGCGGGGTAGAGGATTTCCTCCACCACCGGCGAGAGGCGGTGGATCTCGTCGATGAACAGGACGTCGTTCTTCTCGAGGTTGGTGAGCAGCGCCGCCAGGTCCTTGGGCTTTTCCAGCACCGGGCCGCTGGTCTGGCGCAGGTTCACCCCCAGTTCCGCCGCGATGATGTGGCTGAGCGTGGTCTTGCCCAGCCCGGGCGGGCCGAACAGCAGCACGTGGTCCAGCGCCTCCTCGCGCTTGCGCGCGGCCCCGATGAAGATCTCCAGCTGCTCGCGCGCCTTCGCCTGCCCGACGTACTCCTGCAGCAGCTTGGGCCGCAGCGCGCGCTCCAGCGCCTCCTCCTGCGGGGAGGCGGGGGCGGCGGAGACCACCCGCTTGGGCGGGGGCACGGGGGCGAAATCGTCGGTCTGGATGCTCATGGGTGCGGAAAGCGGGAAGAAGGCCAAGCGCCGCCGGACCGTCAGTTCGTCCAGGCGTAGTACACCGGGCCTTCGTACTTGAAGACCGGGTAGGTCGCGATCACGAAATCGCGCTCGCCCTGGCTGATCGTGTAGAAGTGCGTGCCGGTTTTCGTGTTGAAGAAGCGGTACATCGCCGTGGAGCCGTTGCCGGCCGCCGTCTGGGCATACCACGCGGGGCCTTCGTACTGGAACGCCGGGTAGGTGGCGCGCACGAAATCGCGCTCGCCGGCATCGATGGTATAGAAGTGCGCGCCCGTCGAGGTGTTGAAGAAGCGGTAGACCGCATTCTGGCCCGCCGTCGGGCTGCCGTAGGCATAGAAGACCACGCCTTCGTAGCTGAACGCCGGGTAGGTCTGCTGCACGAAGTCGCGCTCACCGGCGCTGGACGTGTAGAAATGCGCGCCCGTGCTGCCGTTGAAGAAGCGGTAGACGGCGGTGCGGCCGTTCGTGCTGGCGGCCGGCGAGAGCCACTGCTGCAGCGCCGCGCCGTAGGCCACGTCGAAACGGCCGTAGTAATCGGAGCCGTTGCGTGCCGTGCAGGTGACGCTGCCGCCGTACAGGGTGCCGACCAGCGCGCCGTTCACGAAGAGGCCGGAGCCGCTGCTGCCGCCCTCGGTCACGCCGTCGGTCCAGCCGACGCGGTAGTAGTTGCCCGACGTGCCGCTGCAGGAGAAGCTGGTGCTCGACTCGCTCAGTGCGCTGCAGGAGCTCAGCGACGTGATGGAGCCGAACGAGATCTTCTGCAGATCGCCCCGGGGATGGTGGATGCCCACCGCCGCGCTGCCGAGGGGCTGCGCGCCGGCGTTCCACGCGGCGAACACGGCGCCGGCCGGCGGCGTCTCGTTGAGCCGCACGAACAGCGTGTCGGTGCTGGAGTTCGCGTACAGCAGCGTGGCGCCGCCCGTGCGCGCCGCGGCGCTGGACGACAGCGTGCGGCTGTTGCAGCTCGGGGCGCGGTAGAACCAGTCGGTGCGCAGCGTGGAGGCCACGGTCTGCGACGAGAAGCAGTGGTTGGCCGAGATGAAATACGGCGTGCGCGTGCCGTCGCGGTCGTTCAGCAGCGTGCCGGTGCAGACGTACGCGTTGCCGTCGGGCCGCACGAAGACCATGCGCGCCACGGCGTTGCGCTGGCTGGCGTAGTTGTCGTAGCAGGTGGAGTCGAGGTTGCAGGTGCCCGATTCGTTGATCTTGGCCTGCTCGCCGTCGTCGGCGGAGGGCAGGGAGAGATCGGTGTAGATGTGCGAGACCCGCGGGATCGCGATGTTCAGCGCGCTGGCGGGCGTGCCGGGCGGCAGCTCGATCTCGAGCGTGGCCTCGTCGCCGCCGGCATCGGGCGTCCACCAGGTGCGGGCCGCGTCCGAGGTGTCGCCGGCCGCGATGTTGCGGTCGATCGACTGCAGCACCTCCTGGCCCGAGATCTCATAGACGGCGGAGGGGCGGTCCTGGCGGTAGACGCGCAGCTGCGCTCCGCCCGGCAGGGCGCGCACCAGCACGCCCAGGCGCAGGCCATGGGCCTCCTGCGCCGAGACGCTGATCGCGGCGACGCGGCCGCCGGCCGCGGTGGGCGTCCATTGCAGCTGGGCCGACAGCCCGGCGGGGGTGGCCGTGTCGGCCACCGCGCGCACGCTGCCGATCTGGCGCGCGCCGACGCCCGAGGACGCGGCCTCGCTGCGCGACTCCAGCAGCGCACCCAGCGCCACGCGGGCCGGCACCACCGGCGGGCGCGTGCCCAGGTCCTTCACGCGGACGGTGTCCTGTGCGGCGGTGGCGGGCTGCTCCAGCGCATCCACGCTCCACACCACCGCCCGGGCCGCAGCCGTGGCGGGCGCGGCCGCGGCGGCTGCCGTGTCCGCTCCACCGCCGCCGCCGCAGGCCGCCAGGAGCGCCGCGGCCCCCAGCAGAATCACCGATCGAATGCTTGCCCGCCTGAAATCCATGGCCATCCTCCTGTTGTATTTCGGCGGGCACCATGCGCCGCCTCGACCCGACAATGTGCCACGGCCGCGTTGCAATGCGTCCGGGACCCGGTTTTTCTCACTTCGCCAGCGCCTTGAGCGCCAGCTTGATGCCGTCGCTGACGCCCACGTCCTTCGGCAGCGCCTTCAGCGCGGCGGCACCTTCCTTGTCGTTGTAGCCCAGCGCCAGCAACGCCTGCAGGATGTCGGCCTGCGCGTCGTTCGCGGCCTCGGGGCGCACGCCGATGTCGACGCCGAGCTTGCCCTTGAGCTCCAGCAGCAGCCGCTCCGCGGTCTTCTTGCCGATGCCGGGCACCTTCACGAGTCGGCCGCTCTCCTGCAGCGACACGGCCTGCGCGAGGTCGTCCACGCCCATGCCCGAGAGGATGGACAGCGCCGTGCGCGGCCCCACGCCCGAGATCTTGATGAGCTCCCGGAAGGCCTGGCGCTCCGGCGCGCTGCCGAAACCATAGAGCAGTTGCGCATCCTCGCGTACGATGAACTGCGTGAGCAGCTGCACGCGCTCGCCCACGGCGGGCAGGTGGTAGAAGGTGCTCATGGGCACCTGCACCTCGTA
>Ga0308159_1002533_pt1 | contig 20838 bp, 26 predicted proteins | sample PhyCR1_FD_201040 | JGI IMG/M metagenome (GOLD analysis project Ga0308159, IMG submission 201040) | Phyllosphere microbial communities from UC Gill Tract Community Farm, Albany, California, United States - DLSLC.R1 | ecosystem: Host-associated > Plants > Phyllosphere > Unclassified | place: USA... | reverse complement strand
GGCGATCAGCCGATTGAGCGGTACAACGTCGCACCGACAACCGCGGTTGCGCTGCTGCACCTGCAGGGCGACTTGCTCCACGCCGATCCAGTTCGCTGGGGATGGCGGCCGCATTGGGCGAAAGACCGGGCAGCGCCGATAAATGCCCGAGTGGAGAAGGTAGCCCATGGCCCGTTCTTCCGGGCGATCTGGCCTCACCGAGCAATCACGCCTATCGACAACTGGTTTGAGTGGGTAGATGAAGGCGGGGCCAAGAAGCAGCCCTACCTCATCCGCCGAAGGGATGGTGCACCGATACTCTGCGCTGCCATTGGCCAGCTACCTGACGATGATGAAGGCCCAGGCGAGCATGATGGCTTCGTGATCATCACCGCCGACAGCGCCGGCGGCATGGTGGACATTCACGACCGGCGGCCCGTGGTGCTGACGCCAGATTTGGCGCGGGAATGGTTGGATCCAGCCACCCCCAAGGAGCGTGCCGAGCAGATGGTGCTACACCAGGGCGAGCCGTCCGAGGTGTTCGAGTGGTTCAAGGTCGATACGGCTGTGGGCAACGTGCGCAATAAGGGGCCCGAGCTAATTCAACCGATCAGCGAGCAATAGCCGTGACGTAGGCCTGGCATGCGCGCAAGGCGATTATGGCGTTATCCCCGTCGTCGGTGATGCGGATAATTCTTTGAGAATGCGCTGGGTCAAGTTGGGCTCGACGGGCTGCATGAACCACGCCGACGGCGCCGGGGGCGGTAGGCACGTTGCAGCTACTGGCTGAATCCTCGGCAATGAGGACTGACAGCCGGACATCAGCAGTAGCAAGCCGGTCACGCAGGCGAGCCTGGTTGCGCTGGGCATCGGATAATTCCTTGGTGTGTTGTTGGTCCTGGAGCGCGAGCTTTTCCTCGGTGGCCAGGCGCTTATCCAGCTCGGCCGACTGCTGAAGCCAGGCCTCGCCAGTGATTGCATCCAGTTCCTTCTGGTGGTGGGCGCCCTGCTCCGCGATACGCTCGGCCATCTTCTTGCCCAGGCGCCAGCCCTGAACCTGCCACGCCCCGCCAAAGCCGATGGCCAGCGCCAGCAGGAATGCCATCCACAGGCCGATCAGCTTCTGTACGGGCGTCATCACGGCACATCCTTGAAGAACACATGGTGACCCAGGCGCAGGGTCTGCGTGGCCTTCGCCGCCCAGGCCGGGGCCTTGGGCATCGTGGTCGCGTAGTAATGCGTGGCGCCGCCGGTAGGGTCTGGCACTGCGCCCGACATAACCTGATCAGCAGCACGCTGAGCCTGGGCAAACTGCGCGGCCGGGATCTGCTTGGCACCGCTCAGGTAGGCGTAGTTCGGGTCATTCTGGTTCCAGCAGCTGAACTGCCAGGGCTTCAGGCACACACCGGCGTAGCCCTCCCCCCACCACGACTTGGCCTTGCCGTCGAACACACGGTTGCGGATGGTCCAGGCTACGGCGATCTGGCCGGCCCGCTCTTCGCCGCGAGCCTCGCCCCACAGCGTGCGTGCCAGGATGTCCCGGTCTTTCTCAGCTTCGTTCATGCTTTTCTCCAGACATAAAAAAACCCGCTCATTGGCGGGTATCGATGAGGTCGTGGTTGTTACGCCGGGGCAATCGGCCACTCGATCGAGCTCGGATACTGCTCTTGGTCCGGCACACGGTTCAGCGAAACGCGGTATTTCTTCCATTCCTTTAGCAAGGCGGTCTCCGCATCTGTGGCTTCGTCGACATCTACAGCATCTTGAAGCGGTGCTACAGCATAGTCGGCAATGGCGCGCAGACGGACAACCTCGGCCTGGGCGGCCTCCAACGGGTCCACAACAATCGGCGGAGGCTCTGGCGCTTCCTCTGGCGGCACATCCGGCACAAGGATGTGAAGCGTAATCATTGTCTTCAGGTCATACGGCTCGCCGTCCATAGTGACCGTCACGGTCAACAGATCTTCAGCAAAAGCGATATCGACCTTGGCGGCGCTCTCCGAAGGATGCAGCGAGTAGCCCCAGCCCTGATCTACTGGCGGAAAAGGCACCATTCCTCGAGTGCCTGTGATGCAGTAGACGCCCACTCCATTTCGATAGCTGTCGATGTCCGTGCCGCCGAGCGATGTGATGTCAAACAGCGCACCTGTCTCGCCCATGATGTTGATTGCTGCTCTTGCCATGATCAGATCGCCTTGAGGGTGCCGTCTTGGGCACGGGTTGTATTCTGGTTGGTGTAAACGACGTTCCAGGGGCCTGGCACGCCATTACTGTTGAATTGTCGATACCCCAACGTCGGGCTAGTCGCGCTGTTGGCGGCGATCACAATTTCGTTGAACAAAAGCCCGCCGGTATTCATCGTGATCCGAGAACCGCCCGACCCCGTGGAAGGTGTTTGGCTCGCGTCACCTCCAGATGTCACGCTGAAGCCGACGACAGAAGGAGATGCGGATACCGGAGCAGACCCCGCACCCAAACCAAACGCGCCGACTGGCATAGCATTGCCCGCAGCCGTGCCCAGCGTTGCAATAGCCGCCGATCCCAACCCAAGGGCGGTTCTCGCGGCAGGCTGAGTTGTTGCGCCTGTACCGCCCTTGTTAACTGGCACAACGTTCTCGGTCGAAACAGCGCCGAGACCAGCAAGTGTTGCGCCCCACTGCTGAACCATCAGGTTGACCGCATCAGCCAGGGCCTTGGGGTAGCCGTTTACCGGTACGATGCCGTAGGCCGCGCCTGCTGAACTGGTGCCACGGTATGGCGGCGAGATTGACACAGAAGTGTCGCTCGCCGGATTAATTACCTGGTAGATGCCGTTATCTGGCCCCACAAACATGTCACCAGATCGGCAGTTAGAAAACTTAGTACCAACTCCCGTTACGACAGCGTTGCCGTTAGCGACGGTGACGGTACCTTCTGAAAACCAAGAAGCCATAATTTCACTCCAAAAAAGAAAGGCCCGCACTCGGCGAGCTTTTTTCAGTTAACGATTCAGTTAAATGGAAATGGAAGGTTCGCCGTTTCGATTACCAAGGCGGTAGGCAACCTAGTAGTCGAGATTTGCGAAAAGTTTGGTGGCATTGGAGTACCCGTCACAACCATCGGATAATCCTCAGGAGTTCCTCCGGCAGGCCCAAACATAAACTGAATACCACCCACGACCCCGCCGCACCCTTCGCTCCCACCGTAACGGTATGTCACCCTCGTCTCGTTGTTTCCGTATGCCCAAATCTGACAACCGCGACTCCACGGAAGATAAGCGGCGTACTCAACGCCAGCTCTAATACTCATCGTAACCTTAGCGGTGAATATATTTGATTGATAGCTGGGTGCCGTCTGGCGCTGCTCAACAGTTAAAACGGCGTTTGCGTACGGCCTACTTCCAGAAGGGATAGGATATAGCGTTGCTTGCGTCCCAGTCGGCGCAGGCGCTTGAATCGCAGAAACAACATTCAACGCCAATTGCAAAGAGTTAAATGTCATCACGCCATCTGCTTGGCGTGTTTTCAGATACGGAGAGCCAGCAAATGTATCCCTCATCAAGTCAAAGCAATAAAATTTAGTATTTGTGCTCGCGTTGGTGTAAAGAAATGTCATCGACTCGCCAGAGATCTTTGTCCCCTGCAAACATCCGCTTCCAGTGAGAAACACGATTGGGGACTTGACGCCGACCACAGTGAACCCATAAATCACATCAGCGAAAGCCACGCTTGATCCGATAGTTGATTCTGTCCAATTACCACCCCAGTTTGGGTCGACGTTCCCCCCTTTGAACATTCGCCTCGTCCATGTTTCGATGACGCTGAGGGTACCGCTCTTCACTAGACCGTATGTTATTTTGGCAGTATCAAACAAAAGACTTCCATCTTCCTTTTTAACTACTAAATTGGCCATTAGTAATAACCATAGTAAATGATGCAATTTGCAGAGAAGTTACCCCAGCCGTTCGTATTGTACGAATAAATCCAAGAAAGCACCCCGCCGGATATAACTACCGACGGGAGCTTTCCCTTTTCCCGTTGAATATCTTGAAGCGGAACCACGATTGGAAACTGAGTCTTACCAACGGGTGGCGCCGGAATAGTTATAGAGCCATTTGCAGAGTTGGTAATCACCGAGCCCTGGGTCTGGCTGATGTTCATGGTCATACCAACCTTAACCAGCCCCGAATCACGATCACGAATCACCAAACCGACCATGTTAAAGCCTCAAGTCAATGCCATCTACCCCATTCGGGTAAGTGAATTTTATACCGCTACTGTTAAGAACAGAGGTATTTCCATCCTTGGCTCCGCGAAGAGCAAAGGAGCCTGTTACCATATTTAGCTCGATTAATGGATTTCCGTTAGCGTCTACAGCAGCGGACCTTAAACTCATCCCGAGAATTATCTGCTCGATAAATGCCTTGCTAATAATTGCCGTATTGAATAGAACCTGCCCGTTCTCAATGACAAACATCGGATCAACCTTTCCGCTCACTTCATTAACCACTGCGAAGCGCTGAGCGAAGATCAGGAATTCCGACTGATCACCGTTCGAACCAAATGCTAACCCCGACACAACCCTCCTTCCATCAACGATGGTTTGGGCCTTCATGGTGGTCTGTGCTGACACCCTGCCGTCCAACCGGACAACTGTCTCGCTAACTGATTGAACGGACGCACTGGTCTGCCCGATGCTCGACTGAAGCGTTTCCGATACCTTGGCCTGAGCCTCGATTTCGGATGCTCGCACCCGCTTCTCGGTACTGATGGCCGCGGTTGATTCCCATGCCTTCAGAGCGCTCGCCAGTTCGCCAGAGCCATTGTCACCTCGGACGGAAGCCCGTAGTGCCTCATTGCTAGATGCCTGGGAGGTGATCTTCCCGTCAAGATTGGTAATCTTGGTATCCAGACTTGTGATGGCCTGGGCATTGCCGGTCGCCTTTTGATCGACTGCAGACAGATCGCTAGTCAGTTTGGTGATCTGCGCTGCGGACGTCTCGCGGTTCGATGCAACAACCTGTTCCAGCACAGTCAGCGACGACTTGTTGTCGCCGACCTGCGCGCCCAAGGTGAGCAACTGCTGAGCCATGGCATCGTTTTCGCTGGCTCGGGTTTTACGCTCTACAGCAAGATCAGCCGTTGACGTCCAACCCTTGATTGCGTCAGCAAGATCGCCGGCTCCGTCACCACCACGTGCAGCTGAACGCAACGCATCAACTGAGGTGGCGGTGGCCAACACCTTGCCGTCTATTTCCTCAATCTTGGTTTCGATGATTTGGATCTGAGACACCAGCGCATCAGTGGTCTCAAGGATGGTGCCAATATCGATCCAGTACGTGGCGTCGGGCGGCGTTGCGCCCACAGGCACAGGGCCTTTCGCTTGGTAGAGACGTTGATCCAGCCGCACGATGTCGCCCTTCAGATAGGGCTTTGCCGGGTCGTAAGCGAGGGCATCGCTCACTTGCTTGATCAGATCTTCCAGCTCCTGCTTGGCCTCCTCGAGGCGTTCATTTACTGAGCCAGGGCCGTCGCCGGTGATCAGCTCGATCTCCTCGCGCAGGCTCTGGTACAGGGCGCCCTTGCCGATCTTCTCGGCGTAGTACGCCTCATAATCGCTCTGTTTCGAACTGGCCTGACCATTGACAGCACCTGGTACAGGCCAGAACGGGCCGACGTTGCCGGTCCGGTCAACCAGGCGCGCCCAGAAGAACAGGCTCGCCCCGGCCAACAGGCTATGCATCTCGTGCGAGGCCTGCGGGTAGCTGAAGTCGCTCAGCTTGATCGCCGTCGTCAAGTCGGGCGACTCGCTGTACCAGAGCTCGGTCCGCTGGGTGTCCTCGGCACCTGGTGGAAAGCCCCATTGAATGCCGATGCCATAAATCAGGCTGGTGGTGGTCAGGAACGACACCGCCGGCGGCAGGCCAGTCTTGCCTTCCAGATTGGTCAGGCTGGAGTTTTTCCAGATCGACGAGATTTCGAAGGCGCTCACTGCGCGAACCCGGGCCAGGTAGGCACCCGAATAGATGCCGGTGACGTCCACGCTCGTTGAGCCAGTACGCTGCACCTTGATCCAGTTGCCGTTTTCCTTCCGCCACTCCACGTCGTAGGCGACAGCACCAGCAACAGCGGGCCACGAGATGTTCATGGTGCTGATGGCAATGCCCTGGTTCACCGCGTAGCTCGATGTCAGTGTGACGCTGGACGGCGGCGGTACCACGGTGACCGGGATAACACTGATCGGGCGTTCTTCCAGGCGTGCACCGGTGTCGATGTGCGCGAACTTGCTCGGGTCGTACTGAACGGCCGAGATTTCGAACACGCCAGGCTCTGGCCTGGCCACGCTGACCACCCGGTAAAGCGGGACTGCCAGGTCGTCAGCATCGAGCGCCCACACCAGCTCCGGTTCGGGCACGACGGAATAAGCCACGGTGACCGTAACCCTACGACCACTGACCAGTTGCACTGTGCGGCCCTCGCACTTGCCGTCAGGCAGGTTGAGGATCAGCCGGTCGCCGGGCTTGGCCTGGGTGTCACGATCCAGGGTGATAACCTTGCCGTTTACCGCTGAGATACGCCCGCCGATGGCACGGCCCGCCAGCAGTTCGTCAGCAATCGGGATCACGTAGCCAGGCAGCGGGATACGGCCATCCAGGCCAACCTTGAAGGTTACGGCCCGATCCTTGGAGTTGGTCAGCAGCGCCCACTTGCCGCGGCGCTGGGCCTCGGATTCGCGGGTGCAGCCGATAGCGCTGATCTCCAGCGGGTTGTCGCCGTAGCGCCGCTGCAGCTTCTGATCGGTCACGGCGGTGACGTCAGTGTCGTAGTTGTTCAGCGGGTTGTCGTAGCTGACCAGCGCCCGGGTAAAGCGTGTGCGCTCTGACGCGCTGGAATAGGTGAACTTGCCGTCGATGACGTTTGCCCGAGTGTAGGCAAAGTCGAAGTCCGTTGCCCGCGGCATATCCGAGAGAGTGAACACCTGGCCCTGGGCCCAGTAGGTCATGCCTCGGTAGATCGCCGAGATATCGCGCAGCAGTGACCAGGCATCAGCTTTGCTCTGCAGGTTCAAGTTGCAGATGAAGCGCGGCTCCTGGCCACCCTTCCCGTCCGGCACCAATTGGTCGCAGTATTGCGAGATTCGGTACAACTCCCACTTGTCCACCATCCACGGCTTAATGCGACGGCCAAGGCCGAAGCGGTCAGCAGTGGTGATGCCGTAAGTAGCCCAGGTAGGATTGTTGGTATAAGCCTCCTTCAATGTCCCGTCCCAGATACCGCTGTATGTGCGTGAAACTGGGTCGTAGTTGCTCGGGACTGGCCACTTTCGGGCCTTACAACCGACGGTTACCGCCGGAATACTGCGAAATTGCTCAGCCGAGAACTCGATGTAGAGCAGCGCGGTGTTCGGGTAGCGGATTTTTGCGTCGATCACTTCAGTGAAGCCAGCGATCTGCATGGTGTCGGAGATTTTGTTGTTGTTTTGGTTGATCGTGATCCTGGTGATGCGCATCAACCAGCCGGTAGTGGCCTTGGGCAGATCAATACGGCGTGTACGCTCGTACACGCTGGTGGTCTTGCCGTCGACAGCCTCGCTCAGTACCTGCTGATAGGCACCACCATCAGTGGCCAGTTCAACCTTGTATTCGATCCGGTACCCGTTGATGTTGCCCCCGGCGTCCACGGACTGAAGCGCCGGCCAGGCAAACCGCACACGCACTGCGGAAAGCTGGGTGTTATTGATCGCCCTAACCCAGGGTGTACCGCTGCGCAGCTCGGTGCTGATTGTGGTCTCGTTCTCGACCGAAGGGATCCCCTGGATATAGGTCTGGTCCACGGCCCCGGTGCGCCACTCCCACTTCACGTTCGGGAAGTTCATGTTTCCCTGTGGGTCTTGCAGCGGAGTGTTGTCGAGGTAGATGTCCCTGGCGGTTGGTGTGCCTTCGAATTCACCCTCGCCCACGGCGATGAGCATTTTTGCAATGGCAACCGAGCGCAGACTGTCAGGGGCTTCCGTTGGCGTTTTGGGCTTCTCTTCGCCGCCCTTGGCGCCGTGTATATCAATCTTGCGTGCTGCGCCCATGCTTTTCTCCAGGCAATAAAAAACCGCCTCTTGGGCGGCTGCAGTGTTGTTGGTTGCGGCTACATCTGATCTTCGGCGTATATAGCGGCACTGATGATCGCCCCGCCCCAGCGGCGCTCGCCGATGCACAGCGGTACCGGGTTGCCCGAGGCCGTGGTGTTCTTGGCGCTGCCGAAGGCGTAGCCCGGTGTGTTCTCGGGCGCGGCGCTGGTCTTCAGGCCGCCGGCCTGAGGGCTGAGCATTTGGATCACGCCGCCAGCGACAAGCCCGATACCCGCACCTATGAGCGGTGTGCCAAAAGGCGTAGCCGAGAAGATCACCCCGACCACGATTAGTATTGCACCGACAATCGTTTGAAGAATGCCGCCGCGCTTGCTGCCCACCACCACTGGGGCAATGCGAATGTCACCGGCACCGTTGTAGGTCAGCTCCTTTTCTCCGATGTTGCGCTTGTCGCGAAAGACTGCGAACTCAAGCCCGCGTGACTTAGCGTTCGACAGAAAGCGCTCGAAACCAGGGATCTGTACGCAAAGCGCCTTAATGGCTTCGGCCGGGGACTTTACGGCGAGCCTGAACGACTCCCCGAACTGCCGGAGCTGCCCGTGCAGACGAATGGTTGTCAGTGGCTGGTAATAAATTGCTGAGGCCTGCATAGCTTTCTCCTGGCGTAAAAAAACCGCCCGGAGGCGGCTTCATGAATTTCGCTTTTCAGTTGTAGTCGACATAAGGACCTATGTAGAAACCGCCTATATCGCCGCTGATCCTGTAGAGGCTTTCCTTTCCAGGTTGTACGGTTGCTGCGATGGTACGGATGGCCGCGCCAGCACATAGACCAGAACCTGCGAGACCCGCACCGAGGCTCGGAGAGCCAGGGGGAAGGAAGAAGGTAGCCCGTTGACCTGTACCTATCTTCGCCGCTTTGCGTCCATCTACATACACGACGATATCGCAGCCCGAGCCAACCGCACCGGAGTCGCGCACAACCGTGACTTTACCGCTTTCACCCGAGGGCTTTGACTGAAAGGCGTAAAGCTCATCCGAGGGGACCGGCTTCGCATCCCTAACCGATATCGCCGATGAGGCACACCCCGCCAGCACCACCGCTGCCACCGCCGCTATCAAAATCCGCATGTCGTTCCCTCTTTGGTTTGGCGGGACTGTAGCATTGAGGGGCAGATGCAAAAAGCCCAGCGCGGGGCTGGACTATTTTTGAGGCGGCTTTCGGCCAGAAGCAGTCATCCGCACAGAAGTATTTCCGACCCCAGATTGCGGGAGCATCAGCTGCCAACGGATTGGGGGGGCGTTTGACAGGTCGCCCCCACGCCTAATCCACAATGAACAACTTCGCCCCGATCGTAGTGAATGACCGATGTCCCTCAGCATTATTGCCCACCTGATAGCTCATGCCAGGCGTCAGTGTGAACTGACGACCATCTTCCAGTTCTGTATGCAACTGACCCTCCAGGCACAACAAGATGTGCCCCCTCCAACACCAGTGATCGGCCAGATATCCAGGGCTGTATTCGACCATCCGCACACGCTCTGAACCAAACTGGCAGGTACGCCAATAAGCTGTGCCTGTCTGACCGGGATGTGCCACCGGCTCTATCGTTGACCAATCGGTGGTACCAAATGGGATTGCAGTGAGATCCATTGTTGCCTCATCGAAATGCAATAAATTCAGACCGTATCATTCGAGCAATGGTGCCGATAGACACAGAAGGCCCGCATTTATGTAATACAGGCGCGGTGACAGAAACTGCCTTCACCCTGCCACTGGATAGCCATTCGGTGCTGCTATCGCGGGTAACTCATTGACCACTTTGGGTCGAAAGCTGACGCGCTATATGCTATCTCCTAGCTAGGCATCCAGCATGGATGGAATGCCAGTAACTCGCCTGACGATTGCCGTAGTAGCGTTGCGCCTTCAATTACCAAGGAATGGCCATGTCAGTCAGAAGTCTCGTGAAAAATCTACCAGCAGATCCGGATATGCCTGGATGGGTGCTGGGGTGGGCAGTGGGTCGTAATGATCCATGGAGCTTTGTTGACATCTACGCCGACAAGAATGTCGCAGAGATCGAGGCTGAGCGTCTAGGTGATGGCCACACTGTGAAGTATGGGTCGCACAGGCTAGGAACCGATGAGTTTATGGGGGGCGGCGAAGAGCCTAGATAGCGACTGCCTGCGCCAAGCCAAAATCGATTCTACCTGGACCAGATACAAGCGCAGCCTGAAGCCCTGACTTGCCATGGTAGCTGCGGCTGTAGCCGCCTTTGCTCTGGCACTTGCCGGAAAATTTCACGCGATCCATCTCGACACCGCCATCAAGAATGGCGACTTCGGCTTCAGCGCCGCAGATACCGCCACCGGTGATGGTGAAGAGGTCATGAATCGTCAGCATGTAGCGGTTTATGATTTGCATGTGGCCCTCCGAGCTTAGATCATCGTCGTGGATAAAGAACTGTCTGCCACGCAGACATAAGGAACCTCGTGATGGACCCTCGATTTGTAGTTCAAAGAAACTTCCCGCGGTGCGATGACTACGACGAAAACTCATTCAATGGCCAGCTACACGAGCACGCGCTCTGGGCACAAGATGAATACTGGCTCTTAGAGTGGGCTCTCTACCAATTGGCCAAGGAAGAGGAAATCGACCCTCAGCTCTACTGGCAGGTGTTTCGCATCTTCAGCCACTGTTTCCTTTCATTTGGCTGCCACTTCGATCGGAATGACGGCTACAAGATACGTAACCTCAAGAGAGCACAGCTATACGACTGTCGGGAGAGATTCCAGGTGGTATTTGAGGGTTTTTTCTCAAGAAATATGCCTGAGCAAAACATCTTTGAAGAAGAGAACCCACTGCTGCTCACCCTCCATTAACTTGCTGAAGCGCCCCATTCATATCAGATGATTCGTGCCGGTATTTGTGTCTGAGGATCAGACGTGTCCGGTCATGCCAAGGCCCACCGTAGACGATGATCTCGGACGGCCTGCCGTACAGGTGGTGCAGCAAGAAGGGGCCAGGCCCGAAGGCGCCCGATTCTTCCTCTGGTAACGCCGGATCAGTACCCAGGTAAATCCCGGCATGGTTCGGGTGAACCGTGCGCCCGACCTGCATAACGATCATGTCGCCGCGCTGAGGGGTGTCGACCCGCTTGAAGCCAGCGGCGGCGTAGTTCGCCTCGTACAGGCTGGTGCTTTCTGCGCTCTCCCACCAGCCATCAGTGCGCTTGAAGGCTTCAAATTCCAAACCCCATTCGCGCTGGTACCAATCGGCGCAGACCTGCCAGCAGTCCCAGGCGCCGTGCACGAACGGACGCTTGAGCAACGGCGTGCTGCCCGTTGGCGTGATCGTGCGCATATCGCCCTCGGGCCACGACAAAATGTGCCAGGGCAAGGCCGTGGCCTCGCACATGGCCAGGTCATGCGGTGACGGCCTACTGGTGGCGTCTGGATGCGAGTGAACGATGCCAATCACCTCGCCCAGGTCTTCCACTGCGGCGTAGTCCTCGGGATCCAGCCGGAACTCTTCGTTCGGCTCCGTGGCGATGTTCCGGCACGGGAAGTACTTCTGTGCGCGCCCGACAGCCAGCAACAGGCCGCAGCACTCTTTCGGGTACTCGGCCGCCGCGTGCGCCTGGATGGCCGCGATAATGTGCTTGCGCATGGTCAGCTCCGAGCAATTAGGGAAACGGCGGGGAATCCACCGAAGGAGAGTTCGTTGTTCTCGCCGAAGCGCAACTTGCAGGACGACAGGCAGCCCTTGCACTGATCCAGTGCTGGATCATCCGTGAGATTGTCCTCGTCATCGAACATGGCCGCGCCGGTGTACCCGCAATCTGCCCCGCGATATCCGTTCGTCATGGCCCAGTGGCAAAACGTCGTCATCTGGCGCCCGGGCAGCCCGTGGTTGTCGATCTCGCCCGGGGAAGAAAGCTCCCAGACCACCGCCTCGCCGTCTTCGCTGGTTTTCTGGTCGATGTACCAGATCTCCAGAGCCTCCTGAGTCGGATCTGCAGTTGGGTTACCGTCGGGGAAGTTCGCCGCATCCAGGTACTGCGCCAGCGTCTCGCGCACCGTCAGCTTGAACTTCAGCAGGTCCTCGAAGGCCAGGCACAGGGCAGTCACTCGGCCATTGATATTGCCGACGGCGAATGTCGGTCGAGAAGCCGTGCCGTCGCTGCTGGAGCTTATGCCTTCTATCTGCACCGGCCAGGCCGCGTACTCGGCGCCCTGCCACCAAATCGACTTAGCTGGTAGATCCTCTGCCGAATGCTCGTAGGCAAGCAGCTCCTCGGGCGTATGCGGAATGGCGTGCCCGTGGAAGCGCAGGTAATCCGCGCCGTATTCAGTCCCGTCGATTTCAAACAGGCGAATCTCGCCGCCGGGCTCCAGCTTCTGGATGTCCGTGATCAGTGCCATGGGTAGGTCTCAGGGGTGAAAGGTTTGTTCGAAGGTAGCTGTGATGGCGTAGACCTGGCCGCCACGGTGCACCGGCTTGTAGCCGTTGCACTTGTAGAGGCCCAGCTCACCCAGAGGGGGCTCCCATAGGAAACCCCTTGCTCCTTTGTGCCGATCAAGGAAAGCCATAATCTCCTTGATGCGCGGCTTCAGCCCCGTAAAGGTCACCGGCCAAGACTGCGACCGGTTATTAATGCCATCCTCTACCGACTGAGCGTATCCATCGCCAAACTGCTTGGTACGGACGCGCTGGGCGATATCACCCTCCGTGCCCTTCTCCGTTGCCCAGGTAAATCGTTCGATTGCCATCAGCGCCCCTTAATTGCTTTGTTGATGACGCCGCCCTGGCGCATGTCCTTCGAGCGCAGCTCTTGATACTTCTGCTCTACAAAGGTCGCCAGCTCCTTGCCGAATAAGTCGTAGCCAGGCGCATCAGCGGTGGACGATGCGTTGCCGTCTCCATCGATGTGCACTTCGACGTTAATCTGCGTTGAGCCGGCCCCGCCGCCGCCCATGGCCATTACGCCAAGCTTGCCGCTCGACGTCCGGGTCAGCGGCATGATCGCCTCTTCCCCAGCCTCACCCATTACACCGGTTTTACCGTTGGCCATGCCGAAAGCCGTAGGCTTGCTGACGATGGAGTTCGTGAATGCGCCGCCATCGGCGAACATCTGTACGCCGCCCGACCAGGCGCCGCCATTGGCCTGGGTCACGCCAGACCAGCCCGCCAATACATCAGGGCTGTACCCTGCCGCTGTCGAGCCTGCTGACGTGGTAGCCCCGCCGCCGAAGTACGAGCCGGCGGCAGATATACCGAGCCCTACAAGCGAGCCGAGAAGCCCAGAAGCTGCTCGCCGAGTAGCAATGCGCGCCATGTCCGCCAGAATTGACTTGGTGAAGTCGGAAAACGACATCTTCCCGGTCATGGCGAAGTTGACGATTGAGTCCTCCATAGAGCTGAACGCATTGCCGAACAGGCTTTTGGTCTGCCCTGCGATGTTTTGTGCGGAATCCAGGTAGTTGGCCCAGGCCGAGGTAGCACCCTTCGTCCAGTCGCCCTGGGCTGCCTCCACATCCGCGTAGTTCTGCCGGATCTGGTCAGTGGCGGCCTTGTTCGCGTCGGCGAGCGCCTGCGACTTCCGTTTGAACTCTTCCTCCGACATGTTCCGCGACGGGTCCGACTTCTGGTTGGCCAGTTCCAGCGACTGCTGAGCAAACCGGTCTTGCTGGCTGTTCAATTCGCCACTAAGGGCGTTCTGGCGGTCACCCTGGCCAACGCCAAGTACGGCGCGCTGCCCGGCAAGCTCCAAGGCTCGCTGCTGCTGCCCAAGCGCCTGCACGTAGGTACTGATCGCGCGCTCTTGTTTGGCCAGGCGGCCCGTCTCATTGGTCGCCAGCACTTCAAGCTGGCTATCAGCGTCCTTCTGCGCCTTGACCATGCCTGCGCGTGCGTCGGCGATCTTCTGGTCCAGCTGGATGCTTTGCGCGGCCGAGGTGGTTTTCTTGCCCTTGGCGGACTCAAGCGCGCTGATTTCGGCTTCGTAGGCTGCCGTCACCTGGTCACGCTCATTGCCTATCAGTGCCTGGCGCCGCAGAAGGAAGTCAGCCTCAGATATCAGCCCGGCCTTTTGCGCCGCCTCCAGTTCCCTCTGGTAGTTTTTGTAGTCGGCGGCGATAGAGGCCAGATTGTTCTTCGCATCATTGAAGCCGGTCAGATCCACCTGAGCGCCAGCCGCTTTCGGGTCCTTGAACTGATCGTTGATATTCGCCAGGTTCTTGTCGATCGCTGCTTGGTTCAATCGCGGGTCGTTCGGCGCAACCTTTCGGATGTTTTCGAGTTGCCTCTTGTACTCCTTGATCGCCTCTGTGCGCTTTTGCTCATTTGTCCACGCAGACTTGGTCAAGGCGTCAATTTTCGTCATTGACGATACGGCATCACCCTGAGCCTTGGCCTGCTCACCCTCCCACTTGGCGATATCGGCCTGGGCCGCCTTCTCATCCTCCAGCATGTTCAGGCGATTTTGCCGAACTTCGATCATCTCTTTTTGGTTTTGGAAAAGACCGATATTGCCTTTCTGAGCATCGACCAGGTCACGGCGGGCCTGCTCTATGTCTGCACCAATGTCCGGTCGACCGATGTTCTTGAGGTTGTCAGCAGCGCGAGCAACAGCGTTGTATCCCTTCTCCCAGAAGCTCAAGTTCTCCAGAATTTTCGGCGTACGCTCGTTGATAGCGTCTGCGTAAGTCTCGGTCGCCAGCTTGACTGCGCCGGCGTGATTACCTTGTTGCTCCAGCGCTGCAATTTGCGAGTAAACCGAAGCGGTGAGGTAGTGATACTGCTCATTGAGCGCGGCAGATGCTTTTACCGGGTCGTCGGCCAGTTTGGTGAACTCGGACACCGTCTCGCTTACCGCCTTGCCGGTAGCTTCCTGCATCGACACGGCGGCTTGGGTGATCCCGGTGAAACTCTCGCCTGCGATCTTGCCGTTGTCGGCCAGCATCGCCAGCACTGCGGCTGCTTGGCCGGTGGTGCCCACGGTTGCGCTGACCTGCCGCGCCATGTCGCCCAGTTGACCGGCGCTGGCGCCAGCGTAGTTGCCCGTGAGGATGAGCGACTTGTTGTAACTGTCCTGCTCTTCGCTACCCTTGTGATAAGCATAGGCCAGGCCGCCCACAGCGGCAGTGGCTAGGGCAAGCGGAGCCAGTATGGCAAGGAGTCCAGCGGCCCCTGCACCAGCGCGAGCCCCCAGCTGAGCCACGGCGCGAACGCCGCTCCCCCAGTCCCCCGAAGACAGCGCGTTACCGAGCTGAACAACGTTTTCCTGTGCCTGGCGGGTACCGAGGCGCAGCTTGTCGAAGCCGGTTGTGGTCTTTTCGAGCTTGGCGTAATCCTTGTCAATTTTACCCAGAGCAGAGTTGTACTGATCCTGGCTGATCCGACCCTCGTCAAGGTGCTTACCCAGCTGCTCTACCTGGGTATCGAGCTTGGCGAGTGCCGCGCGCGCCGGATCAATCGCCCCCAGCAGGCTGTTCAGAGCCTTCTGCTCATCCATAGCAGACTTGGCCAGGGCCACCTGCTGCTTGTCGAGCTGCGCGGAGATCTTCGCGGCTTCGGCCTCACCGTAGGCGCCAGTCTTGGTCAGCTTGGCGAGAGCGTCACGCTGCTTCGCCAGGTCCTGTGTGGTTTTGGCGCTGGTGGATAGCGACTTCTCCAGGGTCTGCATTTCGTTCATCAGCGAAACGGCGGACTGCTCGGCACGGCCGCCGGCCTTCGCCATCTCATCCAGGCTCGTTTTAGCCTGGATCGCATCGGCCGAGTCGATCTTGACGCCGAGCTCTGCAATGTTCATCGACTCACCTTGAATAAGTGCCCGTGGTTACGGGCTGTTTTCCCTTTCCTCCGCCATGACGCGCAGGGCTTCGCCTTCCAGCACCTGAAGGTCAGGGAAGATTTCAGCGAGTTTCTTTTTCTTGATGCCGAGGAACCCGGCCACGTCGCGGATGCTGCCGTAATCGAGACCGATCGCGCCGCCGGCGCCTGCCCGCCATTGGGTGGACATGCGATTGAACAGCAGGAAGGCTGGCCAAAGGCACGGCCAAACATCGAACTCTTCTTCCATGTCCTCTGCGTCCCAGCCGAATGCAGCGATCTGCTCGGCATCCGGTGGGGACTCATACAGGGCGCGGGCGGCGCGTATCAGTTTCCCGTGCGAGCCTTGGAGTAAGCATCCTGATAGGCGTCTACGATAGCCTCGGTTGTGCCATGACAGGACGTCACCAACGCTTTGATGCTCTCGTCGTCAAACTTGTCGTCGAACTCCCAAGCCACAACCAAATCCTTGATTTGCTGAATCTGGTTTTCGGTGTCAACGGCAACGATTTCGGACACGGAGGGCTTTTCGCCGAACTTATCGAGGCCGTCCTTGCGCCGCTGGTTCCACTCATCGAACAACGCTGCAAGCTCGATACGGTTTCGGTATTTGAAGGTGAAGCCCACCTTCACCGGATCCTGGCCGACTACCGGGACCATCACGGCCCCCAGAAACGTCGGTGATTGGGCGATCTTGAACTTCGCCATGATTAAGCCCCACCGCCAGCGACAACAGGCGCGCGATACGCGGTGATCTCGGCGTTGATGGTGAAGCCGAAGGAGACGGCCGCGCCTTCGTTGCGCACCAGCGTCGGCGTCTTGTTGAAGGAAGCATAACCGGCGTAGTAGATCGTTTTGCCGTTGGGCAGCGACATACGCAGGATGCGTACTTCCTTCTCGCGGTCAGCCTTATCGAGCTCTTCGTACCAAGCCAGGCTGTCATCATCGGCCAGCTGAAAGGAGAAGGCCTGCGCGTTCTTGGTGGTCGGGATCTGCTTGTCGCGGCGCGCTTCGAGCGGCGCGTAAGTCCAATATTGCTGCTCGCCGCCAGACATGGAGTTGCCGATCACCTGGTTGACCGCTACCCAGCCGATGACCTTTTTCGCGGTACCGCCGCTGATGCCGTCCGGGAAGAAAGCAACATTGGACGTGTCAATGCCTTCCAGGGTAAATGCGCCTGCGGCAGCGTTGGATACACGCACGGCGCGCTCGTTGATGTCCTCCCAGCCGGATGTGACGAGCAGAATATCGCCGTTGGCAAAGCCGTTTGCGGCGCTTGTAGCGATACCGGGATTCGCGTTGCTGATTGCGGAGATCAGCTTGGCAGCAGCGAACCCGCTGGAAATCGAAAGCGTTGCCCCGTTGGGGAAATAGACAGACATGGGTTTTCCTCTTTGCAGAAATGACAAAACCCGCGCATGGCGGGTTCAGGATTTGCCCAACGGGCGGGTTATGGCGTGGTGTCGGACCTATATGAGAACGACAGCGGGACGGTGTAGGTTGAGTCACCGGCGATGCCAGGCCCAACATCTACTGGCGTCATGGGCGTGACAACGAAACCGTTTTTGGTGTCTCGTACATATAGCGGAAACAGTGCGGTCAACTCTGCCGAAATTGGGTTCGTCTTGGTTTTGCCGCTGCCCGCCGGCGCGATGATGCTCACTTGAAACACACCGGTGAAAAGCCGGTGATCGCCACCGAGCGTGTTGCTCGCGGTGTCACCCGGGATAGTGAAGGCTCGCAGGTAGGTCTCGCCCGCCGCCGGCGTGTAGGCCGTATTCTCGAAAACGATCTTAAGCTTCTCCGGCCTGGCAGCGTTCCAGGCGATGAGCTTTGCCTCGTAGATCGAGGCGATGATTGCGTGACTCATACCTGGTTGTTCCTGATGGCCTCCAGCACGATCTGCTGGAAGCGAGCCACGGTTACCCGGACCATGCCGCCGGGGGCCTGGGTCGAATGGCCAAATTCCAGCGGGATCGCGTAGGGCAAGTTGTTGATGATGTAGGCCATCTGGCCGGCAGTGCAGTCGCTCATCGCAGCCACCAGCGCGGCAGTGGTGTCGGCGCCGCTCGGGTCTACCTCGTCGAAGGTGACGTTTTCGACTACGCCCAGCGAGATGTGCCAGTTCGCACGAAACCGGCCGCCGACGTATCCTTCTGGCGCCATGAGGTCCATGCCGTCGTTTAGCTTGCGACCTTTCTTCAGCCGCCCTCCCTTCGTGAGGTTCGCCGGGTCACTGCGCAGTGCGCTGTTGTGATCGTCGACGGCCTTGTTGTACTCGGTCGCTACAGCGTTCTGCACCCAGATCTCCGGGTTGCCCACGGGAGACATGCGAATCAGGCTGCTGCCGACCTCGATGATGATCTCGCGCACACTGGCGTCGATGGCTTCACTTGCCTGAGCGGCGAACTCGGCCAGGCTCAGGGCGAAGCTGCCGGACTGGCCGGCGCCCGCCCGGCTCATGAACGCACCAGCAGCTCATACAAGATCGGCGTTCCGGCAGGGTTGACCTCTTTTAGCGGAGGAACGATTGACCAGATGCGGCCCTGGGCGACCACCTTGTCGAGCAGGCCAGGCACCCAGGCCAAGCCCTGTGCAGCGATCTTGAGCTTCTTGTCGCCTTGCCGGATGAGGCTGTTGTTCTGGAATTCTTGGCCGGTGAAGTCGAGCAGGATGCCCTGAGCGATTTGCTCGACGGTTGCGCCTGGCGCTTCGCCGCCCGTCTCCGGGTCGTACTCGCCCGGCACCGTCTTGCTGATCGTCACGGGCTGGCCGAACTCTATGATCATCTCCAAAGCCATCACGGCCATTTCGTCGTAGAAGGCCATGGTGGCTCCAGATGTGAAAAGCCCAGCTCTACGGCTGGGCTCCATTATTTTTCAGCTTTCGTCCCAAAGCTGGGACAGTTTTTTTCTACGACGAAGTAGCATCGCATCTGCGTAATGCGCGGCTTCATCTGCCAACACATCTCCGTCGGCCGGCTCTCTCGAAGCGATGGCGGTGATTGCAGCGGCTGCGTACAAATCCCAAGCTTCGATTTCCTTCTCGGTCACGCTTTTTCTTTCCGACATATTGGAGCTCCATGTGATGAGCTCCAACGCTAACACTATGCACGGACTGCAAACAGCCCGCGCTTTTGTAGGTAGTCGGCAAACTGCGTAGCGCTCGGCCGATCCGGCGCCGCTGGCAACAGTCGGCCGCTGGTGTTTGGGATTGTCGCGTACTCGCGGGTTACCGCACCCTCGACGCGCTCCAGCGTTACCGCGCCTTTGCGCTTTTCCACTGGGTCGATATCGTCCTGATGGATCTCAGTGGCCAGGGCCATCTGTCCGTACTGAATCCGTGCCGGGAGGTAGTTGTTCGGCTTGATCTCGTGATCCAGCAGCACTTCCCGGCGCGGCCAGGATAAGGCCTGCTCGCTGATCATCTTGCGCCCTTTCCAGGTCATGCCATCCATCGCCAAGGCGGCCCGGCGCAGCAACGCTTCCTGCTCCGGGACGCCTGCAGGGATGGCCGTACCGAATTTCACGGCATACCGGGCAAGGTCTTCAGCGCTTGCGTAGCTTTCGGCGCCAGGCTTGCCGGTGCCGTCCTCGATGATGAGTGTCATGAGTTATTCCGCAGGAATGAGTTTTACTAGGTCGGCTTTCGGCGCTTTCGGGTCGAACTCGACACCTTGAGCGGTCAGCCATTCGCGCAATTCTGCCACACCCAACTTCGCTGGACTGGTTTCGGCACTGTCGTCTGCATACTCGGCCTTCAGCTTGGCCTTGGGCGGGCTTTCGGCTTCATTGTCACGGCTTTCGGTCACGCTCGCATCGATGATGCGCAAGCCAGCCTGCTTGGCCAATGCCTTCACGTCATCTTCGTAGCGGTGGAATGGGCCTGGAAGGTACCAGATGTTTTTATCAGTCATCGTTGCTACTCCGCTGAGCCAGAGCGTTGTGCCCCGGCGCAGTCATTGAGGGGTTACTTGGAGGCGTCACCGATCAAAGCCACACCGGCGGTGTGCTTGATGCTGGTGGCGGTCTTGTCCCAGTTGGTACCGGTAGCCAGCTCGGCGTCGGTTGGCGACTTGCCGCCGGTGGTGGTATCCCAGGTGTAACCCTTTAGACCCAGGCCGAAGGTGTAGTCAGTCTGCAGAGTGGTTTCGATCCGCTCCTTGCCGTTGGTGGTCTGGACGTTGCTGATGATGTCGCGGCCGTCGTGGACCAGCGCTGCGCCTTGCACCAGAGACAGGATGATCTCCTTGTTCGGGGTGCCGGCCTGCATCAGCGCCGGGGCATCCGTCACAACGGAGATCTTGCCCAGAATGTCGATCACGCGGACGTTACCGGCCTGGAACAGCTGGTTCTGGTTCGCCAGGTTCTGACCTACCAGCTTGTGATAGCTGGTGCCCTGCATCACCTGGGTTACCAGGTTCTGGCTGGCGTCGCCGAACTTCGCGTGGGCGTTGTTCAGGCCGGCGTAGGTGATACCTGCGGTAGCCGACACATCGTTGACGGCAGCAGCCTGGGCAGTGATAGCGGCGACCAGAGCGGCGATCGCAGTGTTCAGCTGATCCTTCAGCAGGATTTCAGCGAACGCGCGACTGGCGACTTCGATACCTTGCGCGGTTGGGCGCTCCAGCCAGGTCATCTGCGACGGCTCGTAGCGGATCGGACCGAAACCGCCGGCTACCTTCACCGAAGTGTTCTTCAGCTCGGTCAGATCGGTTGCAGCAACCGCGGCGTTCGCGCTGTAGCGATCCACGCGGCGCTGGGCGGCGGCCAGGGTCTGGAAGAACGACTCTTGGAGGAAGTCACCAGTGAAGCCGTCAGGAGACAGCACGATTGCACCGCGGCTGGCGGCGTTGAACGCGGCGAGATACTGATCCAGCGTCTCGAGAGTCGCCGGCATGATGTATTCGTTGAAAACCTGCATTTGCGACAGGGACATGAGTTATTTCCTTACGATTGTGGGAGATC
>Ga0308159_1002529_pt1 | contig 20887 bp, 24 predicted proteins | sample PhyCR1_FD_201040 | JGI IMG/M metagenome (GOLD analysis project Ga0308159, IMG submission 201040) | Phyllosphere microbial communities from UC Gill Tract Community Farm, Albany, California, United States - DLSLC.R1 | ecosystem: Host-associated > Plants > Phyllosphere > Unclassified | place: USA... | reverse complement strand
ACGTGATCACGTGGTTCGGGGCGACTTCGGTTGTGCGGAACGACGAGCGCGCCGGCGCTCAGACGCCGAAGTGCTCCCGCACGATCGGCGCGATGCCCCGGAACGCCTTGCTGCGGTGCGACAGGGCGTTCTTCTCGTCGCGGGTGAGCTCCGCCGACGAGCGGTCGGCGTCGTCCGGCCGGAACACCGGGTCGTAGCCGTGCCCGCCGTCACCGACGGGTTCGGTCAGCACCTCGCCGTTCCAGACCGCCTCGACGACGTGCTCCTGACCGTCGGGCGTCACGAAGGCGGCAGCGCACACGAACGCGGCGGTCCGCTCGACGACGCCCTGCAGGTTCGTGAGCAGCAGCGCGATGTTGTCCGCGTCCGAGCGGGTGCCTGCGTACCGGGCCGAGTGGATGCCCGGCGCGCCCCCGAGTGCGTCGACGGCGATCCCGGAGTCGTCGGCGAGCGCCGGCAGCCCCGTGTGCGCGACCGCGGCACGCGCCTTGATCAGGGCGTTCGCGGCGTAGCTGTCGCCGTCCTCGACCGGCTCGGGGCCGTCGTACCGGACGAGTTCGACACCCTCGCCCAGGGCCGAACCGAGGATCTCGCGCAGTTCGACGACCTTGCCCTGGTTGTGGGTGGCCAGCACCACCTCGCGGGACGTCACGCCAGACCCAGGACCGAACGCTGGATCGCTGCGAGCGACTGGTTGCCGGCCAGGCCGAGGTCGAGCAGGACGTTCAGCTCGTCACGGTCGAACGGCGCGTGCTCGGCGGTGCCCTGCACCTCGATGAACTTGCCCGAGCCCGTCGTGACGATGTTCATGTCGGTGTCGGCGGCGGAGTCCTCGGTGTAGGCGAGGTCGAGCATCGGCTCCCCCTTGACGATGCCGACCGAGATCGCCTGCACGCTGTCGGTGAGCGGGGTGGCCTTCTTCGCGATGAAGCCCTTGGCGCGGCCCCACTCGATCGCGTCGGCCATCGCCACGTAGGCGCCGGTGATCGACGCCGTGCGGGTGCCGCCGTCGGCCTGCAGCACGTCGCAGTCGATGACCAGGGTGTTCTCACCCAGGGCCTTGGTGTCGACGACGGCGCGGAGCGACCGCCCGATCAGGCGGGAGATCTCGTGGGTGCGGCCGCCGACCTTGCCCTTGATGGACTCGCGCTGCATGCGCTCGTTCGTCGACCGCGGCAGCATCGAGTACTCGGCGGTGACCCACCCGGTGCCCTTGCCGGCGAGCCAGCGGGGCACGCCGTTGGTGAACGACGCGGTGCAGAGCACCTTGGTGTTGCCGAAGGAGATCAGCGCGCTGCCCTCGGCCTGCGTGCTCCACCCCCGCTCGATGGTGACGGGACGGTGGTCGGTGGCGGTGCGGCCGTCGACGCGGAGGTTGTCGGTCATGGGGTCCTTTCGGTGCGGGGCAGCGTGATGGCCCCCGTCTGGAGGTGGCCGACGCTCGAGACCTCGGGACCGAGGAAGCGCCGGGCGAGCCGGATGAAGCCGTTCTTGTCGTCGCCCGTCGCCTCGAACGAGTAGGTCGGGGCGGTGGTCGCGGTGCGCTCGAGCCCGTGCTCCACGAGCCGGCGGTAGACGTCGTTCGCGGTCTCCTCGGCGCTGGAGACGAGCGTGACCTCCGGACCCATGACGAACTGGATCGCGGCGGACATGAGCGGGTAGTGGGTGCAGCCGAGCACGAGGGTGTCGACGTCGGCGGCACGGATCGGGTCGAGGTAGCCGGCCGCGATCTCGCGCAGGGACGGCGACGAGGTGTCCCCGGCCTCGACGAACTCGACGAACCGGGGGCACGCGGCGGTGGTCAGCGTGACGTCGGCGGCGACCGCGAAGGCGTCCTCGTAGGCGCGCGACGCGATGGTGCCGACGGTGCCGATCACCCCGACGCGGCCCGTCCGGGTCTGCTTGACGGCGGCGCGGGCCGCGGGCTGGATGACCTCGACGACGGGGATGCCGTACGCCTGCTCGTACCGTTCGCGGGCGTCGCGGAGCACGGCGGAGGACGCGGTGTTGCACGCGATCACCAGCGCCTTGACGCCCTGCTCGACCAGGTCGTCCATGACCTCGAGCGCGTAGCGGCGGACGTCGGCGATGGGCTTCGGGCCGTAGGGCGAGTGCACGGTGTCGCCGACGTACCGGATGCTCTCGCGCGGGAGCTGGTCGATGATGGCGCGGGCCACGGTGAGGCCGCCGACCCCGCTGTCGAAGACTCCGATCGGTGCATCCGTCACGGCACCAGCGTACCGACGCAGGCCGACCAGCACCGACGCGACCACGCGCGCCACGCAGGCCGGGCGCCCGGGTGATCCGGGCCTCCCGAGGGTCACGTCACTAGTGTCGGAGACGTGACCAGCGCGCTCCTCACCGACCAGTACGAGCTCACCATGGTGGACGCCGCCCTGAAGGACGGCACCGCCGACCGCCGATGCGTCTTCGAGGTGTTCGCCCGGCGGCTGCCGGACGGCCGCCGCTACGGCGTCGCGGCCGGGCTCGGACGCTTCCTCACCGCCCTCGGGGACTTCCGCTTCGGCGACGAGGAGATCGGGTTCCTGCGCGACCGCGGCGTCATCGACACCGGCACCGCCGCGTGGCTCGCCGACTACCGGTTCAGCGGCGACGTCCGCGCCTACCGGGAGGGCGAGGTCTACTTCCCGAACTCCCCCATCCTGCAGATCGAGGGCACCTTCGCCGAGGCCGTCGTGCTCGAGACCCTCGCCCTGAGCATCTTCAACGCGGACTCCGCGATCGCCTCGGCCGCCGCCCGGATGGTGTCGGCCGCCGACGGCCGCCCGCTCGCCGAGATGGGCTCCCGCCGCACCGGTGAGTGGAACGCCGTCGCCGCCGCCCGTGCCGCGTACATCGCTGGCTTCGGTGCGACGAGCAACCTCGAGGCCGGTCGCACCTGGGGCATCCCCACGATGGGCACCGCCGCGCACGCCTTCACGCTGCTGCACGACTCCGAGGAGCAGGCGTTCCGGTCGCAGCTCGACGCGCTCGGCAACGGCACGACCCTGCTCGTCGACACCTACGACATCGAGGCCGCGGTCGAGACGGCCGTCCGGCTCACCGACGGCAAGCTCGGCGGCGTGCGGATCGACAGCGGCGACCTGCCGTCCGTCGTCGCCGCCGTGCGTGCGCAGCTCGACCGCCTCGGCGCGACGAGCACGAAGATCACGGTGACGAACGACCTCGACGAGTACACGATCGCCGCGCTCCGAGCCGCCCCGGTCGACTCGTACGGCGTCGGCACCTCGGTCGTCTCCGGCTCCGGGCACCCGGCCGCCGGCATGGTGTTCAAGCTCGTCGCGCACCGGGACGCGGACGGCGGCGACTGGGTCCCCGTCGCCAAGAAGTCGGCCGACAAGGCGTCGATCGGCGGCCGGAAGGAGGCGGGCCGACGACTCCGCAACGGCGTCGCCACCGCCGAGATCGTGCTCACCGGCGCGCAGGTCGGCCCGGACGAGCGGCCGCTGCTGGTCCCCGTGGTCACCGGCGGCGAGGTCGACCCGGCGTTCCTCGGCACGCAGGGCGTCGAGGCCGCACGCGCGCACCACAAGCGCGCGAAGGCGGAGCTGCCCGCCGATGCGTCGCGCATCGGGCGCGGCGACCCCGCCATCCCCACCCTGGTGATCTAGGGCACGCGCGTCGCGTCGCGTCACGTCGCGGCGCCGCTTCGTGAGCAGCAATGGTCGGGTCTGTGTGACGGACCCGACCATTGCTGCTCACGAAGCGACCGACAGGCGGACGGGAGGCCCGTGGCGGCGTCGCCACGGGCCTCCCGTCCGTCTGCTGGTCGCGTCTACTCGGACTTCATCTTCTCGTAGATTGCCTTGCAGTCCGGGCAGACCGGGAACTTCTCCGGGTCGCGACCCGGGATCCACTTCTTGCCGCACAGCGCCTTGACCGGCTTGCCGGACAGCGCCGACTGCAGGATCTTGTCCTTCTTGACGTAGTGCGAGAACCGCTCGTGGTCACCGGGTTCGATCGCTTCGTCTTCGAGGAGCTTCTCGAGCTCCCGGTCCATCACGTCGAGGCCGCCGCCTGGTTCCGTCATGCTCATGGGTCCAGGGTACGACGGTCCGCCCTCGGGCGCGCCGCTCGTCCGCGCTGGGCGATCGTCGCGCGGAGTCGCTAGTTGCGCTGTGCCGCGGCGAGCAGGTCGGGACCGCGGCGGTCGAACAGGCGTCCGCCGGCGGAGACACCGATCACGAGCACGACGGCACCGACCCCGATGCCCACCAGGAGCGTCAGCACCGACCAGGGCTCCGGACCCTGCACGACGGCGAGCACCGCGAGACAGGCTGCGGGGACCGTGCAGAGCACGATGCCGATCACCATGGACGCCTGCGCGACCGTGGCGGTGACGCCGGCAGCCTGGGGCTGCTGGAAGGGGTGGTCGCCCGGCCGCACCGTCGGGTAGGGCATGAGCACGGACAGGACGCTCGACAACCCGAGGCCGGACAGCAGCGCGCTCGCACTCACGCCGATGAGCAGCGGGAACGCCGCCCAGTCTCCGAACAGCCGGGCGGACAGCGCGGCCCCCGCGACGATCGCTGGCGCCCCCACGACCAGCACGGGCACGACACGACCGAGCCGGTCGCTCCACCCGGGCGCACCCGAGGCGACGTGCAGCCACACGGCGGTGTTGTCGTACGAGACGTCGTTGTGCGGCAGGAACCCGGCGATCAAGGCCATCAGCGGCAGCGGCACGAGGGCGGTCCACTGCCACGGCACACCGGCGACACCGAGCGGGATGACGACGATCGGCACGAGCAGGATGATGAGGTACGACGTGCGGTACCGCGGGTCGCGGACCCAGTAGGTGAGCGCCCGGGCGGCGACGGCCGACACCGGAGCCGAACCGAACCGGTCGAACCAGCCGAGGCCCTGGTAGCGGCGGGTGCGGGCTCGGTCGTCGACGGTCTCGAGCGCACGGCCGACGAGTGCCCACCACGCCCAGGCGAGGAGCGCGACGACGGCGACCGCGACGAGGAGCTTCAGGACACCGGCGCCGACGTGGCCGCTCGCGACCTCGGCGGGCACGGCCCACGCGGCACCCCACGGGGTCCACCCGGCGACGTCCGCGACGCGCTGCATCTCGGCGCCCTGCGGGTCGAGCCAGTCGACGCGCAGCAGCAGCGCCACCGTCGGGATCGAGAGCGCGATGATGACGAGCGCCACCAGCCACCCGGCGTCGCGGGAGCGGTCCGGCCCGATCAGCCGGGAGCCGACGGTGCAGCAGACCCGGATCAGGAGCGCGCACGTGGCGACGCCGAGCAGCCCGCCGAGCACCGCGAGCAGCCCGAGACCGGGGTCGCGGGCCCAGGCGACGACCTGGCCGACCGCGACGACGACCACGCCGATCACCGGGATGCCGACGAGGCCGGCGACGACGAGTCCGATCGCCAGGCGACGGCGCTCGATGCCGAAGACCGCGAAGCGCCGCGGGTGGAGCTGGTCGCTCCGGCCGACGACGAGCGGCACGACCGTGAACCCGAAGGTGATCAGCGTGCCGACGGGCACGATGACGGCACGCGCGACGTCCGGGTCGGCGTCACCGAGGGCGATGGTCTGCGACGCGACGAACACGGCGGCGAGGAGTCCGACGAGGCTGGCGAGCACGACGGCGACGGACCGGCGGGCGGTGCCGCGGACCTCGCCCGCGAGCAGGTCCGCCCTCAGCCGGAGAAGCTGTGCAACCATTCCATGCTCTCCGCGACGACACGACCGCCGGCGAGTTCGACGAACTTGTCCTCGAGGCTCTTGCGCCCGCGGACCTGGGCCATGGTGCCGGACGCCAGGACCTTGCCGCCGACGATGATGGCGACCGAGTCACAGGTGCGCTGCACGAGTTCCATCGAATGGCTGGACAGCACGACCGTGCCGCCGCCCCGGGTGTACCGGCGCAGGATGTCCGTGATCGTCGCCGCGCTCACCGGGTCGACCGACTCGAACGGTTCGTCGAGCACGAGCACCCGCGGCGAGTGGATCAGGGTCGCGGCCAGGGCGATCTTCTTCGCCATGCCGACGGAGTAGTCGGCGACCTGACGGCCCAGCGCCTCGCCCAGCCCGAAGGCCTCGGCGAGGTCGGCGCTGCGCTTCCGGGCGGTGGCCCCGTCGAGCCCGCGGAGTGTGGCTGAGTAGTAGAGGAGCTGCGCGCCGGTCAACCGGTCGAACAGGCGGAGCCGGTCCGGCAGAACACCGAGACTGCGCTTCGCCGCCGTCGGGTCGGCCCAGACGTCGTGGTCGAGCACCGTCACCGAGCCGGCGTCGGGACGCAGCAGTCCGGTGATCATGGAGAGGGTCGTCGTCTTGCCGGCGCCGTTCGGGCCGACCACGCCGAAGATGGAGCCCTGCCGGATCTCGAGGTCGACCTCGTCGACGGCCAGGGTCTGCCCGTAGCGCTTGACCAGGCCGCTCGCTGCGAGGACGACGGGCTGGAGCGTCTGCGGCTGCTTCGGGGCGGCGGTGCGGGGCGCACGCTTCTTCGTCGCAGGCGGGACTGCGGCGGTCATCCGCTCGGCGTCGTCGGTCGCGTCGTCCGCGTCGGTCGGGACGGGAGGCGCGGCGTCGGTCCGCGGGGCGGCCTTCGTCGGGCGCTTGGTGCGTCCCTTGCCGTTGCGCGCCTTCGCGGGGCGGGGCGCTGCGGCCGTCGCGTCGTCGGTGCGGTTGTCCGTCGTCGTGTCGTCGGTGCGGGTCTCGGTCGTCGCGTCGGTGCCGGTCGTCGCGTCGGTGCCGGTCGTCGCGTCGTCCGGGTGGGTCGCCGTCGTCGCGTCGGTGCGGACGGCCGTCCCGTCGGTCATCGCGTCATCAGTGGCGGCGTCGTCCGCATCAGTGTCCCCCGTGTCGTCGTCGGCTGCGTCGTCCTCAGCAGCCGCGGCGGTGTCCGCGTCTTCGGCGTCCCCCGCCTCGGTCATCCAGGCAGCGTCGGCCGTGGCGTACACGTCCTCGTTCTCTGCTCGCGCTGGCATCGACCCACCGTACCAACGCTCTCCGACCGTCGGGAACCGTCTCGGCCAGGGTCACGAATTGAGTACGAAGCACGCAGACCCGTACCCCGCGAGGGGGTGTTTCCGTATCATTCACCAGGGCACGAAGGAGTGTTCACCACTTGGAAACCTGCTCCAGCAGGCGATCCCGGCAGCCTCCTCGCTGCGACGACCACGTCGACGCGACCGGTTCTCGGGCAACTCGGACGTTGGAAGCGCAGACTCGACGAGGCCCGCCCGTACCCCAGGGTGCGCGGGCGGACACCAGAAGGGACCAGCATGACCACGCAGATCGTGATCCTCGCAGCGGGGATGGGCAGCCGTCTCGGCCGCAGCCTGCCGAAGCCGCTCACGGAGCTCAGTGACGGCCGCACCATCATGCAGCAGCAGTTCGACAACATCCGCGCCGCGTTCGGTTCGAGCGCCCGCGTGACGATCGTCGTCGGCTACAAGTCGGAGCACATCGTCGAGGCGTTCCCCGACGCGAACTTCGTCTACAACGAGTCCTACGACTCCACCAACACCTCGAAGAGCCTGCTGCGTGCCCTCAAGGCCACCGGCAAGAGCGGTGTCCTCTGGATGAACGGCGACGTGGTCTTCGACCCGATGGCGCTCGTCCGTGCGGCCGACATGATCGACGAGGGCCGTTCCTTCGTCAGCGTCAACACCGACAAGGTCTCCGACGAAGAGGTCAAGTACACCGTCGACGCCGAGGGCTTCATCCACAAGCTCTCCAAGCAGGTCGTCGGGGGTCTCGGCGAAGCCGTCGGCATCAACTACGTCTCCGCCGCCGACAAGCAGGCGCTCATCCGCCAGCTCGGGCGCGTCGACGACCAGGAGTACTTCGAGGGCGGCATCGAGGCTGCCATCGCCGAGGACGGGCTACGCTGGACGCCGATCGACATCTCCGACCTGTACGCGGTCGAGATCGACTTCGCCGAGGACCTCGAGCGCGCGAACAACCTGTTCGCCTGAACCACCGTCAGGACCCCCTCGGCGGTTCCGCCCGGAGGGAAACCGTGACCACAGCGAGTGCGCCGACCGCGCCCGTGGCTCCCGCACCCGCGAAGGCCCGGAGCGCCGGTCGGCGCTATCGTCAGGCCCTGTGGTTGCTGACCGTCCGCGACCTCCGGGTCCGCTACTCGACGTCGGCGCTCGGCTACGTGTGGTCGATCCTCGACCCGCTCGTGATGTCGGGGATCTACTGGTTCGTCTTCACGCAGGTCTTCCACCGCGGCTCGGTCGGTGAGGATCCGTACATCGTGTTCCTGCTGTCCGCGCTGCTGCCGTGGATGTGGTTCACCGGCGGCGTCTCGGACTCCACCCGGGCGTTCATCAAGGAATCGAAGCTCATCCGCTCGACCACGATCCCCCGCACCATCTGGGTGGCACGGATCATCGCGTCGAAGGGCATCGAGTTCCTGCTGAGCCTGCCGGTCCTGGCGGCCTTCGCGATCGCGACGGGTGCCCACCTGCACTGGCAGGTCGTGTTCTTCCCGCTGGCGATCGTGCTGCAGTGCGCGCTGGTCTACGGCCTGGGCCTCATCGTCGCCCCGCTGGTGGTCTTCTTCCGTGACCTCGAGCGCGCCACCAAGCTCGTGCTGCGGTTCCTGTTCTACGCGTCCCCGATCATCTACGGCACGCACGCGCTGCCCTCCGCCCTGCGTGACATCGCCGCGATCAACCCGCTCACCGGCATCTTCGGCATGTACCGCGCGGCGTTCTTCCCCGGCCAGCTCGACTGGCTCGAGGTCGGCGCCTCGGTGGTCGTGACCGGCATCGTCCTGGTGATCGGGTTCGCGGTGTTCCGCCGCAGCGAGCACCGCGTGCTGAAGGAGCTGTGATGACCGCGACCGACCAGACCCGTCGCACCGAGACCGTCGCACCGGTCATCTCGGTGCGCGACGCCGGCATCTGCTTCAAGCGCAACCGTCGCGCGAGCCGGAACTTCAAGGACCTGTTCGCCGGACGCGGGCGCCGCAAGCGTGCCGATGAGTTCTGGGCGCTCCGCAACGTGTCGTTCGACGTCCGCCCGGGCGAGGCGATCGGCGTCGTGGGACGGAACGGCCAGGGCAAGTCGACCCTGCTGAAGCTCGTGGCGCAGGTCATGCTGCCCGACGAGGGCCGCGTCGACGTGGGTGCCGGCGTCGCCCCGCTCATCGAGATCACCGGTGGCTTCGTCGGGGACCTCACGGTGCGCGACAACGTGTACCTGACGGCGGGTCTACACGGCATGTCGCGGGCCGAGATCCGCGACGCCTTCGACGAGATCATCGACTTCGCCGAGATCGCCGACTTCGTGGACACCCCCTACAAGCACCTGTCGAGCGGCATGAAGGTCCGCATCGCGTTCGCGGTGATCTCGCGGCTCGACGAACCGGTCATCCTGGTCGACGAGGTGCTGGCGGTGGGCGACAAGGCCTTCCGCGAGAAGTGCTACAAGCGGATCGAGCAGCTCCTGGCCGGCGGCCGGACGCTGTTCTTCGTCTCCCACAGCGACAAGGACCTCCGCCGCTTCTGCGACCGGGGGCTCTACCTCGACAAGGGTCGTCTGCAGCTCGACGGCACCATCGAGGCCGCGCTGGCCCGGTACGCGGCCGACTACGGCTCCTGACCGGCCGGGGTACTCCCCCTGCACCAACACGGGTATCGCTGGCTCCCTCCACAGCCCCGGCCCTCGTGTGCGCCCCCGGGGTCCCGCCGTCGGACCCTCCCCCTAACGTTCCACCCATGCACCACCCACCAACCGCGTACGCCGTCCCGTTCGCCGTCGACCGATCGCACGCACCGCGTCGGTACGACCTCGTCAACACCTGTGGGCAGCTTCGCTCGGTGTCGTCCTTCTCGCTTCGCTCCATGTCGTCAGGAGGTGGGTGGAATCGCTCCGCCGCGCTGGATCGCGCGGTAGACGGTCGAGCGGGCGACGCCGAACAGTTCGGCGATTTCGCTCGTGGTGTGCGTGCCGGCGCGGTGCAGCGCGACCAGGTGCTTCTCCTGCGAGACGGAGAGCTTGGGCTTCTTCCCCCGAAGCTTCCCGGCGGCCTTCGCGATCGCCATCCCCTCACGGGTGCGAGCGCGGATGAGGTCTGCTTCGAACTCCGCAACCATCCCGAGGACGTTGAACAGCAACCGCCCCACGGGATCGGTCGGGTCGTACACGGAACCCCCAAGGTTCAACGTCACGCCCTTCCGTGTCAGCTCGTCGGCGATGTCGCGGGCGTCGGGAAGGGACCTGGCGAGTCGGTCGAGTTTGGTGACGACCAGGACGTCACCCTTGCGCACTGCGGCGAGGGCTTCGCGGAGTCCCGGGCGTTCGCGATTCGTTCCGGTCATGCCGTGGTCAACGTGCACGTTCTCGGGGTCGACGCCGAGCGCGTGGAGGCCGTCGCGTTGCGCGGCGAGGTCCTGGCCGGAGGTTGAGACGCGGGCGTATCCGACGAGCATGCGATGACTGTAGCGTTTAGGGCACCTTCACCGGGCATTTTTGCGGGACACGCATACGGGAATCGGCAGCCCTGATGAGTGCTGGGTTCTGCTCGTCGTCCCGCACCGTCCTCACCTGTACCGGTGAACGACCGGCTTACGTGACACGTCGGGACGACCGTTTCGCGCCCCTCCCCGCGGGGCGGCGAGCACGCGCACATCGCGCCCCCACCAGCAGCGACCGCGCAGGGTGTCGAACTCTTCGTCCTCCGCGTTCCGCCCGTCGGTCACCCGGCAACGGCGGTGGTCGTCCGACGTCGTTTGATCCGGCAGACGACGAGAGCGACGACGGCACCCAGGAGCGCTCCCACCGTGTTCATGAACCAGTCGTTCGTGTCGCACCGACGACCGAGTGCCGGCGCGAGGGCCTGTACGACCTCGATGGCGACGGAGAGCGCCACCCCGCCGGCAAGGACCGTGAGCGGTCGGTTCGTCGCTGTTCCGAGGAAGAGCACGAGCGGCAGCAGGAGCGCGACGTTGGCGAGCGTCTCGAGGCCCTGGAACGGGACGGAGAACTGCACGCTGCAGGTGACGCCGCCCGCCCGCGTGCCGTCGGGGAGCAGAGTGAGCACGAGCACCGCGACGAGCGACACCCCGGACAGGCCCAGCAGGATGCCGCGGAGCCGCAGGCGGTGGAGCAACCAGGCGAGGACGGCGGCGGCGGCGAGCGCCACCCAGAATGCCGCTCGGACCAGGGGTGCGTGTTCGATGAGGAACGTGGAGATCATTCGGAGCCGTCTTGGTCGTGGTCGGCGTAGTCGGCGTGGTGGTCGAGTCGGTCGAGCCACACCCGCATGAGTGCCGACTCCTCCGGGAGCAACGGGCTCGATCTGCCTGCTTCGAGTCGCGCGCGGAGCTGATGACGGGAGGCCGCGTCGACGTCAGCGCGTTCCGGGCTGGGCGGCTGCACGAGGACGGCGCCGAGGACCGCGTCCCGGAGCGCGTCGGCGACCTCGTCAGAGTCGTCCTGGCGGTTGGCGCTCATCCCATCCAGTGCGAGCCCGACGTTCGCGGCGAGCAGCATCGTCGCCGCGACCCTGACGTCGACACGGAGCATGCCGGCGGCTGCACAGCGGGTGAGCGTCCGCTCGAGGAGGGCGGTCACGCCGTCGCGCGCCGAGCTGCTGGCCCACGGCCGGGGAGCGAACATCAGTCGGTAGAGCGCGGCGTGCTCGCCCGCGAAGGCGAGGTGGTCGTCCCAGCCGCGTCGCAGGTCCGCCGTCGGGTCGGCGGACACCTCGAGCTCGGCCTTCCTGGCCGCGTACCGCTCGAGACCTACGTCGGCGAGGGCGTCGAGCAGCCCGCGCTTGTCGCCGAAGACGCGGTAGAGCACGGGCTGGGTGACGCCGACTGCTTCGCATACAGCACGGGTGGCGATGTCGCCGTCGGGAGCTGCGACGAGCTGCTCCTCCGCCGCGCGGAGTAGCGCGCTCCGGAGTGCTTCATCAGATCGGGCCATAGAGCGATCGTAGCGCAGCTGGTATCGATGATCGTATCTGTGCTAGCTTCTGCGTAGCGTCGAAATGACCGAAGCATATCAATGAAAGGGAAGCGCGATGAGCAGCATTCCAGAACGCGTCGCCGTCGTCACGGGGGGCTCACGCGGCATCGGCCGCGCGGTGTCGACCCGGCTGGCGGCCGACGGCTTCACGGTCGTCGTGAACCACGCCAGCGGGACGGCCGCGGCCGCGGCCACCGTCGAGCAGATCCAGGAAGGAGGCGGTCGCGCCGTCGCCGTGCAGGCCGACGTCGCCGACGAGCACGCCGTCGCCGCGATGTTCGATCGGGTCGAGGCCGACCACGGCGGCGTCGACGTCGTCGTGCACTCGGCTGGACGACTCGCACTGTCGACGATCGCCGACCAGGACCTCGACGTCCTCGATGCACTGCACCGGACGAACATCCGCGGGACCTTCGTCGTCGCGCAGCAGGCGGCGCGCAGGCTCCGGGCCGGTGGCACGTTCGTCGGCATGTCAACCTCGGTGGTCGGGACGCAGTTCCCGACCTACGGCGCCTATGTCGCGAGCAAGAGCGCCGTCGAAGGCATGACGCTGATCCTGGCTAAGGAGCTCCGCGGCCGGGACGTCACGGCGAACGTGGTGGCCCCGGGACCGACGGCGACGGAGCTGTTCCTCGACGGCAAGACCCAGGAGCAGATCGACACGCTGTCGAAGGTCCCGCCCCTCGAGCGGCTCGGCACGCCGGAGGACATCGCGGCGGTCGTGGCGTTCCTCGCCGGACCCGACGGCCACTGGGTCAACGGCCAGACCATCCGCGCCAACGGCGGGATGGTCTGATGACCGCTCCACGGGTCGTCCTCGTCACGGGTGCGTCCAGCGGCTTTGGTCGGCTGACGGCTGAGGCGCTCGCGCGGGCGGGCAACGTGGTCGTCGCGGGGATGCGCGCGGTCGACCGTCGGAACGCGACGGCTCGCACCGAGCTCGAGGATCTCGCCATCCGCGAGGGCTTGCAGCTCAGCGCCGTCGAGCTCGACGTCCAGTCACAACAGTCCGTCGATGATGCCGTCGACGCGGTCGTCCGTTCGCACGGGCGGATCGACGTCCTCGTGCAGAACGCCGGCCACATGGCCTACGGCCCGGCCGAAGCGTTCACGCCCGAGCAGTTCATGGCCCTCTACGACGTCAACGTCGTCGGCGCACAACGCGTCGCCCGCGCCGTCCTGCCGCACATGCGCGTCAGCCGGTCAGGACTGGTCGTGTGGGTCGGCAGCTCGTCGACCCGCGGTGGGCACCCGCCGTTCCTCGCGCCGTACTTCGCGGCGAAGGCCGGCATGGACGCGCTGGCCGAGAGCTACGCAGCGGAGCTCGTCCGCTTCGGCATCGACACCACCATCGTGGTCCCGGGAGCCTTCACCTCGGGGACGAACCACTTCACGAACGCTGCGGTCCCGATGGACGCCGCCCGAGTCGCTGCACACGACGAGGAGTACGGGGCGCTCCGGCAGGACCTCACCGACCGCCTCGCCGCGATCGTCCCGGTGGACGCCGACGTGAAGGACGTCGCCGACGAGATCGTCCGCGTGGTCAGCCTCCCAGAGGGAACCCGCCCCTACCGGACCCACGTCGACCCCTCGCGCGACGGCAGCGAGGTCGTCTCAGCGGTGGCGGACCGCATCCGGTCCGAGTTCTACCACCGCGTCGGCATCGAGGACCTGCTGTCCTCCAACGCCGCACTTTGACCCCCGGACCGCCCGGGAAACCCCACCGAGAGGAACACCATGCCCTTCGCCAACATCAAGGTCCCCGCTGACACCCTGACCGCCGAGTCAAAGAAGAAGCTGCAGGATGCTGTGACCGACGCCATCGTCGACGTCTACGGGGAGCGAGCGCGCCCCACCACCCTCGTCATCCTCGACGAGGTCGCCGACGGCGGTTGGATGCTCGGCGGCACCATCCTCAACGAGGCGATGCTCGGCCGCGTCTGAGTCCGCTGACCACGCGCTGACGAAGGGACCCGGAAGACCGGGTCCCTTCGTCACCAGTTTGAGAAGACGGCGTGACAATGTCCGGTAGCCGATCGTCAACCGGACGTCCGCGGGTAACATTCGACGGTGTCGACGTCGATCCCGTTCTCTCCGCTGCCGCTCTCGCAGGAGGATGTGTCGTACGAGTACGGGCCGGACTCGGTCGCACGACCGGGCGTCGAACCCGGCGCCGTCGAGCAGTTCCGGATGGAAGCCAGCCGGCGCTTCCCTGGCACCACGCGGAGCGTCTGGGTCCACCGACCGGCGGGGCACCGCGCGGACGAGCCGAGCGCGGTCATGTTCTTCAACGACGGCTGGTGGTACCTCGACCCCGACGGCGACGTTCGCGGCGGGATCGTTCTCGACAACCTCGCCGCGGCGCACGATCTGCCACAGATGATCGGCGTGTTCGTCGACCCGGGTCTGCTCGACGTCGCCGGGGTCCCGACGAAGCACCGCAAAGACGAGTACGACGCGTTTGACAGCACGTACGCCAGCTTCCTGCTGGACGAGGTGCTCCCGATCGTCCAGGAGTGCTACGCGGTGTCGGAGGATCCGATGATGCGCGGGATCTGCGGCGGCAGCAGCGGCGGCAACTCCGCCGTCACCGCAGCCTGGACCCGGCCCGACGGGCTGGGCCGTGCGGTCGCGTTCAACCCGAGTTTCGCGCAGATGCCGGGCGGGAACCCCTACCCAGCCCTCTTCACCACGGAACCCCGCCGCTCGACCAAATTCTTCCTTCACGCAGCCCACCGCGACCTGCACTGGAACGAATCAGGGTGGAACTGGTTCGCCGAGAGCCTCGACACCGCGGCCGCACTCGCGAGAGCCGGATACGACTTCCGGCTCGCCGTCGGCGACGGCGGACACTCACCCAACCACGGCGGCGTGCTCCTCCCCGACGCTCTCCGCTGGCTCTGGCAGCCCGCCCGGTAGCCGGATAGGACGATAGACTGTCAGCAACGAAACCTCTGCCGACCACGGCGGAGGTTTTCTTGTATGAGCACCCCAACACCCCTGACCATCACCACCGCTGACGAACAGCACCGGCCCCAGCTCGAACAGCTCTGGACCATGTTCCGACACGAGATGTCCGCGTTCACCGGCGCGCTCCCCGACGAGCGCGGCCGCTTCCGCCAAGAACGGCTCGACGCCGGCCTCTCAGAGTCGGGCTGGTCGGCACACCTCTTCCACCTCGGACCGCACCCGATCGGACTCGCGGTCCTCCGCGGACTGGACACAGGCGAGCACGTCATCAGCAGCTTCTTCATCACGCACGGAGCGCGACGCGCCCGCATCGGACTAGCCGGCGTGAGGGAACTGACCGCGGCGCACCCGGGGAGATGGGCCGTGGCTTACCAGGACCGCAACGAAGTCGCAGCGAAGTTCTGGCGTACGGTCGCGACCGAACTCGACTCGAGCTGCACCTTCGAACACCGCGCCGTTCCGGGCCAGCCCGAGCTACCCGCCGACTCATGGGCCCGATTTTGTGTTCGGTAGCCGGTCCGTCACTGAGCCAGAGTGCGCGACTCGCTCCCCGTGCAGGTTAGGTGGACTGGCGGGCCACCAGGGCCACTTGGATCGTCGGAGGCTTCCCGGCAGGGCGGGCGTCGAGCGCTGCCAGCAGTTCGGACGCGGCATGTCGGCCCTCCGCCTCCATATCGTGGCGAATCGTTGACAGGGGCGGCTGAGCGTACCGGCCGGCTGAGGAGTCGTCCACGCCGAGGAGGGCGACCCGCGCGGGTACCGGCAGATGCCGGGCGTTGAGTGCTTTCAGCGCCCCTGTAGCGATCGAGTCGTTGGCGGCGAAGATGCCGGTGACGCCGCCCAGGTCCGCTTGCGATGCTTGCTTCTCACCCGAATGCTCCGTCCAGTCACCGGGCTCGGCGCTGCGGCAGGCGATGCCGAGCCGATCGCAAGCGTCGCGGAACGCTTCCCACCGGTAACGGGCAGCAAGCGAACCGGTTGGGCCTGGCAGATGCAGCAGCGAGCGGTGCCCGAGAGCGTGAAAGTGTTCTGCGGCGACGGCGCCTATCCGTTCCTCGACGCCAGGAGCGTCAGGTGTTCCGCGATCCAGACCAGCGTCGATGAACGTCGGTATTGCAAGGTCAGCGGCGATCACTTGAGCTTTTCCCGCTTCAGTTTGCATCATCGCCAGGACCGCGCTGCAGCTCGCCTTGAAACGACTGAGCGCTGCGACGACGACTGAAGGATCGTCGTCGGCGACGTAGACGAGATCCAACGAGTAACCCGCGTTCTGTAGCTCTTGCATCGCGGCGGTCGTGATCGAGCTTGGGCCTGCTTCTCGGAGTTGATGTGCAAGCACACCGATACGCTGCGGGCTGCGCAGCCGAAGCTCTCGTGCTGCCTCGTTGGGGACGTATCCAAGGCGATCGATTGCATCTCGAACTCGTTGCGTCGTCGCAGCTGTCACGGATTCCGGGTGCCGGAGGACCCTTGAGACGGTCTGTTGTGAGACGTACGCATCCCGCGCCACATCGAGGATCGTCACTGGGGCGCGTCGCACCGCTCCAGGGTAGTCAGCATCGACGACACCTCTGCTCTGCCTACCGACCCCAGCATGGTTGACCGCCCACCCCGACAAGTGAACGCGCCAGCGCCAGGTCCAGAGCTGGTTGCTAGGAGCCGTCGCGAAGGTCCAGCACCGTTGCTTCCTCGAACCGGATTTCGTCGAACACTGCGACGCAACCTGCGCCAGTGGGCGACTGCGCAAGGAAGCCAGCCGACCACTCCTCCGTCGTGGTCGGCAGTCGGAACGTCCGGACGAAGTCCCAGTGGGTCGAGTCCGCCGACGAGTGCAAGGCGATGGACTCGCCGACGCGTGCGATGCGGAGGGACACGGCGGGTCCGTCGACTAGCGTGCTGCTGCAGTCATCCGAGAAGCGATCGGTGACAACGCTCACCACCATCGCTGTCTGCATGGGTGAGAACTCGTTGCACAGCTTGGCCCAGTGGTCCTTATCGGCCCACAACGCCAGCGCTCCGGCGTCAAAGCGGGTCCGAGAGCCTTCAACGCGGACGCGAGCGGACAAGACGAAATCGCCTTTGGGCACGGTGAACGCCAGCGCCGTCGCGGCGTGCTGTTGCGGTCCTCCGCCAGCATCGTTGGTCCAGTCGACGCCAGCTGCCGACTGCAGGGTCAGAGCGTCCGCATCGAAGTCGTAGGAAGCTTGCCCCGGATCCCCGGTCCATCGCAGAGAGGGTAGCCCCGGCAGATTCATACCAACAAGCTTGCACCCCAACTTAGGGTGGGGTCATGACGGCACTGCTGGCCTACATCGAGGCATGGGTTGCAAATGATCCCGAGCGCATCGCCGGCAGCGTGGCGGAGGACTGCACGGTCACGGAGTGTTACGGGCCGGTCTACCGTGGCCGAGCGCGGGTGCAACAGTGGGCGCTGGCCTGGTTCACGGCCGGCGGGATCGTTCACCGTTGGGAAATCACGGACCACTTCATCCTTGACGACCGGGAGGCCGTGCAATGGGTCTTCGAGTGCACCTGGGATGGCAACCAGTCGACGTTTGAGGGCGCGAGCATCTGCCGAGTTCAGAACGGACAGGTGTTGGAGTTGCGTGAGTACCAGACGACCGCGGCGCTCTATGAGTGGGACGGCGCATGGCGATAGCTGCGGGGGCCGACGTTGAGGCGTTCAGTTTCAGCTCCGTGTCCAATAGCCGATCGGCTACCGGGCAGTGGCAACCAGGACCAAGACTTGGGACGAGTCGGTCAACGCACCGCACCGCCAGTCGCCGTACACCGCCTCGGCTCGGCTCGGAAGCCTGCGTGCTCGAGCTGATGCTCGAGCTCGCTCGACTCGCGAAAGAACAGGTCCTCTGTGTATGAGAGCTGTTCGCCTGTGTCGGTGAAGGTGTTGTGAGCGACCAGGCGGACGACTCCGGGCGAGATCTCCCGAGCTTCCGACCACTCTTCCAAAGAACCGCTCGTGGTCTCGCGGATGGTGTGCTCCGGCGCGGACCAAGCGCGCCACGCTTCGGCGGCGGGATTCCGACTCTCGAACGCGAGGGTCCCGCCGGGGCGGAGTGCACGGTGAAGATCGGCGAGCGTCCGCTGCCAGTCCCCATCGGGTATGTGCTGCGCGACGTTGCCGGTCATCACGGCGTAGTCGGCGCCGACGTTCGGGAGGTCGCGACTATCACCCAGTACCCACGTCACGCCGTCAGCGCCGGGCCGGCGCTTGGCGTAGTCGAGCATCGTCGTTGAGGGATCGACCCCGACTGCAGACATCCCGGCGTCGGCCATGCTCACGGTGAGTGAGCCGGTTCCGCACCCAAGGTCGATTACGGATCGCGCGGCCATCGACATGCCGAGCGTTCGGTAGAAGTCACTGTCGGCACCGTCAGGGTTGTCTTCGTCGTACAACGCGACGAGACGAGCATCGAGATCCACCATCGGACGAGGCTAAACCAGTCCCGATAGCCGATCGGCGAGCGGACAACGTTTCGCACTCCTCAGGAGGCCGTCGCTCCGCGGCTCCGCGAGGCGCTCACTTGTCGAGGAAGCGGCCGAGGTAGACGTACGAGCCGCCGGAGCAGTCCCCGCCGAGCTGGAGCCACCGATCTGGGCCTACTTCCGCGACGCGGTGAACCTCGAGGTCGGTGGGCTGCTTGTCGAACCAGTCGTGTCGTTCGGGGTAGTCGGAGGGTGCGCGCGGAACAAAGCCGTCGGTCTCGGCCTCGTCGAACACTCGTTGCGCTTCTGGTACGCACGCCACCGCCCACGCGTCGGACGCCTTGATGAGGTCCCGGCTCCCAGAGGAGACGACTCGTGTTCCTGCCGGGAGGGTGATCCCGACCATCTTCTCGACGGCAGAACGCGAGAGCCGACTGCAGTCACCGCTGAGCACGCTGCAGACGCTGCCGTCTGAGGTTCGCGACGGCCCGAGCGCGTACTGAGCCGCAGCGCCGACCGCGGCAACCACGCTCACCACGATCGCGCCCGCCAGGACCAGCAGACCGGCGAGCGTGGCGAGCAGTCGCGCCAGACTCGGACTCCGCACGTCTTCCACCCCACCACCGTAAGCAGACCACTCGTCAGCGACCACGAGGCGTCGCTCGCATGTGTCGAATGGAGTACGACCGGTGCCCGGTGCGCCACCTTGGACACAGGAAGGTCAGAACCTCGGCGGACTGAACCTCGTTACATGTCCGATAGCCGATCGGTGGGCGGTGCGTGCGAGCACGCACCTCTTCCCCGGCTGGTACCCCGTGGTTACCGTGGTCACATGGACTGCTTCGCGAGCTGGCGCACTCGCAACTGAAGGGACGGCTCTGGCCGTCGCCCTCCTCCACCCCGGCCCCGGGTGTGGAGCCTTCAGACTGCTCACGAAAGAAGCACAACCATGCACATCCGCGACTGCACATCGCTCGACCTCCCCGCGCTCACCGCACTCACGATCGAGACCTTCCGGCCCCTCCTCGCCGGCTCCCTCGTACAGCTACGGGCCGAAGTCACCGCGCACGACCACGGGCACTGGAAAGACGACTACCGCCACGAGGTCCCGTCTCTGCTCGCTCCAGACGAGGGCCGCTTCATCACACTCGCGGAAGAACATGGCACACCGCTCGGCTACGTCGGCTGGAACACCACCGGTGCGACGTCCGGACGACTGGAGATGGTTGCCGTTCACCCTGACGCTCGTCGGCAAGGGGTCGCGCGAGCGCTCTGCTTGGCGGCGCTGACCAGGCTCGGAGAGCTTGGGGTCACCGTGGTGCACATCGGAACGGGCGGCGACGAGTTCCACGCCCCGGCACGAGCCCTCTACGAATCCCTCGGCTTCATCCCGTACCCGACCGTCGACTACGCCCGGACTCTCTAATCGGAGCCGGGAGAGCTACCGAGCGCAGCCCTCCCGGCCCGATGAACTGCGCCCGACGGCGTCTCGCTACCCGATCGGCTATCGGACGGTCAGCTACCGGGCTTTCGCTCGTATCCGCTTACCCCCCTCCGCCGCAACTGCCGGCTCGAAACTACGGCGCGCGGAGCGGTTCGAGCCGCCACTCACGTGTCGGCAAGCCGTCAACGAACTGCCACTCCTTGCGGCAGGTGTCGCAGTCAAACCACCGGTCGTGTTCCCGGAACCCGGGAGTGTTTTCGTGCTCTTCAGCAATCGAGCCCTGCCCGCACGGGCATCGGAAGGCGTACCGTTCGGTGTCGCCTGCTCCAGCACCCCACCCATCGTGATCAGCGCTACTACTGGAAATCAATTCCGTCCGGATGCCCGTGGACTCAGGCGCTGTACGAGCCCAGTCGATGATTGCCTCGCGGCCAGCTTCGACGATTGCCTCGTCAGCACGAAGCCCTTGCAGGATGCCGATCAGCTCTTCTGGCTGCTCCGCGACTCCGTGATCGCCGTCGCGGACCCCCGCGGCGTAGTCGTCGGCTAGACGTGCACGCGAGCCGTACTCGCCCGGGCTTGCCTGCGCAACGAGCCACTCATGAAAGCGGCTGGTTCGAGGCGCCGCGTCTGCGTCGACGCCGTCCCAACGTCCCGGGTTCTTTCGGCTTGTGCGGTATTCCTCGAAGGCACGCTGCAAGAACGTGTAGCCCGGTGGGCGGTGCTGGTGCGCACGGACGTTGTTTCGCTGCGCGCCGGCGCTCCGTCGCATCCGCCGGGCATAGTCGACCTGCTCTGCGACCAGCCCAAAGTCAGCATTCGGGCTCTGCCTGGCCGACTGGTCCTCTCCGATGGGAATCCCAACCGCTGCTCCTGCCCAGATCGCCGTCCCGTTGTGGATGTAGGAGAAGTCGTGCAGGTGCTCGGCAAGGAACTCTTCGACGGTGTGCTTCAAGTCGTAGCTGCCTGCGACGCTATTCGGTTCCGCCGTCGGCTCGAACATCCTCAAGACCTCGGCGGCGAGCACGACGCGCAGGTAGTCGTCTTCAGTCGACGTCT
>Ga0308159_1002528_pt1 | contig 20887 bp, 16 predicted proteins | sample PhyCR1_FD_201040 | JGI IMG/M metagenome (GOLD analysis project Ga0308159, IMG submission 201040) | Phyllosphere microbial communities from UC Gill Tract Community Farm, Albany, California, United States - DLSLC.R1 | ecosystem: Host-associated > Plants > Phyllosphere > Unclassified | place: USA... | reverse complement strand
TCGGTTGAAGACAGGGACTGATTAACCGTCGTATTCTTTTTCATGGACTCGCCCTCGCTGTCGTTGGCTTCTTAGACTGCCACCGTGGCGCATTGACGCCTCGGCGTGGGCGAGTCCATCCAATTACGGGTGATGCCCCAGAACCTTCGAATGCTGACGCAGCGCCCATTCAACATGTTCGCGCACCATTTCTGACGGATGATCGAGTCTCGCTTTCAAGGCTTCGATCACGGGTATGGTCGAGGGCGCATTGCCCAGTCCTACCGCCAGATTTCTCAGCCAACGTTCGTAACCGGCACGTCGTAAGGGCGAGCCTTCGGTGTTACTGAGGAAAGTGGTTTCGTCCCACAGGAACAGCGTGGTCAATTGTGCATTGTCCAGCCCGTGGCGAGGTTTGAAATCATTCTGATCGGTTGCTCGGGCAAATCGATTCCACGGGCAGACGATCTGGCAGTCATCGCAGCCGAACACCCGATTGCCGATCATCGAACGCAGCTCTTCCGGGATCGACGTTTTCAGCTCGATGGTGAGGTAGGAGATGCATTTGCGCGCATCCAGCACGTAGGGGCCGACGAACGCGTTGGTCGGGCAGATATCCAGACAGGCCGTACAGCGCCCGCAATGCTCGGTGGTGTGGGGCTCGTCAACTGGTAAAGGCAGGTCCACGAACAACTCGCTCAAGAAGAAATAACTGCCGGCTTTGCGATTGAGTACCAGGGTGTTCTTGCCGATCCAGCCCAGCCCGGCCTGTTCGGCGATGGCCTTCTCCAGAACGGGGGCGCTGTCGACGAAGGCGCGAAAGCCGAACGGGCCAATCGCCTGCTGAATACGTTCGGCGAGTTGCTGCACGCGCTTGCGGATCAGCTTGTGATAGTCGCGGCCCAGTGCATACCGCGAGACGTAGGCTTTTTCCGGCTGTGCCAGTAACTGCGCCATCTGCGTATCGCCCGGCAGATAGTCCATGCGCAGTGAAACGACGCGCAGCGTTCCCGGTACCAATTCGTCGGGATGCGAACGTTTGCTGCCATGGGCTGCCATATAGTCCATCTCGCCGTGATACCCGGCTTCGAGCCAGCGTTGCAGATGCTGCTCATGTTCCGCCAGATCCAGTCCCGAGATGCCGACCTGCTGAAACCCGAGCTCGCGCCCCCATTCCTTGATCGATTGGGCAAGTTGGGTTAGCTCGGCGGCGGTCAGGGACGCTGAGTTTGTGGATGGATCTACAGTAATCGCGGACATTGCAAAGAGGACACCGGGGCGCAGGTGCGTATAATTCTGCCAGACATCGGAGCTCAAAGACGCATGTTGCACAGCAAACACCCATTACCCGACGCGCTGTATAGCGCTGCGCAAGTGCGCGACCTCGACGCACGCCTGATCGCCGCTGGCACGCCTGGCTTCGAATTGATGCAGCGCGCGGCCCATGCAGCGTGGCGAGCGCTGCGTCGGCGCTGGCCTGATGGGCGAGAGCTTACTGTGCTGGCCGGGCGGGGCAATAATGCCGGTGATGGCTATCTGATTGCGGCGCTTGCTCAACGGGCGGGCTGGCAGGTGGCTGTAGTCGCGGTGGGCGATACCTCGGCTTTGACCGGTGACGCAGAGTCTGCGTATCAAGAGGCTCGTAGTGCAGGCGTCGCTATAAAACCGTGGAGCCAGCAACCGTTGATCGGCATCGTCGTCGATGCCCTGCTCGGCACCGGGCTAAAGGGGGACGTGCGCGAGCCTTATGCCTCTGTCATCCGGTGCATCAACGACAGCGGCCTGCCGGTTATGGCGGTGGATATCCCGTCCGGTCTCTGCGCCGATACGGGTCGCTCCTTGGGCGTGGCGGTGCGCGCAGACCTGACCGTGACATTTATCGGGCTCAAGATCGGGCTGTTCACTGGCGATGCGCCAGATCTGGTGGGCGAACGGGTGTTCGATGATTTGCAGGCCGATCCGGCGGTGGTCGCGCTAACGCCCGTTGCCATCAAGCGTCTGGATACTTTCAATTTGCCGAAGCTGTCGCCGCGCCCTCGCACTGCACACAAAGGCATGTTCGGGCGCGTATTGGTGATCGGCGGCGATCTGGGTTTTGGCGGCGCAGCGCTGCTATCTACAGAAAGCACTTTGCGTTGTGGCGCAGGCATGGTGACCCTCGCGACTCGTCCCGAGCACGTTTCAGCGGCGTTGACGCGGTTTCCGGAAGTCATGAGCGCGGGTGTTCATTCTGCCAATCAGTTGATGGGGTTGATCGAGCCTGCGACGGTCCTGGTGGTCGGGCCAGGTTTGGGGCAGCACAGTTGGGGGCGCAGTCTGTTGTACGCCGCCGCCAATGCGGAGCGGCCGCAGGTCTGGGACGCCGACGCGCTGAATCAGCTGGCCGCAGGATTTGTCAGTTTACCGAAGGATTGTGTGATCACCCCGCATCCCGGCGAAGCGGCGCGGTTGTTGGGCGTCAGCACAAAGGATATTCAGACCGATCGGCCAGCCGCCGCGATAGCGCTCGCAAAGAAATATAACGCCGTATGCGTGTTGAAAGGCAGCGGCAGCCTGATCGCCAGCGCCGCCGGAGATCTGGCATTGGCCGATCATGGCCACCCGGCGATGGCCACCGGCGGGTTGGGTGACGTATTGGCTGGGGTGATCGGTGCGCTGATGGCGCAAAAGATGCCTGCGTTCCATGCCGCCTGTCTTGGCGTTTGGTTACACGCTTTGGCCGGAGAAAAATGTGGAGCTACTGGGCGCGGCATGGCTGCCGCTGATCTGATTCCTGTCATCCGTCAGCTTCTGGAGGAGCAACAACCGTGTCTGAGTTAACCCTGCACCTGATGGGTGAAGAAGCCATGACGAGCTTCGGCACGCGGATATCCCAAGTGACTGAAAGCAATGGGATTATTTTTTTGCAGGGTGATCTCGGCGCGGGGAAGACGACCCTCTCGCGAGGCATTATCCGTGGCCTTGGCCACGTGGGTGCGGTAAAAAGCCCGACTTTCACCCTTGTAGAACCTTACGAAATTGGGAGAAATCGCGCGTATCACTTTGATCTTTACCGACTTGTTGATCCAGAAGAGCTAGAATTCCTCGGCATACGCGATTATTTCGAAGGGGAAGCGCTCTGCCTGATCGAGTGGCCGGATCTAGGTGCAGGCTTTTTGCCAAAGCCGGACCTGATCATTACCATTAGGCCCCACGCGGAAGGTCGAGCGCTGACTCTGAGCCCGAAAAGCTCTCGCGGCGAGAAGTGGTGTGCCGCTTTGGCTTTGGAATTCAAATAGATATGGGGTTAGGTATGCGCATGCGCGCGCTGGTTACTGTGGTAGGACTGTTGCTGACGACATTGGCTGTCGATGCGTTGGCCGCTACACAGGTACGAAGTGTCCGCTTATGGCGTGCTCCGGATAACACCCGGCTGGTTTTCGACCTGTCCGGGCCGGTTCAGCACAGCGTCTTCACGTTGCAGTCTCCGGATCGTCTGGTCATTGATATCAATGGCGCCACCCTGGGTGGCTCACTGAACATTCCTACGGCAAATACTCCGATTACCAGCATGCGCTCGGCGCAGCGTACGCCGGAGGATCTGCGCGTGGTCATCGACCTGAAAAAGGCCGTGACCCCGAAAAGCTTCACGCTTGCGCCGAACCAGCAGTACGGCAACCGCCTGGTGGTCGATCTGTATGACAATGCTGCCGACGCCAACCCGCCACCGTCCGTGGCCGACACGCCTGCAACGGTGGCTCCCGCAACGCCAGCGGTGCCGGTCAGCCCTTCAAAGCCTGAAATCAAGCTCACTCCGGTGCCAAATGGCAAGCGCGACATCGTCGTCGTGATCGATGCCGGACACGGTGGCGAAGACCCTGGCGCCTCGGGTGGCCAAGGTCAGAAGGAAAAAAACGTGGTGCTGTCGATCGCCAAGGAGCTGCAGCGCCAGATCAATGCCGAAAAAGGCTATCGCGCGGAACTGACTCGTACCGGCGACTACTTCATTCCTCTGCGTAAACGCACTGAAATTGCCCGGGCCAAGGGCGCGGACCTGTTTGTTTCCATTCATGCGGATGCTGCGCCGTCCTCGGCGGCGTTCGGCGCGTCGGTGTTTGCCTTGTCCGAGCGCGGGGCGACTTCGGAGACCGCGCGCTGGCTGGCCGACAGTGAAAACCGTTCCGACCTCATTGGGGGGGCTGGCGCTGTGAGCCTGGACGACAAGGACCGTATGCTCGCTGGTGTTCTGTTGGACCTGTCAATGACAGCGTCCCTGACTTCCAGCCTCAACGTCGGCCAGAAGGTATTGACCAACATCGGCCGTGTGACTTCGCTGCACAAGTCGCGGGTCGAGCAGGCAGGCTTCATGGTGCTGAAATCACCGGACATCCCGTCGATTCTGGTAGAAACCGGGTTCATCTCCAACGCGGCGGAGGCCAACAAGCTTCAGGGCTCCAGCCACCAGCAAGCGCTGGCGCGTTCCATCACTGCAGGTGTGAAGCAGTTCTTCCAGCAAAACCCACCTCAAGGTACATACATCGCCTGGCTGCGGGACAACGGCAAGCTGGCGATGGGACCGCGTGAGCACACTGTGCGCCCTGGTGAATCGCTGAGCATGATCTCGGCGCGCTACGACATGAGCATGGAGGCGCTGCGCTCGGCCAATAAACTGAGTTCCGATGAGCTCAAGATCGGCCAGGAGCTGAGGATTCCGAGCGCGGAACTGGCGGGTGAGCCATGACCGATCTGCTGCTCGATGAGCAAGGTTTCGATGCAGATGGGAGTGTCGAAGGTCTGGCGGCGCAAGCGGCTCGCATCCAGTTGCTCAGCCCGAGACTGGCGAACCAGATTGCAGCGGGCGAGGTGGTCGAGCGTCCTGCGTCGGTGATCAAGGAACTGTTGGAAAACAGCCTCGACTCGGGAGCCCGGCGTATCGATGTCGACGTCGAACAGGCCGGTATCAAGCTGTTGCGCGTGCGCGACGATGGCGGGGGTATTTCCTCGGACGATCTGCCGCTGGCCCTGGCGCGGCACGCCACCAGCAAGATTCGCGAGCTGGAAGATCTTGAGCGCGTCATGAGCCTGGGCTTTCGCGGTGAGGCACTGGCGTCGATCAGTTCGGTAGCTCGCCTGACCCTGACATCGCGCACCCGCGACGCCGATCAGGCCTGGCAAGTCGAAACCGAAGGTCGCGACATGGCTTCTCGCGTTCAGCCTGCCGCGCACCCGGTGGGTACATCGGTGGAAGTGCGCGATCTGTTCTTCAACACCCCGGCGCGTCGTAAATTTCTCAAGGCCGAAAAAACCGAATTCGATCATCTCCAGGAAGTGATCAAGCGCATGGCGCTGGCACGCTTCGACGTGGCCTTTCACCTGCGTCATAACGGCAAGACCATTCTCAGTCTGCACGAGGCCCGCGATGATGTGGCCCGTGCGCGACGTGTCTCGGCCGTCTGCGGCCCCGGTTTTCTTGAGCAGGCGTTACCCATCGAGGTTGAGCGCAATGGCCTGAAACTGTGGGGCTGGGTAGGGTTGCCGACGTTCTCGCGCAGTCAGGCGGACCTGCAATACTTCTTCGTCAACGGCCGTGCGGTACGCGACAAACTGGTCGCCCACGCGGTGCGACAGGCCTATCGCGACGTGCTGTTCAACGGTCGGCACCCGACCTTCGTGTTGTTCTTCGAGGTCGATCCTGCTGTGGTCGACGTCAACGTTCACCCGACCAAGCATGAAGTGCGCTTCCGTGATGGGCGCATGGTGCATGACTTCCTTTACGGCACCTTGCACCGCGCCTTGGGCGATGTGCGTCCAGAGGATCAACTGGCAGGCACGACTTCGGTCACGGCGCTGGTGCGTCCGAGCGGGCCGGAAGCTGGCGAGTTCGGGCCGCAGGGCGAGATGCGTCTGGCCAACAATGTGCTCGAAGCCCCGCAAGGCCCGGCCTGGAATGCGCCTGCGGGCTCAAGCCCCGGGAGCGGGAGCGGTGCGGGCTATCAGTATCAGTACACGCCGCGCCCGTCGTCGGTGTTGCCAGCGGAGGAGGCGCGAGCGGCCTACAGCACGTTCTTTGCCCCGCTTCCCGGCGCTCAGGCAAATCCGGACGCAGCGGCGGGCGCTACCTTGCCCGAGTCACAGGGTGATGTGCCGCCTTTGGGCTACGCGCTGGCGCAGCTCAAAGGCATCTATATTCTCGCCGAGAACGCTCACGGCCTGGTCCTCGTCGACATGCATGCGGCCCACGAGCGGATCATGTATGAGCGTCTGAAGATCGCCATGGCCAGCGAAGGGCTGAGTGGTCAGCCGCTGCTGGTGCCTGAATCGATTGCGGTCAGTCAGCGCGAGGCCGACTGCGCCGAAGAGCACATGGCGACGTTCCAGCAGCTGGGTTTCGAGCTGCAGCGTCTGGGTCCTGAAAGCCTCGCGATCCGGCAGATCCCTGCACTGCTCAAGCAGGCCGAGGCGAATCGTCTGGTCCATGATGTGCTCGCCGACTTGATGGAATACGGCACCAGCGACCGGGTTCAGGCTCACATGAACGAGCTGCTCGGGACCATGGCCTGTCATGGGGCTATTCGCGCCAACCGGCGTCTGGCGATCCCGGAAATGAACGGCCTGCTGCGCGACATGGAAAACACAGAGCGCAGCGGTCAATGCAACCACGGACGCCCGACCTGGACCCAACTGGGTCTGGACGATCTCGACAAACTATTCCTGCGCGGTCGCTGATGAGTGCTCTTCCCCCGGCCATCTTTCTGATGGGGCCGACCGCCGCCGGCAAGACCGATCTGGCCATTGAGCTGACCAAGGTGCTGCCTTGTGAGTTGATCAGCGTAGATTCTGCGCTGGTCTATCGTGGTATGGACATTGGCACCGCCAAGCCTTCAAAAGCGCTTTTGGACAAGTATCCGCACCGGCTGATCGATATTCTGGACCCGTCGCAGAGTTATTCCGCCGCGGATTTTCGCACTGACGCGCTGGAGGCCATGGCTGAAATCACCGCGCGGGGAAAAATTCCCCTGCTGGTGGGTGGCACCATGTTGTATTTCAAGGCTCTATTGGAGGGGCTGGCGGACATGCCGGCCGCCGACGCTGAAGTTCGTGCGCAGCTGGAGGCTGAGGCGGCCAGTCGTGGCTGGCAGGCACTGCACGACGAATTGGCGAGTATCGACCCGGTGTCTGCGGCGCGCATTCATCCCAACGACCCTCAGCGGCTGGTTCGCGCGCTGGAAGTGTATCGGGTCAGCGGAATGAGCATGACGGCACATCGCGAGCAACAAAGTGCGCAAAGTGCTCAAGCTGGCGGTTCGGGGCGGCATCAATTGCCCTATACTGTCGCAAATCTGGCGATCGCCCCGACGGATCGCAAGGTATTGCATGATCGAATCGCGCTGCGTTTCAGGCAAATGCTTGATGAAGGATTCGTAGAAGAAGTAGTAGCGTTACGTTCGAGGGGTGACCTGCACTCGAATTTACCGTCTATAAGAGCTGTAGGGTATCGGCAAGTCTGGGACTATCTGGAAGGCAAGCTGACTCGGGACGAGATGCAGGAAAGAGGCATCATCGCCACGCGCCAACTGGCCAAGAGACAGTTCACCTGGTTGCGAAGCTGGGAAGATTTACACTGGTTGGACAGCCTGGCTTGCGACAATCTGCCACGCACCTTGAAATACCTGGGATCGGCCTCCATATTGAGCTGAGTCCTTGCAATAGCCGTCTATCCTTGGGGGGTAACGGCCCAAGCCAATGTTTTCGAATTTATTCTATTGATCCTTAAAGGAGTGCGGCACATGTCAAAAGGGCATTCGCTACAAGACCCTTACCTGAACACTTTGCGTAAAGAAAAGGTTGGGGTTTCGATCTATCTGGTAAACGGTATCAAGCTGCAAGGCACGATCGAGTCGTTCGACCAGTTCGTTATTTTGCTGAAGAACACTGTCAGCCAAATGGTTTACAAGCACGCTATCTCTACCGTCGTTCCAGTTCGTCCAATTCGTCTGCCTAGTGCGACCGAATCCGAACAGGGTGATGCTGAGCCAGGTAACGCCTGATAGGAGTCTGCCTTGTTCTTTGAGCGCCACGGTGGTGGTGAGCGGGCAATCCTCGTTCATTTGGATGGTCAGGACCCTGAGGCGCGCGAAGATCCGCAGGAGTTCCGGGAGCTGGCTCTTTCGGCAGGTGCCGATATCGTTGCGTTCATCAACGTGCCACGGCATCGGCCAACGGCCAAATATCTGGTAGGCAGCGGCAAGGTCGAGGAGTTGCGCGATCTGGTCAAGGCCGAGAAATCGGATATCGTCATTTTCAATCACATCCTTACGCCCAGTCAGGAACGCAACCTCGAGAGAGTTTTCGAGTGTCGCGTGCTTGACCGTACGGGTTTGATTCTCGACATCTTCGCCCAGCGCGCGCGGACTCATGAAGGCAAGTTGCAGGTCGAGCTGGCACAGCTCGAGCACATGAGCACTCGCCTGGTCCGTGGCTGGACTCACCTTGAGCGTCAGGGCGGTGGTATCGGTCTGCGCGGTCCGGGTGAAACTCAGCTGGAAACGGACCGTCGTCTGTTGCGGGTTCGCCTGCGCCAGATCAAGGGGCGTCTCGAGAAAGTCCGCAGTCAGCGTGATCAGGCCCGTCGCGGCCGTTCCCGCGCTGACATTCCTACAGTCTCCATCGTGGGCTATACCAACGCCGGTAAATCGACACTCTTCAATGCGGTGACCGATTCCGACGTCTACGCTGCTGACCAGTTGTTCGCAACGCTCGACCCGACCCTGCGCCGTCTTGAACTCAACGATCTGGGGCCGATTGTGCTGGCCGACACGGTGGGGTTCATCCGCCATTTGCCGCACAAGCTGGTCGAGGCGTTTCGGGCTACGCTCGAAGAATCGAGCAATTCGGACCTTCTGCTGCATGTGATCGATGCTCACGAGCCCGATCGCATGGAGCAGATCGAGCAGGTAATGGCAGTACTGGGCGAGATTGGTGCCCAGGACTTGCCGATGCTGGAGGTCTATAACAAACTCGATTTGCTCGAGGGGGTCGAGCCTCAGATTCAACGCGATGCCGATGGCAAGCCGCAGCGGGTCTGGGTTTCTGCTCGTGACGGTCGTGGCCTGGACTTGCTCAAGCAAGCCATCGCCGAGCTGTTGGGGAACGATCTGTTCGTAGGCACCTTGTGTCTGTCGCAACGCTTCGCCCGGCTGCGTGCCCAGTTTTTCCAACTGGGTGCGGTGCAGAGCGAAGAGCATGACGAAGAAGGTCAGAGTCTGTTGGCTGTGCGTTTACCCCGAGTTGAATTCAATCGCCTGGTGAGTCGCGAAGGACTGCAGCCGCTGGAATTCATCGAGCAACACACTTTGCAATAAAAGCCTGAAAAAGCGGTTGTGCTGCTTTGACAGGCATTCTGTAGCATTGGTCGGCGCGCCGCGGGCGCGTCTTTGCTTTATCAGATGGAGAGCGCTATGGCTTGGAATGAGCCGGGTGGCAACTCGAATAATCAGGATCCTTGGGGTGGTAAGCGCAAGGGCGGCGACCGCAAGGGGCCACCGGATCTCGACGAGGCCTTCCGAAAGCTGCAGGAAAGCCTGAATGGGTTGTTCGGTGGTGGCAAGAAACGCAGTGGTGATGGCGGCGGCAGTGGCGGCGGATCGAGTAAGGGCGGCGGTTTCGGCCTGCTCGGCATCGGTCTGGTCGTGCTACTCGCAATCTGGCTCTACAACGCGATCTACGTGGTCGACGAGCAGGAGCAAGCTGTCGTTCTGCGGTTCGGCAAGTATTACGAAACGGTTGGCTCGGGTCTGAACATCTATTTCCCGCCATTCGATCGCAAGTACCTCGAGAACGTGACGCGTGAGCGTGCGTACAGCAAACAGGGCCAGATGCTCACTGAAGACGAAAACATTGTCGAAGTGCCACTGACCGTGCAGTACAAGATCACCAACCTGCAGGATTTCGTGCTGAACGTCGATCAGCCTGAAGTCAGCCTGCAGCATGCAACCGAAAGCGCCCTGCGCCATGTGGTCGGTTCGACAGCAATGGACCAGGTGCTGACCGAAGGTCGTGAGTTGATGGCCAGCGAAATCAAAGAGCGCCTGCAGCGTTTCCTCGATACCTATCGCACCGGTATCACCGTGACTCAGGTGAACGTGCAGAGCGCTGCGGCGCCGCGTGAAGTTCAGGAAGCCTTCGATGACGTGATCCGTGCCCGTGAAGACGAGCAGCGTGCGCGTAACCAGGCCGAAACCTACGCCAACGGTGTGATTCCGGAAGCGCGCGGTCAGGCTCAGCGTATCGTCGAAGATGCCAACGGTTACCGTGATGAAGTGGTCTCTCGCGCCAAGGGTGAGGCTGATCGTTTCACCAAGCTGGTCGCCGAGTATCGCAAGGCACCAGAGGTCACTCGCGAGCGTCTGTATCTGGATACCATGCAAGAAGTCTTCAGCAACACCAGCAAGGTGCTCGTGACCGGCGACAAGGGTCAGAACAACCTGCTCTACCTGCCATTGGACAAAATGATCGAAAGCAGTCGTAACGGTTCGGCATCGTCGGCAAGCGGCGCTGCGGCAACAGTGGTCGATCCGGGCTCTCGGGCTGCGGACATGCAACAGCAACGCGACACACGCACCAGGGAGACTCGCTGATGAGCAATAAATCTCTGGTCGCCCTGATTGTTTGTGTCGTGCTGGCCGTTGTGGCGTGGAACAGCTTCTACATCGTCGCTCAGACCGAGCGTGCAGTGCTGCTGCAATTCGGTCGTGTGGTTCAGGCCGATGTTCCGCCGGGCCTGCATGTGAAGGTTCCTTACGTGAACCAGGTTCGCAAGTTCGACGGTCGTCTGTTGACCCTGGATGCGCCGACTCAGCGTTTCCTGACGCTGGAAAAGAAAGCCGTCATGGTCGATGCTTACGCCAAATGGCGGGTGAAGGACGCCGAGCGTTTCTACACCGCGACATCCGGCCTCAAGCAAATCGCTGACGAGCGTCTGTCCCGTCGTCTGGAATCCGGTCTGCGTGACCAGTTCGGCAAGCGCACCCTGCACGAAGCTGTGTCTGGCGAGCGTGACGCACTGATGGCCGACATCACCGCGTCGTTGAACAAGATGGCCGAGAAAGAACTGGGCATCGAAGTCATCGATGTTCGGGTCAAGGCGATCGATCTGCCGAAGGAAGTCAACCGCAGCGTGTTCGAACGTATGAGCACCGAGCGTGAGCGTGAAGCTCGCGAGCATCGCGCCAAGGGTAACGAGCTGTCGGAGGGCATCCGTGCCGACGCCGATCGCCAACGCCGCGTGTTGCTGGCCGAAGCCTATCGTGAGTCCGAGGAAGCGCGCGGTGACGGTGATGCACAAGCCGCTGCGATCTACTCCAAGGCGTACGGTCAGGACCAGGAGTTCTATGCGTTCTACCGCAGCCTGCGCGCCTATCGTGAAAGCTTCGCCAACAAAAGTGACGTGATGGTTCTTGATCCAGGCAGCGAATTCTTCCGCTATCTGAATAAGGCAAAACCGTAATCGTCAACCGCAATTGAGACCTCCGCCGGGCGGCAAAACTGTCCGGCGGGGTGATCGCACGCCAAAACGTGTGTATGATGCGGCAGCCGGGAAATTCCCGGCTTTTTTGCGTCTACACGATTGATTGGCCGTGGCGTGTTTCGTGCGCGGCAGTTTTTTCGAGGACAGTGTTTGCAAAGCTGCGATGCAGAAGGCTTGGGTTGAAATGGCCCGTCCGGTATCCGCAGAACACTGTCTGCTTCACTCAAGGCTTGCCCAAGGGTTGGCCGCCCGGATCATAGGGGAAAGGCGTAATGGCAACGGTTGACCGCTGGCTGCTGCCGGATGGCATCGAAGAAGTACTGCCGCCGGAAGCTGCGCGCATAGAAGTGGCGCGTCGTCAGGTGTTGGATCTGTTTCAGAGCTGGGGCTATGAGTTCGTAGTCACCCCGCACATCGAATACCTTGAATCGCTGCTCACAGGTGCTGGCCAGGATCTGGATCTGCGCACCTTCAAAGTGGTCGATCCGCAATCGGGTCGGCAGATGGGCTTCCGGGCGGACATCACGCCGCAGGTCGCCCGCATCGACGCGCATACCCTGCGCCGCGAAGGCCCAAGTCGTCTGTGCTATGCCGGTAGCGTCCTGCATGCGCAGCCACGGGCGCTGTCGTCCTCGCGCAGCCCGATTCAACTGGGTGCCGAGTTGTACGGCGACGCCAGCCCGAGCAGCGATGTCGAAGTCATCAGCCTGATGCTGGCTATGCTGAAACTGGCAGATGTTCCGGACGTCCATATGGATCTGGGACATGTCGGGATCTACCGTGGTCTGGCCCGTGCTGCCGGTCTGTCCGGCGAAGTCGAGCAGCAGCTTTTCGACGCCTTGCAGCGCAAGGCAATTGACGAAGTCGTGGCCCTGACCGAGAACCTGCCGGCAGACCTCGCCGCCATGCTCCGTGCGCTGGTCGATCTGTGCGGTGGTAGCGAAGTGCTGACCGCTGCGCGTGATCGACTGGCCAAGGCGCCGGCGCCGGTTATCGAAGCGCTGGATGATCTGGTGGAAATCGCCGAGCGTCTGTCGGCACGCTTTCCTGATCTGCCGTTGTATTTCGACCTCGGCGAGCTTCGCGGCTATCACTACCATACGGGTGTGGTGTTCGCGGTATTCGTGCCGGGCGTCGGTCAGTCGATCGCCCAGGGCGGTCGTTACGATGACATCGGTGCGGATTTCGGTCGCGCGCGTCCGGCAACGGGCTTCTCTACCGATTTGAAAACCCTGGTCACGCTGGGGCAGGCACAGATCGAGCTACCGTCTGGCGGTATCTGGATGCCTGACAGCACCGATGCGGCACTCTGGCAGAAAGTCTGCCAGCTGCGCAGCGAAGGTCAGCGCGTGGTTCAGGCTTTGCCGGGCCAGCAGGTTCTGGCAGCGAAAGAAGCCGACTGTGATCGGCAATTGATTCAGCATGGCGAGCTTTGGCAGGTAATGCCGCTGGCCTCTTGAGTTTTCCAGTCGGCGGCAGCCGGCACCAAGTTTGCGTGAATGAGGACAAGTGTTATGGGTAAGAATGTCGTAGTCCTGGGCACCCAATGGGGTGATGAGGGCAAAGGCAAGATCGTCGATCTGCTGACCGAACATGCTACCGCGGTAGTTCGCTATCAAGGCGGCCACAACGCCGGTCACACCCTGGTGATCGATGGCGAGAAAACCGTTCTGCACCTGATTCCGTCCGGTGTACTGCGCGAAGGCGTCCAGTGCCTGATCGGCAACGGTGTGGTCGTAGCGCCTGATGCACTCATGCGTGAAATCACCAAGCTGGAAGAGAAGGGCATCCCTGTGCGCGAGCGTCTGCGCATCAGCCCGTCCTGTCCGCTGATCCTGTCTTATCACGTGGCGCTGGACCAGGCCCGTGAAAAGGCCCGTGGCGAGCACAAGATCGGTACGACCGGTCGCGGCATTGGCCCGGCTTACGAAGACAAGGTTGCGCGTCGTGGTCTGCGTATCGGCGACCTGTTCCACCGTGAGCGTTTCGCGGCCAAACTGGGCGAGCTGCTGGATTACCACAACTTCGTTCTGGTCAATTACTACAAAGAGCCGGCAATCGATTTCCAGAAAACTCTCGACGAGTGCATGGAATACGCCGAACTGCTCAAGCCGATGATGCTCGACGTCACCGCTGCGCTGCATGAAATGCGTCGTGCCGGCAAAGACATCATGTTCGAAGGTGCGCAGGGTTCGCTGCTGGACATCGACCACGGGACCTACCCGTACGTCACCAGCTCCAACACCACTGCCGGCGGGATTGCCACCGGTTCCGGTGTCGGCCCGATGTTCATCGACTACATCCTGGGTATCACCAAGGCGTACACCACTCGTGTCGGTTCCGGTCCGTTCCCGACCGAGCTGTTCGACGACGTGGGCGCTTTTCTGGCCAAGCGTGGTCATGAGTTCGGCGCTACTACCGGTCGTGCCCGCCGTTGTGGCTGGTTCGACGCCGTCATCCTGCGTCGCGCCATCGACGTCAACAGCATCTCGGGCATCTGCCTGACCAAGCTGGACGTTCTGGACGGTCTCGAAACCATCAACATCTGTGTTGGCTACAAGAACGCAGATGGCGCAGTCATCGATGCCCCGACCGATGCCGACAGCTACATCGGTCTTGAGCCGGTGTACGAGCAAATGCCAGGCTGGACTGAATCGACCCTGGGCGCCAAGACCCTGGAAGAGCTGCCAGCCAACGCCCGTGCTTACATCGCTCGCCTGGAAGCACTGGTCGGCGCGCCGATCGACATTATTTCGACGGGCCCGGATCGCAACGAAACCATCGTTCTGCGTCACCCGTTCGCTTGATAAGTCGTTGAAATACAAACAAAGGGTCGCTCAGGCGGCCCTTTGTTTTGTCTGCATGATCCCCCTCACCAGAACGGCACGACCCTTGCTGTAAATACCTTCATAAAAGATGCCATCATTTTAATGGCGTTTGTTGTGGGGGAGTCTCCAGTGTCAGCCGTCCTTTCGCTTCTTCGCAGTCGTTTGCTGCGCCCTGTATTCATTGCTCTCGGCATTGCCCTTTTGGTGCAGGTGCTGGTGGCGGTCGCCCTCACGCGGAGCACCGTGACTGCGCTGGAGGCTGATCTTGCCACGCGCCTCGGGGTAGATTCGCAACACTTGTCGGGGGAGCTTGAGCAGGCTAGCCGTGATGTAACGTCCAGCCTGGACAGCCTTTCGCAAAATACCCGTCAACGCCTGAGCAGCGGATTGTCCGCTCGTCTGAAGGATGAGCAGAAACAACTGCGTGCGACCCTGGAAAAAGACCTCAAGGATTCCGCTACGGACATGGCGGAATTGCTCGCCGCCGTAGCCCCTCGTGCGATGTGGGATGGCGATACCCCGACGCTCTCGGAATTCGCACGCCGTGCCCAGCGCAATCCCAACGTGCTGTTCGTCGTGTATGACGATGCTCAGGGTGAGCACCTGACGCGATACCTGAACCGAGATAACGAATCGATCAAATCGCTGCTGGCCAAAGGCGAGGGCGAGCGGGCGATGGATAAGGTGCTCAACGCCGCGCAGAAAGACCCTTCGGTTTATTACGTCGAAGCGTCGATCAGCCCTAACGGTGTCGAGATCGGCAAGGTGCGGATGGGCGTGTCGACGGCCACGGTGGAGGAAAACCTTGCGGCGCTGGATAAACGATTTACCGCATTGATTGGTAGTGGCGAGCAGTTGGTCTCCGAAAGTCTCGGTGGTGCGGCAGCGGAGAGTTCAGGCGCGCTGCGCTCGCGACTACAGACTGCGCAGGCAGCGGCTTCGGCCATGGCGATCAACACCAGCGCTACTGTTCAGGAAGCCGCTGCGACATTGCGCTGGAGAATCGGCGTAGGCCTGGCGCTGGTCGGGTTGGGTGTACTGCTGGCACTGGCCGTAGTGCTGGGCCGTCGAGTGGTCTTGCGCCTGCAATTGCTCAATCGAGCGCTGGATGATCTGGCGGCGGGTGAGGGTGATCTGACCAAGCGCGTGAAGCTCACCAGCAACGACGAGATCGGCGATATGGCGGCGGCGGTGAACCGGTTTGTCGACAAGTTGCAGCCAATCGTACGCGAGGCGGGAGATGTCGCCCAGCAGACAGGTGTGGAAATCGGCGCAATGAGCAAGCGTAACGCTGGCGCTGATGCCGCTGCCGAGTTGCAGCGTGATGAGGTGGCTGCGAGTCTTCAAGCGTTGGCGCAAATGGCCGACGAGGCGCAGGCCGAGAGCCATGCGATGCAGGCTGCGTTGCGTCAGGTGGTCGATATTCGCCAGGCGACGGACGAAAACACCCGTACTTCCAATCAGGTCGGCAATTTGATCGAGGCATTGGCCGGGCAGGTTGAGACCGGTGCGCAGGTCATTGAGCGTCTTGCCCAGCAAAGCGAGCAGATCGAAGTGGTGCTGGAAGTCATCCATGGCATCGCCGAGCAGACCAATCTGCTGGCTCTCAACGCGGCAATCGAAGCTGCACGTGCGGGCGAGACAGGTCGTGGTTTTGCTGTGGTCGCTGACGAAGTGCGTGCGCTCGCCAGTAAAACGCAAAGCTCGACCGGGGATATTCAGGAGCACATCGCCAAACTTCAGTCCGGCGCAAAAGAGGCGGTGGCGACAATTGGTCTGGCGGGGCGTCAGGCCAAGGAAGGGCTTGCGGTATTGCGCGACAGTGCCCGTCTTCAACAGACGGTTCAGTCCTCGGTTGAGCAGGTTCACGCGGCCATCGGGCTGGCAACCAGGGCGGCTGAGCATCAGGCCAAAGGCGCGCAAGCTGTCAGAGGGCGGGTGGAGGTGATTCACGCTCAGGCAGAGAAGGCGGCTCAGGCCGTTGTTGAAACGACGGCAAGCGGCAAGACACTGGACAAGCTTGCGGCCCAGTTGAAGGCGAGTCTGGGGCAGTTCCGGGCGTGATTGAGCAGGGGCTGGTGCGCGTCCTGTAGCAGTCCGGCTTACCGGCGGCGGCGTTTTCAGTGGCGCTGTCGGCGGTAGGCTAGACTGCTGCAGAGACGGAATATTACAAACCCTAGAAAGCACAAAACCGAGCACTTGGCTCGGTTTTGTTTTGTTTGGTGCCCAGGAGAAGACTCGAACTTCCACGACCGTAAGGTCACCAGCACCTGAAGCTGGCGTGTCTACCAATTTCACCACCTGGGCATGGCGCTGATTTAATTAGATTTTTCATTTCAATGCAACACAAATTTGCGAATTTGTAGGCGGGGAGATCAAAAATCTTCAGCGTGATGAAAGGGTTGCAGGAATTCGATGGAGGCGAGGAAGTGATCTACGCTCAAGGCTGTTTGCGATTCGCAGAATTTGCAGACCCTGAAAAGCACAAAACCGAGCACTAGGCTCGGTTTCGTTGAATTGGTGCCCAGAAGAAGACTCGAACTTCCACGACCGTAAGGTCACCAGCACCTGAAGCTGGCGTGTCTACCAATTTCACCATCTGGGCGATTCGTTGATTTCATTCGACTAATTGTTCAAAAAGCCGTTTGATTTCAACTACAACGTGGCGTGTGCCGTCGTTGTGGGGCGCATCTTACGGATGAGATTCGGGGCTGTAAACCCCCTTGCGTGAAATTTTTTTGAAATAGCAGAAAGCCTCAGCAAATGCTGTCTTCGCGTTTCAATGTGGTATATGCCAAACTAATTGCATACAGATAAGGTGAACTCATTCTAATGGCCGATTGGCAGTCCCTCGATCCCGAGGCCGCTCGTGAAGCGGAAAAATACGAAAACCCCATCCCCAGCCGTGAGCTGATTCTGGCGCACCTCTCCGATCGCGGCTCGCCCGCCGCTCGCGAGGAGTTGGTGGAAGAATTCGGCCTGACGACTGAAGATCAGATCGAAGCTCTTCGTCGACGCCTGCGCGCCATGGAGCGCGATGCCCAACTGATCTACACCCGCCGTGGCACGTATGCGCCGGTCGACAAACTCGACCTGATTCTGGGTCGTATCAGTGGCCATCGTGACGGTTTCGGTTTCCTGGTCCCCGACGACGGCTCTGATGACCTGTTCATGAGCCCGGCGCAAATGCGTCTGGTATTCGATGGCGACCGTGCTCTAGCGCGTGTTTCCGGTCTGGATCGTCGTGGTCGTCGCGAAGGCGTGATCGTCGAAGTCGTTTCCCGCGCCCACGAAACCGTCGTCGGTCGTTACTTCGAGGAAAGCGGCATCGGTTTCGTCGTGCCAGACAATCCGAAGATTCAGCAAGAAGTGCTGGTCACGCCGGGCCGCAACGCCAGCGCCAAGATCGGGCAGTTCGTCGAGGTGAAAATCACCCATTGGCCAACGCCGCGCTTCCAGCCGCAAGGCGACGTGGTCGAGGTCGTGGGTAACTACATGGCGCCAGGCATGGAAATCGATGTCGCGCTGCGTACTTACGATATTCCTCACGTCTGGCCGGAGGCTGTGCTTAAAGAGGCTGCCAAGCTCAAGCCGGAAGTCGAAGAAAAAGACAAAGAGCATCGCGTCGATCTGCGCCACCTGCCGTTCGTTACCATCGACGGCGAAGACGCGCGTGACTTCGATGACGCGGTCTTTTGCGAAGCCAAACCGGGCAAGCTGCGCCTGTTCTCCGGCGGCTGGAAGCTCTACGTGGCGATTGCCGACGTCTCCAGCTACGTGAAGATCGGTTCTGCGCTGGACGCCGAATCGCAGGTGCGTGGCAACTCGGTGTACTTCCCCGAACGCGTCATTCCGATGCTGCCGGAGCAACTGTCCAACGGCCTCTGCTCGCTGAACCCGCTGGTCGACCGTCTGGCGATGGTCTGCGAAATGACCATCTCCAAGACTGGCGAGATGACCGACTACGTGTTCTACGAAGCGGTGATCCACTCCCACGCGCGCCTGACCTACAACAAGGTCAGCTCGATTCTGGAACACCCGAAAACCGCTGAAGCCAAACAGCTTCGTGGTCAGTACGGCGAAGTAGTGCCGCACCTCAAGCAGCTGTATGCGTTGTACAAAGTGCTGTTGGGCGCTCGTCATGTCCGGGGTGCAATCGATTTCGAAACCCAGGAAACCCGGATCATCTTTGGCTCCGAGCGCAAGATCGCGGAAATCCGCCCGACCACGCGCAACGATGCTCACAAACTGATCGAGGAGTGCATGCTGGCCGCCAACGTGGCCACTGCCGAATTCCTCAAGAAGCATGAAATCCCTGCGCTGTACCGTGTTCACGACGGTCCGCCGCCTGAGCGTCTGGAAAAACTGCGCGCGTTCCTTGGCGAACTGGGCCTGTCGCTGCACAAAGGCAAGGATGGTCCGACGCCCAAGGATTATCAGGCGTTGCTGGAAACCATCAAGGACCGTCCGGATTACCACCTGATCCAGACAGTCATGCTGCGCTCCTTGAGCCAGGCGGTTTACAGCTCCGACAACAACGGTCACTTCGGTCTGAACTACGAGGCATACACGCACTTCACCTCGCCGATCCGTCGTTATCCGGACTTGCTGACCCATCGCGCGATTCGAAGTGTTATCCGCTCCAAGCAGGACACCCCGCACGTTCGCCGTGCTGGCGCTGCGTCGATTCCCAAAGCGCGAATCTACCCTTACGACGAAGCCGTACTGGAGCAATTGGGCGAGCAGTGCTCGATGAGCGAGCGCCGCGCCGATGAAGCGACTCGTGACGTCACGAACTGGCTCAAGTGCGAGTTCATGAAAGACCGCGTGGGCGAGTCGTTCCCGGGTGTGATTACAGCAGTGACCGGTTTTGGGCTGTTCGTGGAGCTGACCGATATCTACGTCGAGGGTCTGGTTCACGTCACTGCTTTGCCGGGTGATTACTACCACTTTGATCCGGTTCATCACCGTCTGGCGGGCGAGCGTACAGGTCGCAGCTTCCGGCTCGGGGATACCGTGGAAGTGCGGGTCATGCGCGTTGATCTCGATGAGCGCAAGATTGATTTCGAAATGTCGGAGAAGACCACCAGCGCGCCAGTCGGTCGCAAGCGCAAGGCTGCCGAACCTGCTCCTGCTCCAGTTGAGAAAGAGAAGGAAAAGGCATCGTCCTCGCGCCCTAGTCGTCGTAGCGCCAGCAAGGAGCCCGTGGCCGAGGCATATCGCCCCAGCGATGCAGCCGCAAAAAACGCCGAAGTTCGCAAGAGCCGGGAGATGAAGAAGGCCTTGCTGGCGGAAGCGAAGGGCGGTAGCAAGGCGTCGTCGGGAAAGTCGCAAAGGAGTGATTCTGCTCCGGCTGGCACGTCCGGGAAGCCGAGCAAACACCGTAAAGGCCCGCCTAAATCGGGCTCGGCTCCTGCTGCGAAGAGCGGCGGAGCGCGTAAACCTAAGGCCAAGTCATGAGTTCGTTGGAAAAAATCTACGGTGTGCATGCCGTGGAAGCGCTGTTGCGTCACCATCCCAAGCGGGTCAAGCAGATCTGGCTGGCGGAAGGACGCAGCGATCCGCGCGTTCAGGTGTTGATCGAGCTCGCCACGCAAAACCGCGTGGCGGTCGGTCAGGCCGAGCGTCGTGAAATGGACGCCTGGGTTGAAGGCGTGCATCAGGGCGTAGTGGCGGACGTGAGCCCCAGCCAGGTCTGGGGCGAAGCGATGCTCGACGAGCTGCTGGATCGTACCGAAGGCGCGCCGCTGATTCTGGTGCTGGACGGCGTGACTGACCCGCACAATCTGGGTGCCTGCCTGCGAACTGCAGATGCAGCCGGCGCGCTGGCGGTCATCGTGCCCAAGGACAAGTCGGCGACATTGACGCCAACTGTCCGGAAGGTCGCCTGTGGTGCTGCGGAAGTCATCCCGCTGGTCGCCGTCACCAACCTCGCTCGCACCCTGGAAAAGCTCCAGCAGCGCGGTCTATGGGTGGTGGGAACCGCCGGTGAGGCGGAGCAGGAGCTCTATCAGCAGGATTTGACCGGTCCGACGATCATGATCATGGGTGCCGAAGGCAAGGGCATGCGCCGTCTGACCCGTGAGCATTGCGACTACCTGGTTCGCCTGCCGATGGCGGGCAGCGTCAGCAGCCTCAATGTTTCGGTCGCTACCGGTGTGTGCCTCTTCGAAGCCATGCGGCAGCGCAGTGTGAAAGCAGCCGCTTCGCGGAAATAGTGAGCCTCAACCTCCAAACGACAAGCTGAAACCGTCCGCGATCAGCTTGTCGCTTGGCGCTTACAGCTTGATGCTGCTTTTGCTCAAATAATCACCAATTTCCTTGCGCCGGTTCTGGCCCTTCTCTACAATTGCGCCCCTTGCTGTCATGGCAGGCGCTCATGTGCCTGTCCCTGTGCAAGATAAACCAGTGTTATTCACTCCTTGTCTGACCGCTTTGGCGGCAGGCTACAACCCGTAAGGAGCATTCATGCGTCATTACGAAATCATCTTTCTGGTTCACCCGGACCAGAGCGAGCAAGTCGGCGGCATGGTTGAGCGTTACACCAAGCTGATCGAAGAAGACGGCGGCAAGA
>Ga0308159_1002527_pt1 | contig 20887 bp, 23 predicted proteins | sample PhyCR1_FD_201040 | JGI IMG/M metagenome (GOLD analysis project Ga0308159, IMG submission 201040) | Phyllosphere microbial communities from UC Gill Tract Community Farm, Albany, California, United States - DLSLC.R1 | ecosystem: Host-associated > Plants > Phyllosphere > Unclassified | place: USA... | reverse complement strand
CCGGCGTGGTGCTGCCGTCCTTCAGCGTCACCGTCACGGTGATGTCGCTGCCTGACGTATAGCTGTCGCCGTCGCGCGCGATGGCGGAGTTCGCCTGGACCGCGTCGCCCGCCGTGATGGCGTAGGTCCCGGACTGCGCCGCCGTATTCCAGCCACTCAGCTTTATCGTCGCCTTCAGGTCTGTACCCGTCGTGGTGGCCGTGTACGTCGCCGTGTAGGTCCCGGCGCCTTTATCCTTCCAGCTGCTGCTGGTTTTAAGGACCGCGTTCTGCACGGTTACCGTATCGGTCGTCAGCGAGGATGCCGCGCCGGTAACCGCGTTGTCACTGCTGTCCTTCAGTGTCACCGTCACGGTGATGTCGCTGCCTGACGTATAGCTGTCGCCGTCGCGCGCGATGGCCGACTTCGTCTCATCCGGCGTGATGCTGCTAATGGTCACCTTAGCCGGCGACAGCGTGATGCCGCTCACCGACGGCGTCAGGGTGATAGCCTCAGCATCCGTACCCGCAGTCACCGTGACGGTATATACGCCTGCGGATTTGTACGCCAGTGCCGATACTGTGGCGCTTTTCAGGGGGTTGCTGCTCAGGCTGATATCCTTCACATCCATATTCACCGCCTGGTTATTCCCGTCCCGCAGACTCAGGGTCAGGGCCTGCAAACTCCTGCCGTCCGCAGCCAGCGAAGAGGTGGCTGGCGTGAACGTACTCTGCACCGCGCTGACCTGAGGTGTCTGCACGGTCACCTGAGTTTCAGCCTGATTTGAGCGGTTTCCTTTTCTATCCACCGCCACACCCTGCACGGTATAGCTGTTGACGTCAGCCCGGTAAGCCGGCATCACCACGGTCCAGTCCTCTCCGCTCTGCACGATTTTTCCTCCCGCGGCGATGAGTGATGAAGCCGACCAGTCGATACGCTCCAGGCCGTACTTGCTGTTGACGGATACCCCCAGAGACTTCTGCTCTCCGGTATGCCCCGTCACCAGGTCAGCCGTCTTCAGGCGAATAACCTCTTTCTTGCGGTACTCCAGCACGATGTTGTTGTTACGCTCCACCAGGTCATATCTGCTACCGGCCAGGCTGCGCATGGCAGCCACTGCGTCCGGATTAATCTGGTGCTGCCAGGGCATACCCAGCTGGTAATTCATGTCCACACCAAAGCGTGTTTCGGCGTTTGACCCGGCCCCCTGACGCTGCTCTGCACTGAACGTAAGCAGCGGCACCGGCGTATAGTTAATCCCCGCCGTAATGGCGTGCGGGTCACGCTGTCGACTGTCAATGCCGAACAGAGCAACTTCTTTGCCATAGTACTGCTCATAGGTCAGCTTGCCGCCGAGCTGCGGCAGCGCCGGAAGCCAGTACTGTGCCCTGACGTCCCAGCCTCTGGCCGGACGCTCCTGGTAATCGGTCAAGTCCGGGGAGTCCTTCCATCCTGTCAGGGGGATATATCCGTTGAAGCCCAGCTTCAGGAAGTCTCGCCAGTATTCAAGGCCGGTGCCGGCACGGGCGTGGTCCCGGGGCAGGTCGTAATCGAGAAAGCTGTTGGCACCGAACATCCATGCATCATAGAAGCGCCGGACGCCGGCACCAAGATTGGCCTGAGTCCGGTCATTGGTCCGGTGAATGCTACCCTGAGTAAAAACAAGCCTGTCCTTTTGTTCGTACAAAGGGACAAGCAGGTCAAGTTGTGAGTTTTTCAGGGAGAAATTTTTATCCGCATCCAGCTGTACGCGGGCGGTACCGAAACGACTCAGCCACTGCTGAATTTCACCGCTGGCAGCACCGCTCGCCATCCCGCGCGCCATGGACGCTGCCGCGTCGCTTCTGGTGCTGGCTGAGAGGAAATTCCCGGCCTGTGAGGCATAGCCGGCGACTTTCGTCTGCGCATTATCTTCTTCTCCTGACGGCGTATCATCCCACCTGACTTCCGGGAGCCGGGCCACAGGAACGTCGAGCTCATCTCCCGCCTGCAGATGGTCAAATCCGTGAGCGAAACTGCGGAACTGGTTCAGTTTACGCAGTGAATCCACGGACATATTGTATTTTCTGGCAACAGACGCGGGGGTTTCGCCGGGACCCAAGGCATACACCCGGGTCTGCATTTCTGACACTGCCTGCTCATGCAGAAAACGGTTGTCACTGCCCGCGCCAGCGACAGCGGGCGTAAAAGCGGCCGCGAGGGGAAAGGTTGCCTGTACGGCGATGTTTACCCAGGCAAATAATCGCATTCTCAGCGAAACGGGAACTAAGGATGATGTCTTCACAAATGACTCCATAAATCACGCCGGTGTGTGTCCGGACGTCGGCTGTGCAAATAATAATTGAGTTCCAGGGAACTGGTTGTAAGCGGGAATGGCGTAATGCGTCCGTTGGTTTTACTCTGGCAGTTTTTCTTGGGGGTAACGCTGAGGCTTGCATTGGGATGCAGTTGTTTATAATCCCTTCAGTTGTATTAGCTCAGGCCTGATCTGATGGTTACAGGTTATTTATACAGGTGTTTGTCAGATTAAATCTGGTTCAGATTCTTTTCTGTTCAGACCCGTTTTACATCAAGTGATATGGCCATTGGCGTACGCCCGCAGCACATATTCCCCTGATAAGTTCGCTTATTATTGTAATAATACGGCCGGTTGTCCAGATCTGTCTGAACCGCGCCGGTTTTGTGGGAGAGTTTTTAGTCCGGGAACTCAGGCTGCCATAGCTCCGTTTCCGATGGAAGCATAATACGCTTTTTCAGCATCAACTGGCGGGATGTGGCCGAGACGTTCAAGTAATCTGCGGTTGTTGTACCTGTCCACCCACGTCAGCGTCGCCAGCTCAACCTCTGAACGTATCCACGTCTCCTGCTCGCCATGCAAGGGCGCTACATTCTTCAAAATTAACTTATATTTAATAATGAAGACTGGTAAGGATTTCTGTTGATAATAAAAACATGATCAGGCAACATTACTGAAAAGACGTTGCCGGATCATTTTTTCAAAATTTTATCACTTCAACTCTAATCCCTTGGTATCATACGGACAAAATTAAAATGGATGATGGATTTACTGGTTAACTCACTTACAAAGTCCATTAGTACAATATTAGGCATCATCAATCCTTTATTTACAATCCCTTCCTTAAGGACGCTGCAAATATTTTTATTGGCGGTTCTTGACAGGATATCTATGCCAGGTGAAGGTTTCCCTGGATCTGCAGTTAGCGTCCAAGATAGTAAAAACAAATAACCACTCCTGAATTGTGAATTAATTTTCCATTTATTAATCTGATCTTCTTTCATTTTTTCATAATCGTAGGTATTACTGTAAACATCATAAACGCTGAGGTTGTCTTTTCTATACGTCCACTGTTTATTTTGATATCGAAAACGACCTTTTGAAGTTGAATTATGTTCATCGTAATCAAAAGCCAGAATTGCTTTTCCTCGAAAAGCACCAATGGCCATATCGGCAAGTTCAGTATTGGATGAGGTACTACAAAAGAAAAACTCCCGATATGCCTCGATCGTATTTTCAATAATTCTCTTAGTGTTATTTGGATTGTGTGAGTCTACATAACTTCTTATGTGAGAAAATTTTAAAATTAAAAACTCTGTCGGATGAGAGATAAGAAATGATTTCATCTCTTCTAAAATACTTATCAGGCTCTGCCCATTACATCCCAAAGCGCCATCATTTCTGTGATAGGTAACAAGTTCGCCATGGTCGTAATCAATTCTAATATCAAAGTATCTAGTACCAGTTTGTAGTTGTTTTAGAAAAGATAAACGTTGGGTCTGAGTGTAGCCAGCTATGATTTTGCGCATGGTACAGTGTTTTAGGATAGACATCCCTGAGTCATGACTTCCTGGAATCATAATCTCACACAGTTTTTTCTCATCAATCAAATGTCCCATCCAACGCTCTGTATCAATACTATTAATTGCTTCTGATGTGCAGTAATCGGCTACACGATTGATACGTAACTCTGTTCCTGTCATGCTCATCTCCTTGAAAAAATATTATAGAAAATTGCTAATTAAATAATATCAATGATGTTAAAAATAGGCTCAATCCTGAAGGTAATACTTTCAATTTATATAACCTTCGATTTTTTTGACCTTTCTATGTCATCTCTGAGTACTGTATAGATATACAGTTATATGAAAATAATTTCAAAATCTGTGTCTGTCAATGCTTTTTTATGAATCAATGATAAACTGCGTTTTTAAAACACTAATAATGTGGTGATAGTGACGCACATGGCTCTGTGAACGTAGTACGCCTGCGGCGTGAGCGGCGCTGCTCCGCAGCTTCGGGTGTTTGCATGACCGGCGCTCCGCTTTATACTCGGTCTCATGTATATCCCCCGCCCCGCTAAGCTCCTCTTCACCGTCGATGACGGCTGGAACCGCTACCTCGAAAAACACGGCGACAGCATCAGCCAGTGGACCCGCCTCTGTGTTGAGCGCATGCTCGCCTGCGGGACCTGCGCCATGGGCGTACGCCGTTACTGCTGCGCCTCGCCGGACTGCACACACTCCCGCTTCTTCTGCCAGAGCTGCAAGTCAAAGGCCTGCAGCGCCTGCGGCATGAAATCAACTGAGCAGTGGATAGCCGAACAGCAGCACGTGCTGCCCGACTGCGACTGGCAGCACATCACCTTTACCATGCCCCACCTGCTGTGGCCCTTCTTCAGCAACAACTGGCCCCTGCTCAATGACCTGTTCCGCTGCGCCACCCGCGCCATGCTGAAGTGGGCACGCCGGCAGGGTATTGAGGTCGGTATCTTCTGTGCCCTGCATACTTACGGCCGCCAACTTAATCAGCACCCGCATATCCACGTTTCCGTCACCCGCGGTGGGCTTGATGTTAAGCACGGCGCCTGGCGCAGCCTTTTCTTCAGAAAGAAGGCCGTTGAGGAAATCTGGCGGGGAGCCGTTATCCGCCTGCTGCGCGACAGCTATGAGCGGGTCAGTCCCGGCACACTGCCGGGACTGGGGCATATCCGCGACGGGGAGCAGTGGCGGCGTTACCTGAAGGCACAGTATGGCCGGCACTGGAAGGTACACTTCGCGAAGAAGACCCGGGGAGTCTGGCACAGCGTGAAGTACCTGGGACGCTACCTGAAGCGCCCGCCGGTGTCGGCTTCACGGCTGCGACACTATGCCGGCGGCGCGGTGGTCCACCATTACCTCGATCACCGCACGGGAAAGCATAAACGCCAGACGCTGAGTCAGGAAGAGATGATCGGCCGCTATATCAGCCACGTTCCGGCACGGCATTTTAAAATGGTGCGCTACTCGGGCTTTCTGGCCAACCGCAAGCGGGGCACGCTGCTGCCGAAGGTCTGGAAAGCGCTGTCGATGACGGCCCGGGAAAAACCGAAGCGGCCCGGGTTTGCGGTGCTGATGAAAGGTTTCCTGGGCACGGATCCATACCAGTGCATCCTCTGCAAAGGCCGGCTGCGTTTTGCCGGTGCCGTGGCGGGTGAGCACGCCACAAAAATGCTCTCAGACAGGCTGCACCAGATGGCGAAAAAACGATGGCTGCGGATGCATGAGCGGGATCAGTGCGCCTGAAGAACAGGTTTCAGATTAAAAACACATCAGAAACGGTATTTTTACACACAGGGTCAGGCATAACCGCGTCATAAACGGGATGGGGCGCGATAAAATTCATGGTCAGTCGCTCTTAAAAGATGCGATTCAATCTCCTAACCATCAAGTGCAGCAGTGCTGGGTTTGTTAGCTTTACTACTGAGTGCCTCAACCCTGTCAGCACTGACGGTCAGCGCCATCACTGTGGCAGGGATCATTGTTATGGGTATCCTTAGTGCTTACATCGATGCAAAACTCGTCGATAGCCTCAATAACAAACTTGCAGAACTGACCATCCACAAATGATATATGCAGAGGGTAGTTTCTACCCTCTTTTTTTTATTATCCTGGTAACGGGGATTATAATAGAGAAAATAATGCACGTTATTGTCAAGCAGTAATACCCAAAGAAAACGATGCCATAGAATAAAACCAGAAAAGGTTCTGATGAAGAGATATATCGAAAAATACCTCGCTTTCTCTCTGCCAGGTCAGAATCTATCAGCTGAAAAAAAATACTGAAGACAGCAAAAACGAACAATCCTAGAAAAAAACCTAGTAAAACTTGTTTCAATGGAAGAACTTTCATCCTTGAAACTATCGCCCGGCCTTCCCTAAAACAAAATATTACCGCAAATAGGGGGGCCAGCTTGACGATCGATGAAAGAATAGAGGAGAGTACAGGAAAGTGAGATGAAACCATAACTGTACTTTCTGTAGCCGAAAAAATGCTGCCAAGCAGTGCAGAGCTTTCATCAAAGGCGTAAAGGGTCCAGGTTAGAACGATCGCAATAAACCCGGGAACGGGAATGTAAAAGAATGATTTATTCATGTGTGTATCTTTGGACATCTTTTTCTCCAAACTGACTCCTTGTGGCCATAGTCGTTTTGATATAGGAAAGATAAACCTAATATCATATGCTTATCAAACTTTAATCCCTTTCTGGGTCATGCACGAATTCCAGGCACTCCCAGGATTACCGTTATCCAGTGCGGTAGATTCAAAATAAGGTATAGCCTTGATATTTTTGTGGCTTTTCATACCTTCATGCATCTGGACATACTTCCCTTCAACCCAGTACTTACTGGTAAGTATTGTTTTACCATCCAACCCTTTTGAACGTTCATGCACAGAGTCCGTACAGGCACTGGCTGCCTTGCTTACTTCTGCAAAAGAACTGTTGTTTCCTGATACAGTTTCGTTTGAGCTGCATCCGACTATCAAAGTACCAGCTGACAGTGCCAACATTATCGTGCAAATAAATCTCATGATTAATACTCCAGTTATGATCAAGTATCCATCATCGCCAGCATTAACAGAAATATCACCTTTTTTTTAATGCGCTATGCGCATAAAGGGGTTCCACGCCGCAACCGCCGAAATTTCCGTCATGTTACTGGTGGCCACTGCTGGGCGGCATGAAGAACACGCAAAACCGTAAGAATCCCCGCTTCCGTCTGGTAGACCAGAATATAATGAGGTCTGACCACAACTTCGCGGGTGCCTTTGATCCGTCCGGGTTTATACATGTCAGGATTGCTACAGGCCCGCTCTGCTGCCGTTTCAAACTCATCATCCAGGTCTATTGCTGCCTGCGGGTTATCCTGGCTGATATAGCCCATGATATTTTCCCTGTCCGTCAGGGCCATTGGTTTCCATTCCAGACGCATCACGCCCCCTTACGCAGGGCATTCTTTCGCGCGGCAAAGCGTTGCCTTGCTTCCTCATCGGATACAGCCGGTCGAGGATCATCAATAGATGCCTGAACCTGTTCCCGGAACCACGCATCGTATGCAACGGCTTCATGCGCCCTTTTAGCGCAGCCGACCTGTCCGGTCGGGTGTTACGGGTCTGACTCTCCGGACTGTAGTTGGAGGCATCAACGTCAAACTGCGCGATTCCGACATCTTTCAGGTAACTGACCAGTGTTTCCAGCTTTTTGAATAACCGGATCTGACGACTGCGCTGCGCAGCCAGTGGCCGTTCATTTAATCCGAACTTAACGGTCAGTGCCCAACCTCCGGACGTACCCAGGACATGGGCAGCACGGACAGCACCGGCCTCAACCAGACGGTGCAGCGTGGTGTGATCAATGGTTTCTGTTGCCATAAAACATCCCTCTGATGATGTTGCTTTGCAATTTATAAGAAACAGTATCGCAATTAACTGTAAACTGCACAACAATCAACAAAAAACCGCTGATTTAATTTACCATAACCACACATTACGCGCCCTGAATCGACAGGGGGTCAGTCAGGCCGGAAATTTCGGTGGTTGCGGCGTGGAACCCCTGTATCTTCTTAATTATATTGATAATGAAGATTATCGTCGTCGGATCCTGATGCAACTAAATCGGGGAGAGAGCCGCCATGCAGTGGCGCGTGCAATTTGTTACGGACAGCGCGGTGAGATCAGAAAACGATACCGTGAGGGGCAGGAAGATCAACTCGGGGCACTGGGGCTGGTCACTAACGCAGCGGTACTGTGGAACACGCTTTATATGCAGGAAGCACTGAGCTGGATGCGAAGTAATGGAGAAGAAAGCAGGGATGAGGATATCGCCCGTTTATCCCCACTGATGCACGGGCATATCAATATGCTGGGGCATTATACGTTCACGCTATCCGATGATATTTTAAACGGAGACTTGAGAGAATTAAATTTCAATTTAAACAATGAATTATCTCCTTAACGTACGTTTTCGTTCCATTGGCCCTCAAACCCCTATATAGGTTTCGTCCATTCGCCAGCGGCGACCCACGGCACGTTTATGTCTGCGGAATGCCTTATCCAGCACCGGCACCATGCGGATGACCCAGCGGTGAAGCGTGGAATGGTCAACAGTGATGCCACGCTCTGCCATCATATCCTCCAGATTACGCAGGCTGAGTGAATACGCCAGGTACCAGCGGACGCACTGAGCAATAATATCGACGGGATAATGCAGGCGTTTAAAGGCTTTTCGGAGCAGAGGCATGGTCAGGCAACATTAAAAAAACAGCATGTTACCTGACGACGCCTTAATGCGACAGAACCACCTATGTTCAATAATAAAATCTGGTAAAATTTATGGCCATACTTAAACATAATCAAGTAGCGTTAATTAAAATACGTCACCTGATTATTTGGTCAATAGTTTACTGTATCAACCTTACCCCCTTGGCATCATACGAATAAAATTAAAATGGATGATGGCTTTACTGGTTGACTCACTTACAAAGTCCATTAGTACAACATTAGGCTTTATCCATCCTTTATTTACAATTCCTTCCTTAAGGACACTGCAAATATTTTTATTGGCGGTTCTTGACAGAATCTCTATGCCAGGTGAAGGTTTCCCTGGATCTGCAGTTAGCGTCCAAGATAGTAAAAACAAATAACCACTCCTGAATTGTGAATGATTTTTCCATTTATTAATCTGATCTTCTTTCATTTTTTCATAATCGTAGGTCTCACTGTAAACATCATAAACGCTGAGGTTGTCTTTTCTATACGTCCACTGTTTATTTTGATATCGAAAACGACCTTTTGAAGTTGAAATATGTTCATCGTAATCAAAAGCCAGAATTGCTTTTCCTCGAAAAGCACCAATGGCCATATCGGCAAGTTCAGTATTGGATGAGGTACTACAAAAGAAAAACTCCCGATATGCCTCGATAGTATTTTCAATAATTCTCTTAGTGTTAGTTGGATTGTGTGAGTCTCCATAACTTCTTATGTGAGAAAATTTTAAAATTAAAAACTCTGTCGGATGAGAGATAAGAAATGATTTCATCTCTTCTAAAATACTTATCAGGCTCTGCCCATTACATCCCAAAGCGCCATCATTTCTGTGATAGGTAACAAGTTCGCCATGGTCGTAATCAATTCTGATGTCAAAGTATCTAGTACCAGTTTGTAGTTGTTTTAGAAAAGATAAACGTTGGGTCTGAGTATAAGCAGCTATGATTTTGCGCATGGTGCAGTGTTTAAGGATAGACATCCCTGAGTCATGACTCCCTGGAATCATAATCTCACACAGTTTTTGCTCATCATACAAATGTCCCATCCAACGCTCTGTATCAATACTATTAAGTGCTTCTGATGTGCAGTAATCGGCTACACGATTGATACGTAACTCTGTTCCTGTCATGCTCATCTCCTTGAAAACGGATTATAGAAAATTGCTAATTAAAAGATATGAAAGATGTACAAAATGAGCTCAATCCTGAAGGTAAAACTTACCCTTTGTATAATCTTCAAATTTTCTGTCTTTCCTAAATCACTCTTGATCACTGTATGTATATACAGTATTGTGAAGATAATTTCTAAATCTGAGCATGTCAATGATTTTTTATGATTCAGGGGTTCATGGTTAGGAATCTGAATCGCCCCCTTTGAGAGCAACTGATCATGAATACCAGAACGAGCCATCCCTTTGATAATAAGGTTGTGCGTGGGTTTATGTATGAAAATGCTCTTTTTGTCGTATTTTTAATCTGAAACTTATTTTTCAGACGCACTGAGACAGCTCAGGCATGCGAAGCCATCGCTTTTTCTCCATTCCACGCAGTCTTTCTGACAGCAGTTCCGTTGCATGGGTACCTGCCTGAGCGCCGGCAAAAGGCAGCCGGTCGCCACACAGGATACATTTGTACGGATCCGTGCCCAGGAAGCCCTTCATCAGCACGGCAAATCCCGGCTTCTCCGGTTTTTCCCGCGCCTGCATCTGCAGGGCTTGATACACACGGGGCAGCAGCGTTCCCCTTTTGCGGTTGGCCAGAAACCCGGAGTAACGCACCATCTTAAAATGCCGCGCCGGAACGTGGCTGATATAGCGCCCGATCATCTCTTCCTGGCTCAGCATCTGGCGTTTATGCTTCCCCGTGCGGTGATCGAGATAGTGATGAACCACCGCGCCACACCGTAGTGCCGCAGGCGTGAAGCCGACACCGGCGGTCGCTTCAGGCACCGGCCCAGATATTTAACGCTCTGCCAGGCTCCCCGGGTCTTCTTCGCAAAGTGAACCTTCCAGTACCGGCCATACTGGGCCTGAAGATAACGGCGCCACTGGCGTTCGTCGCGGATGTGGCCAAGACCCGGCAGCATGCCGGGCATGATGAGATCGTAGCTGCCGCGCAGCAGGCGGATAACGGCGGTCCGCCAGATGGTCTCCACGGCCTTCTTTTTAAAGAAGAGGCTGCGCCAGACGCCGTGCTTAACGTCGAAGCCGCCCCGGGTAACGGAGACGTGGATATGCGGGTGCCGATTGAGCTGACGGCCGTAAGTGTGCAGGGCGCAGAATATGCCTGGCTCAATGCCCTGTTTACGCGCCCACCGGATCATTGCGCGGGTGGCGCAGCGGAACAGGTCATTGAGCAGGGGCCAGTTATTGTTAAAGAACGGCCAGAGCAGGTGTGGCATGGTAAAGGTGATGTGCTGCCACTCGCAGTCGGGCAGGACGTGCTGCTGCTCAGCAATCCACTGCTCGGTGGACTTCATGCCGCAGGCACTGCAGGCTTTTGACTTGCAGCTCTGGCAAAAGAAACGGGAGTGGGTGCAGTCAGGCGATGCGCAGCAGTAGCGGCGAACGCCCATGGCGCAGGTGCCGCAGGCGAGCATGCGCTCAACAAAGAGGCGGGTCCACTGGCTGACGCTGTCTCCGTGTTTTTCAATATAGCGGTTCCAGCCATCATCGACGGTGAACAGGAGTTTGGCGGGGCGGGGGATATGCATGGTGCTGAGTATAAAATGAGACTCAGGGCATGCAAAGCACCGGAACGGCGAAGCCGTGACGCTCGCCCCATTGGGACGCTACGTTCATGCATCACAGCAGCTCCTAATACGCGCTAAGCGGACGGTGTTCAACCATACTCACCTGCTGCCACAGCGGCGCGTGGTGTTCCGGCACCGTCTGCCAGTCCGGACTCCGCTGGGTCAGACGGTGAGTAGCGACAAGCGCTTCGTCGCCGTGGATCCGCAGTTCATCGTCGAGCGTGATGCGGATTGAGACCGGACGACCACACCAGGTTTCCGGCACGGAGTAGCGGTTTCCCCGTACCTCGATATAGCCGTCCCACGGCACGTGCCGGATGTCGAAGTAGCTGGTATCGAAGTCTGCTGCCGGCAGCGGCTGCAGGTGTGAGGCTTCCTCCATGAAGCGGGCCGCCGGCGTCTGCCGGAACTGGCGCAGCGCGCGGCTGTCGGCTACCTCCGCTATCCACTGCTCCAGCAGCTGGTTAACATGCGTAAAGCTGTCGAACCGGCGGTACCGGACGAAGAAGTTCTCTTTTAGGTATTTAACCATCCTCTCCACCTTGCCTTTAGTGCGTGCGCGCCTCGGACGACAGGCCCGGGGCTTGAAGTCATAGTGCTGCGCCAGCTGCAGGAAGCCGGCGTTGAAGACCACCTTACTGCATTAGCTCGATTTTTTACGATTAAAAAAAATCTTGCAATAAGACAAGGCAATAGCGCCTGAGATTAATGAGTTTATTTGCGTGTAGGAACCCCAGGCGGGTTGATGGCCGGTTGAATATGCGGATAGAAGTCAAGTGGTGGGCTGGCCGAAGCTTAACGGGAGCAATGCTTACTTTAATTAAATTTTTTTCTAACCGACGATCGGGGGATGAACCGGCAATTTACCTGAATAAAAATTCTTCGCTGCAGATCTGGTATTGCGTTAAATCAATGCGCAGTTTCATTATGTATGATCGTAATCCTTTCCTCAAGTAAATGACTCGTGGAGCAATGCCGGAAAGCACGCAGAAGACGAGAAGTAATTAGTGATGAGTGACAGTTTTATCTTAATATAATTTTTTTAAAGAAATTCAAAAATTGAGTAACGTCTACTTTGTATTCTCCGATATTCATATCAAAATAAATTGTAAATTTGAATATTGCGTATTCCGGTGAAAGTGAACGCTGATTCCGGACGAACGTGAACGCTTTTTTTTCTTAACGCGCCTACTGTGATTTTATTAACTCTTCTGTTCACTTTGGTCAACCTGAGCCCGTTGTTTTCTCATCGACTCGCCCTTTATATCCAGACGGTGCGCGTTGTGCATCAGACGATCCAGGATCGCATCGGGCAGCGTGTGTCGCCTACGCTTCCATACCACTCGTCCGTTGGCAGCTGGCTTATTACCACCGCGAGGTTTTACCGTAGCGATCGTCCATCAGTTCCAGCAGGTCGTTTCTCTGAGACCCTGCCAGCGGTTCAAGACCCCAGTCGTCCAGGATCAGCAACTGCGTCTTCGCCAGCATCGCCAACTGCTTCTGGTAGCTCCCGTCCGCACGGCTCTGCATCAGCTCCGGTAATAGACGGCTCAGGCGCCAGTACTGGACGCTGTAACCCTGCTGGCAGGCGTTGTGCCCCAACGCACAGCCCATGTAAGTCTTGCCGCAACCGCAGGGGCCCGTTATCAGCAGATTCTGCCCTTTCGCTATCCACTCGTTCTGGCTGAGCTGGGCGATCCGCGCCCGATCCAGGTTGCGCGAAGGCTGGTAGTCGATGTCGTGCACCGACGCTTCCAGTCTGAGCCGCGCTTTTTGCAGCAACCGGTGCTGTTTGCGCTGCTCTCTCTCCATTTTTTTTCCTGCGAGACCAGCAGCGCCAGCCTCTCGTTGAACGACAGCTTTCGTAGGTGGCAGGCTGTTCAGTCTGCGTCGACAGCGCTGACGCCATGCCGGATAGTTTTAACTCAACCAGTTGATTCATAATGCTGTTTGACATAACAACTCCTTTAGTTAGTGGAAGTGGTGTGGACCACGGATATTTTCATGTTCCTGCGGTAGCTCCGGCGACGCATGCGCATCGCTGTCCCGCGGCAGTTGGTCACGGTTGCTGCTCAGGATCGACTTGATCTGTTTCAGACGCGTCAGACCTTCGTCGTTGGCCAGCCTGCAACTGTTGTTGATACGCTCGCTCGGGCAGCTCCTGGTCAGGTTCAGTAACCCCAGGCAGACACGCTACGCCTGCTCCAGCTGTGTTTTTTCGCTCAGCCGGTCACTGACCCATTACAATGTGTCTACGCCGACGCCGGCAGCCCAGCTTTTCAGCCGACCCGGCGTCCATTTCTGCTGGTGACAGTGACGTTCCGGCATGTGTTCCGCTATCGTGCTGGTTCCGGGGAGCTCGCGCCGCGGGTGAGCCGTTATCTGCTGCTGTCCGCTGTAGATCTCCACCAGGTTTTCAAAGACGTGGAGCTCAACCTGCTTACCCACCCATGCGTGAGGAACCGAGTAATAATGTTTCTCGTATTCAATGTGATAATCGATATTCACCTTCACGGCTTTGATATGGCGGTAACGCCAGGCATGCACCGGCAGTGCACGAAGGCAGGGTCTGTCCAGTCGTTCGAAGGCTTCACATCGATTGCCCGGTAATTTTTGGAACGGCCTCTCATTGAGCTCGTTGACCAGGGCCCGGATGCAGCGATTCAACTCGGCAAGCGAGAAGAAGACCATTTTCCTCAGGCGCGCCAGTATCCAGCGTTCGACTACCTGAACGCCCACCTCGGCTTTGGCCTTGTCCTTTGGTTTGCGGGGTCTGGCCGGCAGTTCCGCAACCTGGTAGTGCTCCGCCAGTTGCTGATAGCTGGGATTGAGTTCCGGATCGTAGCGGCAGGCCTTGTTGACGGCGCTTTTCAGGTTGTCAGGAACCAGCATCTCCGGCACACAGCCGAAGAACTCGAACGCACGGGTATGGCTCATCAGCCAGTCCCGAAGCGACTGGCTCCAGGTTGCTTCGGCAAAGGTGTAGTTTGATGCCCCCATGACGGCCACGAAGATCTGCGCCTGCCGGCATTCCCCCCGTTGTGGCGTTGATGATCGGCACCGTGGGGCCGCAGTAGTCGATAAAGCACTTTTCGCCGGCCTTGTGCTGCTGGCGCATGGAGCGTTTCTGCATCTGGCACCAAGTCTGATAGCGGAAGCAGAACTGCGAGTAGCTGTAGGCCCGCACCGGCAGGCGCTGGCAGTATTCTTCCCACAGCAGGTGTCGTGTAACACCTTTGCGACGGAGCTCCATGTGGATGGTTGCCCAGTCCGGATCTTCGAGTTCACCGGGGTGGGTGACAGCGGTAGGGTAAAGCCGGCTGGCGAGGTGAGCTTCGGTTATATCGGGCGCCAAAGGCCAGCCGATGCCCGAGGCCTCGAAGCGCTTAAGCATCTTCTGGAGAGCGTCGGCGCTGACGTCAGCACACTGACTAATCTGGTGGAAAGTCAGCCCGGCATCAAAACGAAGACGCAGGATTTCACGAATTTTACGCATTTTGATTCTCTTGTTTGGCATACCACACCCTCCTGAAAATGAGGGGAGAGGTATAACACGAAAAATCAATGCGTTAAGAATTATTCCGGAAAGTGAACGCTGATTCCGGCCGAGGGCCAAAAAGCGTTCACTTTGGGCCGGAATGTGCGTTCACGTTCAACCGGAATACACGTTCACTTTTCAACCAGAATAGGTGTTCACGTTGCGCCGGAATACGCACCGGCATGACGCTGACAGAAAAATCGAGCCATCTGGCATGGTGCGCCCTGGTGGCGCTGGCGCTGGCCAGACAGGATGCTGGCGTTCTGTCGCCGGCACAGGAAAACCTCTTTATCATCCGCTGGCTGGCGGCCGCGCTGAAACAACGGCGGTTTTCGCGCGATGTGACACCCGATATTGAATGGCTTCTGAAGCAAGGCCGTCTGCTGGGCGTTGGCGCGAAGCTGGCCAGCAATCTGAATTACCTGTGGCGCTCCTGCACCGGCGAGCTGTCTGAGCAAAACGACCTGTTGCGGCTGACGTATGCCCTGGAGTCGGCCAAAGACATGCAATGGACTTACCGCCTGCTGGGCGACAGGGAATGGTCAGGGAGATATGCTGTGGCGCTCAGCGACGGCGTGAACGGTATTTACATGTCGCGCACCAGCCTCGATGTCGCCTTTGACGACAAGGGCCGGCAGATAAATCCGCTTATAGCGCGGCTGACGGGTAACGTTGATTGCGTGGTGGCGCTGCTTAACGATTGCGGCTGGCAGGCCAGGTCAGCGCAGAAAGTGTCCCTGCCCCACCAGTATTTTCTGATGGCCAGACAGGGAGTATCAGAAAAAAATGATTAATGACGGAGCTGCGCCAGGTCGTCTTCAGTCAGACCGGTCATTTTCATGACGGTACTGCGGTCGATGCCGTTCTGCAGCATGGCTCGGGCAACTTCCAGCTTGCCTTCCAGCCTGCCTTCCAGCCTGCCTTCAGTGCGACCTTCCTGCCTGCCTAACTGGATGCCCTCAGCCCTGCCCTTCTCGATACCCTTCTGTTCAAGCTGTTGTGCGATGGTCATAAGTGCGTCTCCGTGTTGCGGCACACGCTGTGCCAGCTCGCGTACAAAGGCTTCAGCGTCGGACGTTTCGCCAGCCTGCACGATATAGTTTACCAGTGATATCACCTGCGATGAAGACAGATAGCCGGCCAGTAAAATGGGCGCCAGTCGTTCAACCAGTTCTGCCAGGTCCCGGTGGTGAATATGTTTCTGCAGCAGGGTCAGGGCGGCCATGCTGCGGTGGTCTGCGATTTCGTCATCAGGAATGACGGTAACGTCAACCAGCGGGAAGGCACCACCGTAGAGTCTGCCTGCCAGCTCTGGATTGTCAAACTCATCCAGCAACCGGGTGGAGTAGGGATACGGGCTGCGTTTACCCGTATAGAACAGCACCGGTATCACCAGGGGCAGCTTTTTATGCCCCGCCTCCAGGTGACGCTGCATTGCCGCCACCGCATAGCGTGTCAGACGAAAAGCCATATGCCTGTCGGGCGAAGACTGATGCTCAATGAGCACATGGACATATCCATCACCGGCAGCGGTTTTAAGGCTGTAAAGGACGTCGCTGAAGTACTGGCGGAGATCGTCCTCGACGAACGAGCCGGATTCGAGTTTCAGCGTGCTGAGATCGCAGATGGCGCGCAGTTCTGCGGGCAGGTGGAGTTCCATGAAATCACGGGCAATATCCGGCTGGGTCAGAAACTGCCGGAATGTGGCGTCATGAGGCGTGGTTGTATTTTTCTTCTTCATCAGCCCTGGCTCTGAAATATGACCCGGATATCTTATCACAGGCAGGTCAGCGCTGACATTTGGGCGAAGTGAGATGCGTAAGCATCCGGCCAATATTGCCAAAGTCTTTTCTTAGGGAGCTGCGGCGGTATCGTGATCCCCGGTTATGGGGGCCTGTCGGGTGCAAACGGAAACACAGCCTGAAAACACTATTAAAGCTCGCAGTCACCTCCCATCCCCACAGCAGTTGTGGCACCGCAGACTCAGCATCTTCTCTCAACATGCGGGCCAGCCTGGCTGCTTCTGTCTGCCCGGCAGTAAACGCCACATAAGGCTTAATCCGGTCTACGGGAAAACCATGTCCCTGGCAGGAAGCATAGGTCCGAAACCCATGTACATTCATCGCCGCAACGAGTCCTCGAATATCGGCATCCACGATAAATGCCCCCTTCTTAACGTTGTTGAAATTAATAGACCGCATCTGCTTCTCCCAAATCAACCATCAAACATGTCATAGGAGTTCAACGCCGGAACCCCATATTTCTCCGTCCGCCGAAATCATCCCCGGTTGAGCAGCTTTATGCCGTCAGCGCGCAGTTGACCATCCGGGGATATGTGGCGGTACAGAGTTTGTCGGGTTATCCCCAGCTCCTGACATAACGTACTGACTTTCGTCTCTGTCCGTCCCATTGATGCCATTGCCAGTCGAAGTTTGACTGGTGTCATTTTGTAAGGCCGTCCGCCGTTTCTCCCGCGCGCTCTTGCTGAGGCAAGACCTGCAGTCGTTCGCTCGGCAATCAGTTCGCGCTCAAACTCGGCCAGTGCGGCAAAGATCCCAAAAACAAGCTTGCCGGCGGCTGTCGTGGTATCGATAGTTGCTCCGTGACCGGTCAGTACCTTCAGGCCTATCCCGCGTCCGGTAAGGTCATGCACCGTATTAATGAGATGACGAAGGTCGCGACCGAGTCGATCCAGTTTCCATACAATCAGGGTGTCATCTGGCCGCAGGGCTTTCAGACAAGCAATAAGTCCAGGGCGATCTTCTCGCTTGCCTGATGCCCGGTCTTCATAAAGATGGGCAGCGTCAACGCCGGCAGCGATCAGCGCATCACGCTGTAAATCATTCGCCTGAGAACCATCTGCTTTTGATACCCGCATATAACCAATTAACATACTACACCTGTCACATATACGTTCGATTATGTGACATTCTGATTTTGGTACCGACGTCTGTCAACAGCAGTCACATTACCCGTCGTTTAATCTATGACACGTAAAGGTTACATTTCAATGATAATGTTACACTACCGTGTATCAGCATAAGGATCAGGGATGGCCAACAAAAATAAAATCCTCAGCATTCTTTCGGATGTCGAGCAGGAGGCACTGTATGACCTACCGGATTTCGATGATGCTCAACGACTGGAGTTTCTGGCGCTGGATTAATCTGAACTGGCGCTGGCCTGCAGCCGTCGGGGGCTTCACGCTCAGATTTATTGCATCATCCAGGTCTCAAAGCCAAACACCTGTTTTCCGCTTCGGCTGGGATGATGTTACGGACGACTGCAGCTTTGTCCTGAGCCGTTATTTCCCCGGGGAGTCACAGCCTGACAAATCACCCATTAAGCACGAGCGCTATGCTCAGCGTGAAAAAATCTGCGCACTGTATGGTCACGGGTGTCAGCGCCACGCTGTTTGACCGTGTCCAGCGACTACCTCGCCGCGCTGGCGCTGCGCCAGATGGCCGCGCTGGTTGATGACCTGCCGAAGTACCTGCTGGCGCCGGAGGTCAGCGCCCTGCTCCACTTCATGCCCGACCTGCGACGAAAAATGCTGTTCACCACGCTGTGGAACATCGGCGCACGCACCAGCGAGGCGCTGGCGCTCACAAGGGGGGACTTCTGCTGCGTCAGCAGTATCCGTTCGTGCAGCTGGCCACGCTCAAGCAGCTCGAGTAAAGGGCGGAGCACCGGGCGGACGCCGCGCCGCCGGCGTCGCGCCTCACCGGCTGGTGCCGCTGCCCGACGCGCAGTACGTGACGCAGCTGGAGATGATGGTTGCCACCCTGCGGATTCCGCTGGAGCGTAAGAGCGAAAAGACAGGCCGGACGGAAAAGGTGCGCCTGTGGGACATTATCGACCGCACGGCGCGCACCTAGCTGAACGAGGCGGTGGAGGCCGCAGCGTCAGAGGGGGGCTGCTTCTCCATACCGGTCACCCTGCACACCTTCCGGCACAGCTACGCCATGCACATGCAGTACGCCGGCACCCCGCTGCAGTGCCTGCTGGGGCACAAGAGCGAGAAGTCGACGGAGATTTACACGAGGGTGTTTGCGCTGGACGTGGCCGCCCGGCACCGGGTGCAGTTTTCGATGGCGGGGAATGAAGCTGTGGCAATTCTTCGCAACGCTTTTAATAAAGTATATATTCCGCACTAAAAAAACCTTAAAGGTACATTAAGTGTACATTTTTTGTATCTGTAAGGTATTTCCTCTTGAGTTGGATTCAATGTGCTGATATCGTCCATTTTAGGTACTTAAAATGTACATTCAATGGGTGATTAAAGTATGAAAAGCACATCTAATCCGTATGCAGGTAAGGTTGTTGTTGTTGCAATCAAGAAAGGCGGTACTGGTAAATCTCTTATCAGCCTGAATATTGCTCCCGAATTGAATCCCGATATTTTCTACGACACGGATCCTACTCCGGCGGTAACAACCTTCAACAGTTTTAGGGAGGAGGGTAAGAGATGGAATGTAGTGCGCTTGACCGATGATATGGAGAACGTGGTCGATAGATTCATTGGAGAAGTGCTAGAGGCCAAAGAAAAAGGTAAAACCGTTTTAGTCGACTGTGGTGGATTCGACTCATCAATCACGCGAGCTGCAGTAGCTCTTGCTGACCTTATCATCTCCCCTTTAAAAGACGACCCTTCAGACATTCTCGGCTTGCATGAGTTCAGCAAAGTTTTAGACAGTATTTCATCTGAGCTTGGCGAGAAAAAGATTGCGTATGTAGTTATGAACAAGGTTCCTTCTAACAGACGCAATTACAGCGATATTGATAACTACATCGAACAGTTCGATAACCTAGTTCGCATGGATACCGCTATACCAATGGATAAAGCCGCACCCTTAAAATTTGGACAGGGACTTGGCGTTGTTGAGCACATTACTACTCGGTACAGTAATGTAGGAAATGCTATGAAATCTCTCTTTTTAGATATGCGCGACGCCATCGCAAAAGTATGATAAAAGTATTTTTATAATACTAAACATGTACATTTTAAATACTAATGGTGTATACAATGGCTAATGAAAAAAAAAATATGTTCAGTCGTATTTCACAGCTATCTAAAAGTGCTCCCTTGCATGAAGCTAGCCCCACCTCTAACGCCGGGGTTCAGTTAAAAGAGCCCACACAAGCTGAGGGTATCCCGGAATCTGAAGGGGCTTTAACGCGTCGTAAAGTTAAGGCGGTAAGGAGGGCCAAAAATGTTCAGATTCCTGAGGACCTATGGGATGCATATGACACTCTTAAAGAGCGCAACATAACTTCATTGCTTATGACGCCCTACATACTTGAAGCATTCAGGGAAAAGCTGGCACGGGATGGGGCTTTCGATAAAAAGTAGCCCAAAGGGTTAATGTATATTTATTGCATAAATTGAATACATAAATAGTACATTTATCGTATTTATTTAGTATAGAAATCGGCGGTTGCTTCTTAGTCAGTACCGTGAAAAGCTAACCGCGCGGACATTAAACCCATCAAGCGAATACCTAAAATGTACATTTTAGGTATTTTAAATGTTTTTTTTGCGTACATTTTAGCTGCGTAAGGGGAGACGGTCCGTATCCAGCAATGACAAAATTTTAGTTTCAGGCTGTGAGAGAAAGTTGATATAGATTGCTGCTCCGCACCAGTTTTCTATCTCACATGTGCAACAGGAATGTCATCCCAGCGCGTAGTCCACGCCGGTGAGAGCATATCCCGCTTCATCTTCCACTCAGTGCTAAGTCCCTGACCGGCAAACCACACGTTGCCCAGCCCGGACTGATTGATACCGTCAAGCGCCTTCATAAGCTGCGCACTGTTGGTCCGGGGCTGCGCATCGTCGAAGAGATTCAGCTGAGAGACGCCGTCTGGTGTGAAGTCATCCAGCATAATTCCGGCTTTCATGTAACGCCGGCCTTCCAGCCAGATACGATCCAGGCTGCGCATGGCCACTTCAATAATGTCGCGCGTGTCCTGAGTCGGCATGCAGAGCTTTTCGCCTGCGGAGTTGCCGTAAAATA
>Ga0308159_1002526_pt1 | contig 20903 bp, 18 predicted proteins | sample PhyCR1_FD_201040 | JGI IMG/M metagenome (GOLD analysis project Ga0308159, IMG submission 201040) | Phyllosphere microbial communities from UC Gill Tract Community Farm, Albany, California, United States - DLSLC.R1 | ecosystem: Host-associated > Plants > Phyllosphere > Unclassified | place: USA... | reverse complement strand
TGATGCACGCGGGCGAATCCATTCGCTCGGTCGTGGTCTTCTGAAGAGGGAAATTTCGATGTTCACGCATATCATGGTCGGCGCCAATGACGTTCCGGCCGCCAAGACCTTCTACGATGCCGTTCTCGGCGCGCTCGGTCATGGCGAGGGCAACTTGATCGGCGAGGGGCACGGCGTCGGATACGCGACGTCCGGCGGCTTCTTCGCTGCGGTGACTCCGCGCGACGGCAACGCGCCGAGCTTCGCCAACGGCGGCACGATCGGCTTTGCCGCATCCGGTCCCGAGGCGGTCGATGCCGCCCATGCTGCAGGTCTCGCTGCAGGCGGCACCTGTGAAGGTGCGCCCGGTCCGCGCGAGATGTTCCCTGGTGCCTACGGCGCGTACTTGCGCGATCCGACCGGCAACAAGCTCTGCCTCTGGCAGGCACCGAAGGCCTGATGCGATGAGCCTGGAGACGATTTCCACCAACCGCGGCCACGGCGGCACGCAGGGCGTCTATCGCCACGACAGCGCCGAGACCGGAACGCCGATGACGTTCTCCGTCTTCGTACCCGACCATGAGCCGGGTGCGAAACTGCCGGTGCTATGGTATCTCTCCGGGCTCACATGCACGCATGCGAACGTCACCGAGAAGGGTGAGTTTCGTGCAGCATGCGCGCAGCATGGCGTGATCTTCGTCGCGCCGGATACCAGTCCGCGCGGCGACGACGTGCCTGACGATGAGGGCTACGACTTCGGCAAGGGCGCGGGCTTCTACGTCGATGCCACGCGCGGTCCCTGGGCGCAGCATTTCCGCATGCGCTCCTACATCGAGGCCGAATTACCCGCGCTCGTCGCGCAGCATTTCGCGGTGGACACTGCGCGTCAGGGGATCACCGGCCACTCGATGGGCGGCCATGGTGCGCTGACGATCGCGCTGCGCAACCCGGATCGTTTCCGCTCGGTCAGCGCCTTCTCGCCGATCGTCTCGCCGCTGAACTGCCCCTGGGGCGACAAGGCGCTGACGGGCTATCTCGGCGATGACCGTGTCGGCTGGCGTGCCTATGACGCCTGCGCGCTGATCGAGGATGGCGCGCGCGTTCCCGCGCTGCTGGTCGATCAGGGGACGGCGGACGGCTTCCTCAACGAACAACTGCGCACGCCGCTGCTTGCCGCGGCATGCAAGAAGGCGGGGCAGGCCGCGACGATCCGCATGCAGGAAGGGTACGACCACTCGTACTACTTCATCTCCACGTTCATGCCCGAGCACGTCGCCTGGCACGCGGAGCGCCTTCGCGGCTGATCGCTCAGCCGAACGCGCGCTTTTCGTAGACGGTGGCGATCGCGCTGCCGTCCCAGACGTAGCACAAGTGGCGTTCCTGCCGGCAGTTGGAGAGCAGGCGCGGCCGGAACACAGCCGCGCATTCGCCGCCCTCATGCCGGACACTGGCATAGACGATGCCGTCCGAACCTTCGCCGCGCAGGGCTACGGCAAACGCCTGCGACGCGCCGTAGTGGTCGGGGTGGTAGATCGCCGCAAGATCTTCCCGCCGCTCACGTATGTCGTGCATCCGCGCGGCAAGATCGACGGCATAGACCCGCATGTCGAGTTCCTGCGCAGGCTCCAAGGTGAAGGCCATGAACCGGCCGCGATGGTAGCAGGTTTCCGCCACTGCCGTATCGACCGAGCGCGCCGCGTAGAAAACCCCGAATGCCCCGTCGGTGAACCGGTCGCCTTTCGGATTGAGATGCGTAAAGGCCGCCATGATCGGCGTCGAACCGGGGCCGGAGACGCGGTCCTCGGGCGGCACCAGCGCCAGTTGGCCGGTCTCTTCGCGCAGACGGTCGTTCGTCATCGCCTCCAGTGCGAATACGGCTTCGAGGTCGGCCGGATCGGCAACCTTGTCGAACACGGAGACCGGCGGGAACCGGCTCGGCACGATGCGATAGCACGGCGTCCAGAGCAGGGCGGTTACCGGAACGTCCATGAGGATGTTTGCCGTCAGCCGCGCTGGGCGTCGACGTACTGCCGCACCACATAGAGGTCCGCGACGTTGCCTGAAGTCATGCGATCAAGCGCCGAGCGGCCGCTGAATAGCGGTGCGGCATTGGGTTTGCGCACCCAATCGTCGGCCGTTCGCGGTAGCAGGATTTGCAGGCCCTTGTAGATGCCCAGGACGTAGGAAATGCGCTCTAGCGCATCCTTGGGAATGGCCGCCACGGCGCCGCGCTTCCACGACTGGAACGTGGAACGGTTGTCCAGTCCGAGCAGCCGCATCTGTTCGTTCTCCTTGAGTCCCCAGGCATCGGCGATGCGAAAGAACGTGCGCAAGGCAGGGCCGGTCAGATCCTTCCGGTTCGGTTCGCGGGACTGCATGATCGTGGCCATGACCATCAGATGTACGCATTCTGATCAAATTTCAATAAATGATCATAAATAATCGAGAAAGAAACGTAAGGAGAAGGCAGTGTTCACGTTCGTGAACGCATCGTGCGGACTGGCTTGTGCCAGTGATGCGGGACTGCGTGAAATTCAGGTCATCTGGTCTATGCGCTTTGTCTTCACCGACGATGCCACATTGCAGATCATCCGACGGTTCCCCGCGATACCGTAACAAACATGCGCAGATCGGCGCAAAAGACAAACATTTGACACCTCCGGGCAAACAGCGCACAGTCTGTTCACAGATATGAACGTGTCGTTCTGATTCATGAACGAATGACGTGAAAGTGATCAGGGGCCGCGATGACCAGTGATATCAAGTCCGCAGCACGCGTGCTCGACATGCTCGAGCTGTTTTCGACGCGGTGCGACGGGCTGACGCTCAGCGAAGTGGCGCGCGGTCTGGAACTGCCCAAGAGCAGCACGCTGGGCCTGCTGCGCACCCTGCACAAGCGTGGCTATCTGGTCCGCGAGGACGAGGACGACAGCTACCGCCTCAACGACATGATCCGCCGCGACGGCTTCGCCCGCCATGGCCGCATCCTGCGCGTCGCCCCGCCGGTGATGAGCGCGCTGGCGGTGGATGCGGGCGAGACGGTGTTGCTGGGCATGCCCGATGCGTCCGGCCTCGTGCGGCTGCTGGCCAAGGAGGCATCGCCTTCGGACATCCGCTACGACATCGAACTGCCGCGCAAGGTTCCCGCCTACTGCACCGCGCTGGGCCGCGTGCTGATGGCGCGCATGGAGCCCGCCGCGTTCGAGGCCGCGCTCGACAGCGTGCCGCGCGCCGCGCTTACCGCCTCCACGCAAGTGGATCGCAGCGCCGTGATCGACGCCGTGGAAGCCGCGCGCGAAACGGGCTTCGCGGTGGTCGAGGACGAATTCGCGGTCGGCGGCACCGGTGTCGCCGCCGTCATTCCGCTTGGGCCGGGGCAGCCGCTGGCGGCGCTCGGGCTCGCCTGCATCTCGCAGCGCTACCGGCAGGACCCGGCGCGTCTCCAGGCCCAATTGGGCGGCGCGATTTCCCGCATTGCCGAGGCAATGGCGGGGCAGGGCAACATGTAACCAACGCTTCGCGCAAAACATGACGGTCGCAAACATCATGAAGCATCCTTTCCGAAACCTCGTCCTGACCGCGGCAGCTCTTGGCCTGTCGGGCATGGTCTCCGCCGCCGCGCCCGAGCGCGACGCTGCGGTGCCGCGCACCGACCGCCACGAGTGGATCGCGGGCGGTACCAACACCGATCACACCCCGCGCATGATCCCCGAGCGGCCGGAAAGCGCCGCCGGACCGGTCACCGTGCTGCGCGGCGGCTTCGTCTTCGACACGCAGTCCCTTCGGGTCGCACCGGGAAGCGTGGTGATGCAGGGTCGGCGGGTCATCGCGGTACTGTCTCCCGACAGCACCGCGTGGCCCGCCGACGCGAAAGTGATCGACGTTACCGGCAAGTTCGTGATGCCCGGCCTGATCGACATGCACGTGCACCTGACGTACCCGGACAACGATACGCCCTACGACGTGCAGGCCGAAGACGCCGACGGCGTGCTGCGCGGCGAACGCAATCTGCGCTGGTTCATAGAGGCGGGCTTCACGTCCGTGCGCGATCTCAACGGCGTGGGCGATGCGCCTTATCGTCTGGCCGACTGGGCGGCGCAGGATGCCATCCCTTCGCCGCGCGTGTTCACCGCCGGGCACATCATCACCGGCACCGGCGGCCATGCCACCGAACGTCCGGTACGCCCCTCACACGGCCCCGACTATGCCTGGGAACGCAACGGCGCCGACGCCTGGCGCGCGGCCGTGCGCGAGACATTCAAGCGCGGGGCCAGCGTCATCAAGGTCGCCAGCCACTTCGCCCCGGATGAGATCCAGGCGGCAGTGGACGAAGCGCATCGCCTCGGCCTCAAGGTGACGTGCGATTGCGAGACGATCTACACCCAGATGGCGGTGGAAGCGGGCATCGACATGATCGAGCATCCGCTTCCGCGCACCGACAGGACCATTGCCGAGATGGCGCAGCATCACACCGCCTCGGTGCCGACGCTGCAGGTCTACCAGAACGTGCTCGACCGCGCGGGCGGCTTCTGGGATTCGACCTCGCGCCGCTTCACGATGACCTCGGATGCGAACTTCGCGCTGTTCCAGAAGATGAAGAAGGCGGGCATCGTCATGGGCGTGGGCACCGACACGATCGGTGACGCCAACAAGATGATCCCCAACATCTACCTCGCCGAACTCAAGTGGTTCGTGAAGGGCGGCTACACGGTCCCGCAGGCGCTGCAGGCGGCGACGCTCACCAACGCGAAGCTGCTGGCGATGGACGATCTCATCGGCTCGATCCAGCCCGGCAAGCTGGCCGACGTGATCGTCGTTGACGGACGCCCGGATCAGGACATCGATGCGCTGCGCAAGGTCACGATGGTGTTCAAGGACGGACGCATGATGGTGAAGGACGGCGCCGTCGTCATCCCGCCGCATGTTCCCGTGCCGCTGCCCAAGCCTTCGCCCGCCGAAGCCCCCTAAAACGCAAGGAAGACCTGCCATGACGACTACGGCGCTTCCCGCCGAGGGACAGCTTGCGCGCCCTGTAACCGGCCGCAAGGACATTGCGAGGGCCCTGGCCTCGGCGATGATCGGCAACTGGTTCGAGCTGTTCGACTTCATCATCTACGGCTACTTCGCCGCGCAGATCGGCATCGCCATGTTCCCGGCCGCCGATCCGGTGACGACGATCCTCTCCAGCTTCGCGACGTACGGCGTTGGCTTCGTGATGCGCCCCGTGGGCTCGATGGTGCTCGGATCGATGGGCGACCGCTTCGGGCGCAAGTCGGCGCTGGTGCTGACAATGATGCTGATGGCGGGCGCGACATGCGCCACCGGCCTTATCCCGACGTATGCTTCTGTCGGCCTTTTGGCGCCTTGTGCGCTCGTTGTGTGCCGTCTGGTGCAAGGCTTTGCGGCCGGCGGCGAGTGGGGCGGGGCGACCACGTTCCTCGTCGAATACGCCCCGGCCAACCGGCGCGGCCTGTTCGGCGCACTGCAGCAGCTGAGCACCAGCCTCGCAGTGGTCTCTGCCGTGCTGGTGGCGCTGACGCTGAATTCGGTGCTTTCGGCCGAGGACCTGCAGGCCTGGGGCTGGCGCGTGCCCTTCGTGCTGGGCATCCTGATCGCGCCTTTGGGCTTCTACCTGCGCGCGAAAGTCCCTGAAACCCCTCACTTCAAGGCCGAACGCGAAGTGCCCGAGCACCCCTTGCGCGAGGCTCTGACGATCCACCGCCGCACCGTGCTGACGATCGCGGGCATGGTCGTGATCTGGACCGTGGCGGGCTATACCTACGGCACCTTCCTCGTCAGCTTCGCCAGTCAGGTGCTGGAGGTGCCCTCGCGCTATGCGCTACTCGGCACCCTGACCGGCGCGCTGTGCAACGTCGCGGTGATCCCGCTCGCGGGCTGGGCCTCGGACACGGTCGGACGCAAACCCTTCCTGCTGGCGAGCGCCGCCGGTTTCGCGATCGTCTCGATCCCTCTGTTCCTGTTCATGGCCGAGGCACGCAGCGGCATTTCTGTCATCACGGCAACGGCGGTGGCGGGTGTGTTCTCCGGCCTGTTCAGCGGCACCGCGCCGACGTACTTGTGCGAACTTCTGCCGACCCGGGTGCGCTACACCGCGCTGTCGGTGGGCTACAACGGCGCGGTCATGCTGTTCGGCGGCTTCGCGCCCTTCATCGCGACGTTGCTGGTGCGCGTGACCGGCGTGACGATCGCTCCGGCCTTCTACGTCACGGCCGCTGCCCTGCTTTCCTTCCTCGTGATCGCCTGCGTACGTGCCCCCGATCCTGCAAAGGCCATCGACCGATGAGACTGACCCGCGCTCTCCTCCTCGCCACCTGTCTGACGCTGGCAACGCCTGCACTGGCGCAGGAAAAGCCGGTGCCGACCCCGGAACAGGTGCTTGGTCACCGGATGGGCGAGGATCGCTACGTCCCGTCCTACGACGACATGATAGCCTACTGGAAGGCCGTCGCCGCCTCCAGCGACCGGGTGAAGCTGGTCGATATCGGCCCCAGCACCGAGGGACGCAGGCAGGTCATGGCGGTCGTTTCCTCGCCGGAAAACCTCGCGAAACTGGACGCATACCGCGAAACCAGCCGCGCGCTCGGTGCCGCAGAGGGCATCGACGCCGCCAGGGCGCGCGTCATGGCGGCCACCGGCAAGGCGCTGGTGTGGATCGACGGCGGCCTTCACGCGAGCGAGGTCGAGGCGCAGACCGCGCTGATCGCACAGGTCCACGATCTCGTCTCCTCCGACGACCCCGAGGCACGGAAGATCCGCGACAACGTCGTCACCCTGTTCGTGCCGGACAACCCGGACGGCCAGCAGTTCGTGGCCGACTGGTACATGCGCTTCAAGGATCCGATGAAGCGCGAAGCGGACTTCAAGTCGCTGCCGCGCCTCTATCATCCCTACGTCGGGCACGACAACAACCGCGACTTCTTCCTCGCCACGCAGGTCGAGACGCAGAACATGGTGCGCGTGCTCTACCGCGACTGGCGCCCGCAGATCGTGATGAACCAGCACCAGACGGGGCCTGCCGGAACCGTGCTGTTCCTCCCGCCGTTCCGCGATCCGTTCAATTACCACTACGAGCCGCTGGTGATCTCCAGCCTCGACGAAGTGGGCGCCACGCTGCAGAGCCGCCTGCTGTCGGAGAACAAGGGCGGCGCGACCACCCGCAGCGGCGCGCACTATGACACCTGGTACAACGGCAACCTGCGCACCTCGACGTACTTCCACAACGCGGTGGGCATCCTCGTCGAGATCATCGGCAGCCCGGTGCCCGAGACGATCCCCTTCGTTCCCGAGCGTCAGGTGCCCGGCAACGATCAGGCACTGCCCGCGAAGCCCGGCCCTTGGAGCATGGCGCAATCGGTGTCCTACAGCCTCTCGCTCGCGCGCGGACTGCTGACGTATGCGGCCAACAACCGCGAGAAGCTGCTGTTCGACCGCTGGCAGATGGGCGCCAATGCCATCGCCAAGGGCTCGACCGACAGCTGGACGATCTCCAAGGACCGTATCGAGGCGGCCCACGCGGCGCTGGCGGAACGCGGCGGCAAGCCCAAGCCGGTGCGCACGCGCGGTTGGAGCGAGATCGACGCCGACCTCTACGATACGGTGCTGCACGATCCGGCGCAGCGCGACGCGCGGGCCTATATCGTGCCAGTCGACCAGCACGATTTCCCGACGACGGCGAAGTTCCTGACCTCGCTCTCGCGCCTCGGCGTGGAGATGGACCGGGCGGAGGAGCCGTTCACCGCTGCGGGCAAGACTTGGCCCGCAGGCACGTACATCGTCCCCGCTGCGCAGGCCTACCGCGCCCACGTGCTCGACATGTTCGAGCCGCAGCACTACCCGAACAACTTCGCCTATCCGGGCGGTCCGCCGATCCCGCCGGCCGACGCTTCGGGCTATACCCCGGCGTTTCAGGCGGGCGTGGAGTTCGCCCGCGCGCTTGATCCGGTGGGGGTGAAGGTGCGCCCGGTTAGCGGAGAGATCGCGCCCGATGCGCAGCCGATCGCGGATGCGGGCGTGGAGGGCACCTCCGGCGGCTGGCTCGTCAGCCATGACCAGAACGACGCCTTCCGTCTCGTCAACCGTCTCCAGGCGGCGGGCATCGCGGTGAGCGCGTACAAGACGCCGCTCGCTGTTGCCGGACGTGCCGTAGAGCCGGGCGCATGGTTCGTGCCTGTGTCCCCCAAGGCGCGCGGCATCGTCGAGGAAGGCGCGAAGTCACTCGGCCTCACCGTGCAAGCGGTCGCTGCCGCGCCGCAGGGCGAGCGGCTTGCCGTGAAGAAGCCGCGCGTCGCCGTGGTCGATCTCTACGGCGGCCTCCATCCCACCGGCTGGCTGCGCTGGATTCTCGACGGGCAGGAACTGCCGTACTCGATCGTCTACCCGCAGGAACTCGACAAGGGCGGCCTCGCGAAGTCGTACGACATCGTCGTCGTGCCCGACGCAGCGATCCCGAATGCCCGTTCGGGCGTGGACGGCGGCATGTTCCGTGGCCGCTTCGACAGCGTCCAGCCCGATCCCAAGGACATGCCCGCCAAGTACCGCGCCTCGCTGGGTGACATCAGCGCGGAGAAGACCCTTCCCGCCCTGAAGGCCTTCGCGGACGAAGGCGGCACGGTGCTGGCGATGGGCTCGTCCTCATCGGGCCTTGCCGCCGCGCTGAAGCTGCCGGTCGCCGACCCGCTGCTGGTGGAGAAGGACGGCAAGCGCGTGCCGCTGTCCAATACCCAGTTCTACGTGCCGGGCGCCGTGCTTACCGCCGATGTCAATGCGGCGGATCCGATCGCCTGGGGCCTCAATCCCAAGGTGGACCTGTTCTACGATTCCAGCCCGGTCTTCCGTCCGACCGCACCCGGCACCTCGGTCGCGGTGTCGTTCGGTGAGGGCGCGCTGCTGCACAGCGGCTGGGCCTGGCATCCCGAATACCTGAAGGACACCGCCGCCGTGCTCACGGTGCCGCAGGGCAAGGGCAAGGTCGTGCTCGTCGGTCCCGAGATAGCCCTGCGCGCCCAGACCCAGGGCGCCTTCAAGATCCTGTTCAACGCCATCGCGCTGTCTGCTGCGCGACCGGCCAATCCTGCTCAAGGAAAGTAAGATGCTGCGCGCAGCCGTCATCCAGCTCAACACCCAGAACGATAAGGTCGCCAACCTTGCCGCGATCGAGGCCGCCGTGCGCGATTGCGTGGCGAAGGAGCGCCCCGACTGGGTGCAGCTTCCCGAGCATTGCGAATGGCTTGGCGGCTCTGCCGGTGCCCCCGCCGTCGCCGAGCCTTACCGCGATGGCGACACCTGGACGCTCCTCTCGCGCCTGTCCCGCGAACTGAAGGTGTGGATCCACGGCGGCTCGTTCTACGAGCAGTCGGACAATCCCGGCCGCGCCTACAACACCACCGTCGTCTTCGACCGCGAGGGCGTTGAACAGGCGCGCTACCGCAAGATCCACCTGTTCGACGTGACCACGGCGGACGGCGCGAAGTTCCACGAATCCGCCACCGTCGATCCCGGCAAGGCGATCGTCACGTACGATTGCGAGGGCGTCACTGTCGGTTGCTCGATCTGTTACGACGTGCGCTTTCCGGAACTTTATCAGCAGCTGGCGAGGCAGGGCGCGCAATTGATCGCCGTGCCCGCCGCCTTCACTCTGCTGACCGGCAAGGACCACTGGGAAGTCCTGCTGCGCAGCCGTGCGATCGAGACCGAATGCTGGGTCGCCGCCGCAGGCCAGTGGGGCACATACCAGACGCCTGCGGGCGAGCGGCAGTCGTTCGGCCAATCCATGATTATCGATCCGTGGGGAACCGTCGTTTCGCGCGTGTCCGAAGGGCTGGGCAGTGCGTCCGCCGGCATCGACATGGGCATCGTCAACCGCGTACGCAGCCAGATTCCGGTCGCTGCGAACAAGGCCATCCGCATCGAGGCGTCGCTATGAACTGCGTTCGCCCGCACGCCCTGCAGGACCTGAGTCACGCCGCTTTCGCCGCGCGCATCGCGCAGGACCGCCCGGTGATCGTCCTGCCGCTGGGCAGCCAGGAGGAGCAGGGGCCTCATGCGCCGATGGGCGATTTCGTCGCCGCCGAGCGCATCGCCATGGCAGCCGCCGAAGCGGCGGGTGCGGTCTGCGCGCCGGTGCTGCCGTTCGGGTTTGCTGAGTTCTTCCGGGGCTTCCCCGGCGGCATGCAACTGCGCGGATCGACCTTCCGCGCGGTGCTGCGCGACATGATCGACAGCTTCCTCGACCACGGCCTCGACCGCATCGTCATCGTCAACGGCCATTCCACCAACGCGCCGCTGATCGCCGAAGTGGTCCACGCGGTGCGCCGCGAGACGGGCGTGGTCATTCCCGCCGTCCATCTTTGGCGCTCGCTGCCTGAGACGGTGTGGCAGGAGGCCCATGGCGACAAGGCTGCTGCCGCACGCGGCCATGGCGCCGATCCGGTGACCTCGGTGATGATGTACCTCGCCCCCGGCCTCGTCGGTGGGGCGAAGTCGGGAGCAACGCCGCGCAAGGCCGTGTTCGGGCTGCCGTCCGACCCGCACTTCGCCAGCGCGCAGTTTGGCGGCGTATCCGTGGACCTGCCGCTCGATGCTACCGAAGTGGCGGACGACGGCGTCGGCTCGGGCGATCCCTCGCTGTCGAGCGCGCGGGCAGGGCAGGTGTTCACCCGCTTCCTCGTCGGCCACGTCGCCGATTTCCTGCGTCACTTTGCCAAGTGCGATCCGCGCCGCCCCGAAGCGGCGCCGGGAGAATGACGTTCGATCGCCATCCGATGCCCCCGCAGGCCGCGCTCCATCTGGTGCACGGTCTGTCTCGCGTGGAGACTTCGACGCTGGGGCACTGGCGGCTATGGGGCCTGTGCGATCCGGCGCTACGGCCGCTCGCACCCGGCATGAAGGCGTGCGGAACGATCGTCACGCTCGCTCTGTCTGGTCCGGACGGCGCGCTGCTGCACGAGGCGCTCTCGCATCTGCGCGGGGGCGACGTGCTGGTGATCGACCGGCTTGGCGACACCCGCCATGCTGCGGTTGGCGGCGTGGTCGCGGCGGCGGCGATGCTGCGCGGGATCGCGGGCATCGTCGTCGATGGTCCCGTGGCGGACCTCGGCGAAATTCTCGAGACCGGGCTGCCGGTCTGGGCGCGCGGGGTGAGTGCGCGCACCACCCGGCGGCTGGGCCTCGGCGGGCGGTTCAATGCTGCGGTCAGCGTCGGCGGCGTGGTCGCGCGGCCGGGCGACATCGCGCTGTGCGATGCGGACGGCGTGGTCTTCCTCTCGCCCGAGGACGCGGCGGGAGACATCGACCGCGCCGAGGCCGCCGTGCGCCGCGAGACGCTGATCCGCGACGGGCTGGCCAAGGGCATTGCGCTCGAAGACCTGCTCGCCCCGCCTGCGCTGGCGGAGGCACGCTGATGGCGCTCGCCCTATCCGGCGCCCCATCCGGACGGCTGACGCTCGACGATGCCGATATCCGCATCCTCGGCGCGCTGCAGAAGGACGGCACGCTGTCGGTCGCGGCGTTGTCGGAGGTCGTCCACCTGTCGCACAACAGCTGCTGGCGGCGGCTCAAGCGGCTGGAGGCTGCTGGCGCGATCACCGGCCGTGTGGCGCTGCTCGACCCGGTGAAGCTGGGGCTGGAACTGACCGCCTACGTCTCGATCCGCACCAGCGAGCACAGCGACGAATGGCTGCGCAGCTTCGCGCACGCGGTGGAGACGATGCCCGAGATCGTCGAGCTGTACCGCATGACCGGCGACGTGGACTACCTGATGAAGATCCGCGTCTCCAGCATCGCCGCTTACGACGCGGTCTACAAGAAGCTCATCGGCATGGTGAAGCTTACCGATGTCAGCTCCGCCTTCGCGATGGAGGAGATGAAGAACACCACCGAACTGCCCCTCGCGATGTCGCCCTGCAGGACGGGGTGATGGATGTGCGGGGAATGAAGAATTCGGGATGATGGTCATCACGGAATTTCGCGAAATGGTGTGAAATCTGGGTGAGATCGTCACCCCCGTCACCGACTAGAAGACATGGAAACACCGCAGGGCCTTCGAACCGCGCGGGACACGACAGGAATTTCAAAGTGATTACCGAAGACGGCGGCAAGGGTGAAGCGACGCGGATGATCCATCCTGCAACGGATAGCGAATTCACGCTGCGCACCGCCGCACCTGTTCTTCAGCGCGGGACGACGGTACTTCTCGACGACTACAGCTGTTTCGGCCGCCAAGCGCCCACGTATGGGCGCGGTGGGCTGGCGACGCAGGCGGCGCTGCGCCGCTCGCTGTGCGAGCTGGAGGGCGGTGAGGTGGCCGAACTCTACCCTTCGGGCCTCGCGGCGCTGTCTGGCGCGATCCTCGCGGTCTGCCGCGCGGGCGACGAATTGCTGGTGTGCGACACGATCTACGGCCCCACCCGCCGCTTCGCCGAGACGACGATGGCCGACTACGGCGTCACCGTCCGCTACTTCCCTGCCGATATCACGCTCGATGATCTGGCGGCGATGCTCGGCGACAAGACCCGCCTGATCGTGCTGGAGGCGCCCGGTTCGCTGACGCTCGACATGCTCGACATTCCGGGCATCGCTGCGCTGGCGCGGTCGCGGGGCGTGCTGACGCTGGTGGACAACACTTATTCCGCGGGCGTGCTGTTCAAGCCGCTGGCGCATGGCGTCGATATCTCGGTGCAGGCGCTGACCAAGTACGTTTGCGGCCATTCCGACGTGTTCATGGGCAGCGCCGTCGCTAGCGGCGAAGTGGGCGCGTTGCTGCGGCGCGGGTCGCGCAGCGTGGGCTGGGCGGTGTCTTCGGACGACGCCTACCTTGCCCTGCGCGGCATGCGCACGCTGCATGCGCGTCTGGCCCGTCACGGCGAGGCGGCGCTGGAAGTCGCCGCATGGCTGCGCGCGCAGCCGATGGTGCGCGAAGTGCTCTGCCCGCAGCTGCCGGGCGCGCCGGGGCACGACCTGTTCATGCGCGACTACAGCGCGGGCAACGGCCTCGTCACCGTGGTGCTCGACGGGCCGGAGAGCGCCGAGCGCGTTTTCCTCGATGCGCTCTCGCTGTTCGGCCTCGGCTTCTCGTGGGGCGGGTTCGAGAGCCTGGCGATTCCATGCGGCGGCCAGATCCGCCAGCGGTCCTTCGCCGCTGACACGACTTTCCCGGTGATCCGCCTCCACGTGGGGCTGGAGGACACCGCGGACCTCATTCGCGAACTTGGCGACGCGCTTTCCGCATTTGCGGCGGCGGTCGGCGAGGGCGCGCAAACCGGGACGGGACAACCCGCCGGACACGTCGGCGCCGTCGCCCCTTCGGGCAACGATGCCCAGGGAGACAGCGTCATCTATCCGGCGGCAGCAGATACGCCGCCCATCATGGGGGTTTGAATGCGTAAAATACTCGTTACCTCGTCCATCCTCGCGCTGAGCGTCGCCACCGGCAACGCGGCGTTCGCCCAAGCTGCGGATGATACTGCCGCAGCGCAGGGCGCTTCGGACATCGTCGTCACCGGCTCGCGCGGGCAGGCCCGCACGGTCGCCACCAGCCCGACGCCGATCGACGTCATCAGCGGCGAGCAGATCGCCCAGTTCGGCGGCTCGATGCAACTGCGTGACGTGCTGAGCCAGCTGGTGCCTTCGTTCCAGTCGCAGCAGGTCGGTTCCTCCTCGTGGAACTCGGTCTCGCGTCCGGCGGGCCTGCGCGGTCTTTCTGGCGTCCACGTGCTGGTGCTGGTCAACGGCAAGCGCCGCCACAACTCGGCGCTGATCGACCTCAATTCGGGCTCGACCTCGATGGGCGGCAATCCGGTCGACCTCGACCAGATCCCGGCCAGCGCGATCGCCCGCATCGAAGTGCTGCGCGACGGCGCGGCGGCGCAGTACGGTTCGGACGCCATCGCCGGCGTCATCAACGTCATCCTCAAGAGCAACCCCGACGCGGGCAGCGGCTCGATCGAGGCGGGCCAGCGCTACAAGGACAGCGTCAACGGCAGCGACGGCGAGACCGTCTCGGCGCAGCTGTCCAAGGGCTTCCACCTTGGCGACAACGGCTCGATCGTGGTCTCCGCCGAAGCCAAGCGCCAGAAGGCGACTGTGCGCAATTCGGACTACACCGGCACCATCTATTCGAAGATTAATGGCGCCACCAATCCGCGCGACGCCACCGGCGACAAGCGCCGCTACCAGGGCGGCCTGCCGGACCTGAAGTCGGTCAACCTCGCGCAGAACAGCGAGATCCAGGCGGGTGACCTGACGCTCTACAGCAACGCCACCTTCGGCTACCGCGAGGCGCGCGTCGGCCAGGCGGGCCGCTATCCCAGCACGACCAGCGACATCGTCGAGATCTATCCCGACGGCTTCACGCCCTATTACACGATGGCCGAGACCGACTGGCAGGCGACGGCGGGCATGAAGGAGACGGTCGACGGCTGGAACCTCGACCTGAGCACCACGTACGGGCGGGACTACGTGCGTTCGGGCGCGGACAACACGCTGAACGCCTCGCTGGGAACGTCCAGCCCGACCAGCTTCGACACCTTCAGCGCCGCTTTCGACCAGTGGACGACGAACTTCGACGTCACCAAGGGCTTCGAAGTCCTCGGCGGCCGCAACCTGCAGGTCTCGGCAGGCGCGGAGTTCCGCTATGAGAGCTACGTCACCAAGTCGCTCGACACCGCGTCGTGGCAGAACGGCGGCTACGTCTACCCGACCGGCTCGGCGCTGGCCGGACAGCCCGGCGCGATCGGCGCGCAGGGCGCTACGGTCATCACCCCGGCCGACGAGGCGAGCGCCCAGCGTACCATCGGCGCGGCGTACATCGACCTCGCGCTCGACCTGACTGATCGTCTGCTGGTGACCGGCGCGGGCCGTTTCGAGACGTATGACGACAGCTCGGGCAGCGTGTGGAGCGGCAAGGTCTCGGCCTTGTGGAAGGCGACCGACTGGCTGAACTTCCGCGGCGCGTTCTCCAACGGCTTCCGCGCGCCTTCGCTCTCGCAGCAGGCTTATGCGCAGACCGCCACGCAAGTCTCGCTGGTCAACGGTTCGTATCAGCTGATCGAATCCAAGATCCTGCAGACCGGCTCGGCCATCGCGCAGGCGCTGGGCGGCAAGGACCTGAAGCCCGAGAAGTCGCGCAACTACAGCTTCGGCGTGACGCTGACGCCGCTGGCGGGCTTCACGCTGACGGTCGATGCCTACCAGATCAACATCGACGACCGCATCACCCTGACCGGCCTGCTCTCGAGCGCCGGGGTGCGCCAGATCCTGCGCGACAACGGGTTCTCGGGCGATCAGTACGTACGCTTCTTCGCCAATGCCATCGACACCCGCACGCGCGGTATCGACGCGGTGGCGAACTACAGCTTTACGCTGGGCGACTTCGGCAACGTCCGTGCGAGCGCGGCGTACAACTACAACAAGACCAAGATCACCCACATCGCCGACAACCCCGAGGAACTGGCGAACCTGGGCCTGACCCTGTTCGACCGGCAGACGCAGGGCTACTTCACGGTCTTCACCCCGAAGGACAAGATCATCCTTGGCCTCAACTGGTCGAAGGGTCCGTTCTCGGTCAATGCCAAGGAAACCCGCTACGGCAGCTGGAAGGCGCTCGCCAACGCCGCTACCAGCGACCAGAGCTACGGGGCCAAGTGGATCACCGACGTCGAGGTGGGCTTCCAGGTGACCGAGAAGCTCAAGCTCTCGGGCGGCGCGTACAACGTGTTCAACACCTATCCTGACAAGAACACCGTGACCAACACCATCGGCAGTTCGCCTTACGGCAGCAACTCGCCGTTCGGTGCCTACGGCGGCTACTACTACGGCCGCCTCTCCTTCGACTTCTAACCTACCCATCCTGGCGGCCGGACCGGCGCCGACTGCGTCGGCCGGCCGCACTTTTCTCCTTACAACCTGACGATTTCACACCGGCGAACCTGCGGGCTTCGCGCGGGGTGTCGTCCTGCGCACGGTTCCCGCGATGCTGTTCCTGCTCCATGCCCACCCCCTGATGACCGCGATCGGCTGCGGCGGCCTGATCGGCCTCGTGCTCGCGCTGATCGGCGGGGGCGGCTCGGTGCTGGCGACGCCGATGCTGGTCTACGTGATCGGGCTGGGCAATCCGCACCTCGCGATCGGCACCGGCGCGATCGGCGTCGCGGTGAACGCGGCGATGGCGCTGGCCGGGCACGCGCGGGCGGGCCGGGTGCGCTGGCGCAGCGGCATGCTGTTCGCGCTCTGCGGCCTCGGCGGAGCGAGCCTGGGCTCCACCCTCGGCAAGCTGTGTGACGCCGAGTGGCTGCTGCGCGGCCTTTCGGTGCTGATGCTGGTGATCGCCGCCTCGATGATCCTGCGGCGCACGGCCGAGGGTGCCGCCGCCGTGCCCACCGGCTGGCGCCGCCTTGCCGGGTTCGGCGCGGGCAGCGGCGGCCTTGCGGGCTTCTTCGGCATCGGCGGCGGCTTCATGATCGTGCCCGGCCTCGTCAGGGCGACCGGCATGTCGACGGCCGAAGCGGTCGCAACCTCGCTCATCGCGGTGGCCGCCTTCGGCGCGACCACGGCAGCGAACTATGCGGCATCCGGTCTGGTCGACTGGCCGGTCGCCATGGCGCTGATCGCGGGCGGACTGCTCGGCGGTCTAGGCGGTGGCGTGATCGCCGGGCGCCTGTCGGGCGGCAGGGATCTGCTGCGCTACCTCTTTTCCACGCTCGTCGCGGCAATGGCGCTGGCCATGCTGGCGAGCACTCTCAACTGAAGGAATATCCCCATGTTTCGCAAGATCTTCCATGATCATCCCGAGTCCGTCGGCGAGACCTACGGCCAGCATTTCCAGTCCGCCTTCGGCTTCGGCACCGCGATGGTCGCGGGCGGCATCAAGTGCCTGATCCACGGACTGCTGCCGACGGTCTTCACGACCTCCGGTAGCGACGTGGTCCGCACTCTCCACCGCCGCATGGTGACGCACCGCCACCGCGACGACCAGCAGGGCGACTAACGCCCGGCGAGGATCACCGGCGCGATCTGGCGGCTGGCCACTTCGCGCAGGACGAAACTGCTGCGGATGCGGCGCACGTGAGGAAGAACCGAAAGCTCTTTACGGTAGATCATGTCGTAATCTTCCAGCGATTGCACGTTGAGGATCATCAGGAAGTCGGTGTCTCCAGTGACGAAGGCACAGAACTGCATCGATGGGCTATCTAGCACGGCCTTCTCGAAGTCCTGCAGTACCGATTCGGTTTGCGATATGAGCTCTATGGAGACCATCACCAGCGTCCCATAGCCCAGCGCGCGGACATTGAGGTTGGCGGAATAGTTCGAGATATAGCCCGCTTCTTCCAGTATTTTGCGGCGACGGGCGACTGCGGTGCTCGACAGATGGACTTTCTCGCCCAGCCACACGTCCGATGCGCGCCCATCGGAGACGAGGGCACGCATCAACCTGAGGTCGGTGTCGTCGAGTTCGTGCTGCGCTGGCTTGCCGCGCGCGGCATCCAGCCAGTGCAGTTTACCGGACTGCATATCCATCTTGTTGAGCGCCCCTCTTTTTAATTTCGAAACCATAGTGCCGAATGTCCTCTGGATTTCAAACAAAAGGGATCGAGTGGGGGTGTTATTCCGACAGAATGTTATCGAACCAGCCTGTGTCACCGCCGATGGGCATTCCGGCGGGGATCGGCGGACGCGGGCGGCTGGCCTTGCCGATCTCGTCGGCGAGGCGACTGGGATCGCGCAGCAGTGCGGCCATCGAGACTTGCCACAGCGCATCCTCGGAGCCGCCCTTCGCCTTCGCGAAGCCGGTCGCGGTGTCCTTGAGGTAGCCGTCGAGCAGGGCGGCGACGTCGGCGGGGGTATCGGCATCGGCCCGCGCGGCGGCGATGGCGAGCAGGGTGGCCTGCGAAATCCGGCGCGAAACCGCGTCGCCATGCGCGGCCACCACCGGCGAAAGCTTGCCCAGCAGCGTGCCGACGCCGGGCTGGCTCGAATCGTAGCCATGCTGGATGTGCAGACGGGTGAGGCGTGTGGGCGCGAGCAGGCTGTCGAGGGTGACTTGCGCGGCGACCTGCGCGGCGACGAGCGGATCGAACACCGCAGCGCCCGCGCCGCGCATCACTTCGGGCACGGCCTCGGCATCGGGGCGGGCGCTGCTGCCGCTCGACAGCATCATTGCGAGTGATGCGGGCACCGTCAGGACGCTGGGCGAAAGCGTGCCGACAAGCGCGTCGATCGCCTCCAACTGCTGAGCGGCGGGGACCGGATAGGGCGCACCGCGCCCGTCACCGACGACGGCGTATTCATAGTTCACGCCGCCCACCAGCTTGCCGGTGGCGTCGATCGAATAGCGGTGGAACAACCAGATCGGCACGAACTTGCGGCGCAGGTTGGACAGCGGCTCGCCGGAAAGGAGCACGCCGGGGCCGAAGTTCGCCAGCGCGATGCGGCGAACCTCCATCGTGTGGGCAAGGTCGGCGGGGGTGTCGTCACCCTCGGTCCACATGTTGACGCCGGGCACCGCGAGGTCGGGCGCGCGACCGTCGACGTCGGTGCCGAAGATCAGCCCTGCCTTGTGGATCGCATCGGCCTTGGCGGCGGCTTCCGCATCGCCGTTTACGCCGGGAGCGGGCTGGCCGTAGAGCCAGTCCACGGTGAACTTGTCCCACTTGCCGATGCCGGTGGCGTAGGCATCGCCGAGGTCCAGCTTGCCCCCGCTTATGGTCACTTTGGGTGCCGGGTAGTCCATCACCGAGGCGCGGTCCTGCAGGCTGGCCTTGAAGTTGTGGACGAAGCCGATCGCATGGCCGACCTCGTGCGCGCCGAGCTGGCTGATGCGGGCGAGTGCGGCGCGGACCGGGTCGTTCGGGCCGCCGGTGTTGTTCTGCGCGGTGCCGACGAGGCCCTCGAAGATGGTGATGTCCTGCCGCACGCGCAGCGCGCCGAGCACGACCACGCCCTTGACGATCTCTCCGGTGCGCGGGTCGATCACGCCGCCGCCGTAGGACCAGCTGCGGTTCTGGCGGTCGGTCCAGTTGACCACGTTGTAGCGCACGTCCTGCGGATCGACGCCGGGGGGCAGGATCTCCACCTTGAAGGCATCGACGAAGCCCGCCGCGTCGAAAGCGTCGGCCCACCAGCGCACGCCGTCGGCCAGCGCGGTGCGGATCGGATCGGGCGCGGCGCTGTCGATGTAGAAGACGATCGGCTTCTTGACCGGAGAGCGCGCGGCGGACGGGTCGGTCTTCTCCAGCCGGAAGCGGTTGGAATATTCGACCAGCATCGGCGTGCCCAGCGGGGTGCCGAAGTCATAGGCCTGCGTGGCGTGGCTGCCCGACCGGATGTCGAACTTGCGCGGCACGAAGCCGGGTTTGGGCAGCGCGATCAGCGAGGAATGGACGGTGACGCTGACCGCGCGGCCATCGGGGGCGAGCGTATCGAGTTCGCGGCCCGCACTGTCGGCGGTGAAGGTCTGGACCGTCTCCAGCTCAACGTTCTTCGGGAACACCTTCACCGAGGCGGGATCGAGCGCGCTGAGCTTTTCCGACAGCTTGTAGCCCTTGGCGCTTTCGCCGATCGCGCCCGCGAGGTCCATCGCGTCGGTCATCAGCAGCGGGGTGAGGTCCACTGTGACGCTGCCCCCGTTCATGTTGGCACCCTCGCTCACCACGTCGAGCATGGCGACGGTGCTGAACGGGAAACTGGCCTTTGCGCCCATCTGCACGCCCGCATCGCCGCTGGCGCGGAAGCGCGGGTTCTCGAACACTACGGCGACCTTGCCGCCCATGCGGCGGAAGGCGAGCACCTTGGTATCGCCCTGCATACCCCGGTCGATGCGGATCGCGGCGGAGCCGAGGCCGGTCTTGATCGCCTGCGTGAACAGGTAGCGGCCCGAAGTGCCGTCGGCGGCGGGGGCGGGCAGGGTGAATAGCACCTTGCCCTTGGCCGCATCGACCTGGACCGGCAGCAATGCGCCGTCAGTAGAGGAGGCGACCGAGGCCGGCGCGGCCGATGCAGGCAGGACGCTCATGCAGGAGGCAAGCGCGCAACCTGCGGCAAGAAGAGTCTTCATGCGGGCGACGAAAGGCATCGAGATCATTCCCCTGTGACGCTGGTGGCGAGAGCGTGAACCCCTCATCTCGCCGTTGCAGCAGAGCCTAGCGCAAACCTCGCGCAGCTTCCCCGAACTTATCGGGGCGCAATGGCGCGTCGTTGATGGAATCCTGCGCTAATGTGAAAACAGGCGCGGAAATCATGCGCGAGCACGCGCTCACTTGCACAAGTCGCCTACCGCATCGGCGATGCTGCGCTGCATTTCGCGAATCACGGCGCGATCGGGTTCGGGAAAATGCGCGGGTTCCCGAGCACCCGCACCAATCTTGCGTAGATCACGATATTAACGCTGAAATCCATCAAGCGATCGGCAAAATAGCCGCAACTTTATTGGGATCATTCGCCCCCTTCCGGATAGTATCGACGGCATCAGGCAGCGATCCGGATCGGGGGCAAACCGAAATCCAAGACGGACACTGCCGGATGATGGGGTTCCCGCAAGGGTAGGCGGGAACGGGGAATACGGGTCTTTCATCGAGCGCTTTGCCGGCGGCACCGCGAGGGCGGTGAGCACATCCGTGTGCCTGGAGGAACCGCGTCCATTCCCCGTCCATCGGGATGAGGACGCCTGTGGCGAGAGATTCGGTCACAGGGAGTTTTTCGCGATGCGCAATGTAGTCCAGGCCTCGGGCCGATCCTCGCAGCGCCGAGGCATGATGGAAAGCCTTTCAGCGCGTTCGGTCCGTGCCCTGCTGCTGGCAGGTGCTGCGGTACCGCTGCTGCTCGCCGCTCCGGCGATGGCGCAAGGTGCGCCGACGCCTGCGGACGAGGAGCCGGTCAACGACATCGTCGTGACCGGTTCGCGCATTGTCGGC
>Ga0308159_1002523_pt1 | contig 20928 bp, 15 predicted proteins | sample PhyCR1_FD_201040 | JGI IMG/M metagenome (GOLD analysis project Ga0308159, IMG submission 201040) | Phyllosphere microbial communities from UC Gill Tract Community Farm, Albany, California, United States - DLSLC.R1 | ecosystem: Host-associated > Plants > Phyllosphere > Unclassified | place: USA... | reverse complement strand
ACCCGCCTGGAAGACCTCTACCTGCCCTACAAGCCCAAGCGCCGCACCAAGGCCCAGATCGCCGCCGAAGCCGGCCTGACCGAACTGGCCGATGCGCTGCTGAACGACCCGAGCCTGAACCCGGAAGAGGAAGCCGCCAAATACATCAAGGCCGCCTTCACCACCGACAACGGTGACAATCCGGGCGTGCCCGATACCAAGGCCGCGCTCGATGGCGCGCGCCAGATCCTCATGGAGCGCTTCTCGGAAGACGCCGAGCTGCTGCAGAGCCTGCGTGAGTACATCACCGAACATGGCGTGGTCGAATCCAAGGTGATCGATGGCAAGCAGGACGCTGGCGAAAAATTCGCCGACTACTTCGATTACTCCGAGACCTATTCCACCATCCCTTCGCACCGTGCGCTGGCGCTGTTCCGTGGTCGCCGCGAAGAGATGCTCAACGTTGTTCTGCGTCTGGACAGCGAAGAAGAAAAGCCGAAGTGGGATGCGCCCCATAATCCTTGCGAAGGTCGTATCGCCTCGCGTTTCGGCGTCTCCAACAAGGGCCGCGCCGCTGACAAGTGGTTGTCCGACACCGTGCGCTGGGCCTGGCGCGTGAAGGTCTTCATGCACCTGGAAACGGAGCTCATGACCAACCTGCGCGAGAAGGCCGAGGCCGAGGCCATCAACGTCTTCGCCCGCAACCTGAAGGACCTGCTGCTGGCCGCGCCTGCCGGCCCGCGTGCCACCATGGGCCTGGACCCGGGGCTGCGCACCGGCGTCAAGGTCGCCATCGTCGATGCTACCGGCAAGGTGGTCGCCACCGATACCATCTACCCGCACCAGCCGCGCAACGACTGGCACGGTTCGCTGCACACGCTGTCGCAGCTGGCCGAGAAGCACAATGTCTCGCTGATCTCGATCGGCAACGGCACCGCCTCGCGTGAAACCGACAAGCTGGCACAGGACCTGATCAAGCTGCGTCCCGAACTGAAGCTGACCAAGATCGTGGTGTCCGAAGCGGGTGCGTCGGTGTATTCCGCCTCGGAATTCGCTTCCAAGGAATTGCCGGATCTGGATGTGTCGCTGCGTGGCGCAGTCTCGATTGCACGTCGTCTGCAGGACCCGCTGGCCGAGCTGGTCAAGATCGATCCCAAGTCCATCGGCGTGGGTCAGTACCAGCACGATGTGAGCCAGTCGCAACTGGCGCGCTCGCTGGATGCCGTCGTGGAGGATTGCGTGAACGCCGTGGGCGTGGATGTGAACACCGCTTCCGCTCCGCTGCTGGCACGCGTGTCGGGTCTGAATGCCAGCGTGGCACAGAGCATCGTGTCGTATCGGGATATGAAGGGTATGTTCAGCTCGCGTGCTGCCTTGCGCGAAGTACCGCGCCTGGGTGACAAGACCTTTGAACAGGCGGCCGGCTTCCTGCGCGTGATGAATGGCGAGAACCCGCTGGATGCGTCCGCGGTCCACCCGGAATCCTATCCGCTGGTGGAAAAGATCCTGGCCGACATCAAGAAGGATGTGAAGAGCGTGTTGGGCCAGACCTCGCTGTTGAAGGGCCTGACCCCGGCCAAATATGCCGACGAGAAGTTCGGCGTGCCCACCGTCACTGACATCCTCAAGGAACTGGACAAGCCCGGCCGCGACCCGCGTCCGGAATTCACCACCGCCACCTTCAAGGAAGGCGTGGAAGAGATCAAGGACCTGCGTCCGGACATGATCCTGGAAGGCGTGGTCACCAACGTGGCGGCCTTCGGCGCCTTCGTCGACATCGGTGTGCACCAGGATGGTCTGGTGCACATCTCGGCGCTGTCCAACACCTACGTCAAGGACCCGCACACCGTGGTCAAGGCCGGCCAGGTGGTCAAGGTCAAGGTGCTGGAAGTGGACGAGAAGCGCAAGCGCATCGCCCTGACCATGCGCCTGAACGACACCGCCCCTGCCCCGGGTGCACGCAACGAGCAACGTGGTGACCGCAACGATGCGCGTCGCCTGTCGCAGCACCAGAACCAGCGTGGTCGCGAGCAGGCACCGAGCAACAATGCCATGGCGGCGGCGTTTGCGAAACTGCGCGGTTGAACTGATGCACGTCGCTGCAATGGCATTGCGGCGACGTTGATGTGATGCAATGAAAAGAGGCTGTTCCCTTGCGGGGACAGCCTCTTTTTCGTTCGCGTAGCGGCCCGGATCGACGGGCGTCAATCCTATGCGGTGGTGCTGATCCGCGTCTGGCTCACCGATACCGAGATACTGACGGTGGTCTCGCTGGCAACCACGGTGCCGCCCTGGCCATCACCGTTGTCAGTGCTGCCTTCACTATCGCCACCATCCTGCTTGCCACCCTTGACCTTGTTGATGAAGTCATTCAGCGACTTCTGCACGAGGTCATAGGTCTTGTCGATGTTGCTGGCGATGTCGCCCTGCAGGACGCTCAGGCTTTCCAGGATGCCGCGTGCTTCCTTGAAGCCCTGGTCGACGCCCTTGAAGATCAGGTTCATGTAGTCGTCGATGTTGGCGGCGTCTTCCTTGTCGGGATTGTTCTGCTTGTAGAGCTCGAACATGTTGGTGATGAAGGAGACGATGCGTCCGGCCGTGCCCTCCGGCGAGTTGTCCTGGGACGCTGCGTTCTGCACGGCATTGTCGCCCAGCTGCGGGCGCAGGATGTCGTTGATGTTTTCGATGGCGGTCTTGTAGACCAGCGACAGCGGATCGTTACCGCTCTGCAGTGATACCTCCAGCGAGGACTGGACGATGGACAGGTTGAACTGTGCCTTGGCGCCTGCTTCGGTCAAGAGGTTCGCCTTTCTGGCTTCGGCGATCTTGTCATTGCTGGTGCCGGAGGTACCGGACGCATTGGCAGACAAGGCAGTGCTGTCGCCGTTGGTAGCGTTGGAGGAAGTGGTGCTGGGCAGCAGGATTTTGCTGTCCAGGCCGGTGGTGTTGCCGATGGCCATGACGGTCTCCTGTAGAAAAAGGGGATCCGGGCATCAAGGGGGAAGACGGATCCACTGGAAATGATGGCGCGTCGGATGACGAACCACTCCATTCCTGCATAACGGCCCGGTCGTGACGGACTTGATATTGACAAAAATTAACAGGTGTCAGTTTCCTAGTCCGGGTGGCGCCACTTGCTCCGGTGGATTTGTTCGATCTGACGCAAAGCCTTTTCGGTAAAGGCTTTGCGGCGAGCCGATGCGGGTCGATACGGTGGCTCTCACGATAAAAAATTTTTCAGAAAAAATGTAACGAAATGTCCGACCCGTGGTGGCAGGCGGCTTTCATTTGCAGTGATGCAATGAAATAACGATGACATGCTGCCAAGGATGAGCTGAGAGAAAACGCAGCGTATCGAAACGCTGCGTTCAGTGACGAAGACGATGTAGATATGGATGTGGGTGCGGATGAACTGGAAAGCCTGCTCAGTTCATTCCATGACGAACAGGCGACGATGTTCGCGGATGGCGTAACGGTCGGTCATGCCGGCGATGTAGTCGGCGACCTTTCTTGCCTGCTTGTCCAGCTGCTGGGCGTCATCATGCATTGCCTTGACCTGATAGTCCGGTGGCAGCAGGCTGGGCTGGCCCATGAAGGCGGCAAACATCTCGGCAATGATGCGCCGCGCCTTGGCGGTCATGCGGTTGACCTGATAGTGACGGTAGAGCTTTTCGCGCAGGAATTTCTTCAGCACTGCCGCTTCGCCGGCCATGGCATCGGAGAAGGCAATGAGCGGCGGGGCGTTGCGGACATCCTCGATGTCGCGTGGCGCTAGCTCGGCGATGCGCACGCTCGCGGTCTGGATCAGGTCGACGATGAGCGCGTTGATCATGCGGCGGACCGTCTCGTGGATCACGCGGCGACCGGTGATGCCGGGATAGGTCTGTTCGACTTCGCACAGATGGCGGGCAAAGAAATCCACTTCGCTCATCAGCTCCATGGTCAGCAGGCCCGAGCGCAGGCCGTCGTCGATGTCGTGGTTGTTGTAGGCGATCTCGTCGGCCAGGTTGGCCAGCTGTGCTTCCAGCGAGGGCTGTTTCTTTTCCAGGAAGCGTACGCCGATGTCCCCCAGTTGCCGGGCATTGTGCAGCGAGCAGTGCTTGAGGATGCCTTCGCGGGTTTCGAAGGTGAGGTTCAGGCCATCGAAGGCGCCATAGTGCTGCTCCAGCTCATCGACCACGCGCAGGCTCTGCAGGTTGTGCTCGAAGCCGCCGTGCTGCTTCATGCAGTGGTTCAGCTCATCCTGGCCGGCGTGGCCGAATGGCGTGTGGCCCAGGTCGTGGGCCAGCGAGATGGCTTCGACCAGGTCTTCGTTGAGTTGCAGGTTGCGGGCGCAGGAGCGAGCAATCTGCGCGACTTCGATGCTGTGGGTCAGGCGGGTACGGAACAGGTCGCCTTCGTGATTGACGAAGACCTGGGTCTTGTATTCGAGACGGCGGAAGGCAGTGGAGTGGACGATGCGATCGCGGTCGCGCTGGAATTCGCTGCGCGAGCCGGGCGGGGTTTCACTGAAGCGCCGGCCCCGCGAGCTTGCCGAGTGGGCGGCATAGGGAGCCAGACGGGGGGGCGCTTCAGCGTGCATGTTTACTCTCCGGTGCAGGCCGCCAGGGTTTGCAAGAGCAATTCCTGCGGCACGTTGGTGATCAGGGGGCTGCCCAGCGGTTTGATCAGGATGAACTTGATCTGGCCGCCTTCGTTTTTCTTGTCCACTTCCATCAGTTCCAGCCAGCGTTCGGTACCGAGGCTGGGGGCCACCGTCGGCAGGCCCGCTGCGGCGGCGACTGCCTGGATGCGGTCCCGCGTGCCGGCATCGATATAGCCCAGTCGCTGCGACAGGTCGGCCGCCATGACCATGCCGCAACCGACGGCTTCACCGTGCAGCCATTGGCCGTAGCCCAGGCCGTTTTCGATGGCGTGGCCGAAGGTGTGGCCGAAGTTGAGGATGGCGCGCAGGCCACCTTCGCGTTCATCCTGGCGCACCACGTCGGCCTTGATTTCGCAGGAGCGCTGGATGGCATAGGCCAGGGCGGCATCGTCCTTGGAGACCAGTTGCGCGATATTGGTTTCGATCCAGTCGAAGAAGGGCGCATCGATGATGGCGCCATGCTTGATGACTTCGGCGATGCCGGCGGCCAGTTCGCGTGCGGGCAGGGTATGCAGGGTGGCGGTGTCGGCGATGACGGCCTGTGGCTGGTAGAAGGCGCCGATCATGTTCTTGCCCAGCGGATGGTTGATGCCGGTCTTGCCGCCCACCGAGGAATCGACCTGCGAGAGCAGCGTGGTCGGCACCTGCACGAAGGGTACGCCGCGCATGTAGGAGGCAGCGGCAAAGCCGGTCAGGTCGCCGATCACGCCGCCGCCCAGGGCCACCAGGGTGGTCTTGCGATCACACTTGTCGGCCAGCAGGCGGTCGAAGATCTTCATCAGGCTGGCCCAGTTCTTTTCTTCCTCGCCGTCGGGCAGCACGATTTCGCTGACCTGCTTGCCGGCAGCGCGCAGGGCGTTGGCGACCTTGTCCAGGTACAGCGGGCCGACCGTATCGTTGGTGACGATGGCTACGCGCTTGCCCTTGACGTATTGCGGCAGCAGGGACGCATCGTCCAGCAGGCCGCGACCGATGTGGATGGGGTAGCTGCGCTCGCCCAGGTCGACGTTGAGGGTGATCGGGTTGATGGCGGTGGAGGCGGTGTTCTGGTTCATGCGGTAATGGCTGGGTTCGGCGCCGGCAGCGCCATGGAAGGTCTGGGAGAAATGGCTGGTGGCGACCACCGTAGTACCGTCGGCGGTACGGGTGACCAGCGCGCTGCTGCGTTCGATGACGACGGCTTCATCGGCCTGCGCTCCATCAGCCTCCGGCGAGGGCTGCCAGGCACCCTCCTTGGGTGACAGTTCCAGATGGCTGATGATGGTCTGTACCAGGAATTGGACATTGGGCCGGTTGGTCTCGATCACGAAGTCGGCCACCTCGCGGTAGAGCGGGTCACGCTGGCGCGAGAGTTCTTCCAGCTTGCGACGCGGGTCGGCGGTCTGCAGCAGCGGGCGGTTCTTGTCGCGCCCGGTGCGCTGGAGAATCTGGTTGATGCTGGCCCGCAGGTAGACGACGGTGCCACCCTTCTTGAGGTTTTCACGATTCTCGGCACGCAGGACGGCGCCGCCACCGGTGGCCAGCACGATGTCGGGCTGGGCCGAGAGTTCGCGGATCACCTCCGCTTCGCGCCGGCGGAAGCTTTCCTCGCCCTCGATCTCGAAGATCACCGGGATGGTGGCGCCGGTGCGCGCCTCGATCTCGTGGTCCGAATCGACGAAGCGCTTGTTCAGCTTCTTGGCCAGGGCCCGGCCTATGGTGGTCTTGCCGGCTCCCATCAGGCCGACAAGGAAGATGCTTCCAGTCATATCTAAGAATTCTGCGCTCTGCGCTACTGGCCAATGTCGATGGCGCCGCGCATCTGACGGCACGGTCACCCGCCGCCCGGTGGGCGGTGTCCGGGCCGGCCGCCGGCCGGCTTGCGCCCGGCGGTACGGGCCTGGAACAGCGATTTTACCGTTCTTTGTGCCGCCGCCGGGAAAAATCGGGCTGGACAGCCCGCCGGGGGGCAACGGGCGTCAATACGGGCGCGGCGGTGCGACGATGCGGGGTGTGAGGAAGATCAGCAGTTCGGTCTTGTCGCGCACCCGGCTGTTGCTGCGGAAGAGGGCGCCCAGGATGGGGATGTCGCCCAGCAACGGTACCCGGGTTTCATGGTCATTGTCGGTCTGGGTATAGATGCCGCCGATGACCACCGTGCCGCCGTCTTCGACCTGGACCTTGGTCTTGACGTGCTTGGTGTTGATCGCCAGCCCGCCCGGGGTGACGTTGCCCCGGCTGTCCTTGTTGAGGTCGACGTCGAGGATCACATTGCCGTCGGGGGTGATCTGGGGCGTCACCTCCAGCTTCAGGTTGGCTTTCTTGAAGGCAGTGGCGGTGGTGCCATTGCCGGCGGCCTGCTGGTAGGGGATTTCCTCGCCTTGTTCGATCAGGGCCGCCTGCTGGTCGGCGGTGATCAGGCGCGGACTGGAGACGATCTTGCCGCGCCCGTCGGCTTCCAGGGCCGAGAGTTCGACGTTGAGGAAGCGCTGGGCAGCGGCGTTGAAGAGGGTAAAGCCGAAGCTGCCCGGAGTGGCGCCGCTCAATGGCTCGGCGCGCAGGTTCAGGGCTGGTTCGCTCAGGTAGAGACCCGGTGTGGGTGGCGTCTGCCGGGTCTGCTCGCCGATGGCTGCATAAGTGTTGCCCACCGCTGCGCCGCGGGTGGTCGCCGCCAGCCCGAGCTTGACGCCGAGGTTGCGGGCGAAGCTGTCGTCAGCTTCGACGATGCGGGCCTCGATGAGGACCTGGCGTGCCGCCACGTCGATGCGCTCGATCAGCTTGCGCACGTTGGCCAGCACGGCCAGGGTGTCGGTCACCAGCAGCTGGTTGGTGTGATGGTCGATCATGGCGCTGCCACGGCGTGACAGCAGGGTGTTGCGGCGCCCGGCCTGGGTGTTGCCGTCCTCGCCGATGCCCAGTGCGCGGCGCAGGGTGTCGGCGCGCTGGTAGTTGAGCTGGAAGCTTTCGGCATGCAGCGGCTCCAGGTCGGCGATCAGGGCTTTCTGTTCCAGTTCCTGGCGTTCGCGCGCCTGCATTTCCTCGCGCGGGGCGATCCACAGTACCTCGCCAGTGCGCCGCATCTCCAGTCGCCCGGCCTGCAGGATCAGGTCCAGCGCCTGATCCCAGGGGACATCCCTCAGGCGCAGGCTCAACTGCCCGGCCACGGCGTCGCTGGCCACGAGATTGACGTCGCTGTAATCGGCCAGGACCTGCAGGGCGGTGCGGATGTCGATGTTCTGGAAATTGAGCGATAACCTGTCGCCGCCATCGTGCTTGTCGGTCGGTGTTCCGGAGGAAGCGGGGACGGTGCTGCCGCCGGTGACGGGCAACACGTCGATCACCAGACGGCGACCGCTCTGATAGGCCTGGTAGCGCCATTGGCCCTGCGTTTCGAGCACCACGCGTACGCCTTGTTCGTACGGGTAGGCATGGTATTGCGTCACGGGGGTGGCGAAACGCCCGACCTCGACCGGCCGCTGCAGGTCCGGTGACAGGCTGGCACCGCCGATGTCCACCACCAGGCGCCGGCCCATTTGACGGACCTGCAGCGGTTGATCGGCCGCGCCCAGCTCCAGTATCAGTTGTCCCTCGCCGGCGCCGCCGCGGCGAAAGTCGATGTTCTGCAGTGCGCCGGGCTCGGGCGCGGCGCGCTGGTCGAGTTCGACCAGCAGGCGAGCATCCTCGACCCGCAGACGATGGCTGACGGCGTGCTTGAGCTGCAGTTGCAGCCGCAGCCGGTCGTCGTCGGCGGCCACCAGCACGCGCTTGAGCAGGCCGCTGCCGGCCAGCGCGCGGGGCAGCATGTCGGCAGGCGTGGTCTTTGGCAGGTCCAGTACCAGTTGTGCTGGATCAAGCAGCTGGAATGCGCCTACCTGTGCGGGGTCCACGGGATGGGACAGTTGCAGGCTCAGTGTGAGCCCTTGCGGGCGGTACTGGATACCGATGCCGTAAAGGCGGTTCTCGGCCAGGGTCGGCCAAGGTGACAGGGACAGCAGACCGGCGAACAAGAGCAGCAGGGTTCTCATGGCCGGCTCCCGGGGCGGATCAGCCGGCGCCCGTTGCTGCGCGGTGACAGGCGCTGGTTGCGTGCATTGCGTGGGTAGGGCGTCACGGTTGGCAGCGCACCGGCCGCGTAATTTTCCATCGTGATGGTCTGGGTCGACCCGGCGTGGTGGAGGGCGATCTGGTCTTCGTGCACCGCCAGCACTTCGCCCAGCGCGCCGGGAAGCTGGTCGCCGACCTGCAGGCGGCGGGTGGCGCCGTCCAGCTCCACCAGTGCGATCCGCTGATCGTTACGACGTAGCGTACCCAGCAGGCGCAGCGCCGGACGTGCGGGTGTTGCCGGGGCGGAGGATGGTGATGGGGCGGCAACGGCTGTAACAGCTGCAACAGCAAGGTCTTCCTCTTCCTCGCTTTCCGTCGCAGGGCTGGCTTTGCCGCGCGCCTGCCGTGACGTGAGCGTTGCTGTCGCCGCTTCATCTTCGAGTTGGAATGGATCGGGAAGGTCGGACGAGGGATGTTCGATTTCTCCCGCAGGCGGGCGCGAGGCCGACGCTGTGGCGGGTGGCAGGCGCAATGACTGTTCACGGCTGAGGGTGATCCACTGCCGGGTTGCCGTGGCCTCGTCAGGGTGTTCCAGTGTCACCAGCGCGGCATAGGCGGTCGCGGCCAGCAACACCGGCGCAAGCATCAGCGAGGCGAGGGAAAGCACGCTCATGGTGGGGACTCCACGGAAGCCGACTTGGCATTGCCGGTGGGGGCGGAGACCGTGGCCTTCATCAGCAAGGCCGCCTGCGTGCCGCGCTCGCTGGTGATCTCCAGGTTCTCGAAGAGCACCGGCATCGGTGGCCGACTGACCTGTTCGACGAAGCGCAGCAGGCCCGCATGCTTGCCACGCAGGCTGATGGTGGCGCTCAGTTTGCCGGGCTGGGGCTGGAAGGAGGTCAGTACCAGACCATGCTCCTCGGCGCGGCGCGCCAGCTTGGCATGCAACAGTTCGGATTGCTGCTGGTCGGGGCGCCATAGCTGAACCTGTTGCGCGACCAGTTGCATCTCCAGCGCGGTCTGGCGCGACTGCAGGCCATCCCGCAGCGCGACCTGGTTCAGGGCGGATTGATACTGCACGCGCAGGTCCTGCTGTTGCCGTTGGGCAGACTGGCGCGATTCGTCCAGTTCTTCGACCGCCAGCAACAGCCCGCTGGCCGCGCACGCCAGCGTTGTCAGCAGGTACAGCGCCAGCCGTGCCGGCCGGGGCCAGTGGGCCGGATGGGTACGCAGGCTTGCACGTTTCATTTCGGCTCCTGGGTGGCGTTCGCGGCGGGTGATGCCAAGGGGATGACGATGCTGAAGGCGTAACCACGATCTTCGGCGTGCAGATCATTGAGGGTGGCACCGTCCAGGCCGGCACCGGTGAGCGCTGCAGCGTATTCCTGCACCGCTTGCGCGCTTGTCGCATGGCCGCGAAGCTCGGCCCGCCCGGCTTGCAGCATGACTCGCTGCAGACGGGTCTGCGGGTTGCCGGCCTGGGCCGCGCCGCGCAGCAACTGGATGGCCTGCTGGCGCCGTCGGGCCAGTTGTTCTTGCACACTCAGCTGTGTGTTGAGCGCTTCGATGCGGGCGCGCAGTGCGCTGGTCTGTTGCACCAGGGGCGCCATCTTTTGCAGCTCCTGGCTCAGCATGGCATTGGCCTGCTGCAGCGATGCCGTGTGCCACCACACCCGCAGGCCGGGTACTGTGGCGATCAGGCAGCCCAGCAGCGCAGCTGCTGCCAGCCAGCGATAGAAGCCCAGTTCGCGCTGGCGGCGACGCTGCTGCGGGGTGCGCGAGAAATCGAAACTTGCGAAACTTGCGAAGCTTGGCTTCATGCCATGCCCTCCCACGCCAGGGCCAGGGCCAACTGATAGTCGGCCGGGATTTGCGCAGCGATCGCGGAGGACAGCATCAGCGGTGAGGGGATGGGGGCGAGCTGCGCATCGATGCCGGCATATTTGACGAAGGCGCGCCCGATGGCGCCCAGCTGAGGGTGGTCGCCGCTGAGCAGCAATCTGCGCGGCAGGGGTTTGAGCAGCGGCGCCACGCTGGCCAGCAGGGGCAGTGCTCCGCCTGCGGCAGCCTGCGCCGGCAGGTTGTGGGCCGGGCCCCTGCCGTGCAGCAGCCAGTTGCCGCCGCGGTCCAGCCGCAACACCGCAGTCTGGTCGGCGCGCCGCTCGTCGCGCAACCAGGCGGCCAGGCACAGGTCCTCCGGTGCCAGCGTCGCCAGGGAGCGATTCAGTGCCTCGGCCAGTGCCAGCCGGTCTTCGATGGCCAGCGTCGAGGCGGCCAGCGCCAGCACTTGGACGTCGGCGGGTGAGGCCGGTTGCGGACCGAGTATCCGGTAATCCAGTACCCGCTCTTCGGCCGACGCGCCATGGGCGGCCATTTCGGCGCGCACCTGTGCCAGGCGCTGGACCTCGCTGGAGCCGGCCGGCAGGACCAGGCGACGGCCGGTCAGGGTCGCTGCCGGCAGGGCCAGCGCCAGGGTGGCGCCCTGGCACACCGGGTTGTCCAGCAGCGAGCGGCAGATCAGCACCAGTGCATCGAAGTCGACCACCTGGCCGTCGCGGCACAGGGGCCTGGCCGACAGGCGCTGATCCAGGCGCAGCAGTTGGGCGCGCTGGCCGCAGCGGCGCAGCAGGGCGAGTTGGACCCGGTCAGGACCGATGTCGACTCCGGCGCACAGGCGCGCCGACATCCGGCGGGAAGGAAAGAGGGAACTGGCCATGCCGCGGTTCTTTCGCAAGGGAAAAGGGGGAATTGTCTGGCCGGCGGGAAGGCGGGGGAATAGCGGAAACTTGAGGAATGCCTGTCAATTTGCAGTAAATGATGTCAATTGCTTCACTTCCGGCCATCCTGGTCGGAACCGCGCTCCTGTGCTTTGGTCTATTTGCAACACCTGGCCGCGCGGCCCGTCAGGGCGAGCCGCTATAATGCGGGCTTGTTTCTTCCAACCCGGCTCCGGCCTGCTTTAACGCTTATCTCGAATGTCTTCATCTTCCAACGGCGGCGATCAACACCAACCGGCATCGGCGGCGGATAAACCCGCAGGAAAGGCCCCGCGCAAGCGCATGCACTGGTCGCTGCGCATCCTCCTGGGCCTGTTCGGCACGGTGCTGGGCCTGGTCGTGATGGTGGCGCTGGGCGTGACCTTCATTGTCGCGCTGACCTATCCCAAGCTGCCCGACCTCGATACGCTGACCGATTACCGTCCCAAGATCCCGCTGCGCATCTTCTCGGCCGATGGCGTGCTGATCGGCGAATTCGGCGAGGAACGCCGCAACCTGGTGCACTTCAAGGACATCCCGGAGATCATGAAGAAGGCCGTGCTGGCCATCGAGGATGACCGCTTCTACGAGCACGGCGGCGTCGATTACCAGGGCATTGCCCGGGCTACCTTCTCCAATCTCTCCGGCGGTGGCGGTGGTGCTTCCACCATCACCCAGCAGGTGGCGCGCAATTTCTTCCTGACCAGCAACGAGCCGACCTTCCTGCAGAAGGCCACGCGCAAGTTCTTCTATGAAATCCCGCTGGCCTGGAAGATCGAGAACAACCTCACCAAGGATCAGATCCTTGAGGTCTACATGAACCAGATCTATCTGGGCCAGCGCGCCTATGGTTTCGCCTCGGCCGCCCAGATCTATTTCGGCAAGCAACTGAAGGACATCAGCATCGCCGAAGCCGCCATGCTGGCCGGCCTGCCCAAGGCGCCGTCGGCCTACAACCCGGTGGTCAATCCCAAGCGCGCCCATGCGCGCCAGCAGTACATCCTGCTGCGCATGCGCCAGCTGGGTTACATCACCGATGCGCAATACCAGGAAGCCAAGGACGAGGAACTGCGGGTCAAGGGCGACAGTTCCGCCTTCGGCATGCATGCCGAATATGTGGCCGAAATGGCGCGCCAGCTGGTCTACGCGCAATACAAGGACGAGACCTATACCCGCGGCCTGAACGTCTTCACCACCATCACCAAGACCGACCAGGACGCGGCCTACATCGCCCTGCGTCGCGGCATCATCGACTATGAGCGCCGGCATGGCTATCGCGGTCCGGAAGGCTACATGGACCTGCCGGACAACGCCACCAAGGAAGCCGTGGAAGACGCCGTGGAAGTGGAGCTGGCCGATCACCCCGACAGCGATGACATGGTCGCGGCCGTGGTGCTGGATGCCAAGCCCAAGGAAATCACGGCCATGCTCTCCACCGGCGAGGAGATCAGCATTTCCGGCGCCGGCCTGGGCTTCGGCGCCAACCTGCTGTCGGACAAGGCCCCCCCGCAGAAGAAGATCCGTCGCGGCGCCATCATTCGCGTCTTCCAGGACGGCAAGGCCTGGATCATCACCCAGATGCCGGAAGTGGAATCGGCCTTCGTTTCGGTGAACTCGCAGGATGGCGCGATCCGCTCGCTGGTGGGCGGCTTCGACTTCAACCGCAACAAGTTCAACCACGTCACCCAGGCCTGGCGTCAGCCGGGTTCGTCGTTCAAGCCCTTCATCTATTCTTCTTCGCTGGAAAAGGGCCTGTCGCCGGCCACCATCATCAATGATGCGCCGCTGACCTTCACCCAGACCGGTGGCCAGGTGTGGCAGCCGAAGAACTACGGCGGCAAGTTCGAGGGCCCGATCTCGATGCGCCGCGCGCTGCAGAAGTCGATCAACCTCGTTTCCATCCGCATCCTGGAGCGCGTGGGTGTGAAGTATGCGCAGGAGTACATCACCCGCTTCGGCTTCGACGCCGACAAGAACCCGCCCTACCTGACCCTGGCGCTGGGTGCGGGCAACGTCACCCCGCTGCAGATGGTGGGTGCGTATTCGGTGTTCGCCAACGGCGGCTACAAGGTCAATCCCTATCTGATCACCAAGGTCACCGACAGCAACGGCGAAGTGCTCTCGCAGGCCAAGCCGGCTACCGCAGAGGATGAATCAAACCGTGTCATCGATGCCCGCAACGCCTTCATCATGGACAGCATGCTGCGCGACGTGGTGCGTCATGGCACGGCGGTCAAGGCGCTGTCGCTGAAGCGTACCGACCTGGCCGGCAAGACCGGTACCACAAACGACTCCATGGATGCCTGGTTCGCCGGCTACCAGCCCGGCCTGACCGCGATTGCCTGGATCGGCTACGACCAGCCCAAGAGCCTGGGCGACCGTGAAACCGGCGGCGGCCTGGCCCTGCCGGTGTGGATCAGCTACATGTCCAAGGCGCTCAAGGATGTGCCCAACGTGGATCGCAAGGTCCCGGACGGCGTGATCGAATCCGGCGGCGAGTATTACTACGCAGAGTTCCCGCCCAGCGCCATGGTGCGTGACCTGGGCATGGGTGATCGCAGTGGCCTCACGCCTGAAGAAGAAAAGGCCAAGACCCAGATGAAGAACGAGTTGTTCTGAGTCTGCCTGGAAGGAACGATCAGATAATGATTTATATCGTTTAGATTTTCTGTTGATCCCATGCAAAACCGCCGGTCGCGAGAGCGTGACCAGCGGTTTTTTTATGGCTGCCGGCAGCGCGGAGCTCAGTCCCGGCCGGCCAGGTAATGACTGATCCTGCGCATGGCCAGCGTGGTCAGGACTTCGTCCTGTTCGGCGCCGTAGTCGCTCAGCTTGACGATGACGGTGCGGGTCGCTGGATTGACGTAGATGTACTGTCCGAATACGCCGATGGCCGAGAAGTCCTGGTCCTGCGCATTGCCCGGTGGAATCCACCAGCCATCGCGGTATTCGAGGATGTCGCTGCGGTTGTCCGGACGTCGCGGTTCGTTGGCCCATGTGGTGCTGACCACCTGGCGCTCGCCGATGCGTCCCTGGTTCAGATAGAGCAGACCCAGGCGGGCGAATTCGCGCGCGGTGGTGTTGAGGCAGCAGAACGCCTTTTCCACGCCGTGCTTGCGGCTGTCCACGCTCCAGCTGGCGTCCTGCTCCATGCCCAGCGGTTCCCACAAGGCCTGCTGCGCGTAGTCGGACAGGGGCATGCCGGTCGCGCGCGCCAGTACCCGCGACAGCACCAGGGTATCGACGCTGCGATATTCGAACCGTTCGCCGGGTGCGAAGCGCAAGCCATGGCGCCGGGCCAGGAAACTGTGCAGGTCGGTGCTGACGAACATGCGCACCACCGGTGAGGTCAGCGACCCCGCATAGCGCTCGTCGACGTCGATGCCGGAACGCATGTCCAGCAGCTGGCCGATGGTAATGCCGGCGTAGGCGGGTGCCAGTTCATCGCTCTTGAGGTAGTGACCGATGGGCTCGTCCAGCGACTTGATCTTGCCTTGCATCAAGGCCACGCCGGTCAGCGCCGAGACAAAGGATTTGGCCACCGAGAAGGACGTGAAGCGGGAATTGGCATCGAAGCCATCGATGTAGCGCTCGTAGACGACGCTGCCATCCTGCACCACCACGAAGGCATGGGTGGCGGTGGTCTTGAGGAAGTCGGCCATGCTGAGCTGGCCATTCTTCTTCCATGGCACGTTGATTTCCAGCGGCCGCAACGCCACCGGCAGCGCTTGCGGATGACTGGAACGGGCGATGGGATTGGCGTCGAAGACCTTGTAGCTCTGGCTGCGCGGCGTCAGGTCGAACTGCAGGTCGACCAGCGCCGGCAGGCTGGGCAGATCGGCGACACGACGCCCGATCTCGGCGCCGGCCAGCAGGATCAGCAGGGCAGCAGCGCCGCGGGCGAGGCGCTGGGAGGTACGTGGGCTGGGCATGGGGCTCGTTCTTTTTGGAGTGAGCCTATTGTGCCTGATCAGCCGATCTTTTTGCTTGCCCTGTTCTGTACGTCTTGCACGTATTGCTCGTAGCCGCGTGCGCGCAACTGGCAGGCCGGGCAGGTGCCGCAGCCATGGCCCCAGTCATGCAACTGGCCGCGCTCGCCCAGGTAACAGGTGTGGGTGTCTGCGCGGATCAGGTCCACCAGCGCCTGGCCGCCCAGCGATTCGGCCAGCGCCCAGGTCTGGGCCTTGTCGATCCACATCAGCGGTGTCTCGACCTTGAGTTGCGTGGCCATGCCCAGGTTGAGCGCCACCTGCAGGGCCTTCATGGTGTCGTCACGGCAATCGGGATAGCCGGAGAAATCGGTTTCGCACATGCCGCCCACCAGAACGTTCAGGCCGCGTCGATAGGCCAGCGTGGCGGCCACCGTCATGAACAGCAGGTTGCGGCCCGGGACGAAGGTATTGGGCAGGCCATTGTCCTGCATGGTGATTTCGACATCGCGGGTGAGCGCGGTGTCGGAAATCTTGCCGATCAGCGACAGGTCGATCATGTGATCCTCGCCCAGACGCGCCTGCCAGTCGGCGGAAAAGCCCTTCATCTTCTCCAGCAGGGCCGGACGCACTTCCAGTTCGATGGCGTGGCGCTGGCCATAGTCGAAGCCGATGGTTTCCACGCGCTGGTAGCGCGACAGCGCCCAGGCCAGACAGGTGGTGGAATCCTGACCGCCGGAGAAAAGCACCAGGGCGCTCTGGGTGTTCAGGGTCGGGGCGATGGCGGAGGTGGCGGACATGGAGGACATGGTTTCTGGCTCAGTGCTGGCTGGGAGGATGGAAGGATGGGGCGATGGACGCGGGGCCTGGCGGCATCCCTGCCGGCCAGGCCCCGCACCTTGCGTGGGAAGCTAGCTTAGTTGGTTTTGCTGACCGAATCCAGCACCTGCTCGATATAGTCGCCATTGGGATCGGTGAATTTCAGACGCACCGGATACCACTCCATCTTGGGGGCCAGCCAGATATCGAGTTTCTGGGCCTGGTCGTCCGGCGGCGGGTTGCGGAACAGGTGCAGCGCCTCGGTTTCGCCCTGGGCGGTCTTGATCTTTTCGCGGCCGACCACCTTGAAGGTCCACTGTTCGGCATCACGCGGGCCGGCCACGAAGAACTTCCATTCCGACCCTGGCTTCATCTTGGCGGCATTGGCGCGCGCGATGGCCACGAACTGCCAGGTGATGCCGGTGCGATCCTGCTCGCCCCCCTGCAGCGGGAAACTCTCGCCGGATTCGGTGAAGGTGATCTTGTTCTGCTCGCGGTTGAAGGTGGTGGTGGTGGGTTCGCGACGCAGGCGCTTTTCCACGAAACGGGACGGCGCCAGGCCGTAGGCATCGATGGCGCCCTCGCTACTGGTTTCCAGGATCTTGCCCAGGAGCATCGCCCGGGTCTCGGTGGTGACGCTGTAGGCGGTCTTGCTCTGGGTCCACTTCACCAGGCCCTCACCCTTGAGGTCGAGTCCGCTCTGCTTGGCCTGGATGGCATAGTGCAGCTCGGCCGACGGCGGCAGATTGAAGGGACGCTTTTCGACCGGGTGCGGGCCGTCGGCGGCCAGCAGCGGGCCACTGGCCAGCAGGCCGGCCAGGGTCAGGGCGGAAAATCGTGTCAGGAGGCGGTGGGGGATACGGTTCATGGCGAGCTCTTCGTAGTGGTCTCTGTGGATGGGTTCGGGCCATCGGGATGGTAGACAGCGGATGGCTTTCGGAGCGGTCGGAAATCCTGTGACTACGGATACGACTGCGATCATTGCTGACGGTTCGGCTATCCCGGGGACGCAATTGTGCGCAATTGTTTCGGATTTTGACAGGACTTCGCGAATGCGGCAGGACTCATGGCGGCAAGGCTTCCATGCCGGAGAGCGACAGGTCTATGAAATCTCCTCCCCGGGAAGGTGGCTCGGTATAGCGCACCCGCACCGGATACCACTCGTGCTGGGGCGCCAGCCAGATGTCGACGCGATCCTCATAAGAGCCGGGTTTGGGCATGCGGACTACATGCCAGGTATGCAACTGCCCGATGGGTAGCGTCACGTCTTCTTCGCCCTGCACCTGCATGCGCCAGACCTCGCCATCGCGCACGCCCGCCACGAACATGTCGATCACCGCACCGGCCCGGAACTGCGCGGGGTCGCCGCGACCGATGGCAGCCAGCTGCCAGATGACACTGCCGCGATCCTGTTCGCCGCCGCGTCGTGGATAGGTGGTGGTCGAGGCAGAAAAGCTGACCACGTTGCGCTCGCGGTTGAAGTGGGTGTTGGTGGCCGACTTGAAGCCGGTCTGTTCGGTGTACAGCTCCGGTGACAGGCCATTTCCATCCAGGTCGCCCTGGCTGGTGAAGTTGAGCACGGTAAACACCAGGACCTTGGCCTTGCCCTCGACGCTGTAATGCGGGCCGTCATTGCGCCAGGCGATGCTGCCACGGCCGTAGCTGGCCCGTCCATCCTTGGTGCCGGTGGCGTCGTAGCGCAGCAGTACGCTTGGTGGTGCGCTGGTCTGGTAGGACTTGCCGGGCGCATCGCTTTGGGCTTGGCCGCCCTCGGCGGCGGCGCCCGCCGTTCCCTGGCCCTTGCCATCCGAGGTCTTGCCAGTGCCATCGTCCGATGCCGTGGCCGTCGCGGTGGCGGGCGCGGAATGCGGCGCTTCGGGGGCGGGTGTATAGATGGGCTCGACGGTCTCCCGTATCGGTTCATCAGGCGGTTCGATGGAGGGCTCGCTGCGGCGCGCCGGCGCGGCTTGACGACTGGCCGGCTTGGCTGCACGCGGTTGCGTCGGTCTGGGAACCGGCAGCGCCACCGGTTGCTCGGGTGGTGGCAGGGGGCGCAGTTCCACGGTCATGGCCTGTTCTTGCGTGGCACCCGGCAGGATGATCTGGCGCCGTCCCCAGTCCACCAGCAGGGCGTGCAGCGCCAGGCTCAGTGCAATCAGCAGCAGCAGGCGCGGCCAGCGCCGGGGTGGGTGGGAAACTTCGCTCATGTGCGCCAGTTTATCGGATCACGCCTGCAGCGTCGTGGGGACGGAGATCAAAAGAGCGGTCATTCAAACAACGTACAATGCGCGTTTGCGCCTTTGCTCTGTTGACGCTGTCTCTTTCGAATGATGAACCTGTCCTTGTCCTTCCGTCTGCTCTCCCTCGCGGCGCTGCTCGCCTCCTCGCTTTCACTGTCGTTGCCTGCACATGCAGTACAGGGCGTTCAGGGCGCGCCTGCCTTGCCACCGGTACGCATCGGCATGATCGATGGTCTTTCCGGCCCCTTTGCCAATGCCGGCGAGGCCGTGGTGCGCAACATCAGCTATGCCATCGAACGGATCAACGCGCGCGGTGGCGTCAGCCTGCCCGATGGCAAGCACCTGCTGCAGCTTTCCACCTTCGACAACAAGCTCGGCGTGGAAGACTCGCTGGTGCAATTGCGCCAGTTGACCGACGAGCGCATCCCCTTCCTGATCGAGGGCAACAGCTCGGCGGTGGCGGCGGCCCTGATCGATGCGGTCAACAAGCACAACCAGCGTGAACCGGATCGCCGCGTGCTGTTCCTGAACTATTCGGCGGTGGACCCGACGCTGACCAATGAGAAGTGCAGCTTCTGGCACTTCCGCTTCGACGCCAGCGCCGACATGCGCATGCAGGCCCTGACCGAGGCCATCAAGGCCGATCCCGCGACCCGCAAGGTCTACCTGATCGGCCAGGACTACAGTTTCGGCCGCCAGGTTGCCAAGGCCGCCCGAGAGCAACTGGCGGCCAAGCGGCCCGACATCGCCATCGTCGGCGATGAGCTGCACCCCATTGGCAAGATCAAGGATTTTGCCCCCTACATCGCCAAGATGCGCAGCGCCGGGGCTGACGCCGTCATCACCGGCAACTGGGGCAATGACCTCACCCTGCTGGTGAAGGCCGCGCGCGATGCCGGCTTCAAGGCCAAGTTCTATACCTTCTATGCCAACAGCCTGGGCGCGCCGGCGGCCATTGGCGAGGCGGGCGTGGGCGTGGTGCGGGCGGTGGCGGAGTGGCACCCCAATGCGGGCGGGAACCCCGGTTCGCCCAGCGATGCCTACTATCAGGAATTCCGCAAACGCTATCCCCAGCCCAAGGATGACTACCTCTACCTGCGCATGCAGGTCATGATCGAGATGCTGGTCAAGGCCATCGAAAAGGCCAGGAGCACCGATCCCAAGGCGGTTGCATATGCCCTGGAAGGCGCGCATTATCAGAACGCTTTCCACCAGGCCACGATGCGGGCCGAGGATCACCAGCTGATCCAGCCGCTGTACCTGATGCAGATGCAGCGTGCCGATAGCGGCGGCATCCGCTTCGACAATGAGGGCAGCGGCTATGGATTCCGCACCGAGCGCTTCATCCCGGCCGAGCAGACCGCACTGCCGAGCTCATGCCGGATGCAGCGCCCGCCGCGCTGACGACCAGAACACGACAACAGGAGCGACCAATGCTGAACCACGACAAGATGCCGGGCGCCGGCTCGGTAGGCGATACCATCGAATTCATGAAGAAGATGTGGAGCAGCATGGGCGCCCCGGCCATGGCCACGCCCTCGCTTTCGGTGGAGGATATCAACAAGAAGATCTCCGACCTCAAGACCGTCGCCTCCTGGCTGGAGCTGAACCTGAACATGCTCAAGGCCACCATCCAGACCCTGGAAGTGCAGAGCGCCACCTTGTCCACCCTGCAGGCCATGAGCGCCATCATGGCCTCGCGTGGAACCCCGGAAGCCGCCGCCGGCAGCGATGCCGATGAGGAGGCGGCCACGCCGCCGCCGTTCCCCTTCGGCTTCCCGCTTTGGCCGGGTGCCGCTGCTGATGCGGCTGCTGGCGCCGAGCCTGAGCCCGCAGCCGACGAGCCCGAGGAAGCCCCGGACGAAGCGGAGCCCGAGCTTGCAGCAGGACAAGACCGTCAGCCCGAAGCGGCCACGCCAGGGGAAGAGGGCGGTTTCGCTATCCCGCCCGCGCCCGATTTCCAGTCCGCCATCGCCAATCCCAACGCCTGGTGGAATGTGTTGCAGGAGCAATTCAAGCATGCCGTCGGCAATGTGATGGCCGGCGCCCAGGCCGACCATGAGCCCTTGTTGAAGCCCGCCAAGGCGCCCAAGCCGGCCAAGCGTAGCGAAAATAAGACAGTGTCACCAAAGTCCAAGGCCAGCCCCAAAGCCAAGCCGGCTGGTGCTCCCAAGGCTGGCAAGGCGGTCAAGGCGGCGCCGAAGAAGCCACCGGTCAAGAAAGCCCCGAAGAGCGCGGCAAATACGAGCGCCCCGGCCCGGACGCCTGTTGTACAATCCCGGCAAAACAAGAAGCCAGCCTCCCGCAAGCCAATCTCCCCCTGATCCTCGCCATGGCACTGCCTGGTCCTGGGCGCAGACGCGTCCGGCCGGCTGTCATATTGCTGAAACCTGAGCGTTTTAGTATGGTTCAGGAAAATCTTGTTAAAATCAAACACTTAACGCATATAGGTCCCTACTGAGATGCTGTACCCAGAATTGTTCAAATCGCTAGAGCAGGTCCGTTGGAATATGGATAAGGATATTCCCTGGGACAAG
>Ga0308159_1002521_pt1 | contig 20947 bp, 18 predicted proteins | sample PhyCR1_FD_201040 | JGI IMG/M metagenome (GOLD analysis project Ga0308159, IMG submission 201040) | Phyllosphere microbial communities from UC Gill Tract Community Farm, Albany, California, United States - DLSLC.R1 | ecosystem: Host-associated > Plants > Phyllosphere > Unclassified | place: USA... | reverse complement strand
GGCAGGACACGCCGCGCGCGCTCCGCCGCGGGCGCAGAAAGCGTCGCCTGATGGTGCCCCGCCGACAGTTCCTGACCCCTCGGCGCAAGCGCCCGGGCGAGTCGGGCTGGACACGCGGGAGGCGCCACGCCGAGAGGGCAGGACACGCCGCACACCGACCGCCGTGGGCACAGAAAGCGTCGCCGGACAGCGCCTCAGCCGACAGCTCACGACCACTCGGCGCAAGCACCCGGGCGCGTCAGAGCGACGCGCTCCGGATCTGCTCCAGCGCCGCCTGCAGGTCGTCCGGGTACTGCGCCTCGAACGACACCCACTCGCCCGTGCGGGGGTGGTCGAAGCCCAGCCGGACGGCGTCGAGCCACTGACGCGTCAGCCCGAGCTCGGCCGCCAGCACCGGGTCGGCGCCGTACATCGTGTCCCCGACGAGCGGGTGGCGTGTGGCAGCCATGTGCACCCGGATCTGGTGGGTGCGCCCGGTCTCCAGGTGCACCTCGAGCAGGGTGGCGGCACGGAAGGCCTCGAGCGTCTCGTAGTGGGTGACGCTCGGCTTGCCCTCCGACGTGACCGCGAACTTCCAGTCGCTCGACGGGTGCCGCCCGATGGGGGCGTCGATCGTGCCCGAGGTCGGGTCGGGGTGGCCCTGCGCGAGTGCGTGGTAGACCTTCTCGACCGTGCGCTCCTTGAACGCCCGCTTCAGGTGCGTGTACGCCAACTCGGTCTTCGCGACGACCATCAGGCCCGAGGTCCCGACGTCGAGGCGGTGCACGATCCCGGCGCGTTCGGCGGCGCCGGAGGTCGCGATCGTGAAGCCGGCGGCGGCGAGGCCCCCGGGCACGGTCGGACCGTCCCACCCCGGCGAGGGGTGCGCGGCGACACCGACGGGCTTGTCCACGACGACGATGTCCTCGTCGTCGTGCACGATCGTCATGCCCGGCACGGCCGCCGGCACGATGCGCGGCGGCTCCTTCGGGGTCCACTCGACCTCGAGCCACGAGTCGGCGTGCAGCCGATCCGACTTGTCGACGGGGACACCGTCGACGCGGACGCCACCGGCTGCGACGACGTCGGCCGCGAACGACCGGCTGAAGCCGAGGAGCTTGGCGATGGCGGCGTCGACGCGCTCGCCGGCGAGCCCGTCGGGCACGGGAAGAGAACGCGATTCGCTCACGTGGCGTCGTGGCCCAGCGTGTCGCGACGGTCGCGGTCGTCCGGCCTGGAGGCGCGGGTCGGCTCGTCGAGAGCGGCATCGGTCGACGAGAACGCGGCCCCACCGTCGAGCGGCTCCGCCGCGTCGACCGGCTGCGCCGCGTCGAGCTGCGCCTGGCGCTTGGCCGAGAGCGTGCGGGTGCCGTCGAGGTTCACGCCGAGGATCACCAGCAGCACGAAGACCACCATGCTGATGCAGATGAAGGAGTCGGCGACGTTGTAGATCGCCGGCATCATCCACGGCGTCGAGATGAAGTCGACGACGTGGCCACGGCCGAAGCCGGGCTCACGGAAGAGCCGGTCGAGCAGGTTGCCCAGCGCGCCGCCGAGCAGCATGCCGAGCACGATGGCCCACCACATCGACCGGATGCGACGCGAGTACACGATGATCGCGACGACGACCGCGGCCGAGATGACCGAGAACACCCAGGTCATGTTCACCGCGAACGAGAACGCGGCCCCCGGGTTCCGGACGTACAGGAACTGCAACGCCCCGCCGAGGACCGGGACGGGGGTGCCGTAGGGCAGGTTCGCGACGACCAACGTCTTGGCGACCTGGTCGAACGCCACCACCACGACAGCGGCGAAGGCCAGTGCCGCGATCGCGCGGACACTGACCTTCGCTCGTGATGCTGGTCGCGACAACGTCAGTTGCCGAAGCCCTGCGCCGAAGCCGGCGCCGGGGTGAGACCGGACTGCTCGCCCGAGGTGTCGAGCTCGGAGAGCTGAGCCTGGATGTAGCTCTTGAGCTGCGCACGGTAGTCGCGCTCGAAGGTCCGGAGCTCGTCGATCTTGCCCTCGAGCTGGCGCTGCTCCTGCTCGAGCACCGCGACACGCTGACGGTTCGTGTTCTCGGTGTCGGCGATGATCTGGCGCTGCTTCGCCTCGGCCTCGGAGACCAGGCGAGCCGCCTGGGCCGTGCCCTCGGCGATGAGCGCGTCGCGCTTCTCGATGCCCTCGCGGACGTGCTCCTCGTGGAGACGACGCGCCAGGGTCAGGAGGTTCGTGGTGCCCTCGGTGTCCTCGTCGGCGGGGACCGTCGTGGCCGGAGCCGCCGCGGCGACCGGAGCGGGCTCCGGTGCTGCCTCGACCGGGGCCGGGGTGGGCTCCGGCTCGGCTGCGGGAGCGGGCTGCTCGGCCTGCGCCGGCTGCGGGGCCGACTCGGCCGCCTGCAGGCGCTGGCGGAGCTCGTCGTTCTCCGCGGTCAGGCGACGGAGCTCGACCACGACCTCGTCGAGGAAGTCGTCGACCTCGTCCTGGTCGTAGCCCTCGCGGAACTTCGTCGGCTGGAACCGCTTGTTGACTACGTCTTCCGGCGTCAAAGCCATTGCCGTCACCTCAATAGAACTGCTGAACGTGTGGAACCGCGTGCGGTGCGACCGAATCTACCAGTCGTACCGTGCGGTGCGGATGCGCCACCGGAGCGGGCATCGATCCCGACCACCGTACACCGACGATGGGGCGGAACCGTGACCTGCGCCGGGCGTGGCGCGTGTCGCGGACGGGAGTCCGCTCAGATACCGCGTGCCAGGGCGGCGACCACGAACCGGGCGATGATGACGACGAGCATCACGATCGTCCAGCCGAAGTCGAGCGCCACCGGCCCGAGGCGGAGCGGCGGGAGGACCCGTCGCACCGCTCGGATGGGCGGATCCGTGACCGTGTAGACGAACTCGGACACCACGAGCATGCCCCCGCGCGGCCGCCAGGAACGGTTGAAGCTCTGCACGAGGTCGAGCGCGAAGCGCCCCCACATCACGAAGAAGTACAGGAGCAACGCGAGGGAGATGATCCCTAGGATCACGGACACGATGGGGCTCGCTCGTCTCGGGCGAGCGTCGTCAGACGACGCTCAGGGGCGGGTGTGCCGGGTACGGCTCAGGACTGGGCGAAGAAGTTCGCCTCGATGTCGGACTCTACCTCAGCGGGCTCACCGCTCACTGCGACGTGGGCCGGCGACAGGAGGAAGACCTTGTTCGTGACGCGCTCGATCTTGCCGAACAGGCCGAGCGACAGTCCCGAGGCGAAGTCGATCATGCGTCGGGCGTCACCCTCGGTCATCTGCGAGAGGTTGATGATGACGGGGATGCCGTCGCGGAAGCTCTCGGCGATGGACTGGGCGTCCTTGTACTCGCGCGGGTGGACGGTGAGGATCTCGTTCATTTCCTGGACCGGGGTCGCCTTCTGTGCGGTCGTGTGCGAGCGGCGGAGCGGAGTGACCTGGGCGCCGCGCTGGTGGGTGTGCGTCTTGGTGGGAGCCGGCGCCGCTGCGGGAGCGACCGCCGGGGCTGCTGCCGCGGCGGGGGCTTCCTGCGGTTCGGCGGGCACCGGAGCAGCCGCTGCGGCCTGGCGAGCAGGAGCTGCCTGCTGGCGCGCGGGCTCGGCCTGCTGCTCGTCCTCGTAGTCGAGTTCCTCATCGGCGAGGCCGAGGTAGACCATCGTCTTCTTCAGCGGGTTGGCCATGGTTCCTCCGGGGTTCGTGCTCGTGGTGCCCTGCAACGAGGCTAGGGTGCGGGCGGCCGGTTTCCCGTGATTGCGGTGCCGATCCGCAGGTGTGTCGCGCCCTCGAGGATGGCCTCGGCGTAGTCCCCGCTCATGCCGGCCGAGATGTCGGTGGCGCCGGGCTCGAGCGACACCACCCGTTCGGAGATCGAGCGGAGTCGGGCGAAGGCGGCTCGAGGCTCCTCGTCCAGGGGCGCGACCGCCATCACACCCCGCAGTCGGAGGGTCCCGGTGGCGAGCACACGGGCCACCATCGCCTCGACGTCGTCCGGCTGCACCCCGCCACGGCCGGGGTCGTCGGTGAGGTTGACCTGCACGAAGCCGTCGATGACCGGGGGCTCCGGCTCGGCCTCGGTCGGGGCGAACGCGTCGACGACGGAACCACGGTCGAGCGACTGCACGACGCGGGCGTACCGACGGGCCTGCCGGGCCTTCTTCGACTGCAGCTGCCCGACGAAGTGCCAGGTCAGGCCGAGGTCCGCCAGTTCGGCGGCCTTCGCCTGCGCCTCCTGGTGGCGGTTCTCCCCCACGTCCGTCACGCCGAGTGCGGCGAGCTCGCGCACGAGTGACGCCGGGTGGTACTTCGTGACGACGACGAGCGTGAGTTCGTCGGGCGAGCGCCCTGCGGCTCGCGCCGCGTCGGCGATGCCGCTCCTGACGGACGCAACGCGCGCCTCCAGTCCGTCGTCGTGGGACGAGGCCTGGAGGCGCGTGTCGGCTACCAAGGGTGGGTTACTTGAGGAAGTCGGGGACGTCGAGCTCGTCGTCGTCGTCGAACGCCGGGTCGGCGGCGCGCTGCACCGGCGGCTGGTGTTCCTGCGAAGCCCAGGACGGGCTGGACGTGGTGGAGTCCTCGATCGCGCCGGTCGAGGCGGCGACGGGCGCCGCTGCGCTCGACTCCGGGTCGACGTAGCTCGAGCGACGTTCCTTCTGCTGCTGCGCCGGCTCGCCGCCGTCGAAGCCCGCGGCGATGACGGTCACGCGGACCTCGTCGCCCAGGGTGTCGTCGATGACCGCACCGAAGATGATGTTCGCCTCGGGGTGCACGGCTTCCTGCACCAGACGTGCGGCGTCGTTGATCTCGAAGATGCCGAGGTTCGAGCCACCCTGGATCGACAGCAGCACGCCGTGCGCACCGTCGATCGAGGCCTCGAGCAGCGGCGACGCGACGGCGAGCTCGGCCGCCTTGATCGCACGGTCGGCACCGCGCGACGAGCCGATGCCCATGAGCGCGGAACCCGCACCCTGCATGACGCTCTTGACGTCGGCGAAGTCGAGGTTGATCAGACCCGGGGTGGTGATGAGGTCGGTGATGCCCTGCACACCGGCCAGGAGCACCTGGTCGGCCGTGGCGAACGCCTCGACCATGGAGATGCCGCGGTCGCTGATCTCGAGCAGGCGGTCGTTCGGGACGACGATGAGCGTGTCCACCTCGTCCTTGAGGCCCGCGACGCCGTTCTCGGCCTGCGACTGGCGGCGCTTGCCCTCGAAGCTGAAGGGCTTCGTGACGACACCGATGGTCAGTGCGCCGATGGACTTCGCGATGCGCGCGACGACGGGTGCGCCACCGGTGCCGGTGCCGCCGCCCTCGCCCGCGGTGACGAAGACCATGTCGGCGCCGGCCAGGGCCTCTTCGATCTCCTCGGCGTGGTCCTCGGCGGCACGACGGCCGACCTCGGGGTCCGCGCCGGCACCGAGGCCGCGGGTGATCTCGCGTCCGACGTCGAGCTTGACGTCGGCGTCGCTGAGCAGCAGTGCCTGGGCGTCGGTGTTGATCGCGATGAACTCGACCCCACGGAGACCGAGCTCGATCATGCGGTTGACGGCGTTGACGCCGCCGCCGCCGACACCGACGACCTTGATGACGGCGAGGTAGTTGTGGTTCGTGGTCACGTCAGTCAGGCCTCCGGTAGAACCCTCAACCTCTACTTGAAGTTCAGGGGCAATGCTGGTAGATGTGGTGCTGGCTCCGACGCTACGGGTGCGTTCGGCGCAGTGTCGCCCCGCCACGCCGCGTGTCGCCGATCAGGTCCGGCAATTCAGTCCTTGGCGCGGATCACGCCGTTGTCCGGTGCCGAGACGTCGTACTCGACGACGACGCCGGGGTTCCGCGCCGCGTGGTCCTTGACCAGCGCGGCGAGCAGTTCGGCCTTCGCGTCCGAGTCGTCCGGGCTCCCCCACACGACGGTCGAGCCGTCCTTGAGCGTCAGGGTGACGTCGTCGGCCGTCGACCCGGCGACGCGTGTCACCTGGGACCGGACCGTCGAGGGCAGCGCCAGCACGACCTCGGTCATGGTGCGGAAGCTCGAGGACCCCAGGCGCGCACGGGCGATGTCGGCGAGCGGCATGGTCGCCGGGCGCTTCGGCGACGACTGCACGACGATGCCCGCGGGGTCGACGAGGTCGAAGGTGCTGCCGGAGCGCACCGCGACCACCGGCGTGCGCTCGGTCACCGTGACGACGAGCGTGTGCGGCGGGGCCTCTTCGGTCACGTAGCTCTCGATGAGCGGGAACCCGGCGACGTCCCGCTTGATCGCGTCGAAGTCGAGCCGGGCCAGGGGCGTGCCGATCTGGTCGGACAGCGCCTGGCGCAGCGCGGACTCGTCGACGCGGTTCGTGCCCTTGACCTCGATCGTGCGGAGCGCCATCAGCGGGGAGAACACCGCGACGAGGATCGAGACCCCGAGCACCAGGACGACGCTCGCCGCCGTGATCCACGCGGCGCGGCGGTGCCGGCTGCGCCGGGTGAACCGGCGGACCTCGGCACGCTCGAGCAGCCGGCGGCGCCGCTTCGCGATGCGCGCCTCGCGGGCGGTCTCGGCAGCGCGCACCCGCGCCCCGATGGGCGCCTCGGTGTGCTGGTCGGTCCGGGAGGCACTGCCCGCGTCGAGCACGTCGGTCACGGTCGCGTCGTGGTCGGCTCCACCGCTCGAGGCCGCTCGGCGTTCTGCGTCGCGGCGGTCGGCCTCCTCGTCCCGGTGGTCCTCGTTCGGGGTGTACTCGCGCAGGCGGTCGGCGACGGTGGAGAGCCCGGCGCCGAACCGGCGTCCGGCCGCACCGGCGAACGCGCCGACGCGGTCGCGGTGCGGACCCGACGTGTCGGCGGCGGGCCGGTCCGCGGGGGTGGGCTCGGCGGTGTCGTCGACCGTCTCGTCGACCGGGGCGTCCGGGGCGGACGTGGGACGGGCCTCCCGGTCGTCGGCGACGCGTCCGCGGAACGGCAGCCGCGGCTTCGAGGGACCACGACGCTGCCGGGGCGCTTCCGCGGCCTCCGCCGGGGCGTCCCTGCGGGCGTCCCCCTCGTCGAACCCCTCGGGGCGCTTCACCGGGACGACGCTCCGTCGGTGCCCAGGGCGCCGAGCACCTGCGGGATGATCCGGTACACGTCGCCGCAGCTGAGCGTCATGATGATGTCGCCGTCACGGGCGACCGCGGCCGCGCGGGCCGCCGCTTCGTCCCAGTCGGGCAGGAACTCGACGCGCGACTGGTCGGCGAAGCGCTCCTGCACCAGGGCACCGGTCACGCCGGGCTCCGGGTCCTCGCGGGCGCCGTAGACGTCGAGCACGACCGTGTGGTCGGCGAGCTCCTCGTACACCTTGGCGAAGTCGCCGGCCATCAGGCGGGTGCGCGAGTACAGGTGCGGCTGGTGGATCGCGATGATGCGACCGTCGCCGACGACGTTGCGGGCGGCCTTGAGCGCCGCGGCGACCTCGGTCGGGTGGTGCGCGTAGTCGTCGTAGACCGAGACGCCGCGCTCGACACCGTGCAGCTCGAAGCGGCGCTGGGTGCCACCGAACGCCTCGAGCCCGCGGACCGCGTCGGCCGGGGCGACGCCGAGGCCGGTCAGGACCGCGAAGGCGCCGACGGCGTTGATCGCGTTGTGGCGGCCGGGCACGCGGAGGGTCAGGTGGTGCGCCTCGCCATCGGCGCGGAAGTCGACCTCGACGCCGGCCGACTCGGTGATGCCCTCGATGCGGACGTCCGCGTCGACGGCCTCGCCGAACGTGACGATCTCGGGGGCGTCCGGGCGCTGGCGGATGCCGGCCGTGACCGTCTTCGCTCCGGCGTCGTCGCTCGAGATGACGACGCGCTCGCTCGCCTTCGCGGCGAACTCGACGAAGGCCTCGGTGAAGGCCTCCTCGCTGCCGTAGTGGTCCAGGTGGTCGGCGTCGACGTTGGTGATCAGGGCCACGGCGACGTCGTAGAGCAGGAACGAGCCGTCGGACTCGTCGGCCTCGACCACGAACAGGTCGCTCGACCCCGGGGCCGAACTGGTGCCGAGGGACTGGATGACGCCGCCGTTGACGAAGCTCGGGTCGAGGCCGAGCTCGACCATCGCGGTGACGATCATGCCGGTCGAGGTGGTCTTGCCGTGCGCACCGGCGACCGCGACCAGGCGGTGCTCGGCGATCAGTGCGGCGAGGGCCTGCGAGCGGTGGAGCACCGGCAGACCGCGGCGCTGCGCCTCGAGGAGCTCGGGGTTGTCGGGCCAGAGGGCGCTCGTGACGACGATGGTGTCGGCCTCGCCGACGTTCGCCGCGTCGTGACCGATGTGCACGGTCGCGCCGAGGTCGCGCATCGTGCCGGTCGTCTCCGTCTCGCGGGAGTCGCTGCCCGTCACGCGGTGCCCGGCGGCGAGGAACATCCGGGCGATCCCGCTCATGCCCGCTCCGCCGATGCCGACGAAGTGCACCGTGCCCAGGTCGTCCGGGATCGGCTGGGTCAGGTCCGGCTTGATGGTCATCGTTCCTCCGTGGTGCTGGGGGCCTGCTTCGCGGCGTCGAGGACCAGGTCGGTCATCCGGTCGGCGCCGTCGCGGTGGCCGACGCTGCCCGCCCGCACGGTCATGTCGGCGATGCGGGAGCGGTCCTGCAGGATGCTCAGCAGCTGGAACGTCACCCAGTCCTGGTCGAATTCCCCGTCGGCCACCAGGACGGCTCCCCCGGCGTCGACGACGTCCTTCGCGTTGTGGCGCTGCTCACCGTTGCCCACCGGGTACGGCACGAGCACGCTCGGCAGCCCGACGGCGGTCAGCTCGCACACCATGCCGGCACCGGAGCGCGACACGACGAAGTCGCTCGCCGCGTACGCCAGGTCCATCCGGTCGCAGTAGGGCAGCACGTGGTAGCCGTCGAGGTCGCTCGGGCCGATGTCCGACGCGGCACCCACGACGTGCAGGACCTGCCAGCCGGCACCCACGATGGCGGCGGCGGACTTGTTGATCGTCCGGTTGATGCTCCGTGCGCCCGAGGAGCCACCGGTCACGAGCAGCACCGGTCGGTCCGGGTCGAGCCCGAACTCGGTGAGGCTCTCGGCCCGGACGGCACGGCGGTCGAGTGACTCGATCTCGCGACGGAGCGGCATGCCGACGACTCGGCCGTGACGCAGGCGCGTGTTCGAGAAGGTCAGGCCGACGTGCTCGGTCAGGAACGCGGCGAGGCGGTTCGCCAGCCCGGGCTTGGCGTTCTGCTCGTGCACGACGATCGGGGTGCCCGTGCGGCGGGCGGCGATGTACGCCGGAGCGGCCGCGTAGCCGCCGACGCCGAGGACCACCTCGATCTCGTGGTCGCGGATGATCTGCTCGGTCCGCTTGACCGCCGCCGCGAACCGCTGCGGGAAGCGCAGGGCGGCACCGTTCAGCTTCCGCGGGAACGGCAGGCGCGGGATCGTCAGCAGCTCGTAGCCGCGCATCGGCACGAGACGGGACTCCAGGCCCTCGGCGGTGCCCAGCACGAGCACCTCGGCGCCGGGCTCCCGCTCGGTCAGCCGGTCGGCGACCGCGAGCAGGGGGTTGACGTGGCCGGCGGTGCCGCCGCCGGCGAAGAGGTACTTGCTCACCGCAGTGATCCGTTCGTGGAGGTCCGGCCGAGTGGGGCGTTCGTCAGGCCGGGGTCGTTCTTGCCGGGCAGGTCACGGGCGAAGGAGAGCACGACGCCGATCGCCACCAGGGTCATGATGAGGGCCGAACCACCCGCCGAGATGAGTGGCAGGGGCACACCGAGCACGGGCAGCAGGCCGAGCACGACGGCGATGTTGATGAGCGCCTGGCCGATGATCCACGCGAGGATGCCACCGGTGACCGTCTTCACGAAGGGGTCGCGGGACTGCCGGATGATCTTGATCATGCCGACGGCGAGCACCACGAACAGGCTGAGCACCACGACGGCGCCGATCAGGCCGAGCTCCTCGCCGATGATCGCGAAGATGTAGTCGTTGTCCGCCTCGGGCAGCCACGACCACTTCGCCTTCGAGTTGCCGAGGCCGACGCCGAACACGCCGCCGGACGCGAGCGCCCACATGCCGTGCACGGGCTGCCAGCAGATGTCCTGGTACTGGCTGGTGTCGGTGCACCCGGACAGCCAGGCGCTGATGCGGGTCGAGCGCGAGGCCGAGGCCATCGTCACGAAGGGCAGCATCACGGCGAACGCCACGAGGCCGACGAGCAGGTGCCGGGCGCGGACGCCGCCGATGTACAGCGCGCCGAACACCAGGATGAGCATGACCATCGCGGTGCCCTGGTCACCACCGAGGACGACGAGCCCGAGCGAGAGCATCGAGGCGATCCCGATCGGGATGAACACCTCTTTCCAGTCGTCGAGCTTGTCCCGCTTGACGTAGATGATGGCGCCGATGCCGAGCACCAGCCCGAGCTTCACGACCTCGGACGGCTGCGCGGTGAACGACCCGAGTTCGATCCAGTTCCGGTTGCCCTGGATGTCGATGCCGAGCGGGGTGAACACGAGCAGCTGCAGGACGAGCGCCGCACCGAGCAGCCGCATCGCCCACTTCCGCCAGATCCGGGTCGGGACCCGGCTGGCGATGAGCATGAGCGGCACGCCGAGCACGGCGTACAGGCCCTGGCGGGACGCCGCCCCGAAGAAGTCGTGGGTCGCCGCGTACTCCTCGACGCTCGACGAGGACAGCACCATCACGACGCCGAAGACGACGAGGAACAGCGTGACGCCGAGGATCGTGTAGAAGGTGCTGGACTCCGCGACGAAGACGTTCTTGACGGCGACGATCGCGCCGTTCGTCCGTCGTGGGGTCGTCGCGGTCCGGCCGTTACGGCTGTTCGGAAGATCCGTCGGTGTCGTCGCCATCGACTTCTCCTCCCAGGTGCTCGTTGACCGCGGCCGCGAAACGCTGCCCCCGGTCGGCGTAGGAGCCGAACTGGTCGAACGACGCCGCCGCCGGGGCGAGGAGGACGGTGTCGCCCGGCCTCGCGACCGATGCGGCATGCCGGACCGCCTCGCGCATGACCTGATCAGTGTCCGTCGTCTCCACCTGGAGCACCGGGACCGTGGACGCGTGTCGCGCGAATGCCTCGAGGACCGGGGTCCGGTCGGTGCCGATGACCACGACGGCGCGGACGCCGGGGCCGAAGCGCTCGACCAGCCCGTCGACGTCGACGCCCTTGAACAGACCGCCGACGATCCACACGACGGTGTCGAACGACGCGAGCGACGCGGTGGCGGCGTGCGGGTTCGTGGCCTTGGAGTCGTCGACCCAGGTGATGCCGTCCGCCCGGGCGACGAGTTCGGTGCGGTGGTGGTCAGCGCGGAACGCCCGGACGGCCGACTGGATGGCGCTCGGCTGGACGGTGCCGGCACGGGCCAGGGCAGCGGCGGCAAGGACGTTCATGGTCATGTGCGGGCTGGCCAGCCCGGCTGCCTCGAGGTCGGCGATGGTCGACAGCTCGAGCGCGCTGTTGCGGCGGTCCTCGTTGAAGGCCCGGTCGCACAGGACGTCCTCGACGATGCCGACGTCACCGGGAGCGGGGACGCCGGGGGTGAAGCCGACCGCACGGCAGCCCTCCACCACATCGGCCTCCTGCACCATCTGCCGGGTTGCCTCGTCCGAGGTGTTGTAGACGCACGCCATCACGGTGCGCTCGTAGACCTTGGCCTTCGCCGCGCGGTACGCCTCGGCGGAGCCGTGCCACTCCAGGTGGTCGTCGGCGATGTTGAGGCAGGCGCTCGCGAGCGGCACCACGGCGCCGTCACCGGACGTCGCCGCGTAGTGCAGCTGGTGGCTCGAGAGCTCGACGACGAGCACGTCGTAGCCGACCGGGTCGCGGACGACGTCGAGCACCGGCACGCCGATGTTCCCGCACGCGACGGCACGCAGGCCGCCGGCCTCGTACATCGCGGTCGTGAGCTGTGTCGTCGTGGTCTTGCCGTTCGTGCCCGTGATCGTGATCCAAGGCGCCGCGACCGGGCCGCGGACGACCTTGTCGCGCACGCGCCAGGCGAGCTCGATGTCGCCCCAGACGGTGCTGTTCGTCACCGACCACTGCACGGTGGCGTTGTGCGGGGGCAGCCCCGGCGACACGATGACGACGTCGGGTGCCTGCTGCACGAGGGCGTCCGGCACCGTGTCGAGCGGCGTCTGCAGGAACCGGGCACCGATCACGTCGAGCAGCTCGACGCTGTCGGCGGGGGCGTCGGACGAGTAGACCGTCACCTCGCTGCCGAGTTCCACGAGCGTGTCGGCGACCGAGAACCCGGTGGCACCGAGGCCGAGGACGGCGACGTTCAGCCCCTTCCACCCCTCGGAGTACCAGCTGTCGAGGGACTGGAGGCGGGACGGCGAGGACACCGGGTCAACCAACGCGTGCGATCCATTCGAGGTAGAAGAGTCCGACCCCCGCCGCGACGAAGAGCCCGGCGATGATCCAGAAGCGGACGACGACGGTCACCTCGGCCCACCCCTTCAGTTCGAAGTGGTGGTGCAGCGGACTCATCAGGAAGATGCGCTTGCCGTGGGTGATCTTGAAGTAGGCCCGCTGCAGGATGACGGAGCCGGTGACGATGAAGAACAGGCCACCGATGAGGATGAGCAGCAGCTCGGTGCGGCTGAGGATCGCGAGGCCGGCCAGGGCGCCGCCGAGGCCGAGCGACCCGGTGTCACCGAGGAAGATCTGCGCCGGCGAGGTGTTGTACCAGAGGAACCCGATGAGCCCACCGCAGACCGCGGCCGCGACCACGGCGAGGTCGAGCGGGTTCGAGACGGTGTAGCAGGCGTGGGCGGTGTTCGAGTCGAGCCGTGCCCCGCCGCAGATCTGGTTCGACTGCCAGAAGCCGATGATGACGTACGAGCCGATCGCCAGGATGCTCGACCCGGTGGCCAGGCCGTCGAGCCCGTCGGCCACGTTCACGCCGTTCGACGTGGACACCGTCAGCAGGACGATCCAGGCGAGGAACAGCACGGTGCCGATGACGGTGCCGAGCGCCATGAAGTCGAGCCACGGCACGTCGCGGATCGCCGAGATCATCGTGGACGCCGGCGGCTTGCCGTTCGACGTCGGCACGACCAGGGCGATCGTGGCGAAGATGACGCCGACGATGACCTGGCCGAGGATCTTGGCCCAGCCGCCGAGCCCGAGGCTCCGCTGACGGCGCACCTTGAGGAAGTCGTCGATGAAGCCGACGAACCCGAGCCCGACCATCAGGAACAGCACGAGCAGGCCGGACAGCGTGATCGAGTCGCCGCCGATCAGGTGGCCGACGAAGTACCCGATCACCGCCCCGATGATCAGGACGATGCCGCCCATGGTGGCGGTCCCGCGCTTGGTGTGGTGGGACTGCGGACCGTCGTCACGGATGAACTGCCCCCACCCGAGACGGTGGAAGAGCTTGATGAAGGACGGGGTGAGCAGCAACGTGAACACCAGCGACGTGGCGCCGGCGATGAGGAGCGCGATCATTCGGTGACACCTCCGAGGCGGTCGCCGAGGAATCGCAGTTCGGCAGACTTCGAGGACTTGACGAGGACGACGTCGCCGGGGCGGAGCATCTCCTGCATGGCACGGACGGCGTCGTCGACGTCCTCGATGTACACGGACTCGCCGTCCCACGATCCCTCGAGGGTGGCGGCCTGGTGGATGGGCATCGCGCCGCGGCCGACGACCACGAGCTGTCCGATGCCGAGGCGGACGACGAGCCGACCGATGCGGTCGTGCTCCTCGACGGAGTACTCACCGAGCTCGGCCATCTCACCGAGCACGGCGACGGTCCGCTCCCCCGGGCGCACGATCTGCGCCAGGGTCCGCAGCGCCGCCGCGGTGGAGTCGGGCGACGCGTTGTACGCGTCGTTGATGACGGTGACGCCCTCGGGGCCGCCCTGGAGCAGCTCCATGCGCCAGCGCTCGGCGCGCGTCATCGACGCGAGCGCCGCGGCGCCGTCGGCGAGCGGGACGCCCCACAGGTGGGCCACGGTGAGCGCGGCGGACGCGTTCATGGCGTGGTGCTCACCCAGGATCGCGAGGCGCACGTCGACGTGATCCGGGCCTCCAGACGGGGTCGCGTCCGTCGGACGGTCGCCTTCGTGGCGGACTGGGCCCACGCCGCCGGTTCCGGACTGACGCGCCAGCGGCAGATCGGCCGTGCCGGTGGGGAGAGGCGCGGTGAGGGTGAAGCGGGTGCCGCTGCGGTCCGTCTCGATGCCGGTGATGCGGTAGTCGGCCTCGGCCGACGTGCCGAAGCCCACCACGCGCGCGGCCGTCAGGTCGCGCATCGACGCGACGCGGTCGTCGTCGACGTTGAGCAGGGCCGTGGCGGTCGCGGGCAGGTCGGTGACCATCTCGGACTTCGCGCGCTGCGTCGCCTCGATGCCGCCGAACTCGCCGGCGTGCGCGAGGCCCACCTTGAGGACGACGCCGAGGTCGGGCTCGGCGATCGAGACGAGCTTGGCGATGTGGCCGACGCCGCTCGCGCCCATCTCGACCACCAGGTACCGGGTGTCGTACGTCACTCGGAGCATCGAGATCGGTGCGCCGACGTGGTTGTTGAATGAGCCCTCGGGCGCGACGGTCGCGCCGTGCTGCTCGAGGATCGTACGGAGCATGTTCTTCGTGCTCGTCTTGCCGTTCGAGCCGGTGATGCCGACGACCCGCAGGGGTGCCGGGCGACCGTCGGCGTCGACGCGGTCCGCGGTGCTCATCCGGACGCGCGTGACGACCTCGTGCGCGAGCGCGGCGAGGGCCTCGTACCCGTCGGCGACGACGATCTGCGGCGCGGTCGTGTCCACGCGCTCGGGCGTGATCACCAGGGCGGCACCGGCGTCGACCGCTGCGGGCACGAAGCGTCGGCCGTCGGTGACCTCACCGGGGAGGGCGAAGAAGACGCTGCCGGGGCGGACCAGGCGGGAGTCGGTCTCGACCGAGCCCTCGACGACCAGGTCGCCGGGCTCGGCGACGTCGGTCGCCTGCGCGCCGCCGATCAGCTCGCCGCCGACCGCGGTGGCGATCTCGGCGAGGGTCATGGCGATCATCGGACGTCCTCCGCCGGACCGGAGTTCGGCTCCCAGCCGGCCTCGCGCAGGGCCACGCGGGCCTCGTCGCGGGCGGAGTACGGCGTGCGGACGCCCTGGATGTCGCGGTAGTCCTGGTGGCCCGGGCCGGCCCAGAGGATCGAGTCCCCCTCGCCGACCAGGCTCACGGCCGTGCGGATGGCGGCCTCGGGCGGGCTGACCTCGTGGATCTCGTGGTCGGGGTATGCCGCACGTGCGGCGTCGACCAGGGTCTTCCGGATCGACGCGGCGTCCTCGAAGCGGGGGTGGTGGTCGGTGACGACGAGGATGTCGCTGCCGGCCGCGGCCACGCGGGCCATGTCGCCGCGCTTCGTGGTGTCGCGGTCGCCGTCGGCGCCGAACAGCATGAGGACCTTGCCGGAGGTGAACTGCCGGACCGCGGCGAGGGTGTTCTCGAAGGCGTCGGCGCTGTGGCCGAAGTCGACGTAGACGCTCGGGCCGTGCTCGCCGGAGACACGCTCGGTGCGGCCGGGCAGGTAGCACTCGATGGCGGAGACGCGGTGGGTCTCGCCGTCACGCTCGCTCGCGGCGTCCTCGTCGGGGTAGCGGCGGTGGTTGCTCTCCAGCGCGTGTGCGATGGCACCGAGCTCGAACCCGCCCTCGACGAGCATGACGATCGCGAGTGCCGCGTTCGCCGCCATGTGCCAGCCGATCAGCGGCACACGGGTGGTCAGTTCGCGGCCCTCGGGGCCGGTCAGACGGAACTCGGTGTAGGCGGCGTGGGCCTCGACGATGTCGACGTGCCACTCGGCCTCGACGTCGGGGTGCACGGTGATCGTGGTGACCGGGATGCGGGAGTCCTGCACCACGCGGTGGCCCCAGTCGGTGTCCAGCGAGACGACGCCGCGACGGGCGTGCTCGGGCTGGAACAGCGGGAGCTTCGCCTGGTAGTACTCCTCCATGTCGGCGTAGTCGTCGAGGTGGTCGTGCGACAGGTTCGTGAAGGCCGCGACGTCGAAGACGATGCCGTCGACGCGGTGCCGGCTGAGGGCCTGGGCACTGACCTCGACGGCGACCGCACGGACCTCGCTCTCGCGCATGCGGGCGAGGAGCGCGTGCATCTCGCTGGCCTCGGGCGTGGTCAGGCGGCTCGTCACGCTGAGCGAACCGATGTGGCGCTCGGCGGTCGAGCTCAAGCCGGTGACCAGGCCGAGCTGCTTGAGGATTCCCTCGAGGATGTAGGACGTGCTCGTCTTGCCGTTCGTGCCGGTGACGGCGAACAGCTGCGGCAGGTCGGTGGCCTCGTCGGGGTGCGTGCGGTAGACCCACGCCGCGACGTCGCCGAGGGCGGCGCGGGGGTCGTCGACGACGAGCACCGGCAGCCCGGACGGCTCGACCAGTGCGACGCCGTCCTGGTCGGTCAGGACGGCGACGGCGCCGCGCTCGGCGGCCTCCGTCGCGAACTGTGCGCCGTGCCGGTTCGCACCGTGCACGCCGACGAACAGGTCACCCGGCTGCACCTCGGTGGCGCTCAGGGTGACACCGGTGGTCTCGATGCTGTCGACCGAGCCGACGACTCGCAGACCGAACGCGTTGGCGAGTTCGGAGACGGCCCTCGGGGTCGGGTGTTCGGGTCGGAGGACCGGGGGGATCCGTGCGGACAAGTGTTCCTTCTTCCTCACCACGTGGACGGGTAGAGCTTCGCCTCGGACGCGGAGGGGGCTACTCGGTACTTCTCGAGCACCTGGGACATGAGTGTGCGGAACGCCGGAGCCGCTCCGCTGGACCACTTGTTGGTCTGCGGCTTCGTGAACGTCACCGTGACAACATACTGGGGGTCTTCGGCGGGTGCCATTCCGGCCACCGACGTGATGCGCTGACCGCCGTAGCCCTGCGACCCCTCGGCCACTTCGGCGGTCCCCGTCTTCGCGGCGATGTTGTAGCCGGAGATCGGCTTCATGCCCACCAGCGTGCCACCCGTGACGACGCTCTGCAGCATGCCGGTGACCTCCGTGGCGGCGGCTGCGGAGACGACCCGCTGCTTCTGCACGTCGGGCGCGTCGATCGTCTTGCCGTCCGCCGTGGTGCAGCCCTTCACGAAGTGCAGCGGGATCCGGACACCGTCGTTCGCGATCGTCTGGAACACGCTCGCGACCTGCACGGCCGTCGTCGAGATGCCCTGACCGAACATCGAGTTGATGTTCGTCTGCTGGTCCCAGTTCGGGCTCGTGCCGTAGTCCATCGAGGGCTGGCCCGGGTAGTCGATGGCCGTCTCCGGCTCGAACAGCCCGAACTTCTTCATGTAGTCGAAGCGCTGCTGGGCGGTCAGCCGTGCACCGAGCTCGGTGATGCCGACGTTCGACGAGTTCTGCAGGATGCCGGTCAGCGTCAGGTTCTCGGTGGGGTGGAACTCCGAGTCGTGGATCGTGCCGCCCCAGGGGAACGTGCGCGAGTACGGCACGACCGCCTGGTCGGTGGGGTTCGACTTGCCCTGGTCGAGCAGTGCCGCGGCGATGGCGGCCTTGATCGTGGAGCCCGGCTCGTACGACGCCGTCAGGGCACGGGAACCGAAGGCACCCTTGTCGGTCGTGGCGTCGACGTCGTTCGGGTCCACCGTCGGGTAGTCGGCGACCGCGAGCAGCTCACCCGTCTTGACGCTCGTGACCGTCGCCGTCGCGGACTCCGCCTGCAGGGTCTTGGCGGCGGACGCGATGGTCTGCTGCGCCATGTACTGCAGGTCGCTGTCGATCGTGGTCTCGAGCGTGCCGCCGTCCTTGGCCTTCTTCGTGGTCACGGTGCTGCCCGGGAGCTGCACGCCGTCCTCGCCGCGCTCGTAGGTCTCGGACCCGTTCGTGCCCGCCAGGCACTGGTTGTAGGAGTACTCCAGGCCGGCCTGGGCGCCGTCGGTGCCCATGAAGCCGGTGAGGTTGCCCGTGGTCGCACCCGTCGGGTACACCCGCGCCGCCTGCGGCTCCGGGTACAGCCAGGGGATGCCGAGTGCCCGCACGGCCTCGTAGTGCTGCACGTCGAGGCCCTTGACCAGGTACGCGAAGTCGGACTTCGGGTTCGCGGCGATGTTCTTCCGCATGGTCGCGACGTCGCCGCCGGAGGCCTTCGCCAGCGCGCTGAGGGCGGTGCCGACGCTGACGTCCTTGATGCGGGTGCCACCGAGCTTGCCCTTGAACTGCTTGACCAGGCGCGGTGAGGTCGTGATGTTGTACCGGGTGACGCTGTCGGCGAGTTCGGTGCCGTTGCGGTCCACGATCGACCCCCGGGTGCCGTAGATCGTCACGGGGATGCTGCGCTTCTGGGCCGACGCCTTGTTCAGCTCGGACGCCTGGACGACCTGGATGTCGACGAGCCGCACCACGAACACCCCGACGAGGGCGATCACGGCGAGCATCACGATGCTGTAGCGCAGGCGTCGGTTGCGGATCGTCTTCGTCACGCGGTGCGGTCCTTCCCGGGCGGTGCTGAGGGTGCGGCGGACCCGCCGGTCACCGGGTGGAGGGCGCCTGGAGCGGGTTCGCGTCGGACTCTACGGACGACTTCGCCGTCCCCTGGTCCGACGCGCTGGCGCCGCTCGTCTTCTCAGACGTGGCGGTGCTGTCGGTCGATCCCGTGGTGCCCGTGGCGCCTACCGCGTCCTTCGCGCTCGACGTGCCCGACGTGTCCGTCGTGCTCGTCGCGCCCGTCTCCTTGCTGGTGGAGGTGTCCCCCGGCTTCGTGGCCAGCGGGACGTCGTTCAGCAGCGAGTTCGGCACCTGGTTCTCGGTGGACGCCGTGGCCTCGTCGGGCTTCGCCGGCGTCGGCGTGCCGTACACCCGACCGGTCTTCGGGTCGAGGTACACGGGCGTCGAGTTGGCGATCATGCCGAGCGACTGCGCGTTGCGGGCCAGGTTCTGCGGTGAGTCGAGGACCCGGAGCTGCTCGGACAGCGACTGCTGCGTGCGGGACAGGTTCGTCTGCTCGGCCGACAGCGAGTTGAGCGTGTAGGCACCCTGGCTGAGCACCATGCTGATGCCGAGCTGGGCCAGCAGCAGGATCCCGAGCGCGGCGACGGCCACCACGGCGTACCCGATGCGGGGGCGAGCCCGGCGCTGGGCCGCGGTCGGGGTGACCTCGACCAGCTCAGGGCGGTGCTGACGGTCGGGGCGCGGGGCCCGCGACGGGACGACCGCAGGGTCGACGAGTGCGAGGTTCGTGCTCATGTCAGTTCCGGATCCGCTCGGCCGCGCGCAGGCGCACGGGGGTTGCTCGGGGGTTGGCGGCGCGTTCGGCCTCGTCGGCCAGCTCGGCGCCCTTGACGATCAGGGAGAAGGTCGGGGCGTGCTCGGGCAGCTCCACCGGCAGGCCGGCGGGGGCGCTCGACTTCGTGCGCTCCACCAGGGCCCGCTTGACGATGCGGTCCTCGAGGGACTGGTACGACTCGACGACGATCCGGCCGCCCACCGCGATGGCGTCGAGCGCTGCCGGGATCGCCCGCTCGAGCACGCTCAGTTCGGCGTTGACCTCGATGCGGAGCGCCTGGAAGACGCGCTTGGCCGGGTGCCCCTGGCGCTGGATGGCGACCGGGGTCGCGTCGTGCAGCACCTGGACCAGGTCGCCGGACATCTCGAACGGCTTCGTCGCCCGCCGCTCGACGATCGCTCGGGCGTAGCGGCCGGCGAGCTTCTCCTCGCCGTAGCGCTGGAAGATGCGGCGGAGTTCGCCCTCGTCGTAGGTGGCCAGGACGTCGGCGGCGGTCTGCCCCTCGGTCCGGTCCATGCGCATGTCGAGCGGTGCGTCCTGGCTGTACGCGAACCCGCGCTCGGCCCGGTCGAGCTGCAGTGAGCTCACGCCGAGGTCGAACAGCACGCCGTCGACCTTCGTGAAGCCCTCGCCCTCGATCGCGTCGACGATGCCGTCGTACACGGTGTGCACGAGCCGGACACGGCCGCCGAAGCGGGCCAGTCGCTCCCCCGCGATGCCGAGTGCGTCGGTGTCGCGGTCGAGTCCGATGAGCGTGAGTTCCGGGAACCGCTCGAGCAGGCCCTCGGAGTGGCCGCCCATGCCGAGCGTGGCGTCGACGACGACCTTGCCCGGGCCCTCGAGCGTCGGCGTGAAGAGGTCGACGATGCGCTGGAGCATCACCGGCGTGTGCGGGAAGCGTGGCGTCTGGTTGTCGTTGTCGGCCATGTGCAGCCCCTCGTCTCCTGGGCCGTGGGTCCGGATCCCCATCCATGCGACCTGACACCGGGGAAGTGGCGTCAGGGCTTCACGGCTGGGAGTCCCGATCCGCGGATCAGAAGATCCCCGGGATCACCTCCTCGTCGTTGTCGGCGAATGCCTCTTCGGCTTCGGCGTAGTAGGCCTCCCACGCGGGGGTGGACCAGATCTCGGCACGGTCACCGCTGCCGATGACCGTGAGGTCCCGCTCGAGCCCCGCGTACTCGCGGAGGTTCTGCGGGATCGTCACGCGGTTCTGCTTGTCGGGCTGTTCCGCGCTGGCCCCCGAGAGGAACAGACGCATGTAGTCCCTGGTGCGCTTCGACGTCATCGGGGCGGTCCGGATGCGCTCGTGGAGTTCCTCGAACGTCCGGGCGCTGAAGACCACGACGCAGCGTTCCTGGCCGCGGGTCATCACGAGCCCGCCGGACAGTTCGTCCCGGAACTTGGCGGGGAGGATCACGCGACCCTTCTCGTCGAGCTTCGGGGCATGAGTACCGAGCAGCACGTCGGGCCTCCCCTCCGCTCCACCGGACCGTTGCGAGCCCCACTTTACTCCACTCCCCTCCCCTCGACCAGGAATCCGCTCCCTTTTCCGCCCGCGACACCCCTACTGGGGGCATCGGAACCGGAATGCACCCCGCCGGGATGACCGCGGATGCCCGGATCCATGCGGTTCGCGAGCGCCGGAGCAGGCGTGGAGGAAAGTGGAGGACTTTCGCAGCCGGTGGAGCACCCCGGGGCGCGCCGCGGGCGCACGACGCCGAGTGGTCACGAACTG